>Ga0256406_1000396_pt1 | contig 81665 bp, 67 predicted proteins | sample RumenRJG_03DNA_FD_185986 | JGI IMG/M metagenome (GOLD analysis project Ga0256406, IMG submission 185986) | Bovine rumen microbial communities from Lethbridge, Alberta, Canada - RJG_03 | ecosystem: Host-associated > Mammals > Digestive system > Stomach > Rumen | place: Canada: Alberta | collected... | reverse complement strand
AAAAAGCTGATTTTTTGGGGGAAAGGGGGAAGTATGCTCTCTTTCTCGTATTTTTTACTGCTAGAAGAGAAAAAAGCAAAAAAAGAAGGCTGTGAAGAAATGATTTCTCATTTCTTCACAGCCCCTTCTTTTTTTCTTCCAGCCAATGTCTGTCCAGGCTGGGGTCCGCCTTGATCACCTGGGCCCAGATGTTTTTGGCGTAATCGTACATTCCCTTGCCTTCCGGGGTCCGCAGGTACCGGGGGTCGAAGCCGCCGGGGCCCAGCCGGAACCGATCCAGGGCGTCCGCATCCTTGAAGATATGGTACAGCAGCACGCCGTGCTTGCCGAACCGTTCCCCGATGATCTTGTTCCCCAGGGTATCGGGATGGTCGTGGTACTGCATGATCCGGGCCGCCAGCCGGTAAAAGGGCAGGCCTTTCCCTCTGCAGTACGCATGGTAATAGGCTGCGCCCCGGGCGCCATGGCCCACATCCAGATAATCGTCATGCCGTCTCGTATCGTGGAAGGACGCCGCCGCTCCCAAAATATTCCAGTCGGACAGGGGCAGTCCCCGCTTCTGGGCGATCAGCAGGGCAAACAGCAGCACCCGGCCGGCATGGGCCTTTGTATGGATGGGGCTGATCTTCAGCGCGAACTCCACTTTCTCCATCATGAAATGGTACCATTCCGTATATTCCGGCTGGATTTCCTCCGGAATGGGATAGGGCACCGGCAATTTTTCTTCCGTCATCGTGATTGCCTTCTTTCTTGTTCTGCTGTCTATTACGATACCATGTTGGATTTTTTCCGTCAATCTATAAATCTACTATTTTCGATATATAGATGTTTTGTTTTATGGACATTTCCACGCTGGGATTGGGGAATCCCGTTCCTTATCGGGATTCATGCGTAAACATTCCTATACAATTGTATACCTATCTGTTAGAATAAGGTCAATGGTATTTATATTAGAACAATTCGTTTTATATGATGAAGGACCAAAACCTACTCCCGGAACCATTGAAAGGAATGCCCATGATGAAACAGACGGAAACCCCAACGGAAAATCGCGTGACCCCGGACGAACTGCAACAGCGGATCAAAGACCTGAACACCGTGTTCGACGTGGTCCGGGTGGTGGACCCTTCCGCCCAGCACCAGATCATTTACCACGGGGACGGTACGGCCAAACTGGCAAAGGAGTACTGCTTCTGCCTGTGGAACCGGAATGAGCGCTGTGCCAACTGCATCTCTGCCCGGACCCTGGCTACCCGGCAGAAGACCACGAAATTCGAATTCACCGATGACCATACGTATCTGGTGGCATCCACCTATCTGGAAGTGGACCAGCGGCCCTGCGTACTGGAATGCATCCTGGAGCTGAACGATGCCACGCTGCTGGGAGCCTACGGCAAAAGCGAATTCATCGCCCGGATCACCCGGTACAACAACCAGCTGTTCAACGATTCCCTCACCGGCGTACGCAACCGCCGGTATTACGATGAACAGATTTCCGGACTTACAGTACAGGCCGCTGCCATGCTGGACATCGACCATTTCAAGACCATCAACGATACCTGGCGGCACAAAGCCGGAGATGCGGCCCTGCAGACCGTGGCCCGGGCCATCGGCTCCTGCGTGCGGAAAAGCGACATCCTGCTGCGCTATGGCGGAGACGAATTCGTCATCGCCTTCAGCGAAATCCCCCAGGCCGTATTCGCCCATAAGCTGCAGGCCATCTGCACCGCAGTGGAAAAGGCCGTAATACCGGGCTTTCCAGACATCCACCTTACCATCAGCGTGGGCGGAGCCTACAGCAAAGGCCAGCTGAAAGAAAGGCTGGAAGCCGCTGACGAAGCGCTGTACGAAGCCAAGCGCCGGCGGAATCAAGTGGTTGTGAAATAAGAAAAGGGGGTGTGAAAAATACTTTTTCACACCCCGTCACTAGTCACTAGTCACTGGTCACTAGCCGATGGAAGCCAGCTCACGCTGGCAAATTTAAGGAGCTGTGAATTATTATTTCACACTCCTTTTTTTATTTTCTCGGATGCTGTTTGTCCCGGTACATCTCCCGGTCTGCACTGGTGATGAGTTTTTCCACGTCGTGGATGGGCGTGGTATGGACCGCGGCCCCGAAAGCCACACTGATGCCATGCCGGTCGATTTTCTCCTTCAGCCGGCGGATGAATGCCAGGCTCCCGGCCTTGTCCACGCCACTGAGCACCAGGATGAACTCATCGCCGCCTACCCGGAACACGTGCTCCGGCCCGACCAGTTCCTTCATGGCGTCCGCGATGTGGCACAGAGCCCGGTCGCCGGCCTTGTGGCCCAGATGGTCGTTGATGGTCTTCAGCCCGTTCATATCACCGTACACAAAGGCCATCTTCTCCCCGTCCGGCAGTTTCTGGACGTATTCCCGGAAAGCCCGGCGGTTGCCCGTACCCGTCAGCGCATCCCGGTAGCTCATCTGGTGGAGGCAGTGCAGGGTATCCCGGTTCCGCAGCATGATGGCCAGGAACCGAGTCAGGGTGGCCAGAAGCGGACTGGCCTCCTGCAGTACCTGGGCGGAGGGATTGACCACTTCCGTAAAGCCCAGGGAGCGTCCGGCCATGGACAGCTGACCGGAGATCAGGCTCTTCAGTCCCCGCAGATGGGGCTTTTCCCGTCCGTACCGGTGCAGCACCTTTTCCACGTCCCGGATGAGGGCCACCTGATCCGCCTCGAAATAATCGTACAGGAACTGGGCATCTTTCCGGGGCACCTGCTGCAGTTCCTGCCGGGTGGAAGGGATGCCTTCCCGGCACCATTCGTACGTATTGCACAAGGTGCCGTCGGGCATTTCCTCGAAGATGCAGAATTTCTCGCACTGCAGCATTTCACCCACCCGGGCCAGGGTGTCCCGGATGCCTTTTTCCGGATCCGGTTCCCGCAGGGCCAGCTCCAGGATATCGTTCATGGCCATTTCCTTGAACAGCAGCTCTTTTTCCCGCATTTCGTCTTCCATGTAGTGCCGCAGGTTCGTGGCCATCTCGAAATGGCAGTTCTGGCCCCGCCAGGGCACCAGGGTATGCTGGATCAGGTAATCCCGCCCCAGGTTCTTGTTGTGGTACGTGCGGGTATAGATCTTGTCCCGCCGCAGCTGAGCCCGGGGGCAGTCCTCACAGGGATAGTCCAGCCCGCACAGCAGCTTGTGGCACTTCTGCCCCTGGTACCGGTAATTTTCCGGCAGGCCCAGGTCCCGCAGCCCCGCTTTGTTCATATAGAGGATCTCATGGGTATCCAGGCGGCTCAGCATCACGTTCTGCTCGCTGGTGTCGAAGGCCTCCAGGTCGAAGGCCACCCGGTCGCCCACGTACACGGACTGCCCGTACCGCTGCTGTTCCGCCTCTTCCAGCCGCTGGGACAGGAGCCGCAGCAGCCCGTCCAGGCTCCGGGTCTCCGAACCATAGGCGATGGCCCGCTGGAGGTACAGGGTTACCGGCTGTCCCTTGATCCGGCGGATTTCATGGACCTGGTCCGCCAGCTGCAGCAGTTCCTCCTTCAGGGGCATCCCTTCCTGGTATTTCATGAACAGCAGGAATTTCCCGTCCCCCAGATACCCCAGGGTTTTCCGGAAGGGACAGAATCCTGCCAGGATCCGGCTGAGCCGCTTCAGAAGACTCTGTCCGGATTTTTCGCCATACAGGCGGCTCACCTCATTGCATTCCGGGATATGGAACAGGATGGCTGCGAAGTTTTCCCGATTCCGATCGTAATTTCTGTAATACTCCAGCCCGGCCAGGATCATGCCCCGCAGACCGGCCAGCCCCGTCACCGGGTCCCGCGGTGCCAGCTTCCGGTCCTTTTCCTCCTGCCGGTTTTCTTCCTCCAGGTCCTCGAAGTAGCCCAGGAGGCCCACAATCCGGTTCCCGTCATACAGAGGGACCTTGCTGGCCCGGATGGCATGGAGCCGGCCGCGGATGAGGCACTGGCCGGGGATGCGGCGGGCCGTCACCCCTTCCTGCAGCACCCTTTTCTCGATTTCTTTAAACGGCTCCGCATCCACATGCCAGCCCATATCCTCGTCCGTCTTCCCCAGCACGGCCTCTTCATCGGGCAATCCGTAATAATCCAGGAACGCGCGGCTGACCCCCAGGAACCGGCGGTCCTGGTCTTTCCAGAAGAATTTGATCTCCGTGGAGCGTTTCATGGCCTCCAGGATGGCATTCTTCCGACGGATATCCGTCTTCCCGGTAACCTGAGCCTGGAGATAGGGCAGGAACAGGGGCAGCACGTTCTTCTGGTCCGTAATCCCTTCAATGGAAGCATCCTTGACGCAAAGGAGCAGATTGCCTTCTGGCTCCGGCCCTACAGCCAGGGCATCGAATTCTTTCCAGCAGAAGCTGCCGTCTTCCCGGCGCACCCGGAACATGCCCATGGCAAGGGACCGTCCGGAAGCCTTGGCCTGCCGGTACAGGGCACGGGGCGCGGCCCATTCCAGGAACCGCTGCCGGTCTTCCGGATGGATGGCTCATCTTCAGGGTCATCCACTGCCGCCGGGAAACCCGTTCTCCGGCCCGGCCGGGGGTATGGGCTGCCGACAGGAGCTCCACCTGGTCCTCCCGGCCATGGTACAGATACAGTCCGTCGTAAATGGGAAGCAGATGCCGGGAAAACTCATCCAGCCGGCTCACCTGCCGGAAGGTGCTGTCCATGGTGATGTTGACCATTTCGGCCCGGCCGGTGTGGCTGCCGGGTACCCCGGCCAGGAACTGTACCTTGCAACTGATGTACTGGCCGTTTTCCACATAGGTCAGGGTCTCCTCCCGGCCGGAACGCAGGGCCCGGTCCAGCAGGTCCCGGAATTCTCCCAGAGCCGGCAGCTGGTCCAGATCCATGGTCACGCCCAGCCGGTAGTTGGGCTTCCGGGACACCTGCAGAAGGGTCTCCCGAAAGGCCCGGTTCTCCCACAGATTCCGGAGCTTCCGTTTCCCGTCGTACCAGAATACGGACACGGGAGTGTCCGTCATGACGTCCACCAGGCCGGCCCGGGCCATGATCAGGGCTTCTGCCGAAGATTCTGCCACCAGGTCCTGTTCATGGCAGAAGAAATGGCAGGCTTCATAGGGCTGGGGTTTTCCGTAATAGTACCCCTGGATCTTCTCGCAGCCGATGGAACGCAGGAACTCGGCCTGCTCCCGGGTCTCCACCCCTTCGGCCAGGGTATGGATGCCCAGGCTCTTGGCCATGAACACCAGGGAGCGGAGGATTTTCCGGCCCTGGTCATTGAAATGCCGCTGGAAGGACATGTCCAGCTTGATTTCGTCGAAGTGGAAGCGCTGGAGCACGTTGAAGGAAGAATAGCCGCTGCCGAAATCATCCAGCCAGCACTCATAGCCGGCCTCCCGGAACCGCTGGATTTCCCGCTGCATTTTTTCGCTGTCCCGGGCCAGGGCCGTTTCCGTCACTTCGATGTGCAGCAGATGGCGGGGCAGCTGGTACCGTTCCACGATGGCCTCCACTTCTGCCACCGGATCCCGCCGGTCGAAGTCGATGCGGGACAGGTTCACAGAAATGGGCAGGATGGGCCGCTGGTTCTCCTTCTGGAACCGGAGCAGCTTCGCCACCTGCTCGATGACATAGAAGTCCATCTTGGGGATGAGCCGGGCTTTTTCCAGGACGGGGATGAACCGGTCCGGGGTCAGCCGGCCCTTTTCCGGGTCCTCCCACCGGGCCAGGGCTTCCACGCTGCACAATCTGCCGGTGAGCGTACGCACCACGGGCTGGTAATACACCTGGATATAGCCTTTTTCCAGGGCCCGGTCGAAGTTCCGGAGCACATAGGCCTCTTCCGTGAGTTTCTGGCCCATGGTCTCCGTATATACCGCAAAGGTGCGGCTGGCGTCCTCTTTGATGGTATCGGCCGCAATCTTGGCCGTATCGAAACTGTGGCGGGAACTTTTCTGGCTTTCTGGAGACAGGTTCTCATAATAAGTGAGCCCGGCTTTCAAGGCAATGGAGGGATCCCCGATGATCTCCTGGAATTCCCTGGCCAGGTCCGTCAGCTTTTCTTCCAGCTGGGGCCGGGGTGCCAGCACCACGAAATTGTCTGCCGACAGATGGGCCATGGGAGCCCCGGAGAACCGGCGGCGCAGGCAGCCGGCCAGCTGCTGCAGCAGGGCATCTCCGGCAGCCAGACCATACTGGGCGTTATACAGTTTGAAATGGGTCAGGTTCAAATATACCGGGGCATGGGTACACAACTTCCCCTGCCTCCGGTCCTCTCTGGCCACTTCCAGCGTTTTCTGGAAAAATACATGGCTATCCAGAAAACCTGCCAGCTGGTCCGTCATCACATCATCCATCCCCGTTCCATCCTTTTCTTTCACCATAAAACGTGCCCCACCTGTTCCCAAGATCCAATCCATAAAGCGTGTCTGCAAACAACCGATAAAGATTATTTTAATATGCTTTGAAACACCTGTAAATACAATTTTTAATACATACTGTTCTATAAAATACAATATCTGTGATGGTTTCCAGGGCAGCCGGTGTAGGTCGGTGCGAGGCGGTCGGCCGGTCATAAAATAAAAAGCGACTGTCTCCCGGCGTAAAATATGGTATGATTGTACCGATTGTAATACTTGTAAAGGAGTTCGGACATCCATGACACAAATCACAGAAGCGACGAAAGAAAAGATCCGGGAACAGTTCCCGGTGTTCCAGGAAGCGGCCCGGGCGTTCTATGCCAAAGAGCTGCCCCCTGCCAAGTACAAGGGCACCAGCGGCAAGTTCGGTTCCTACGGAGAACGGGGCGCCAACTCCAGCATGCTGCGGCTGCGTTTCCCGGCCGGGGCCATCGACATGGCTCACATGCAGTTCCTGGCCCGGGTCATCAGCCAATACAACGTACAGCTGGTCCACTTTACCACCGGCGAAGCCCTGCAGCTGCACCACCTGGACGAAAAGACCGTCCTGGCCCTGTACCAGGAATGTTTCGACGCCGGGGTGTACTGCTACGGCGCCGGCGGGGACAATCCGCGGAACATGACGGCCAGCCCGCTCCACGGGGTGGAAAAAGGCGAATTCTTCGACATGACGCCGGCCATCAAGGCGGCTGCCAACTTCCTCACCAACCTGATCCCCAATCTGAAACTGCCCCGGAAGTACAAGGTCAGCTTCTCCAACGGCATCGATAACGAAGGTCATGCCACGTTCAAGGATCTGGGCTTCGTGGCCCGTCCGGACGGTACCTACGACGTATACGCCGGCGGTGGTTTCGGGGTGAACGGCAGCCGGTTCGGCCTGAAGATCAAAGAACAGGTGCCGGCGGAAGCCCTGTCCTGGTACATCGCCGGCTACGCCCGGGATGTGTACATGAAGTACGGAGACTACCAGCACCGGGGCACCGCCCGCTCCCGTTTCATCCGGGACAAGCTGGGGGACGAAAAGTTCCGGCAGGAAGTGCTGGACGCAGCTGAAAGAGCCAGGGCGGAAGGCGTGCCGGCTCTGGAACTGGAACCGGAACCGGTGCTGGAAAAAAGCGGCAAAGATGACACCGTGCTGGAAAATCCCCGGATCCACGCCCAGAAGCAGGACGGCCTGTACTATGTGGAATACAAACCCGCCGGTGGCGTGCCCACGACGGCCGTATTCCAGAAACTGCTGGAAACCGCCGGTGCCCTGGAAGGAGCTGAACTGCGGCTGAACGCGGACGAAACCTGCTACATCATCAACCTGACGGCGGACGAGGCCCGGACCATCGCGGCCCTGACGGACAGTGACACGGCCAAGACGCCCTTTGAACATTCCATCAGCTGCATCGGCGCCACCGTGTGCCAGCAGGGTCTGTGCGATTCCCACGGCACCCTGGTCCGGCTGATCCAGGCCCTGCGGGATTCGGGCGAAGATACCCGGTACCTGCCCAAATGCCATTTCTCCGGCTGCCCTTCCACCTGCACGGTGCAGAACCTGGCACCCCTGGGGTTCCGGGGAGCGTTCACCCTGGTGAACGGAGAACGGGCCAGTGCCTTCCAGGTGTACGCCGGCGGCAGCTATGCCTACGGCAAGGAGAAAATCACCGAGCCCCTGGCCCTGATCCCCACGGCCCGGCTGCCGAAGTTCTTCCTGGCGCTGAACGAGACCCTGCTCAAGGCCAAAGAACCCTTCACCACCTGGTACCCGGACCACAAGGAAGCGTTCCTGGAACTGCTCAAAAAGTTTGCCTGACGTACAAAAAAAGGGGGTGTGAAAAAATCACACCCCCTTACGTCATGAGCAATGAGTCTTGAGTCTTGAGCCAATGGTAAAAATTTGCTTATTGCAAATTTTAAATAGGAAAAATCCAGGCAACGACCAAGCTTCCAAAGAATTTATATATTTTATGCCAGCATTAGCTGGCCACCAACGGCTCACGACTCATGACCCATGACTCATAGCCCCAAAAAGCGCTGTGAATGATTGTTTCACAGCGCCTTTTTGTATGTCAGATTGAATCCAGGAAATCCCCCACGGCCCGGGCGTATCCTCTGGGGTTGTCCAGGATCTCGTTGGCGTGGCCGGAACCTTCGAAGTAGATCAGTTTCTTGTTGGGACTGGTGCTCCGGTTCAGCAGATTCTCCGCAATGTGGGGCGGAATCAGCCGGTCCACATCCCCGTGGAGGAACAGGACCGGCGTGGTCATCCGCTGCACGCAGCTGGCCGGGTCCACATCCCGAAGCGTCTTGCGGGTATGGTAGTACATGGCCGCCTGGAAGAAGGGTTCCACCGCTTCCATGCCCAGCAGCAGCCGTTTGTCGTCCGTATAGTTCATGAGTTTTTCCTGGCCCAATTCCAGCACATTGCCGTAGGAACTGTCCGCCACATAGAACTTCATGGCCCGGCCCTGAGGCGTACCTGCATAGATCAGGCTCATGGCCGCCCCCAGGGAAATGCCATGGAAGCCGATGCTCACCCGGGGATCCTGCTGTTTCAGCAGCGCCACCCAGCTGTCCATGTCCTCGGCGTCGTGGATGCCCCAGTCGTTGGTCTCGCCCCCGCTTTCCCCATGGCCCCGGATGTCGGGCATGAGCACATTGTAGCCCCGGGCCAGGTAGACTTTGGCGTAGGGCACGTCCATGGTCCGGTTCTGGTACAGCCCGTGGAGGATGATCACCGTATCGTGGCTGCCGTTGGGGTTCTCGATATAGGTCCCCTGGAGCCGGGTGCCGTCTTTGGAATGGACGGATACCCGCTGCCAGCCGTTTTTCTGTTCCAGGGTATGGATGGTGTCCAGGTCATTCCGATGGTTCTCGATGGCCAGGAGCTTGTCCCAGGGCTGGTTGAACAGCTGCTCATAGGCGGTGTTGCCCGCATAGGCCCCCACCCCCAGCAGCAGTACCAGCACCAGGGCCACCAGATATTTCAAAAAGTACCAGAGGAATCGCATTCCTACTTTCTTCCTGCCTTTCTCACGTATAGATAGCAGTGTATATGATAGTACGCGAATGGAACAGAAGCAAGGCAGAAAAGAGAAAAAAGGATGAACTTACGGCTCCGGCAGCACGGCACACCAGAACAGGATGGTGAACATGCTGAGTACCGTGGATAACACCGTCAGCTTTGTAGCAAATGGTGCATCGCTGCCGTACCGGGCGGCGAAGATGGCCGTGGTGGCTCCTGCCGGCATACCGGTCATGAGCACGGCGATCCCCGTAGCCACTGCATCCAGATGCAGCGCTGCACTGACGCCCCAGGCGAGAGCCGGCAAAAGCAGCAGACGCAGCACGCTGTACAGGAAGCTGTCCCGGTTGAAGATGGTCAAAAACGGCACGTCCGCCAGGATGGTGCCGATGATGAACATGGTGATGGCCGCATTGCAGCTGCCGATGTACTTGATGGTCATAGTCAGGAATCCGGGCAGGTGCACCTGGGTCACCATGATCAGGATGCCGATGTATACCCCGATGAGGCAGGGATGGGTCAGCACCTTCTGCAGCACCTGCCGCCGGCTCATGTGGGAAGCCATGAAATAACTGGTACCCACGGACCACATGACCATGCGCAGGGGAATCAGGAACACGGAGGCATAGAACAGCCCCAGGCTGCCATACACCCCTTCGGCCACCGGATAGCCCAGAAAACCGCTGTTGGATACCAGGGTGCCGTACTGCAGCACCTTTTTCCGGGTATCCGGATACCGGTTGAACAGGAAATGGTTCAGTCCCATGAAGATGAGCTGCAAAATGGCCCCGGCCGCCAGGATCCGGCTGCAGGTGACGAAAATGTTCCCCTCAAAGGGCATGAGACAGGATTTGATGATGTTGCAGGGAATGATGATGTTCACCACCACATCGGTGAGGCACCGTTTCCCCGGTTCGTCGATGATGTTCTTTTTGCGCAGGACCAGCCCGATGAGGATCATCAGGAACAGAGAGAGCTGCAGGTTCCCCAATCGAACGATATCCATGGAACCCCTCCCTTACGATAATTTTTTCATGACCCAGCGGGCCGCCATATCAAAGATGCCGGTGGGCAGGATCGTATGGGCGATCAGCAGCAGCCAGGCATCCTTCCCGCACAGGTACCGGGCCTGAGGCTGGGCCGCATTGGCTGCCAGAAAAATGGTCCTGGCCACATCCTGGGGACTGGACAGCCATTTCTTTTCATATAAATGGTGGATGCCCGCCGCCATCTTCGCTGCAGCTTTGGCGTAGGGTCCCCGCCGGGAAGACGCCTCCAGATGATCCGCCGCGATGTGGCCCCAGGGCGTCTTCACCAGCCCCGGCTCCACAATGGCCACCTGCACGCCCTGCTCCGCTGTTTCCATGCGCAGGGCATCGCTGAGGGCCTCCAGGGCATATTTGCTGGCGTGATACCAGCCGCCGAAGGGCCCGGTGAGCCGGCCGGCAATGGACGACACCATGACGATGCGGCCCCTGTGCTGCCGGCGGAACAGGGGCAGGACCAGTTTCGTCAGACGGATGGCCCCGAACACGTTCACTTCCAGCTGACGCTGGGCTTCGGAAAGAGGTACGTCCTCCACCGCTCCGTAGGAGCCATACCCGGCATTGTTGATCAGGATGTCCAGGCTGCCCTGCTGATCCAGGATCTGCTGCAGGGCTGTCTGACAGGAATAGTCCTTCGTCACGTCCAGTACCAGGGGGATGACCCCATATTTGGAAAGTTCCCGGAGCTTGTCCAGCCGCCGGGCCGCCCCGTAGACGATGTGCCCGGTCCTGGCCAGCAAAATGGCGGTTTCCCGCCCGATTCCGCTGCTGGCGCCGGTCACCAGCACCACTTGCTGTTCCATAATGGTTTCTCCTTATTTTTTCAGCTGGGGATAGGGCGTAATGGGCGGCTGGGGACTTGTGTGTTCACCCAGGTTCAGCCCCATCCAGATCATATTGTACCAGCGGCCGAATTTGTAGCCGCACTTTTTGAACAGCCCCACGGGGGTAAAGCCCAGGTGGGCATGGAATTCGGCGCTGTTGCAGTCCAGGTATTCGTCCGCCTTTTCCGGCAGGCCGATGCAGGCATACACATCCAGGATGCCCATCTGCTTCAGGGCATCCAGCAGAGCCCCATAGAGTTTCTTCCCCAGCCCGTGCTTCTTTAGATGGATATCCACGTAGATGCTCAGTTCCGCAGCCCAGTCATAGGCAGCCCGGCCCACAAAAGAACCGGCGTAGGCATAGCCCACCACCCGGCCATCTTCCTCGGCCACAAAATAAGGATACCGCTCCTTCGTATGGGCGATCCGCTGCCGGAACTCTTCCACACTGGGCACATCATATTCAAAGGTGATCACCGTACTCTCTACATAAGGCGCATAAATGGCCCGGATGGCCGCTGCATCGTCAATGGTTGCTTCCCGGATGATGATATCACTCATGGGACTCCCCCCTCATTGGATTTACATTCATAGTTGTATTATAGGGCAAACCCCCTGTAAAGTGCAAATGGTCTCCCCATTTCTCTGTTTTTTATGGGTACTGGCTTTTCCGCTAAAAATACGGTATGATAAAAAGAAGTGAAATTTCTGAACAATGCAGGGAGGTCTTACCTTTGTTGAAACACATCACGACGATTTCGTTCAGTCCCACCGGCCAGACGGAGCAGCTGGTGCACGCGTTCGGACAGGCCCTGGCCGGGCGGTTCCAGGCTGAAGGGGTCACCCTGGATCACACATCCTTCACCCTGCCGGAAGGCCAGAAGGAGCTGCGCACCTACGGCCCGGATACCCTGGTGGTGTTCGGTACCCCCACCTACGCCGGACGGATTCCCAACAAGGCCCTGCCTTTTGTCCAGCAGCTGTTTACCGGTGATCCGGACAAAAAGACGCCGGCGGTGGCCCTGGTCACTTTCGGCAATCGGGCCTATGACAGTTCGCTGACGGAACTGCGGGACGAACTGGAAAAGAAGGATTTCCGGGTGTTTGCCGGCGGTGCTTTCGCCTGTGCCCATGCCTTCGCTGCCATCGGAGAAGAACATCCCACCGCGGAAGACAAAGAGGCCTTCAAAGCCCTGGTGGATGCGGTGGAAAAAGCCCTGCGCAGCGGAAAGCCTCTGGAAACGGTGGTCATCAATGAAAATGCGCCTGTGGCACCCTACTACATCCCCAAAGGAGAGGACGGCCAGCCGGCCAAATTCCTGAAGGCCAAACCGAAGACGGACCTGACGAAATGCGACCACTGCGGCAAATGCGCCACTGTGTGCCCCATGGGCTCCATCAATCCGGACAATACGGACGAAGTACCCGGCATCTGCATCAAATGCCAGGCCTGCATCAAGTACTGCCCGAAGGGAGCCAAGTATTTCGACGACCCCCGGTTCCTGTCCCACAAGGCCATGCTGGAAAAGAACTACAAACGGACGGCAAAGTCGGAGATATTCTATTAAAAAGTGGGTGTGAAGCAAAAGCTCCACACCCACTGTCATACGTCATAGGTCATACGTCATACGCTAAAGGACAAAATTCGCCTATAGGCTCATTTTTATTATTATATTCAATGCCAGCGTCAGCTGGCTTCCATCGGCGTATGACGTATGACGAACAGCGTATGACAAAATGGGGCTGTATTTCACAGCCCCATTTCTTATTTCAGGAAATACACTCTGTGTTCTTTGCGCAGCGGCGCTACCGGGATATCCCCTTTCACGTAGCCCACCACGCAGTGGCCGATGCCTTCGTAGTCACCGGTGATACCCAGGGATTTCAGCAGGGCCTTGCCTTCCGGCCGCTCGAACTCTTCTTTGGCCCGGTGGATCCAGCAGCTGCCCAGGCCCAGGGAATGGGCGGCCAGCATCAGGTTGCCCATGACCAGGGAGCCGTCATACACGGCCGTGGGCCGGTTCTTGTCGGCCAGTACCACCAGCACTGCCGGAGCGCCGTAGAAGGGGTCGAAGGAAGGTTCCCAGCCCCCGATTTCGCAGTTCAGCTTGCTCAGCCGCTTGATCATGGCCGGATTGGTAATGGCCAGGATGATGGTATCCTGGCTGCCCCGCCCGCTGGCGGCGTACAGCCCGGCCTTGATGATCTCCCGCAGATCGGCTTCCGGCACCGGGTCCGGTTTATAGCTGCGGATGCTGCGCCGCAGCTGCATGGCTTCCAATACTTCATTGTTATTGCTCATGGATGTCACTCCTTTTTTTCTCATTTCACCTGTCATGATACCATACCTGCCCCGGCGTGGCACCTCCTCCCGGCAAAAGTTTCCAAAAAATTTCTTTGACAATCCCACCGGGATGTGACATGCTAAAAGGTACAGACTATGGAAGCAAAGCAAGGAGGAGTATCCATGAAACTGTTTTCGAAAATCCGCACGGCCGGCGTCGCCCTGGCCCTGAGCCTGGTGGCCATGCCCCTGGCGATGGCCGACGCAAAGACCACGGCCATCGACGAAGTGATGGCCGCCCAGGAGGCCACCAACAAACAGGCCTATGTGCAATATGAATTGAAGGGCACCCTGTTCAGCCCGGTGGGCATCGGCAACCTGCTGCTGAACGGCAATGTGGTGGACCTGAAACCCACGAAGAAGAACCAGGAACGGGTGACGAAGGCGGACGCCCACGGCACCGCCGAACTGGTGGTCCTGGGCAGCCAGAAGAACTTCAACACCCCGGTGGAAGCCTATGCTGAAACCCGGGGCAGCAAGCTCACCGAATACATGAAGACGGACAAGGGCTGGGAACAGACCACCGTCCCCTTCACCATGCCCACGGAGGAAGAAATCTCCAAATCCATGAAGGAATACCGTTCCACCATTTCTTCCGCCGAACTGCTGAAGGAAGACAGCCGGGAAAAGGTGTACAAGGTCACCGGCGACTGGGACAAGATCCTGGACCTGCAGGACAAGGATGCCAAAAAATCCATGAAGGTGAACGGCGTGGATGTGGGCGAACTGCTGCGCCAGGTAAAGAACGTGGAATACACCATGGCCGTGGATAAGAAGACGAACCGGATCACGGTGCTCTCCATGGACCTGACCCCGCTGCTGCAGACCGTGGGTGCCCAGCTCATGGACGCCGCTGCCACCCAGGACAAGAGCCTGGATCCCAACCAGCTGCAGATGATGAAAGCCATGCTGAAGGGTTCCAGCCTGAACCTGAACGTGCTGCTCCGGTATGAAAAGGGCAAGGATGTGGTCATCCCCGCCGAAGCAAAGAACGCGAAGGTTGTCGTGGAGAAAAACTAAAAAAAGGGACTGTCGCCGGGCAGTCCCTTTTTTCGTCATACGTCATAGGTCATACGTCATACGCCGAAGGAAAGAAGTGCCGCGTGCGCGACACTTCTTTTTTTATTGGATTTTTTCCAGCAGGACTTTCAGGAACTCGTACATACGCAGGGTGCTGCGGACGCTGAGGCGTTCCTGAGGGGAATGCAGGTCCCAGCAGTCGGGGCCCAGGGAGATGGCGTCCAGTTCGGGGCGCTTTTCCATGAGACAGCCACATTCCAGCCCGGAATGGATGGGCGTAGCCTCCATGGGCTCGCCGAACAGGTCCTGGTAGATCCGCTGCACCTGGGGCGTTAGTTTCGAATCCGGGTCATTGGGCCAGCCGGGATAGGCGGCGAATTTTTCGCAGGTACCGCCCACCAGCCGGGCCAGCAGATGGATCTTGTCCCAGATATAATCGGCCTTGGACCGGAAGGACGTACGGATTTCGTAGACCACCACCAGACGGTTCTCCTCCGGTTCCAGCCGAATTTCCCCCAGGTTGTCACTGCTCTGGACCACGGTGGGGATGGCCGCATTCATTTCCGAGATGCCATTGGGTGACAACACCAGCACCTCAATGAACTTGTCCGTCACATCCTGTGACACCACCAGCCCTGTATCCGGGCCCTCTGCCAGTTCCACGGTGATCTTCAGCTTGGAGGCCACGGCCTTGTATTCGGCCCGCAGATGCTCGGCCACCTGTTCCACTGCTGCCAGGAACTCCTCTTTTTTGGCCGCCGGCACCATGACCATCGCTTCCGCATCCCGGGGGATGGCCAGCCGGAACGTACCCCCATGGAGGGAGGCCAGGTGCAGGGGCATCTTCTTCCGGGCGCCCAGCAGCATCCGGATCAGGAAGATGTTGGCATTGCCCCGGCCCCGGTGGATGTCCTCTCCGGAGTGGCCGCCCTGGAGCCCCTCCACCTTCAGATGGTAGAACAGGGACTGGGCGGGCACGGCCTCCCAGGTGACCGGCAGCTGGAACTTCACCCCGAATCCGCCGCAGCTGCCGGTGACGGAATGGCGTTCCACCGCATTGTCGATGTTCACCAGGTAATGGGCGTGGAAATCGCTGGCGTCCACGTTCTGAGCGCCGCTCATATCTTCCTCCTCCGCCGTGGTAAGTAACACTTCCAGTTCCGGATGCTGCAGGCTGTCATCTTCCAGCAGCGCCATGGCGAGAGCCACCCCGATGCCGTCATCGGCGCCCAGGGTGGTCCGGCCACCAGTGGACAGGAGATCCCCCTTCAGTTCCAGGTGGATGGGGTCCCGGGCGAAATCGTGTTCCACCCCTCTGGCCTTCTGGCACACCATATCCAGATGGGCCTGGAGCATGACGGCCGGGCGATGTTCATAGCCGGGGGAAGCCGGCTTGCGGATGAACACGTTGTTCCAGTCATCCTGCCAGGTCTCGAACCCCTTCTGGCGAGCCCAGCTGTAGACAGCGGCGCTGAGGGCCTTTTCCTGGAAGGAAGGGTGCGGGATCCGGCACAGCTGCCCAAAGTGGTGGAATACCGGATGCTGCAGCAATTGTTCCAACGAATCGAATTCCTGATTTTCCATGGTTCTGCCTCCTTAGAACGGACCGTAATGGATTTGGACGGCAATGACCATGAAGGCCAGGGCCACTACACACCAGATAGCAAACAGAGGAGCCAGCCAGCGGAACCATTTCCCGAAAGAAATGTGGGCCATGGCGCAGGCAGCCACCACTTCGCCGGAGGTGGGCGCGAACACGTTGGTGAACGCATCCCCCATCTGGAAGGCCAGCACGGCGGTCTGCCGGGTCACCCCGATCAGGTCGGCCAGGGGTGCGAACAGGGGCATGGTGATGGCGGCCTTACCGCTGCCGGAAGGTACCAGTACGTTGAACAGGTCCTGCACGATGAACATGCCACAGGCACTCAGAGTCGGCGGCAGCCCGTTCAGCAGGCTGGCCATATAGTGGATGACCGTATCCATGATGTGGGCGTTCTGCATGATCAATACGGCTGCGTTGCACATGCCGATGACCAGGTTGGCAAACAGCATATTGCTGCAGCCGGCCAGGAACGCATCGGCGATTTCGCCGGAGGACAGACCCCCGATGATACCGGCCAGGAGACCGCAGAGCAGGAACAGGCCGGCCATTTCATTGATGTAGAAGTCGAATTTCAAGACGCCGACCACCACCATGACGATGGTCAGGACGAACAGGATCAGCACCAGTTTGTGACGCAGGGTAATCACCGGAGTTTCCTGGAGTTTCAAATGGCTGTTGTACAGCAGGTCTTCTTCCCGGACCGTACTCAGTTCCGGGTTCTTGCGGACTTTGTTGGCATACCACATCACATAGGGAATGGTCACCACGTTCATAACCACAAACAGCACGGCCCGCAGACCCATGCCGGAGAACATAGGCAGGCCGCAGATGCCCTGGGCTACCCCGATGGTGAACGGGTTCGTCATGGCACCGGCATACCCTACGGGCGCAGCGCAGAACACAATGGCGATGGCCGTCAGGGAATCGAAGCCCATAGCCACGGAGACCCCGATAACCAGGGGCGTGAAGGCCAGGAATTCTTCAAAGCAGCCGGCAAAGGCCGAAAGCAGGCTGAACAGCACCATACAGACCGGGATCATCAGCAGTTCCCGTCCCTTCATCTTCTCCACCACATTGCTCAATCCGGCGTTGATGGCTCCGGTGGCATCCATGATGGCGAACATGCCGCCGATGATGAACAGGAAGGAAATGATTTCTGCCGCGTTCTGCAGGCCCAGGGTCAGGGACTGGAACAGGTAGAAAATGGAAACCGGCTGCTGGTCGATGTAATGGAACGTAGCAGGGTCCACCACTTCTTTCTGCAGGACGGGGTTCATGACCCGGCTGTATTCCCCGGCGGGGACGATATAGGATGCCAGGAACGCAACAAACATGATGATGCCCAGGAGCACCATGGGATTCAGCGCATGGAGCTTGAACTTGCTTTTCTTTTCCTCTGCCATTTCAGTACACTCCTTTTCCGATTGATTGGTTGGATTCAGGGTTGTGCCGGCCTTGCCTGCTCCAGCACATAGTCAAAGATGTGGCGGAATCCTTTCCGCAGTTTTTCAATGGTTTCCTGCCCCTCTGCCAGGCAGGCCCGATGGATGTAGCTTTCGTGGAGGGCCACGATGATTTCCAGGGTTGCCCCGGCCCGGCCGGCTTCCACATAGCCCTCTTCCACCATATGCTGCATGACCACCCGGTCCCGGTCTACCAAATTACCCCGCAGCACCATCTGACGGGCATCTTCCGGCAGGTCCTTCAGTTCCTCCGGGAACAGCTCCAGGTAATAGGTCTGGATAATCTCCTCCAGGCGGTCACTGTATTTTCCGAAGAACATATTGTAGAAGATCTCCGGTGCCTGGAACGCATGGTCGTTGAAGCACCGGTAAATGGTCCGGTAGCGTTCCAGGGATGTCATACCCGGCTGCAGCTCTCGGGACAGCTCCACCAGGTATTCCCGCAGAAAGCAGACGGACCCGAACAGGATCAGATCATCCAGATCCCGGAAGTAGTTGTACAGGGTGGCACTGTTGTACCCTGCCTCGGCGGCTACCCGACGGATGGTGACCCCGCCGATGCCCTCCTCCTTCAGGATCTTTTCCGTGGCTTCCACGAAATAGACCATATTCCGCTTCTGCCGCAGGGATAAGGGCTGTTTTTGCACATGTGCTTCTGTTCTTTGTTTTTCCATATTATTTCCGGCACCTCCAGACTGCGTTTCCTGTGTTTTCTTCGAGAGCTTGTTGACAAACTCGCAGGCCGCTTTTATAATAAAGCTGATTTCTAATCATGATTATATTTTAATCGCGATTAATCGTCAAGTTCTTTTTTTCAACTTTCTGTATAAGGATTCCCTATGAAAGGAGTTGCCTCTGATGTTCCATCTCCCCGCCCTGTCCGGTTCCGTGCTGGTCCTCCTGGGGGCCATCTGCTGGAGCCTGAATTCTCCCCTGGTGAAATACCTGCCCCTGGACCCCTTCCTGATCTGCGCCCTGCGCTCCGTGATTGCCGGAATGGTACTGCTTCCCCTGCTGCGGCCCCGGAAGATCCACTGGAACCGGTGGCTCATCGCCTACTGCGTCAGCTACTGCGCCCTGTGCCTCAGCGTGATCGTAGCCCTTTCCCGTACGTCAGCGGCCATCGGCGTGGGTATGCAGTATACGGCCACGGTCTGGCTGTTTTTGCTGCTGTGGTACCGGACCGGTTATTTCAACCGCAGGGCCTTCCTGCCCGTATTGGTGATCATGGTAGGGGTGGTGTGCTTCATGCTGTCGGGGGGCAGTGGTGATTCGGATTCCCTGGGGAACGCCATCGCCCTCACGGAAGGCATCTTCTTTGCGGCCATGAGCCTTTCTTCCAAAAAAGCCACCCAGGAAAATGTGCTGGGGCTCACCGCGTTGGGCAATCTGTTCACCGGTGCCCTGGTATTCGGCCTGTTCCCGTCCGCCCGTATGGCCCTGCCGGCCATGACCGGACAGGAATGGATCTTCATGCTGATCCTTGGCGTGGTCCAGGTGGCCGGTGGCTATGGCTTCTACAACCTGGGGGTCCAGAAGATCCCGGCCCGAAAGGCTTCGGTATTGGCCCTGTGGGAAATGATCCTGGGGCCGCTGTGGGTGGCTCTGTTCCTCCACCAGTACCCCAATGCCATGGTCCTCACCGGCTTTGCCATCATCCTGGTGGGCATGGTACTGGATGCGAAAGTGGAATGAAAAGAGGCTGTGAACAAATCACAGCCTCTTTTCGTCATACGTCATACGCCAATGGAAGCCAGCTGACGCTGGCATTGAATATAATTTAAAATGAGCCAAAGGCGAATTTTATCCTTTAGCGTATGACGTATGACCTATGACGTATGACATTTTTACTTGGCCGGATATACATTCAAATAGTGATTCTGGGCGTCCTTCAGGGCGGCGATCACCGCTTTCTGGGACAGGGCCAGAAACCGCTGGCGCAGCTCCTGCACCATCTTATCCATATCGTTCAGCAGATTCTTGCCGATCAGGATATCCTGCAGGAACGAAATGGTATCGGCCATGATCATATTGGCGCTGCAGTGGAGGATGTCTCCGGTTTTCCGGTCGATGACCAGACTGAGCGAAAATGTCCCATACATGGAATTGATCACGTCATCCCGGGAGACCTTGGCCACCCCGGTGACAAAGATGGAATCGGGCGGGTAATGTTTTTCCATAGGTTCGATGCTCCTTTTTCATGTTCCCTGTTAGCGTACCACAGGGTCCGGGCGGGGGTCAATACGCCTTACCGGAAAACAGAAAAAATTCATACAATTCTATTGTATAACCATTTCTTTTGTGCTATAATCAATTTGTTGCAAGATGGACTTGCAGCCCACAATTGAAAAATCCTTATGGATCTGGGAACAGTTTCCCCTGTTCCCGCCCATCGATAAGGCCTGATAAAGACATCTCCCCCAGATGTTGTCTTTTTCGGGCCTTATTTTTTGTTATACAGGAGGTCTTAATCATGCAGGCAACACAACCCATTGGTGTCATCGATTCCGGCGTAGGCGGTTTGACCGTTCTGAAATGGCTCCAGGCCAAGATGCCCCACGAAAATTTCATCTTCATCGGCGATACGGCCCGTACCCCCTACGGCAACCGCAGCCGGGAGGAAATTACCCGCTTTGTAGGCGATATGACGGCCTGGCTGAACAAACGGAACATCAAACAGCTGGTGGTGGCCTGCAATACCATCACGGTGCTGGGCACCGATGTGATCAAGGGCCGGTATCCCTTTGATGTAATCGGCATGGCCAAGGGCTCCCGCATGGTTCCCCTGGTCACGAAGAACAACCGGGTGGGCTTCTTCGCCACGGATTTCACCGTATCCACCGGGGCCCACAAACGGGAAATCCAGAAACTGTGCCCTCAGATCCAGGTATTCGGCCAGGGCTGCCCCAAATTCGTACCGCTGATCGAAGGGGAAAAATTCGGCAGCCCGGAACTGAAGGCAGCCATCCATGAATATGCAGAAAAGCTGAAGGCCCATCACGTGGATACGGTGCTGCTGTCCTGCACCCATTACCCATTCGTACGGAAAGAGATCGAAGAAGAATTCGGTCCCTCTGTCACCGTACTGGATCCGGCAGAACGGACGGCCCAGGATGCTCTGGAAAATCTCCAGCAGCGGGGCCTGGCCCAGACCACCGGCATCGGCCGGGCCGAAGTATGCTTCACGGCTGATCTGGAACGGGGCAAACGCCTGGCCGCCCGGATGCTGGATATGGACAAATGTGACTTCCGCCTGATCGATTTGAAGAAGGACCCGGAACAGGACTTCCCCTCCGCTGGTTCTAACCAGTGGGGAAATCTCCAGGCAAATATTTAATTCAATGCCAGCGTCAGCTGGCTTCCAACCGCCAGAGACCAGAGACCAGAGACACAGGGCAGTGCATACTGCCCGTTAGCCAATAAAAAAACTGCCGATGATTTTCGGCAGTTTTTTTATTTTTTTTCTTCCACCAGTACTCCCAGCTGCTCCAATGCTTTCCGTACCGCCTCCATCTCTTCCGGGGTGGAGGTCTCCACCAGATGGGTGTGGACGCCGGCCGATATGCTGGACAGGAGCGGTGCCCGGGCCGCTCTCATCTTTTTCAGGTACAGCTGCACATCCCGGCGGGATTTCAGGTTCAGTTCCCCTTCCAGGAAGCCATAGACCTCGTGTTCCACAACCACATTGTGGACAAGTCCCCCGTTATCCACAATGGCATTGAGTTCTGCTTCCACCTGCTCCGGTCCATGTTTGCATAAAAAGGACTCCTGCACCCCGTCGATCTGGTTCTTCTGGAGCTGGTAGCCCCGGGGCGTGGACATCACCGGCGTACCGCTGGCCCGCAGCAGGGCAATGTCTCCTACAATGATCTGCCGGCTGACCTGGCAGGCCTGGGCCATTTCCGTCCCGGTGACCGGCTTTGTGGCTTCCCGCAGCATTTCCAGGATCTTTTCTCTCCGTTCCTGGTTCTCCATGGCATCTGCCTCCTTGGTCCAGAATGTTCAATCTGTATCTATTATAAACGAAACTTTCACAAAATTCCACCTTTCCCTATATTCCCAGGCCCTGGCCATGGATGAATGCAGCCGGGGCCTGGTGTTCTTCTGGCGCTGGCACCAGGGAGTATGGAGAAGAGCGGTTGTTTAGTAGCTAGCGGAGCCCTGACGGGCTCCGAACCCACCACCATTGCGCAAGCGCAACGGTCCCCCGCCCTTGAAAAGGGCGGATATAATACAAAAAATCCCCGGACAGCCACTGTCCGGGGATTTTTGCTGTGCCGTCTGGGCACAGGGTCCGTTTGTAGGGTTCTATCAGATAATGCCTCTCAGTTTCATCGGTTCAACCAGAGCGCTCAGAGCTACGATGTAGGCGCCTACACGCATGGTGGTGTTGTACTTCTTGGCTGCGTCATAGACGTTTGCGAAGGCTTTCACCATCATCTTTTCCTGTCTTTCAACTACTTCTTCTTCCGTCCAGAAGTATCTGTACAGGTTCTGTACCCATTCGAAGTAGGATACGGTTACGCCGCCGCCGTTGGCCAGTACATCAGGCACTACAGGGATGCCTCTCTTTTCCAGGATGACGTCTGCGTCTGCATCGGTCGGGCCGTTTGCAGCTTCTACGATCATCTTTGCCTGGATCTTATCGGCGTTCTTGGCAGTGATCTGCAGTTCCAGAGCAGCCGGGATCAGTACGGTTACTTTCTGTTCCAGTACTTCTTCGTTGCTGATGGCTTTTGCACCAGGATAACCTTTGATCACGCCGCCGTTGTTCTTGGCGTATTCTTCCACTTTGTACGGATCGAAACCGTTTTCATCATAGATACCGCCGCTGATATCACTCAGAGCTACGATCTTCAGGCCTTTGTCGGCTGCGCATTTAGCAGTCCAGGAACCTACGTTACCGAAACCTTGGATGGCCAGGGTTGCATCTTCCGGTTTGATTCCTTCTCTCTTCAGCAGTTCCAGGGTTGCAGTGATTACGCCACGGCCCGTTGCGGAAGTACGGCCCAGAGAACCGCCCATGCATACGGCTTTACCAGTGATGAAACCAGGTGCGAACTGGCAGTTGATCTTGGAGAATTCATCGCACATCCAGGCCATGATCTGTGCGTTGGTGTTCACATCAGGAGCCGGGATATCTTTCTTTTCGCCGATTACCGGTGCGATCTTGTCGATGTAGCCACGGGTGATCTTTTCCAGTTCGGTCTTGGAAACTTTCCGCGGATCTACGATGATACCGCCTTTACCACCGCCATAAGGCAGGCCGGCGATTGCGCATTTCGTGGTCATCCAGAAGCCCAGGGTCTTTACTTCGTCCATGGACACATTCTGATGATACCGTACGCCGCCTTTGGCAGGCCCCAGGATGGTGCTGTTCTGAGAACGATAGCCGGTGAATACCTGCACATGACCATCATCCATCTTTACAGGGATGCTGACTTCCAGAGTACGTTCAGGTTGAGAGATGACTGCCTCAGCGTTGGGATCCAGGTTGATCAGCTTGCTAGCCTTTTCCATAGGGATTTTTGCCATTTCAAACAAACTCATTTGTAACGCCTCCTAAAAATTTTCATCTTTCCAAAGACTCTTATCTTTGAACCCTTACGAGCCTATTATAGCATGATTCAGAAATAACTGTTTATTTTTTTGTATTTTGTATACAATTAAGGAGAAGTCCCTATTCCTTGCAATTTTTCCATTTTTTCGTTATGATTGAAACAAACAGCAGTTTGATTCTTTGTTGAAGGAGGTCATTCCACCCATGGACCGATATTCAGCCCTGGAAAAGTATTTTGGATACAAGAGCTTCCGCCCCGGTCAGGAGGTACTCATCGACGCTCTGCTCAAAGGGCGCGACGTGCTGGGGGTCATGCCCACCGGCGCCGGCAAGTCCATCTGTTACCAGATCCCGGCCCTGCTGCTGCCGGGCATCACCCTGGTGATCTCGCCCCTGATCTCGCTGATGCAGGACCAGGTACAGGCCCTGGAGCAGGCCGGCATCCCGGCTGCCTACATCAACAGCTCACTTTCTCCCCAGGAGTTCTTCGCCACCCTGGATGCGGCCCGGCAAGGTGCGTATAAACTGCTCTATGTGGCACCGGAACGGCTGGAAACGGAACTGTTCCGCAACTTTTCCAAAGAAGAAAATATCTCCCTGGTGGCCGTGGACGAGGCCCACTGCATCTCCCAGTGGGGGCAGGATTTCCGTCCCAGCTATACCCGGATCCTGGACTTTCTGGAATTCCTGCCCAAGCGGCCGGTGGTAGGGGCTTTCACCGCCACAGCCACCCAGCAGGTCCAGGAAGACATCCTCCAGAGCCTGCAGCTGCAGAATCCCCAGCGCCTGGTCACCGGCTTTGACCGGGCCAACCTGTATTTCGGAGTGGAACGGCCCCGCAGCAAGGACGAATTCGTGCTGGACTATCTGAAGCGCCATCCGGAGGACAGCGGTATCATCTATTGTTCCACCCGGAAGAACGTGGATGAACTGTATACCTGGCTCCGGGGCCAGGGCTTTTCCGTGGGCCGGTACCATGCCGGGCTCAGCCAGGAGGAACGGCAGAAGGCCCAGGAAGATTTCCTGTATGACCGGACCCTGGTGATCATCGCCACCAACGCTTTCGGCATGGGCATCGACAAGTCCAACGTGCGCTATGTGCTCCATTACAACATGCCCTCCTGCCTGGAGAACTACTACCAGGAAGCCGGGCGGGCCGGACGGGACGGCGAACCCTCTGAGTGCATCCTGCTCTACTCGGCCCAGGATGTGATCATCCAGAAATTCCTGCTGGAACACAAGGACCAGCCGGCCACGGAAGAACTGGAGGAGGTGGAGGAGAACAACCGGCGCAAGCTCAGCGCCATGGAACATTACTGTACCACCACCGCCTGCCTGCGCATGACCATGCTCCACTATTTCGGAGAGGAAGCCCCGGCCCGGTGCAACAACTGCTCCTCCTGCAACGGAGAGTTCGAAGAAATCGACATTACGGAACAGACGAAGCTCATCGTGAAATGCATCCACGAAGCGGGCCGGCCCTACGGCATGAACTTGATTGCCAACACCCTGGCCGGCAGCCATTCCACCCGGGTGGAAGAGACCGGACTCTACCGGCAGCGGCTGTTCGGTGCCCTGCACCAGTACACCCTGAAAGAAATCAAGGAGATGATCCGCTGCCTCATCGAGCAGGGATATCTGCTGATCAGCCCGGATAAATACCCGGTACTGCGGATTTCCAAGAAAATCTGGGAACTGCAGGATTCGTCCATCCGGGTACTGCTGCGGAAAGCAGAAGAACCGGAAGCCGGTGGCCGCAGCCGGAAAAAGAAGAAATCCGAACTGCCCCGGGCGGCCCTGCCGGAAGGCTTCACCCAGGAGCAGGGCGAGGAACTGTTCAGCCGGCTCCGTGCCCTGCGCAAGCAGCTGGCAGAAAAAGCCATGGTCCCGCCTTTCGTCATCTTCGGCGACCGGACCCTGCGGGATATGTGCAAGGTGCTGCCCCGGAACCATGGAGCGTTCCTCACCGTACTGGGTGTGGGCCAGGCCAAGGATGAAAAGTACGGAGATGCGTTTTTGAAGGTCATCGAAAAATTTTGTGAGGAGAACAATTTATAATACAAAAAATCCCCGGACAGCCACTGTCCGGGGATTTTTGCTGTGCCGTCTGGGCACAGAATCCGTTTGTAGGGTTCTATCAGATAATGCCTCTCAGTTTCATCGGTTCAACCAGAGCGCTCAGAGCTACGATGTAGGCGCCTACACGCATGGTGGTGTTGTACTTCTTGGCTGCGTCATAGACGTTTGCGAAGGCTTTCACCATCATCTTTTCCTGTCTTTCAACTACTTCTTCTTCCGTCCAGAAGTATCTGTACAGGTTCTGTACCCATTCGAAGTAGGATACGGTTACGCCGCCGCCGTTGGCCAGTACATCAGGCACTACAGGGATGCCTCTCTTTTCCAGGATGACGTCTGCGTCTGCATCGGTCGGGCCGTTTGCAGCTTCTACGATCATCTTTGCCTGGATCTTATCGGCGTTCTTGGCAGTGATCTGCAGTTCCAGAGCAGCCGGGATCAGTACGGTTACTTTCTGTTCCAGTACTTCTTCGTTGCTGATGGCTTTTGCACCAGGATAACCTTTGATCACGCCGCCGTTGTTCTTGGCGTATTCTTCCACTTTGTACGGATCGAAACCGTTTTCATCATAGATACCGCCGCTGATATCACTCAGAGCTACGATCTTCAGGCCTTTGTCGGCTGCGCATTTAGCAGTCCAGGAACCTACGTTACCGAAACCTTGGATGGCCAGGGTTGCATCTTCCGGTTTGATTCCTTCTCTCTTCAGCAGTTCCAGGGTTGCAGTGATTACGCCACGGCCCGTTGCGGAAGTACGGCCCAGAGAACCGCCCATGCATACGGCTTTACCAGTGATGAAACCAGGTGCGAACTGGCAGTTGATCTTGGAGAATTCATCGCACATCCAGGCCATGATCTGTGCGTTGGTGTTCACATCAGGAGCCGGGATATCTTTCTTTTCGCCGATTACCGGTGCGATCTTGTCGATGTAGCCACGGGTGATCTTTTCCAGTTCGGTCTTGGAAACTTTCCGCGGATCTACGATGATACCGCCTTTACCACCGCCATAAGGCAGGCCGGCGATTGCGCATTTCGTGGTCATCCAGAAGCCCAGGGTCTTTACTTCGTCCATGGACACATTCTGATGATACCGTACGCCGCCTTTGGCAGGCCCCAGGATGGTGCTGTTCTGAGAACGATAGCCGGTGAATACCTGCACATGACCATCATCCATCTTTACAGGGATGCTGACTTCCAGAGTACGTTCAGGTTGAGAGATGACTGCCTCAGCGTTGGGATCCAGGTTGATCAGCTTGCTAGCCTTTTCCATAGGGATTTTTGCCATTTCAAACAAACTCATTTGTAACGCCTCCTAAAAATTTTCATCTTTCCTAAGACTCTTATCTTTGAACCCTTACAAGCACATTATAGCACGATTCAGAAAATACGCAATCGTTTTTTGTATCTTGTATACAATTTTATTTTTGCAAACTATTTAACAAAATGAGGGCGTTTTAGCGGGTCTACCGGGCGATATTTTGCCTGCCCCATGCACTTCAGTCGAAGTTTACGTTGCTTGGCGGGTCTACCGGGCGATATTTTGCCTGCGGCAAAAATCTTGGTAGACCCCTACGATTCCTACGACCCCTACGAATCCTACGACGTTATACCGAATGTCCGATTGCAATCCGTAGGGGCTTACCAAGACTGGCGGAACGCCATGTCGCCCGGTAAGCCCGTCCCTGCCTGGAACATTTATTTCCTGAACTGCTCATAGATCGCCCCGAAATCGATGCCGCCGATGGTCTTGTGGGCGTACTGCTTCGGCAGTTCCTCCACCACCCCGGCCAGATGGTGGGACGTGATGCCGCACTGGATGCTGAGCCAGGCTTCCAGGAACGCCGCCAGGTGGTCGCAGCCCTTCAGCACTTCCCCGTCCACCGGGCTGAAGCTGTCCTGGTTGTAAGCCTCGGGGATGTCCCCTTCCAGCACCTGGACCTTGCCTTCCAGCCGGATCTTGTTGCGGAATTCGTCCATGGTGAAGTTCAGGATGTCGTCCTGCCAGGAAAGGGGCAGCAGGGGCAGCAGCACGTCTTCCATCTGCCGCTGCTCGATGTCCTTGATCAGTTCGTCCAGCCCCTGGATGGACCGTTTGATGGGCGAGATGATGTCCCGGGTCAGCACCTCCGGCAGGTCGTGCCACAATCCGCCCAGGAAGTCGTTCACCAGCCGGGCCTTGCAGGCGCCCAGGGACTGGGCACAGAAATACCCCATGATGGCCACCACCAGCACGTGCCCCATGACGGACGTCTCCGGCACCCGGGGCGACTGGGACCAGCGTTTCTGGAACCGCAGCTTGCCGATCAGGTCCACGAATTTCCGGGTCTTGCCGTTCACGGCGATTTTCTGCACCCCGGCCAGGTTGAAATGTTCCTCGATTTCGTCGTGGATCCGGTCCTTGATTTCCTCCACGCCGAAGATGCCCTGGTTCATCCGGTAGATGATCCGGAATTCCCATTCCGTGGCCAGATAATGGGCCGCCCGGATCAGCTGTTTCTCCAGGGGATGGTCCTGTCCGTCGAAATACTGCTGCAGGCGCTGCAGGAAGGCGCTTCCGGCCAGGCTGGGGATCCGGCGGGCCAGTTCCTGGTACACCCAGCGGTTCAGCCGGGGTCCGCTCTTGCGCATGAGTTCGTGGAACACCGGCGGCTTGATATCCGTCAGCACCACCCGGTGGAGGAATTCAAAGATGCCCCCTTCCACCAGCACCTGCCAGTCCAGTTTCGCACCGTGATCCTGTTCTTCGTACCGGGCCAGTACATAAAGGATCATCATCTTGTGGGCCTGTTTATCCAGCTCCGTAAAGCCCTGAGGCCGGATGTGATCGTTCCAGCGCTGGATGTAGGCCGCTTCGTAGATGAATTGGAGCAGGTCCCTGGGCAGGGCCGGCTGTTGCAGATTTTCCATGGTTCCGCCTCCTTACAGGTTGTCTTTCAATGAATCAGGTTCCAGCAGGGCCAGGTTCCGCAGCAGGAGTTTCTTTCCCCGCCAGGCAAAGGCCCTCTGTCCATACGTTTCCTTGAACTGCCGGTTCGTCAAAGGTTCCAGTTCCTCCGCCGTCAGCCGGGCCCGGCGCCCGTGCCGGAATTCCGGGATGGGGGTCACCGGTACCCGGGCATTGTAGGGACAGCAGCGCTGGCATTCGTCACAGCCGAATACCAGGGGCGTCTTCCGCAGGATGGCGATTTCTTCCGGCAGCAGGTCCCCTTTCTTCTGGGACAGGTAGGATTTACAGGTCCGGTAGTCGTACAGCCCGCTGCGGTAGCACTCTCCCGGGCAGGCCCGTGCACAGGCGCCGCAGTGATGGCACTCTCCCCGGTCCGGCGTATCCGGTTCCAGAGGCAGGGTGGTGAGCACCGCACCGATGAAGCAATACGAACCATACGTCCCGTTGATGAGACACTCATTGTCCCCCACGAAGCCCAGACCTGCTTCTACAGCCAGCTGCCGTTCCGCCAGCACCGACGTATCCACAATGGCCGTCTGCCGGCTCTCCGGCCAGTTCTGGCCCATCCAGGCGGCGATTTTCTCCAGATACCTCCGTACCACCGGATGATAATCAGGGAACTGGCAGTACAGGGACAAGTTTGCCCCTGCCACCGGCGGCTGGTAATAAGGGAACAGCACCACCACGGCCGCCCGGCACCCGGGCAGCACCCCGGTCAGGTCGTACCGCTCCGGTCCCTTTCCCGCCGCCAGAGGACAGATGTCCGGCTGTTCCTTCGGCTCCGGCAAATGGTTGGGGGCAATGCCCACTTCCGTCAGCCCCAGGCTGCGGCAGAATTCTTTGATGGGCCGGGTATCCATGGGCCTCCTCCTTTCTGGCAGTCACTAGTCTCTCGTCCCTGGTCTGCAGCTTATGGAAAGGACCTGCCCCGGGAGGGACAGGTCCTTTTGATGATCAGGTTCACAAAAACTCCTGCAGATGCTTGTTGATGGTCTCCCCCATGATCTTCTTCATTGTAACATCTCCGTGGAGTCCATCCAAGGCCATTTCGGTGGGAAGTTCCGGTCCCATGGCCTCGAAGGGCGTCGCCACATCGATATGGGGCTGGGTGCGGATGTACGCATTCACCTTTGCAAAAGCCTCCTGCCAGTGGGGATCCGAATCTTCGTCGAAGGCCCGCTGGATGTTGGCCGGATTGATGGGAGCCAGGGTCAGGAGCACCGGCGTGATGCCGTTCTCCCGGCACAGTTCCTGCAGTTTCTTCAGGTCGGCGATCACATCGTCCGGAGAGACCCCATCCCGCAGGCTGTTGGTGCCGCCCATGATCAGCAGGGTCTTCAGGTGGAAGGGCAGCACATCCTGCTCGAACCGGTCCACCATCATTTCGCTGGTATCTCCGCTTTCCGACAGGTTCACCACGGGTACATTGAGATAAGAGCTGTAACTGTAGGCGAAATCCGAAGGGCTGAAGGACATATGGCCGCCCCCGTGGGAGATGCTGTCCCCATAGACGCCCACCTGGATGCCTTCGTCCGGATCCAGGGACACCTTCTGGGGCAGACTCCATTCGCCTACCGGCAGTCCCCGTTTGTCCATGCCCCGGACCCGCCAATAATACGTCCCGATGCGGGGCTGCTTGTCGTACAGGTCCGTCAGCTCCGTGGTCTCGGCGTAGACCCGGTGGCCGGAGGGCAGGATCCCGTCCAGGTGCTGGGGCAGGTCGTCCAGGATTTCCACTTCGTACTGGGTGGCTCCGGGCAGTGCCGTATAGGAATACACCGGATACAGCAGCCGGGTGCCCGGACCCGTTTTTGCCGCAGGCCGGGGTTCCGGCGCATAGCGGTGGTTCCGCTGGAGGGAGGTGGTCAGTTCGGCGGGCTGGGAGAAATCACCCACCGGATTGCCATCCATATCCAGAGCCCGCACCCGCCAGAGCAGGGGCTGGGCCCCGTCCAGGTCGGGCAGCTGGCTTTCCGGCAGCAGAAGCTGGTTCCCGTAGAGTTCATCGTTCCGGTAGAGGGCCGCCGTCACCGGGGTCTGGGCATCCAGGTCCTCAGGGATGGAGGAAAAAATTTCCAGTTCATAGCGCACGGCCTGCAGGTTTTCCGGCCACTGGAGCAGGGCCAGCTGGGGCTCCGGCTGGGAATACCGCTGCAAAAGCCAGCTGGTACGATGCTGCAGGGTATTGCTGAACTGACCGGCGAACAACCCCGGCAGCAGAGCCGCCACCAGCAGGAACCGCCACAGCCTCCCGTTTTTTACTATGGACTGGAACATCTTCCATCCCTCCTTTCGTAATGGCTCATTTTACCAGATTTCCACGAAAAAAGGAGGGCGTTTCTGTGACATATTTTTTAACAGAAAAGGGCGTGAAAGACTTCACGCCCCGTCACTAGTCACTAGTCACTAGTCACTAGCCGATGGAAGCCAGCTATTGCTGGCCAAACAAAAAGGAGCCGTGATTCCTCACAGCCCCTTCCGTCATTATTCACCTTTGATGGTCTTGATGATCAGTTTGTTGACCATGCCCGGGTTGGCTTTACCGCGGGACTTCTTCATGATCTGGCCTACCAGGAAGCCGATGGCTTTGTCCTTGCCGGCTTTGTAGTCCGCAACGGATTGCGGGTTGGCGGCAATGACTTCGTCCACCATCTTCTGGATGGCACCTTCATCGCTGACCTGTTCCAGGCCCAGTTTCTTCACCAGCGTGGCCGGATCTTCATCCTTCTTCAGCATTTCAGCGAAGACTTTCTTGGCCAGTTTGCTGGACAGCACGCCCTTCTTGATCAGGGCTACCATTTGCCCCAGGTGAGCCGGGGAAACGGGGAAGTCGCTGATACCGCAGTTGTTGCTGTTCAGGTAAGCGGACACATCGCCCAGGATCCAGTTGGCCACGCCCTTGGCATCTTCGGTTTCCGCAGCAGCGGCATCGAAGTATTCGGCCATCTTCTTGTCGGCTACGATCAGTTCAGCAGAGTAGTCGTCCAGGCCCTTTTCGTTCATCAGACGGGCTTTCCGGGCATCCGGCAGTTCCGGCAGTTCGCTCTTGGCTTTTTCCACCCATTCTTTTTCAATGATGATGGGAGCCAGGTCGGGTTCCGGGAAATACCGGTAGTCGTGGGCTTCTTCCTTGCTCCGCATGGAGAAGGTCATGCCCTGGGCATCGTCCCAGGTACGGGTTTCCTGTACCACATGGCCGCCGTCTTCCAGGATTTCCTTCTGCCGTTCCACTTCGTATTCAATGGCCCGTTCCAGGGCTTTGAAGGAGTTCAGGTTCTTGATTTCAGCACGGGTACCGAATTCCTTGGCACCGACCGGCATGATGGAAATGTTGGCATCGCAGCGCATGGACCCTTCCTGCATCTTGCCGTCGCAAACGCCGGTGTACTGCAGATAGGCACGGAGTTTTTCCATGTAGGCACGGGCTTCCGCCGCAGACCGCATATCCGGTTCGGATACGATTTCGATCAGAGGCACGCCGGCCCGGTTGTAGTCGACAGCGGAGAAATCGGACGTGCTGATGCTGGCGCCGGAGTGTACCAGTTTACCGGCATCTTCTTCCATATGGATCCGGGTGATACCAATCCGTTTCGTTTTCCCGTCCACGTTCACGTCCAGGTGCCCGTTCAGAGCGATGGGCTGATAGAACTGGGAAATCTGGTAAGCTTTGGCCAGATCCGGATAATAGTAGTTCTTCCGGTCGAATTTGCTGTAGCGCTGGATGTCGCAGTTCACAGCCAGAGCGAAGCGCAGAGCGAATTCCACCATTTGTTTGTTGATCACAGGCAGAGCCCCGGGCATACCCAGGCACACCGGGCACACGTGGGTGTTGGGAGCACCGCCGAATTCCGTAGAGCAGGAGCAGAAAGCCTTGGTCTTGGTTTTCAGTTCTGCATGGACTTCCAGACCGATTACGGTAGTATATTCTGTCATTATTTCAACCCTCCCAGAGGTGCCACGGCTTTATGGAAATCCGTAGCCTGTTCAAAGGTGTAGGCAGCCCGCAGCAGGGTTTCTTCGCCCAGTGCCTTGCCGATGAGCTGAGCGCCCACAGGCATGTTGTCTACGAAACCGCAGGGGATGGAGATCCCGGGCAGCCCGGCCATGTTCACCGGAATGGTGGTCACGTCCAGCATGTAGACCGTCAGCGGATCCATCTTGGCATCCAGCGGATAAGCCACCACAGGAGAGGTGGGAGTCAGCAGCAGGTCGCACTTCTTGAAGGCGTCAGCGAAGTCCTGACGGATCAGGGTCCGTACCTGCATGGCTTTGTTGTAGTAAGCATCGTAGTAGCCGGAGCTCAGTACATAGGTCCCCAGCATGATCCGGCGGCGGACTTCCTTGCCGAAGCCTTCCGTACGGGTCTTGCGCATCATTTCCGGAGCGCTTTCGGCAGCCGTTTCCCGGAAGCCGTAGCGGACGCCGTCGAACCGGCCCAGGTTGGCGGAAGCTTCAGCCGGAGCGATGATGTAGTACGTGATGACGGCATATTCCGTATGGGGCAGGGATACTTCAATCACATGGGCACCCAGTTCTTCGAACTTCTTGGCAGCCAGTTTGATCTGGGCAGCCACTTTGGGATCGGTGCCTTCGCCGAAGTATTCTTTCGGCAGACCGATGGTCAGGTCTTTTACATCCTGGCGCAGGGCCTTGGTGTAATCCGGCACAGGAGCGTTATAGCTGGTGGAATCGTGGGCATCCAGCCCGCTGATGGTGTTCAGCACCAGAGCCGCATCCGTCACGTCACGGGTGATGGGCCCCACCTGATCCAGGGAGGAGGCGAATGCCACGCAGCCATACCGGGAAACCCGGCCGTAGGTGGGTTTCAGGCCCACGCAGCCGTTGAAGAAGGCCGGCTGCCGGATGGAACCGCCCGTATCGGACCCCAGGGACCAGATGGCTTCACCGGCTGCGATGGATGCAGCGCTGCCGCCGGAGGAACCGCCCGGTACACGGGTCAGATCCCAGGGGTTGTGGGTGATCTGGAAATGGGACGTTTCCGTGGTGGACCCCATGGCAAATTCATCCATGTTGGTCTTGCCCAGGAAAATGGTCTCATCTTTCCGCAGGTTTTCGATGACGTGGGCATCGTACACCGGCACGAAGTTTTCCAGGATCTTGGAGGCGCAGGTCATGCGCACACCCTTCACACTGATGTTGTCTTTGATGGCGCCGGGGATCCCTGCCAGGGGTTTGATGGTTTCGCCGTCGGCGATCATCTTGTCCACTTTGGCAGCCTGGGCCAGCGCGTTTTCCTTATCCAGGGTAATATAGGCCTTGACCTGATCTTCCACTTCGTCGATCCGGTCATAGACCGCTTTCGTCAGTTCCACGGAGCTGATTTCTTTCTTGACCAGCTTGTCGTGGAGCTCGTGTGCAGTTTCTCTATACAGTGCCACTGTTCTGCCTCCTCTTATTCGATCACCCGGGGAACTTTGAAGCCGCCTTCATATTCCTCCGGTGCATTCTTCATGGCTTCCTCATGGGACAGACTCTGGACCGGAACATCTTCCCGCAGCACATTGCTGATGGGGAGCACATAGGGAGAAGGTTCGATTCCCGTGGTATCCACTTTCTTTAAGATTTCAGCATAGTTCAAAATCTGGTTGAACTGTTCAACGAACTTGTCCATTTCATCGTCCGGAACATTTAACCGGCACAGATTCGCGATATGCTTTACATCATTGACTGTAACGCTCATTTTTTCACCGCCTATCGAAAATCTATTCCAGCAGGCCGTCAATACCCGCTGAAACCAGTTTTACTCAAAGATTATATCACAGGTCGGGCAAATAGAAAACCGGTTACCGGGCTTTTCCCTGTCTCCAGGCCCTTCTCCGCCCCTTGACAAAACGCCTGGGAAACAGTATTGTATACGGTAATCGATTCTATACAATATTAGTATGTTTTGCGCTGTAACAGCGTCCTGCAAGGAGGAAAAAATCATGAAATTCACTACGGCCTGTATCCACGGAAGCGGCCCCAACGATGCCACTGGCGCCGTTTCCCCTGCTCTGTATCTCACATCCACGTTCGCCCACCCCGGCCTGGGCCAGTCCACGGGCTGGGCCTATACCCGGGAATCCAACCCCACCCACGCCCGTCTGGAAAAAGTCCTTTCCACCCTGGAAGCCGGTGTCGATGCTCTGTGCTTTTCCTCCGGCATGGCCGCCATCGACGCCGTCATGCGGCTGTTTAAATCCGGCGACCATATCGTGACCGGCTTCGATCTGTACGGCGGTTCCTTCCGGCTGTTCGAGAATACGTACGGCCCTTACGGCATTACGTTCACCCCGGTCCACACCAGTGACCTGGCCGCCGTGGAAAAGGCCCTCCAGCCCAATACGAAAGCCATCTACCTGGAAACCCCCACGAACCCCACCATGGAGATCACGGACCTCACGCCCCTCAGCGACCTGGCCCACAAGCACAATCTGCTGGTGATCGTGGACAACACGTTCCTGTCCCCCTACTTCCAGCGCCCTCTGACCCTGGGGGCGGACATCGTGCTCCACAGTGCCACGAAATATCTGTCCGGCCACAACGACCTGCTGGCCGGTTGTGTGATCAGCCGGGACAAAGACGTGGCCGACCGGCTGCGTTCCATCTACAAGACCACCGGCGCCGTGCTCAGCGTGTTCGACAGCTGGCTGCTGCTGCGCAGCCTGAAGACCCTGCCCGTGCGCATGAAGCAGCACCAGGAAAATGCCCTGTACCTGGCCCAGTGGCTGAAAGAACAGCCCATTGTGGAAAAGGTGCTGTATCCGGGCCTGCCGGAACATCCGGGCTATGATATCCAGAAAAAACAGGCCAGTGGCTTCGGCGGCATGATTTCCTTCTACGTGAAGAAGGAAGCCTATGTAAAGACCATCCTGGAAAGCATCCGGCTGGTCCAGTTCGCTGAAAGCCTGGGCGGCACGGAAAGTCTGCTCACCTACCCCATCACCCAGACCCATGCGGACCTGACTCCGGAAGAAGCCGAGGAAAAGGGCATCACCCACACCCTGCTCCGGTTCTCCGCAGGCCTGGAAGACAAGGAAGACATCCGGGACGATCTGGCCCAGGCCTTCGACAAATGTAAATAAGGGCTTGTGGAACAAAGTCCACAAGCCGTCACTAGTCACTAGTCTCTAGTCACTAGCCGAAGGAAGCCAGCAACGCTGGCAAAAATAAGGGAGCTGTGATTTTTTCACAGCCCCTGTTTTTTATTTACTTGCTCAGCAGGCGGACCGCTTCGTCCCCCACCTGTTTCGTGGTGGCCGTGCCGCCCATATCCGGTGTCAGCACTTTCTTTTCCACCATCATTTCTTCGATGATATCGATGAGCTTCTTGCCCCAATCCTTATGGCCGAAGAAGTCCAGCATCTGGCTGGCACTCCAGATGGAAGCCAGCGGGTTGGCCTTGCCCTGGCCGGCGATGTCCGGTGCACTGCCGTGGATGGGTTCGAACATGGACGGATATTTCCGTTCCGGGTTCAGGTTGGCCCCGGCGGCCAGACCCATACCGCCGGAAATGGCGGCGCCCAGGTCGGTGAGGATGTCCCCGAACAGGTTGGAGCACACGATGATGCCGTACCGTTTCGGGTCCTTCACCATGAACATGCTGGCTGCATCCACCAGGTAGGAGTGGGTCTCCACATCAGGATATTCCTTGCTGATCTCCGCGAAGATCTGATCCCAGAACACCATGGAGTAGTTCAGGGCATTGCCCTTGGAGATGCTGGTCAGGGATTTGTGTTCCTTCCGGGCCAGTTCGAAAGCATAGCGGATGATCCGTTCCGTACCGAACCGGGAGAACACCCCGTCCTGGATCACCACTTCCCGGGGGGTATCCTTATACAGCCAGGCCCCGGCACCGGCGTATTCCCCTTCGCTGTTTTCCCGGACGAACACCATGTCGATGTCCTCCCGTTTCACATTGGCCAGCGGGCAGGGAGCCCCTTTCAGCAGTTTCACCGGCCGCAGGTTCACGTATTCATCGAAGCTCTTGCGGATCTTGATCAGCAGCCCCCGCAGGGAAATGTGGTCCGGCACCCCGGGATATCCCACAGCCCCCAGATAGATGGCGTCGAAATGGGACAGCTGCTCGATGCCGTCTTCGGGCATCATTTCCCCGTGCTTCAGATAATATTCGCAGCCCCAGGGGAAATAGGTGAAATCAAAATTGAAGGAACCATCCAGTTCCGCCACCTTATTCAGCACCTTGATGCCTTCTGCCAGTACTTCCGGCCCGATACCGTCGCCGCCGATCACTGCGATCTTATACGTTTCCTTTGCCATGTCCTTTCTCCTTCTTTCCTGAACCCTTCATTTTCTCATGGACGGGAATCTGTTTTCATGATATTACTATACTATAGAAATGGTTTCTTGTGAACATTCTGTCTATTAGTCTATCTAACTTAGAGAGAAATAAAAAAAAATGAGAAGTGCCGCTAAGCGGCACCTCTCATTTTTTATTCTTATTTCATGACCAGCTGGCTCAGGTCGGCCACCTGGTTCACCTGCTTCTTCACCTGGTTCAGCAGGGCCAGACGGTTGTTCTTCACCTTTTCGTCCTTGTCCATGACCATGACGGCATCGAAGAAGGCGTTCACCGGAGCGGCCAGCACGTCGTTGGCAGCCAGCAGATCGGCGAATTTCCGTTCCTTGGCCAGGGCAGCCGTTTCGCCGGCCACCTTTTCCACGGCCTCGAACAGGGCCTTTTCGGCGTCATCCTGGAACAGGGCAGCATCCACAGGGGCTTCCACCACATTGTTCTTGCTGATGTTCTCCACCCGGGTGAAGGCCTGGATGCTGTCTGCAGCCTTGGCGCTTTCCAGATATTTCGTCAGAGCGGCCGCCCGGTCAAAGATCTCGGCCAGGTCATCCAGCCCGCTGGCACCCAGTACGGCATCCACCACATCGTAGCGTACGCCCTGATCCAGCAGCATGTTCTTGGCTCTCTGGGCAAAGAAGTCTTCCACTTCATCCAGCAGCTTGGCTTCGTTTTCCACTTCCACCGGCAGGTTCTTCAGGGTTTCTGCCAGTACGTCCCGCAGGGGGAAGTGCATGCTGCCATCGGCCACGATGTTCAGGATACCCAGAGCCTGACGGCGCAGGGCATAGGGGTCCTGGGATCCGGTGGGAGCCTGGCCCCGGCTGAACGTGGCCACGATGTTGTCCAGTTTATCGGCTACAGCCAGGATCCGGCCTTCGTTGCTCTTCGGCAGTTCGTCGCCGGCGAACCGGGGCATGTACTGTTCCCCGATGGCCTGGGCCACTTTTTCACCTTCGTTGTCCAGCAGGGCGTATTCCTTGCCCATGGTTCCCTGGAGTTCGGTGAATTCGGTGACCATGCCGGTGACCAGATCCGCCTTGGACAGCAGGGCAGCCCGGTCCACAGCCTTGGCATCCACATCCAGGCCCGTGGCTTTCACCAGCGCGTCACACAGCTTCTGCAGCCGTTCGGTCTTGTCGTACATATTGCCCAGGCCGTGCTGGAAGGCCACTTCGTGCAGGGCTTCCCGGTGCTGGGCCAGGGATTTCTTCCGGTCGTTGTCGAAGAAGAAGACGGCATCGTCCAGACGGGCCCGCAGTACCCGTTCGTTGCCGTGGGTCACGATGTCCAGATGTTCCTTGCCGCCGTTGCGGACGGTGATGAATTTCGGCATCAGCTTGCCGTCTTTGTCGAACATGGGGAAGTACCGCTGATGGTCCCGCATGGGGGTGATGATGGCGCAGTCCGGCAGGCGCAGGTACTTGTCATCGATGTGGCCGCACAGAGCCGTGGGCCATTCCACCAGGAACGTGACTTCCTCCAGCAGGTCCGGAGAGATGGCTGCCTTGCCGCCTTCGGCTGCAGCCAGTTCCTCGATCTGCTTCTTGATGGTGGCACGGCGTTTGTCCACATCCACCATGACGAAGTTGGCTTCCAGGGTCTTCACATAGGAGGCAGCATCGGGAATGGTGATCAGGTGGTTGCTCAGGAAGCGATGGCCCCGGGCCTGATTGCCGCTCTTCACATCGTTGGCTTCCACGGGGATCACTTTGTCATCCAGGAGAGCCACCATCCAGCGGAAGGGGCGGACGAACCCGAAGTCGTAGTCGGCCCAGCGCATGGTCTTGGGGAAGGTCAGGGAATGCAGGATATCGTCCAGGATGGCCGGCAGCAGTTCTTCCGTCTGCTTGCCTGCCAGATGTTTGATGGCATACACATAGCCGTCTTTCTGCACCAGGTCCTTCACATCCACGCCCTGGCCCCGGGCAAAGCCCTGGGCAGCACGGGTGGCATTGCCGTCCTTGTCGAAGGCGATCTTGACGGACGGCCCCTTGCTTTCCACGGTGCTGTCTTCCTGTTTATCGGCCACGCCAGAAGCCACGAAGGCCATCCGCCGAGGGGTGCCGTATACGTTGACTTCCTTGAAGGGGATGCGAGCTTCCTCCAGCTTTTTGGCAGCCAGTTCCTTATATTCTTTCAGGATGCCGGGCATGTATTGGGCCGGCATTTCTTCCGTTCCGATTTCATATAATAAATTTGCCATGATCTCTTACCCTCTCTTCAGCATGGGGAAACCCAGTTTTTCCCGTTGTTCCACATAGGCCGCGGCACACAGACGAGCCAGTGCCCGCACCCGGGAGATGTAGTTCGTCCGTTCGCTGACGCTGATGGCGCCCCGGGCATCCAGCAGGTTGAAGGTGTGGGAGCATTTCAGCACATAGTCGTAGGCCGGACGGATGTTGCCGGTGAGGATGACCCGTTTGGCTTCCTTTTCGTACTTGTCGAACAGGTCGAACAGCAGGTCGATGTCGGCGATGTCGAAGCTGTACCGGGACTGTTCCACTTCGTTGGTATGGAACACGTCACCGTAGGTCACGTTGCCCACCCACTGCAGGTCGTAGACGTTTTCCACGCCCTGGATGTACATGGCCAGCCGTTCCAGGCCGTACGTGATTTCCACAGCCACCGGTTTGATGTCGATGGAGCCTACCTGCTGGAAGTAGGTGAACTGGGTGATTTCCATGCCATCCAGCCAGACTTCCCAGCCCATGCCCCAGGCGCCCAGGGTAGGAGATTCCCAGTTGTCTTCCACGAACCGGATATCGTGTTCTTCCGGATGGATGCCCAGTTCCCGCAGGCTTTCCAGGTACAGTTCCTGGATGTTGCAGGGGGACGGCTGCATGATCACCTGGAACTGGTGGTGCTGGTACAGCCGGTTGGGGTTGTCGCCGTAACGGCCGTCAGCCGGGCGGCGGGACGGTTCCACATAGCACACGTTCCAGGGTTCAGGCCCCAGTACCCGCAGAAAGGTGGAAGGGTTCATGGTGCCGGCGCCCTTTTCCACGTCGTAGGGTTGGGCCATGATGCAGCCCTGGTTGGCCCAGTACTTCTGCAAGTTCAAAATGATGGTTTGAAAATCCATTTTCTCTCCTCCTATACAAAAACTCCCGTCTCTGTAATATAGACAGGATACTCTACATTACAGGGACGGGAGGTTGTTCCGCGGTTCCACCCTGTTTGCTGCCCAAGGCAGCCTCTCTTGTGAAGCGAACGCTCCGGGATGCCAACCCCTTCATTGCGTATTACAGAGGAACTATAACAAATCCGGCGGAACTTGTCAAGAGGAGCGCATTCCCCAGTCACTAGTCCCTAGTCACTAGTCACCAGCCGATGGAAGCCAGCTGCCGCTGGCAAAAAAATATTTACCACTTCTCATCCAGCAGGAAGTCCCGGATATTTTTATGGATAATCCCATTCTGACTCCTGTCGATTTCATCCATAGAGACAACGTATTTGGGATAATTATCGCGGATTTCTTCATAGACACCGAACTCTCGCCGGACGGTTTCCTCGGAAGCCAAAAGGTAGGTGACCTGGATATAGATTCTTTTTTCCTGCTTCTGGGCAATAAAATCGACTTCTTTATCTTTGAATTTACCGACTGTGACCTGATATCCTCTCCGAAGCAATTCCAGAAATACGATATTTTCCAAAACTAGATTGATATCCCTCAGGTTTCCCCCAAAAACGGCTTCTCTGATTCCATGATCTGCAATGTAGTATTTTTCCTGTACGCTAAGCAGTTTCTTTCCTACAAGATCCTGCCGTTTGACGGGATAAAACAGAAAAGCCTCTTCCCCTGCGCGAAGATAATTCATAACCGTTTCCGGTGCAACCCTGCGGCCCTCGTTTTTAAGATATTTCGAAATGGTAGTAGCCGAAAAAGTTTGTCCGATATTGGCCGTTACGTACATCAGGATTCGTTCCAGAAGATCAACATCTCGGATGGCATTCCGTTTGATGATATCTTTCAGTTCCACTGCATTATAGAGATCCTGGAGATATTGTTTTGCCGCTGTCTGGTTATACTGCAATTCTCCCAGATAGGGCATGCCTCCAAACAGCAGATATTGTCGGAAACCTTCGCTTACAGATATTGATGGTGTAAGCGTATGGATCATTTCCAAAAACTCACAGAATGAAAAAGGATAGATGACGAATTCCACATATCGCCCTGCTAAATAAGTCGCCAACTCACCGGACAGCAGTTTCGCATTGGATCCTGTAATATAGATATCAGCATTTAGATCAACCCGGAAAGAATTGATTGCCTTTTCCCAATTCTCTACTTCCTGGATTTCATCAAAAAATAGATATACTTTCCCTGATAACCCCTTCGTTCTCTCTACCACTTCCTGATAAAGGGCCTGCGCCGTGCAAAGAGGAGCAAACGCCAGTGATTCAAAATTATAAGAAATCAGGTGATCCCTGGGAATTCCCCGTTTCTCCAGTTCCTGCTGAATCAATTGCAGCATAATGGATTTTCCGGAACGACGGATTCCCGTAATGATTTTGACAAGATTTGTATCAATGAAAGGTAAGATTCGATTCATGTATAACTTCCGCTGGATCATTTTTCTCTCCTTTATTCAGTTATAACTGTTAAAAATTGTTTTCATTAGTATTTTAACAGTTATAACTTTTAAAATCAATTCATTGTCGTTGCACGCAATGAAAGAGCGTCTAAATATGATATTATTACTAAGTCTATGTTTACGTTTTTAGAAAAATTTTACGAAACCTATTGAGACTCTTCAAGAAACTGGATATCATAGATAAAAATATATTTTGAAACGGAGAACATTTATGGATACAGCACTGGTTAGCCGATTAAAAGAAATCATGAAAAAACGCAAAATAACCATCGCCGAGTTGTCTAGAATCACGGGAATTAGTAATTCGTCTCTTTCAGAATATCTTAAGGGAAAGTATAGCCCAAAACAGGATAAAATCGCACTAATAGCAACCGCTCTCGATGTTAATCTAGACTGGTTGATAGGTCTCGATGCCTCACAAAAAGAGAAAGAACTCATAAACCCCGAGATTACCCAGCTCGCTCATGAAATAATGAAAAATCCTATTGGTCGTAAAATTTTTAGTGCTGCTAAAAATCTATCATCTGAAGATATGTGGATAGTATTAGGCTTTATCGAAGGTCTTAAGGCAAAAGGAAAAATGTGATAGCCAGCAATCATTCATTATTTTCTTATAGTATTGCTCATATTATCTTCTGTGGAAATGGCCACGTTTCTAATCCATGACGACCTCATTACACCTTCTATTTTCCTAGGATTACATTTCTTTTAGGCGATTATCAATATTTTTTCAACAAAACATTCTTCATGTAGATATAAAAAAGAACTTCCTTTGCTCCCCAATTCGCTAAGAATCAGAAAGAAAGGAAGTTCGCATAGTGGCGGTTTGGTGGGCCCACTTGGATTCGAACCAAGGACCAACCGGTTATGAGCCGGGGGCTCTACCGCTGAGCTATAGGCCCAATGCAAAAATTATATAACAGGAAGCAAATCCCTGTCAATTATTCCAGGAATTCCTTCAGGGGTTTGCTGCGCTTCGGGCTCCGCAGTTTCCGCAGGGCCTTGGCTTCGATCTGCCGGATCCGTTCCCGGGTGACCCCGAAATACTGACCCACTTCTTCTAGCGTCCGGGTCCGCCCGTCCAGCAGGCCGAACCGCAGTTCCAGCACCCGGCGTTCCCGGGCACTCAGGTGTTCCTGCAGCACCTTGCCCAGCTGTTCCTGCAGCAGGGTATAGGAAGCTGCATCCGCCGGAGACGGTGCCTCCTGGTCTTCGATGAAGTCGCCCAGATGGGAGTCTTCTTCTTCGCCGATAGGCGTTTCCAGAGAAACCGGTTCCTGGGCGATCTTCTGGATTTCCCGTACCCGTTCCACAGGCACATCCATTTCCTTGGCGATTTCTTCCGGCGTCGGTTCCCGGCCCAGTTCCTGGAGCAGCTGGCGGGATACCCGCACCAGTTTGTTGATGGTTTCCACCATGTGCACCGGGATCCGGATGGTCCGGGCCTGGTCGGCGATGGCACGGGTGATGGCCTGCCGGATCCACCAGGTGGCATACGTACTGAACTTGAAGCCCTTGTTGTAGTCGAATTTTTCAACGGCCTTGATCAGACCCAGGTTCCCTTCCTGGATCAGATCCAGGAACAGCATGCCCCGGCCCACATACCGTTTGGCGATGCTGACCACCAGACGCAGGTTGGCTTCGGACAGGCACTTCTTGGCGTTGTCGCCGCAGAATTCCATGCGGTGCAGCAGCCGGTTGAACTTCTTCTTGCCTTCTTCGATCTGTTTCTGGGTGTCCTCATCCACCTTCTGGTGGGCGGCCTTGTCCTCGATGACAGCGAACAGTTCCTGCAGGGTGCCCAGGTAGCTCTTGTCGGCTTCCTCTCCCTTGGGAATATCTGCTGTCTTCACATCGTGCATCACTTTGTATTTGTTTTCCGTGAGCAGCCGGTTCAGCCGTTTCTTTTCATCCATGGTGAACGCAGTGATCAGATCCTGGTACTGGTCATGGTCCAGCACATGGTCCGTGTTGGCCAGCATCTGGGCCCGTTTGTAGGCCAGGGAGACGCTGCGGTTGTCCACCCACACGCTTTCCTTGGTCAGCAGGTCATTGGCCTGTTCCAGCAGCTTGCCGATGGCCAGCCGCTTGTTCACCGGTTCGAATTCCCCGTCGGGTTTATCCCCCTTCAGGATGGCTTTGGCCTGGTTGCCCTTGTCGGCCCGTTTGGCCAGCTTGATTTCATCGTCACCGGCCAGCAGGGGCACCCGGCCGATTTCCTTCAGATACATGCGGACCGGGTCGTCCACAATGACCCCTTCCGGAACGGACAGGTTGGCCAGTTCCGATTCGTCCACTTTCAGTTCGTCTTCATCGATGTTTTCCGGTTCTTCCTCTTCGGAACCATCATCGACCACTTCGATGTTCTTTTCTGCCAGTTTGGAATAGATGGCATCCATTTCATCCACGGACACGTCATCTACATTCTGCAGCCGGTCCTGAATCTCTTTATAGGTGAGAACGCCGTGATTCTTCTTGGCCAGCGCTTCAAACTCGGCGATGTACTCTGCCGTGGTCTTGGGCTTGTCTTTCTTGCTCGTCTTGCTTCTGCTCTTCGTTGCTGAGCCCGCCTTTCCCGTGGTTTTTGCCGCCTTCTTTTTCTTTGGAACAGCCTTGGCCTTTACCGCTGCAGGGGCTTTGGCCTCACTCTGTCCTTCTTTCGATGTCACTTTCTGGGACACCTGCGGCTCCAATTCTTTCTTTTCTTTTTCAGTCATTGGGGCGTTCCCTCCTTTCTACCAAATAAGAAAAATCAATCCTTCCGGTCACTGGACCGGCCGTGTCAATTTCCCTATCTCCATTTTTATTCGCCGACATTCCTCTAATTCCTGCAAAAATTTTTCATTTCCCTCTTTTTCATACTTTTCCGCCAGCTGGCTGTGTTTTTCATATTCCTTATCCAGCGCCGCCACCTGCAGCCGGTTCAGGCAGTCCGTCAGGATGGACGGCAGGGTCGACGGCTGCACATTCAGGCTCAGGATCCGGGTCAGCTCCGTCTGGGCCTCCTGGCCCAGGCCGGCGAACAGATCCCGGGGATCCTGCAGCGTCCCCTGCTGCACAGCCTGGAGGAACGCCTGAAAGATTTCCTGCCGGGCCGGCGTGGTGAAGGCCTCCAGGCTGGCGATGCCCTCCTGCCCGGGCTGGGGCGGGATGCCCTCCAGAAAGGCCCGCAGCACCAGCCGCTCTGCCTGTTCCGTGGGACTGGTCAGTTTTTCCCGGCGCTGGGTCAGCCATTCCGGATTGAAGGGTTTCTTTTCCCCGTCCCGATGGGTCAGCTTCCGGTATTCGCTCTGGATCAGGCCTTCATCGATGGCCAGCCGCCGGGCCAGGTCCCGGATCCGTTCGCCCACTTCCACGTCGCTGGTGCAGTCCAGAAAGAAGGGCAGCACTTTGGCCACCGCCTCCACCTTGCCTCCCAGGGTCTCCGTATCGCAGGCCGCCAGGGTGGTATCCACCTGGTAATCCATGCCCGGTTTGGCATTCTTCAGCAGCTCTTCGAAGGCCTCCCGGCCCTCCTTCCGGATGAACTCATCCGGATCCTTGCCGTCAGTCACGTGCATGACCCGGCATTTCAGCCCGGCCCGCAGCGCCAGGGGAATGGCCCGCATGGCCGCTGCCCGGCCGGCCCGGTCGCTGTCGAAGCAGAACACCACTTCAGGGGTCAGCCGTTTCAGCAGCGCCGCCTGGTGCTCCGTGAACGCCGTCCCCATGGAGGCCACTGCCCAGTCGATGCCGGCCGCATGGAGGCTGATGGCATCCATATGGCCTTCCACGATCAGGGCCTGCTGCCGTTTCCGGATGGCCGGAGCCGCCCGGTCCAGGCCGAACAGCAGGTTCCCCTTGTGGAACCAGGCCGTTTCCCCGGTGTTCATGTACTTGGCCGGGGAGGCGTCCTTGTTCAGGATCCGGCCGGTGAAGCCCACCACCCGGCCCCGGGGATCCTTGATGGGGATCATGACCCGTTCCCGGAATTTGTCGTACACACCGCTGGTCTGCCGCCGGTTCACCAGGCCTGCCTTCAGCAGTACCTCTTCCTTTACACCCCGGCCTTCCAGGGCCCGGGCCAGGGTGGTGAAATCCGGTGGAGCCATGCCCAGATCGAAGGAATCGATGATGTCCCGTCCGATGCCCCGTCCGGCCAGGTACTGGATGCCCAGCTGGCCGTACCGGGTGTTCACCAGGCAGGAGTGGAAGAACCGGGCCGCCAGATCATTGGCTGCCAGCACTTCCTTCGTCTCCTTTTCCCGGGCGATCTCCCGGGCGGTCTTGGCCCGTTCCGGCACCGGGATGCCATATTTTTCGGCCAGCTGCTTCAGGGCCTCGGGAAAGGTCAGGTTGTCCCGTTTCATCACATAGGAGAATACATCGCCCCCGGCTCCGCAGCCGAAGCAGTGGAACAGCCCCTTGGCCGGATCCACCGTGAACGAGGGGGTCTTTTCCCCATGAAAAGGACAGCAGCCCCAATACCGGCTGCCCTTCCGCTTCAGGTTCACGGTCTCCGAAACGATGCTCACCAGATCGGCTGCCTGACGCACCTGCTCTTTGAAATTGGCGAATTTCTCTTTCATGTCATCCATGGGACTCATCCTGTTCTTTCTGCAATAGTATTCTTATTCGACGAAAAAGAGGAAATTCCTGCTTTTCGCAGGGATTTCCTCTTGACAAGGCAAAAATTCCGTTTTCAGTATTCGTAATCGAACCGTTTCCGCAGGTATTCCAGGATCAGGCTGGCCGTTTCCTCGATGGCCCGGTTGGATACGTTGATGATCATGCAATGGAGCTGCTGCATGATGGCCCGGGCGTATTCCAGTTCCTCCTGGATCCGGTGGATATCGGCGTAGTTGGCCCCGTCGGTAAGGCCCATGGCCTTCAGCCGGGCGCAGCGGATCTCGTTCAGCTTGAACGGATCGATCAAAAGACCGATGATCCGGCTGGACGGCACCTTGAACAGTTCCTCCGGCGGCGGGATCTCCGGCACCAGAGGCACGTTGGCCACCTTCAGCTGTTTGTTGGCCAGATACATGGACAGCGGCGTCTTGGACGTCCGGGACACCCCGATGATCACCAGGTCGGCTTTGGCCAGGCCCCAGGGGTTCTTCCCGTCATCGTATTTGATGGCGAATTCCACAGCGGCCACCCGTTTGAAGTATTCATGGTCCAGGGCATGGATCAGGCCGGGCTGGTTCTTGGGCAGCAGGCCGGAGGTCTTCTCGATGGCCTTCAGCACGGGCCCCAGGATGTCCACCACTTCCACATCCAGTTCCATGGCCTTCTGGGCCACGGCCTCCCGCATTTCCGGGGAGACGATGGTATAGCAGACGATGGCGTTCTGTTCCTTGGCTTCCGTCAAGATCTTGTCGATCTGCTCCACGCTCTTTACGTAGGGCACCCGAATGATATCGAATTTCTCCTGGACGAACTGGCTGGTGGTGGCCTTCACCACCGATTCCGACGTTTCGCCGATGGAGTCTGAAATGGCATAGATGATCGGTGCTTTAGCTATGATAGGTTCCTCCCTTCCCTTCTGCCAGCTCTACCAGAAGACGGGTAAAGTTGGTCTTGGTCACCCGGCCCAGTACCTGCAGCCTACGGGGGTCGTCCCCCACCTGGCGCACTACGGGCAGGCAGTCGATTTCGCTGTCCATGAGCCGCCGGGCCGCCGAGGCCGCCGGTTCCTCCGGATCGGCCGTGACGATCTTGCTCAGCGGCGTCATCACCATGGCCACGGGCAGCTGGTGCAGGTCCGAGCCCGGCGTGATGGCCGCCTTCAGCAGGTCCTTCCGGGAAACCACCCCGTGGAGCAGCCCTTCCGGCCCTTCCACCACGAACACCGTGCCCACATCTTCCAGGAACATGGTGATGGCGGCGTCATAGGCGCTTTTGTCGCTGCTGACCACAATGGGGACACTCTTGATGTCCTCCACCGTAATGGAGGACAGTTCCTCCTGGAGCAGGCCCAGGGTGTTCTTGCCGGTATAGAAATACCCCACCCGGGGACGGGCATCCAGGATGCCGCTCATGGTCAGGATGGCCAGGTCCGACCGGAGGGCGGCCCGGCTGAGCCCCAGTTCCCTGGCGATGGCTTCTCCTGCCACTGGCCCTTCCTGACGCACGATTTCCGCAATTTTCCGTTGTCTTTCACTGAGAGGAATGGGACTCATCTCCCTTCCAAAAGCTTATGGTTCCATTATAAGAGAAAAGGGGCCTCCATGCAAGAAGCCCCTTTTTGAGTACCGCTTACCAGGCCAGTTCGGCGTCGTTCAGATTCCGGCCCCGTCCGGTGAGTTTGTCCAGGATCAGCCGCTGTTCCACCTGGGCCACCATCTTCTTCGTGAACTTCACGGCATCCGGGTTCACGGACATGCTGTCGATGCCGCTCTGTACCAGGAAGGCAGCGAAGTCCGGGTATACGCTGGCAGCCTGGCCGCACAGGGAAACGGTCTTGCCGTCCTTGTGGGCCACTTCGATCAGGTGCCGGATGGCCCGGCGCACGGCCAGATTCCGTTCGTCGAACAGGTGGGCGATGCCGTCGTTGTTCCGGTCGCAGCCCAGAATCAGCATGGTCAGGTCGTTGGACCCGATGGAGTACCCATCCACGAACTGGTTGAACTGATCGGCCAGGATGATGTTGGCCGGGATTTCCGCCATGAGCCATACCTTGAAGTCAGGCCCTCTGTGCAGCCCTTCTTCGGCCATGATTTCCACCACTTTCCGGGCTTCGTCCACGGTGCGGCAGAAGGGGATCATCACGTTCAGGTTCTTCAGGCCGTATTCTTCCCGCACTTTCCGTACGGCCTTGCATTCCAGCCGGAAGGCTTCCGTATATTTGGGATCATAGTACCGGGAAGCCCCTCTCCAGCCCAGCAGGTCACTGGGTTCATGGGGTTCGAATTCCTCCCCGCCCTTCAGATCACGGTATTCCGTGGATTTGAAGTCGCTGAACCGCAGCGTCACAGGCCGGGGAGCCATGGCAGCGCACACCTTGCGGAACCCTTCCGCCAGCATGTCCACCACTTTTTCCGGATGGCCGGTCTTGATGAGATACAGGGGATGTTCATGGATGTAGGTAGTCCAGATGAATTCTTCCCGCATGAGGCCGATGCCGTCGCAGGGCAGCTTGCTGTATTTGTCGGCCAGGTCCGGATCGCCCAGGTTCATGTAGATCTTCGTGCCGGTCACCGGGAAGGTCTCGGCAGCCACCACAGTAGCGGCCTGAGGGGCAGCAGCGGCTTCCGCCTTCTTCACCTGCAGGTTGCCGGCGAACACCACGCCGTTAGAGGCATCCACAGTGATCTCTTCCCCGTTCTTCAGTACGGAAGTGGCAGCCTGGCCCCGGCTCTTGGTCCCCACGATGCAGGGGATGCCCAGTTCCCGGCTGACGATGGAAGCGTGGCAGGTCATGCCGCCGCTGTCGGTGACGATGGCCTGGGCCTTCTTCATGGCCGGTACCCAGTCAGGAGCGGTCATTTCGGTGACCAGGATCTCCCCGTCCTGGAATTCATCGATGTCCTTGGGATCTTCGATCACATGGACCTTGCCGTAGCCCATGCCCGGGCTGGCCGGCAGGCCTTTCAGCAGGACCTTGGCATTTTCTGCACCCTGGGTTTCCTTCACAGCTTCCGCCTTCTTTTCCTTGTTTCTGCGGGACCATACGGTTTCCGGACGGGCCTGGAGGATCCAGATCTTCCCATCCCGTTCATCGATGCCCCATTCCATATCCATATAGCAGCCATAGTGGGCTTCGATCTTCTTGGCATACCCGGCCAGTTCCAGGATCTGCTGGTTCGTCAGGGTCTGGCGTTTCCGGTCGGCTTCCGGCACCGGCACTTCTTCCGTGTCGCCGCCCTGTTTGCGGACCAGCATCACATCCTGTTCGTTCACCGTAGCGGACAGGATTTTCATGTCGTCCTTGGAGACGATGTAGGTATCCGGCGTCACCACGCCGCCGACCACGTATTCACCCAGGCCCCAGGCCCCTTCGATCATGATGTTCTTGTCGTCCCCGTTGGCCACGTTCACGGTGAACATGACACCGGCAGCCTTGGAGAACACCATCATCTGCACCACGGCGGACAGGGCCAGGGACAGATGATCATACCCCTGTTTTTCCCGGTAGTATACAGCCCGGTCAGTGAAACAGGAAGCATAGCATTCCTTCACCTTGGCGATGACCTGGTCAGCGCCCTGCACGTTCAGGTACGTATCCTGCTGGCCGGCGAAGCTGGCATCCGGCAGGTCTTCGGCCGTGGCGCTGGAACGCACAGCCACATAGGGAGCTTTCTCCCCGACTTTTTCGGCCAGTTCCGCATAGGCTTTGCGGATGGCATCCTGGAGATCCTGGGGCATTTCCTGTTCCATGATGGCAGCCCGCAGCTGGGCGCATACGGTGCTCAGCTGGTCGTTGTCATCCACGTCGGTCAGGCTGGCCAGCAGGGTACGCATCCGTTCTTCCAGGCCGGTTTCCTTGATGAAATACCGGTAGGCATAGGCCGTGGTGGCAAAGCCATAGGGGACGGGTACGTCCGTCTTGGAGGTCATTTCGCCCAGAGAGGAGGATTTGCCCCCCACGATGTCCACGTCTTTCCGTTCCAGCTGTTCGAACCACAGCAGGTATGCTTTGGATTTATCCATTGTCATCGCTCCTTTTGTTGCACGCTATTCGCGGGTAATTCCTTAATATAGTGTATACTATATCACTATAATGCGTACTATTCAAGGGGTGTAACGAAAAAGAAAGAGGGGTGTGAAAAAATACTTTTTCACACCCCTCTTTCTTTTTGTCATACGTCATAAGTCATACGTCATACGCAAAAGGATAAAAATTCGCTATAAGCTCATTTTTTAGTGAATGCCAGCGTCAGCTGGCTTCTATCGGCGTATGACGTATGACGACTGACGTATGACGATCTCTTCACTTTTCCGGCGCTTCCGGATGGGCGAAGGCTTTGCCCACGGTCTTTTCGGCCACCAGGTACGTGTGGTTCACGGAATCGAACACCAGGGGACGCAGCTTGGCCGGATCCACCTTGCCGTCGGTGAGCACGCTCTCGTCAGCGCTCACATTCACGATTTCGCCCACCAGCCGTTCGTTTTCCTCGTCATAACTCTTGACCCTGCATTCCAGCACCATGGGCAGTTCGGCGATGATGGGAGCATTCACCCGGCTGGATTTTTCCACATGGAAACCGGCTTTCGCCACTTTGTCCGGCACCTTGTTGCCGGAGACCATGCCCACATAATCGCAGGCGGCCAGTTGATCCTCCGTAGCCATGCTCACTGTAAAGGCTCCGGTCTTCTTCAGGTTGGCCACCGTCTTGTGGGTGCGGGCCAGGCAGAAGGAAATCTCCGTGTCGTTGGAAATGCCGCCCCAGGCTGCATTCATCACATCGGGATTCCCGTTTTCGTCATAGGTCCCGATCATGTACACCGGCTGCGGGTACGTCATGGGTTTGGCTCCAAAATCTTTACGCATGGATATCACACTCCTTGGGATTTCTATACTTCCATTATACAAAAATCCGTCAACCCCGCCGGCGCAGCAGCCACAGGAAATAGGGCGCCCCGAACAGAGCCGTGACGATGCCCACCCGGATTTCGCCCCCGGGCAGCAGGGCCCGGCCCAGGCTGTCACACAGCACCAGGAACAAAGCCCCGCCCAGGGCGCTTAAGGGCAGCAGGCTCCGGTGGTCGGGGCCGGTCAAAAGCCGCAACATATGGGGGATGATGAGCCCCACGAACCCGATGTTGCCGCCGGCACAGACGGCCAGGCCCATGAGCAGGGATACCCAGCCCAGCACCAGCTTCCGCCAGTGGGGCGCATCCAGGCCCAAAGACAGCGCCTGTTCCTCTCCCAGGCTCAGCAGGTTCAGGGGACGGCCCCACAGGCAGAGGATGCCCAGTACCAGAACCAGGAGGGGCAGCAGCACCGCCGCCTGCTGCCAGGTGCCCACCCCCAGGTTCCCCAATGTCCAGAAAAAGTACTGGCGCATGACGGAATCAGGGGCGAAGCTCAAAAGCCCGGCGGTCAGGGCCCCGCAGAACAGGCTGATGGCCACCCCGGCCAGAAGCAGCTTCACCCGTTCGCTGCCGTCCTCGCTCCGCCCCAGGAATCCCACCAGCAGGGAAGCCAGAGCCGCCCCGGCAAATGCTCCCAATGGCAGGAACAGATAGTTCCGGGCCGGCAGGCCGGTGAGCAGCAGGATCACTGCCCCCAGGGAAGCCCCGCCGGAGACCCCCAGGATGCCCGGATCTGCCAGGGGATTGCCGAACAGCCCCTGGAGCGCCGTACCGGAGGCCGCCAGGGCCGCTCCGGTCCCCAGCCCCAGCAGCAGCCGGGGCAGACGCAGGTTCCACAGCACGTTCTGTTCCAGAGGCGTCAGGCTGCCGGTCACCAGATGCGCGACAGACACCGGGACCTGCCCGGTGACAAGGGCCAGCAGGCATACGGGCAGCAGCGCCGCCAGCAGGATGCCCCCTGCTTTTTTCTTTCCCATCTCCCATCTCCCTTTCTGTTTCCATCCATGGTACAATGACCCCGGAGGTGTTTGTGATGAAAATCTATGCCAATCTCTTGGGCAGCTGGAAGGACCTCTGCGAGGACCCCAACTGCCGCATCGATAACCAGTGGCCGCCCCTCACCTGGTACAGGGACGTGTTCAACGGCCAGGACAACCGCTATTTCCTCCGGGTATTCTACCAGGGCCACCAGCATCTGATCCATCCCAGCTGTATCCAGATTGTATGGTAGACGAAAAAGGACTGCCGCACATGCGACAGCCCTTTTTTATGTCGGCAGGGATTTCCTTACGGACACACGGCCCGCATGGGATTCCCACATCATATCAACTGGTAGCGCCAACGAGAATCGAACTCGTGATTTCGCCTTGAGAGGGCGACGTCTTAGCCGCTTGACCATGGCGCCAAAAACCTTGATAAGGTTACTTAAATAGTATACGCTGACCGTGGCCTGCTGTCAAGCTTTTTACGCCCGGCGTTTCTTCTGCACCAGGGCGGTCAGAGCCATGACCAACGCCCCGTTATCCGCAATACTCGTTTTTTCTTCTTCCATGTCCATCCTCCTTATGCGTACACAATAAAAAAGCTGTGGAAAAATGATTTCTCATCCTTCCACAGCTCTGACTTCGTTTTTAGATAAAAAAATGGCTCCGGGACTAGGGCTCGAACCCAGACTAGAAGATCCAGAATCTCCTGTGCTACCATTACACCATCCCGGAGTAATCTCTCTCGATTGCTTTCTTGTTTCTTGCTTCTCTCGAGAGCACTTCTATAGTATAACCGGGAACCCGATAAATTGCAACCCTTTTTTCAAAAAAAGTTGAACTTTTTTTAATCCAGGATTTTCTGGGGTACGAAATCCACATAATCCCCGGAAACCAGCCGGTAGAAAACCCCGTTGTGTTCGCCCTTGTAGCTGTCGTCGAACGTGTTCTCCCCGTGGCAGTGGGCATAGACCACCTGCTCCGCCCCGTACTGCTCCGCCATGCGGGTGAAGATGCTGTTTTCCTCCAGGATGTTCGTGGGCGGATAGTGCAGGAACAGGATGAACTTTTTATACCCGGCTGCTTTTGCTTTTTCAAAGGATTCCTCCAGCCGCTGGGCTTCCCGCTTCACCAGTTTCCGGGCGTGTTTCTCTGCTTCCTCGTCCCAGCTGAGCACCTCCCCGGTGAACCGGTTGATGAGGAACGGTCCCTCGAAGGTGAAGCCCTTGGTCCCCACCAGGGCATAGTCCCCGTAGGTGGCGAAATTGTTCTGCAGGAAGAACAGCTGCCCGGCGTACCGCTCGTTCAGGGCTTCCGTTTTCTGGGCCTCCCAGAACATGTCATGGTTGCCCCGCAGCAGGATCTTCCGGCCGGGCAGGGCGTCGATGAACTCCAGATCCTTCTGGCACTGGGGCAGCTTCCGGCCCCAGGAATGATCCCCCAAAAGCACCAGTGTATCTTCCGGTTTCACCAGTTTCTGACAGTTCTTCCAGATTTTTTCCTCGTGATGGACCCACACCGGTCCCATGGCGTCCATGCTCTTATCCGGACGCTGGAACGCCAGGTGCAGATCTCCCAGGGCAAATAGAGCCATGGCTGCCACCTCCTTTGGTTCTATTGTAGCGCAAGTCTGTGCCGACGGGAATCATTTTTCTCTTTCTGCCCACAACCCCGGAATGTTTTCCTGATACCCGGCCTGCTTTCTCTCTCGAAGCAGTTCTGCCACAGGAAGGAGTTCTGGATCCGTGATCCGCTCCAGCAGTTTCAATCTTCGTGGAGAAATCATGGTCCGGGGATAGCTGGCCCAGTAGTCCTCCAGACCCATATGCCAAAACGAAAATATCCCCGTATACCTCTTTTTTAGATTCTGGGCAATGAGAAGCCCCTCCGGATCCAGGTCCCCTGCATAAAAAACATGGATCTTTGCCTGACCCATCAGTTCCAGCAGCTGCAGCAGGGCCAGTCTGGGCTGTCCGTTCCCGCACACTACGGTCCGCTTTCCCCTGGCCAGCAGGGCAAATACCGAGGGATTTTCCACCACATACGCCTGATTGCCGAAGCAGCGGACCTGCCGCCAGGCAGCCAGTACCCGCAGGGGAACCTGGACCGGCTCCCGGCGTTCCGCAAAGCCTTCAAGGCCCGGATGATACGTACCGTCAGCCTCCAGAGCCCGCAGGCCATACACGGTGACCGCATTGGAAATCTCGTCCACCAGCAGACCACCCTGGAAGAGCAGCCGCTGCCGCCGCAGAGAAGGCAGGGGAGAAAAGCGCCCGGTTTCTCCCCGTTTCTCTGCATACCAGGCAAGGAGGGTCTCCAGATCATGGCCGCCCTCCTGCTCCCGGTCGAACCCGTGGGGATTCCCTGTAAGCCGGGCTGCAAAAACTGCCAGAGAGCAATACCCTGCTTTCCGGGACGGCAGATTTTCCAGGATCCGGACAAACCGTTCCACCCTCTTCTCGAACAACTCCTGTTTTCCCTGATTCCAACTCCGTTTCAAAACCTGGCAGAAGGGTTTTCCAAACGGCTGCTCTTCCAGGATATCCCTGCTCCATTGCTGCACAAGAGAATCAGCAGAGCTCAGTTGCAGCTTTTCCCAAAACTCTTTCCAGGCTTGCTGCTCCTGTTCCTGCTGCTTTCGATGAGAGATGGGCAGTGCCCCGAAGCTTTTTTCCAGGAGCTGTTCCGGCGTTACAGCCGCAAAACGGCTTTCTGCCAGAGCTTTACGGAACTGTCCGGCAGACACGGCCACCCTACTTTTCCCCTGGTAATTTTTCTGCAGGAAGCCTTCCAGGGCTTCCCGTTCTTCCGGGTCCCGGAACGTCACCTGGACGGAACCGCCAAAAGTCCCATAGGATCCCATTTTTGCGTAAAATCCACGGAGCAGCCGCTGAAAGACCCGATTCCCGGAAAAATAGGCCAGACACTCTTCCACGGCACTCATACGATTTCATTCTCCCGGGCGGAATCCAGCACATGCCGCACCTTGCCATCCCAGCGATAGGCCATGACACTGACGAATTTCGCGTTGTCGGGCCGCAGCAGCTGGTAGATGGCCAGACCATCTACCGTATCACTGTCGCCCCAGAGCACCTGGGAATTGATGATGAAATTGAACTGGAATTCGCTCATCAATTTGAACATATCCCGGATGTTCCGCTGGTCCACACCGGCGAAGGCTTCATCCAGGGCAATCAGCCGGGGAGCATCTTCCCGGGCCGCCTGGTAGCGGGCCACTACGGCCGAGAACAGAGGCACATACATGGACATGGCTTTTTCCCCGCCACTGAAGGTACCGAATACGCTGTTGGTCAGTTCCCGCTGCTTTTCGCCGCTTTTCTGGGTGAACAGCTGGAATTCGAACCATTTCCGGTAATCCAGGGCTTCCTTCATCACCTGGTAGAACGTGATCTCGCCGCCGCTGTCCGCTGCCTGACGGCGTGCCCGGGCCACTTTGGAACGGAAATGGGCATTCAGTTTCTGTGCCTCTTCGTCCCGCATCACCCGGTAATCCTTTTTCAGCAGTTCCACCAGTTCAGCCGTATCCAGTTCCTCTTCATTTTCTGCGGTGCGGGCTCTCCAGCGCAGATGCAGTTTCAGCCCGCTGGAGGTATCCATCCGCCCCATGAGCTGGTTCATCTGGCCGACCCAGTTCCGGGATTCATAGATCCGGCTGCGGATCTTCCGTCCCACCGTATTGGACAGGATATCTTCGAACAGCTCCCGGTCCTTATCCCGGATCAGGCCCTCCAGATGCTGGATTTCCTCTCCCAGGAACTGTTCCAGTTTGGGAAACGCCACCCGGTTTCCCTGATAACGGGCCGTAATATCCAGCCGCTGGGCTTCCGGCCAGCCTTCCTGGCGCTTCTGCTCCAGCTCCGTGAACAAATGCCGGAACTGGAGGAAATAATCGCTGAGATACCCGTTGTTCTCATAGAACACCTGGTTCAGGCTGCCGATGAGGTTCCCCGTATCGGTTTTCTCCTTCTGTTTTCCCAGGATCTGTTTCACCTGTTCCGGTGTCCATTCCTCTTTCTCCCGAAGCTCCGGAACATAGGCCAGGGCCATTTCCTCCTGCCACACCTGCTGGCTGAACTGCAGTTTCTGCTGCAGGAGTCCCTGTTCCTTGAGCAGCGTCTGTCTTTCCTGCTGCCGCAGCTGGACCGCATGGCTGCTGCCATCGATCCGGTGGACACAGCTTTCCAGCTGTTTTTCATAGTCTCCCAGCCAATGGAGGCAGGCATCCAGGGTTTCTTGGATTTCTGCATAGTTGGTCAGGGTCAGCTGTGCCTCCAGGTTTTCCCGGTTCTTCCGTACTTCTTCCCCTTCCAGCCGGAGCCGCGCTGCTTCTGTTTCCAGGGTCTGCCGGTCCCGGCAGGTTTCCCGGAGCTGCCCTTCAAGATCCTGCAGCCGGGCTGCACGCTGCAGCACGTTTTCATGGAGTCCCTCCAGCCGGGTCAGCAGCTGCATATACTGGTTCCAGGCCTCCCGAGCCCGCACAAATGCATCGTATTCACAGGGCAGGTACAACTTCCCGGCCAGTGCCCGGGCCGTTTCCTGCTGCTCCTGGATGGAAGCGTGAAGCGCACGGATCTCTTCTTCCCGTTCCTGCCGTTCCGCCGCCAGCCGTTCCAGGCTGTGCTCCTCCTCTTCCCGTCTGTCCCAGGCTTTCCGCACTGCCTGGTCCCGGGGAAACAGCCGGATTTCTTCTTCCAGCAGGGCTTCCCGGGCCTGGATACCCTGGATGGCCCTCTGCCTTGTTTCCAGTTCTTCCTGCAGGGCTGTCAGCTGCTGCTGCAGCTGCTGGAGCTTCCGCCGGCGCAGGGCTTCCCGGGCCCGGGTACCGATGAGTCCGGCCTGGTATTCTCCTTCCGCCGTCCCTTCCAGCACGCCCAGCCGGTAAGAACCGTCTTCCCGCAAAGCCGTAGGGCCCGCCTCATTCCAGGCGATACCGGCCAGCAGTCCCCTGGTCCGTTCCTGGAACGGCGAATCCTCATCCGGCTGCAGCACATCCAGCAGGGTACTCCCCTGGACATTTTTCTGATAGAAGAGGTACCGGTCGGCGTTCCCGGTCACCGGCTTCATGACCCGTTCTCTTTCTTCTGCCGGAAGGACCAGGGCATCCAGGATTCCCATGCGATGCAGGGCTTCCTCGATATGATTGCACACCGTTTCCGGCACACCGGACCGGAAATCCAGCAACTGGTACAAAGGATGACAGGGAATCCCCATCCTGGCCAGCCGGCGCCGATTCCGCAGGACACATTCCTCCCGGTCCGGTTCCGGTTCCTTCCGGTTCTCCCACTCCTGCCGTTCCTGTTCCAGCTGTTTTTGCTCTGCCAGCTGGATTTCCTGTTCGGCCTGCAGTTTATTCCGCTGCACTTCCAGCATACTGAAACGCTGGTTTTTCTGTTCCTGCACCTGCTGGAGCAGCCGGGAAAAATCCGTATCCCTGTTGTACGCTTCCATGATCCGGGCAAAGACGGCACACTGCTCTCGCTCCACCGGCAATTCCCGGCAGCTTCCCTGCCAGGCAAACAGCTTCTCCTTCCATTCGGAAACAGCCTGCTCCAGGGCCTCCTGCGCATTCTGCACGACCCGTTCCTGCTGGTCGCTTCTTTTCTGCAGCTGGTCCCGTTTCTGGAGTTGCCCGTCCAGTTCCTTCTGCACCACCCGGATCTGGTCCAGCAGCATGACCCCCTGTTTCAGCGCCTCACCTGTCTGCTTCAGCTGGACCCGATGCGTCGCCGTGTCCAGTGGCTCCAGGCTCCTGAATTCTTCTTCGAAGAAAGCATGCTCTTCAAATCCCATCGTTTTGGCAGGAAGCTCCATTTCCTTTAGCAGAGCCTTCTGCCGCCCGATCCTGTCTTCCAATTCTTTCGACAACTTCTCCTGCTGAGCCTGCAGCTGCTTTTCTTTCTGCTGTTTGTCCTCTCCCTGCTTTTTTTTCTCCGTCAGCCGTTCCTGCAGCTGTTTTTCCTGTGCTGCCAGCTCGTTGCTCTTTTTCTTGAGCGCAAAAGCGTCATTCTGCTGTAATTCTTCCTTCTGGGCCTCCCGCACCTTCTTTTCCAGCTGCAGTTTCTCTTTTTCCTCCTGGGCCTGGGCATGGAGATTCTCCTGTCTGGCCAGCTCTTTCCGGTTCTGTTCCAGAACCTCTGTCAGGTTTGCCGCCTGCTGCCGGCAGGCAACCAGCGTTCCGGTCCTTGCCTGCAGGATTTTCCGATTGTAGGCCCCGAAGACCCGGCCGATTTTCTGGGCTGCTCCATAGGCTTTGCGCTGTTTTTCCAGATTCAGCTGCAGGGTATCCATATTCTCGATGGCCTCTGCCATGGGGCGCAGATCATCATCAGAAAGAGGCTGCAGGGAATCACTGAGGATATCATTGATGACGGTGGGTTTGAAATCCCGGGAAAGTTTCGGGGTCCGCAGCTGGATCAGCAGGTTGATCATTTCCCGATACTGCTCCGGCGTTTCGAACCCGAAGATCTGCCGGTTCACATAAGCCATGTAATCGGCCTGCCGGGAAAACACCTTGCCACCCTCCCCAATGCGATTTTCCAGTTCCCGCCGGGAAAGGGTAATCTTATCTCCCTGATCTTTGTACAGCTTGAAATCCACTCCGATGCGCCGTCCATCCTGGATACCGAAATACCATTTGTCCAGGGGCCGCCCCCGCCGGGCCCGGATGCCCATGCCCACGGTCACATAGGTGGGACTGTCCTCCCGCTTGAACTCCAGATAGAGATACCCCGTCCGTTCCTCCCGGGGGTCGTCTTCCTCCAGCAGGTAACTGACCATTTTCCGGTCCCGGGAACCAAAGGGATCCAGCCGTTCCGGGCTCATATCTCCGTCCAGCAGTAGCGGGATCACACTCTGCATGGTCACAGATTTCCCCGACCCATTGGAACCCCGCAGCAGCATTTTCCCTTTGACAAAAGGGAATTCCTGTTCATCATAATACCAGAAATTGATCAATCCGATTTTGTTGGCCTGCCATCTGCTGCTCATGCTTTTCTCCTTCTTCTCCGTTTTCTGCCCGTTGTCTGTTCCTGTGTCTCCCCAGCTTCCGGATAGTGGCCTTCCACCTTGCCCAAAAGGGGCATCAGCAGGACCTGCCGCTGCTCCGGTATTTTTTGGAGCATCGTCCATGCCTCCATATTTTCTTCTATGGCCCGGAACCATTCCCCTTCTGTCAGATTCCGATAATTTTTAGTCAGCGAAGGCAGACAGTACTCCCGTGCCTCCCGCAGGAGTCCTTCGAACGCCAGCTGATCCACCAGGATGGTTTCATCTTCCCTTGGCTGCCAGCTGCCCTGTTCCACCTTTTCCCGGACCAGCCGGCCGATGACCAGCAGGCAGTCACTGGCCACGGTATTGCCGGGCAGGGTTTCTCCCAGCCGGCTGTCCTCGCCTTCCACCAGATAGGCACTGCCTTTGTGGATATCCAGGTGGCAGCCCAGTTTTTCTTCCAGTTCGACTTCCATCCGCCGTCCGTAATTTTTCAGGTACTCAAAATCTTCCGGAGCCCCTTCGTTCTTATAAACACCGGGTGAGAAGAACAGCCGGTTATACACCCGGTGCCGCCGGGCAATCCCCCGATCTTCCTCCATGTCCTGCCACTGGCTCTGGAAGAACTGTTCCGGCCGGGTATAGTGCATGATATCCACAGTGAAATTCCGCATGAAATACCGGGAGATCCCGGTGTTTTCGTACAGTACTTCTCCCTCTCCTCCGTTCATGAACACTTCATCACTGTCGTCCGTCACGCCCAGCATCTCCTGCTGCTGGGCATACCGCAGCACCCGGATGAGGCGCCGCCGCTGGGTATAACTGGTCCAGTCCGGAGAGGCGCCGGGCATCTGGGTCTTCACATATTCCGTCAGCTGGGAGAGGATGAACTGCTCGCCCGAATCCTTGTCCTCCAGGAACATCAGGAGCACGCAGAAAAAGGCATACTCTTCCCGCGAGCCGAACTCCCGGATCCCCATGAACGACTGAGGCTGCACCGGGATCTTGTCCATTTTCACCAGCAGAGAATTTTCCAGGATGGGGCACCCCAGCTTTTCGGTGGCGAATTTCCGGATTTCCCCCAGTTGGTCCCGGATCTGATAATATAATTTTTTGTTTTTCTTCTTTGTGATCCAGCGCTGGTTCAGCAACGCTTCCAGTTCTTCCTGCATCCCGTCACCCCTCTTCAAAGACCAGTTCCATGGCCGGCATGGTCAGATTCCCGTCCAGACAGTGGAGGACGCAGGGAGGCTGCTGCGGATGCAGGACCAGATGATACCTGCGGCCGCTTTCCGTCCGCCCCTGATGATCTTTATGTTCCAGGCCATTGGAGACCCACTGCAGCAGGATTTCCCGTACCTGTGGTTCCAGGACCGGCAAGGAATCGAACCTGATCCGATGCTCTTTTTCCAATGCCGCCAGTTTCTTCTGCTGCTTTTCCATCCGCTTCCGGGTTTCCTGCAGCACCCTGACCCGCTGGGCTGAAGTATCCCGCACCGGAGAGCGGTGTTCCTTCTCCCGTCCGCCCCGCTGCCGGCTGCGCAGCAGCACCTCCACCGGGGTTTCTTCATAGACAGAACTGTTCATACTGTCGGTTTCCCGACTCTCCCTGGAACGGAGATGCCGGGGCTTTTCCAGGCCGAAGACAGCGGCGGCCATGCAATGGGCCTGGGAAAGGTCCTCACAGGCCAGGAACAGTTCTGCCACCTTCCTGTATTCTTCCCGACGGTTCACGCCCAGGGCATTCTGTTCACTGATCTGGGCGGCATAGCGGGTGATCCGGCGGATGATCTCATTGGTGGCATCGAACAGTTTCCCGGCTTCGTTCTCGCCGCCTCCCCGGCCCACGAACCAGTCCCGGATGCTGGCGTATCGTCCCCGGGCCCGGTCCAGCAGCTGCTCCCGGGTCACTTCCACTTCCAGCCGGGGAATGGAGAGATCATAGTCTACGGCCTTTTCCAGCACCTGCTCTACCAGAGCCGGATCCATGCCGACCAGGGTCTCCTCGATGATGCCGGCATTGTTCTGGAGGCTGCGGACGAAATTCCGCAGATATTCGATCAGCCGGTCCTTGAACAGGAGAAACGCCCGGGTCTTCATCATTTCCTCGGCTTTTACGCTGTTCAGGTCCCGGATATAATCATGGTAATTCTGGTTCAGGCGGATGAAATCATTATTCAAATCATTCCACCAGGTATAGACCGCTTCCGGAGATTCCCGCAGCATGGAGGGGAACCGGTCCACCGCCAGCCGGATCCGTTCCAGCAGAGAGGGTTCCAGGGAAGACCCTTCCACATGGAGGTTTTCCAGATGTTCGATGAACCGCTCGATTTCCACACTGGTATCGGCCATCTGGTACCGGTATTTCCGGATCTTGAATTCGTCGATGGTCCGGGCATTGCGGGTATCCTGGACCACTTCCAGGTTTTTCCATTCCACCAGGGCGGCCAGATCCTGCCGGCACTGGTCTTCCGTATAGTCCTTGAAATAAGGTTCTGCCGCCAGCAGCTGATGGATTTCCTCCTCATACAGCCAGTACCGGAGTTTTTCGTATTGTTCAAAAAAAGCCCGCATGATGCAGCGGTACCGATCCGCATTGTCTGCATTGAGATAGCGGAGTTCCGAGATTTTGCGGAGCCGTGTTTCAGTAGCGATCATTCCTGTTCTCCTTTTTCTGGTCCAATCCCATCACAGTTCCTGGATGTCTGTCACCATCGGCTTTTTCTATTCTTTATCAGACGGTTCCGTCATGCAGCAAAAAATCCACAATATTGATCTGCCGGATGCCGTCTTCCTCCTGTGACAATTCATCCAGGGTCAGGATGGCCTTGGGATAATTATCCTGGATCTGTTTCAAGGGTGTGATTTCCCTGTCAAACGTATGGGGATCCAGTACACTGGCCGAAACTTGATAATATTCTCTCTGTCCATTCCGTTCCGCGATGAAGTCCACTTCCAGAGAATCCATTTTTCCGATAAATACGCGATACCCTCTCCGCAGCAGTTCCAGATAAACGATTTTATAAAGTCTATCATGATAAAAAAAGAAAATCAAAAGTTTTTAACATAGAAACTAAAAACTTTTGATTTTTCATCATTTCTTAGTTTTGATTTTGTTTCTTATTCCTTTCAAGCCGAAATGGCGGGCGGGTCACAACGACCCGCCCCCACGACAAGGGGGTGTGAAAAAATCACACCCCCTTACGTCATGAGCAATGAGTCTTGAGTCTTGAGCCAATGGTAAAAATTTGCTTATTGCAAATTTTAAATAGGAAAAATCCAGGCAATGACCAGGCTTCCAAAGAATTTATATATTTTATGCCAGCATTAGCTGGCCACCAACGGCTCACGACTCATGACCCATGACTCATAGCCCCAAAAAGCGCTGTGAATGATTGTTTCACAGCGCCTATTTTGCCAGCGTCAGCTGGCTTCCATCAGCGTATGACCTATGACGTATGACAGTTCCCGCTCACATCTTGATCAGTTCATACTGTCTTGTCCCGATGCCGATCTTTTCCCCGTGTTCCAGGGTGGTTTCCCAGTCCACTTTGGGGTTGCTGTCCAGGAAATGGTCGTGGTGGCATTTCCAGCCTTTCTCAGCCAGATGGTCGGACAGCTGGCTGTTGGGCAGGGGCTGGGCCTTCTGGCAGGCGTCGGCGCAGGCCTGGTCCAGGGCCACCGGGTCGAAGGACGCAAACATGCCGATGTTGGGCAGGATGGGAGCATCGTTTTCCCCATGGCAGTCGCAGTTGGGGGAAATGTCCATGACCATGTTGATGTGGAAGCAGGGCCGGCCGTGGACTACGGCCAGGGCATATTCGGCCATCTTTTTGTCCAGCAGTTCGTTGGCATCCCACTGCACCGTCTCGATGGCATCGAAAGAGCAGGCCCCGATGCAGCGGCCGCAGCCGGCACACTTTTCCTCATCGATATGGGCTTTATGGTTTTCGTAAGTGATGGCATCGGACCCACATTCAGGCGCGCAGCGCTGGCAGCCCCGGCACAGTTCCTCGTTCACCCTGGGTTTGCCGGAGGAATGCTGTTCCATCTTGCCGGCCCGGCTGCCACAGCCCATGCCGATGTTCTTCAGGGCGCCGCCGAACCCGGTGGATTCGTGGCCCTTGAAATGGGCCAGGCTGATGAACACGTCGGCGTCCATCACGGCCCGTCCGATCTTGGCACTCTTGATGTATTCCCCGTTCGGCACCGGCACTTCCACTTCATCAGTGCCCTTCAGCCCGTCGCCGATGATCACGTGGCACCCGGTGGTGGTGGGGTTATACCCGTTCAGGGCTGCACATTCCAGATGATCCAGGGCGTTCTTCCGGCTGCCCGGATACAGGGTATTGCAGTCCGTCAGGAAGGGTTTGCCGCCTTTTTCCTTGATCAAATCCGCCAGGGCCTTCACATACTGGGGCCGGATGGTAGCCAGGTTGCCCAGTTCGCCAAAATGCATCTTGATGGCCACATACTTGCCGTCCAGGTCCAGGCTTTCCAGCCCGGCCCGTCTGCACAGCCGCTGGAATTTTTCCAGCAGGCTGGTGCCCACCTTGCACCGGAAATCCGTAAAATACACCTTCGCCTTTTCCATTGTTTTCTCCCCTTTGCGGGCCATTTCCATGGCCCAGTCACTAGTCCCTAGTCACTAGTCTGCAGCCTGTTGAAGCAAAATGCCGGGCATTTTGCCTCTGCTTACTCACTAGCCACTAACCACTATCCACTACTCACTTACCAATCAGTGATGATACTTCTCTTTCCGCAAAATCTTGAACCCCCGATAGATCTGTTCCAGCAGCAGGATCCGGATCATCTGGTGGGTAAAGGTCAGCGGCGAGAATTTCCAGCGGAAGTCCGCACGCCTGCGCAGTTCGTCCGTATAACCGAAGGGGCCCCCGATGACGAACGTCAGGTGACTCACCCCTTCCACCATCCACTGGCCCAGTTTCTCGGCCAGTTCCGGGGAAGAGATTTCCTTCCCCTTCAGGTCCAGCAACACCACATAACTGTGTTCCGGGATCAGCTTCAGCACCCGGTCCGTTTCCCGGGCCAGGATCTGGGCCTCTTCTGCCGGGGAGGCATTGTCGGGCATCTTCTCTTCATTGATACACCGGGTCTCCAGCTGGCAGTAGGCGCCCAGCCGCTTCGTGAATTCCGCTTCCGCGTCCCGCAGGTATTTTTCCTTCAGTTTGCCCACGCAGGCAATGGTGATTTTGATCATTGCTGGCTGCTCTGCTGAGGCATTTCCGTCAGCGTCACGGTCTTCGTCACTTCTTCGTCCCCTCTCAGGATGGTCACGGGAACCTGTTCACCCACCTGGCACTTGCCCAGGGCTTCCCGCAGGTCGGCTACAGTATCCACTTTAGTACCGTTGAACTTAACGATAATATCGTTTGGACGGATTCCACCACGATATGCAGGGCCGTTTTGAAACAATTTTACAACAAACAGCCCTCCTCTCAGATCCAGGTCGAAGCCCAGCCGCTGGGCCAGGTTCTTATCCAGCAGGCTGACGCCCAGATACGGACGGACCACCCGGCCTTTTTCGGCCAGTTCCTTCAGGATGGGTTTCGCTTCGTTGATGGGGATGGCAAAACCGATGCCTTCCACGCCGGTGGCGGCGATCTTGGCGCTGTTGATGCCGATGACCTGACCATCCGCATTCACCAGGGCCCCGCCGGAGTTCCCGGGGTTGATGGCGGCGTCGGTCTGGATCAGCTTGAATTTCCGTTCGCCCATGTCGATGCTCCGGTTCAAAGCACTGATCACCCCGGCCGTCACACTGCCCCGGAATTCCATGCCCAGGGGGTTGCCGATGGCGATGGCCGGTTCGCCCACCATCAGGGAATCAGAGTCCCCGAATTCCGCTACGGGCAGATCTTCATTGGCCTCGATCTTCACCACGGCCAGATCCGTGGTGGGATCCGTGCCCAGCACCTTGCCGCTGTAGGTCTTGCCGTCCGGCAGGCTCACCACGATTTCCTGGGCCCCTTCCACCACATGGTTATTGGTGGCGATCAGGCCGTCCTTGCTGTAGATCACGCCGGAGCCGCTGCCCTGTTCCACCAGCTGGGTCCGGTTGAAGTAATCCCGTACCAGGGCCTTGTTGGTGATACCGACCACGGCCGGGCCCACCTTCTTGGCAGCCTGGACGATGGGCGTATTCCGGGCGGAGCTGAGCTTGGCTTCATTCTGTTTGGCCTGTTCCGCCTGGGTCACGGCCGGCTTCGTTTCCGTCTTGCTGGCGGCACTCTTGCTGGCTGCACCGCAGCCGGCGGCCAGGATGCTGGTGCTGAGAGACAGGGCCAGCAAAATCCCTGCTGTTTTTCTCTTGATATTGTATTTCATGATGGTTCTCCTTTTTTACCACACGTTGCTGACCAGCTTCTGCTGATTAGCCACGTAAAGTTTGATCTTCCGGTTCACGCAGGCCCCTTCCAGGGCGTCCTTCACGGTCTGATAGGCCCGGTCCGGCGTATTGTTCTTTTCACTGAGATGGGCCAGGAACACTTCCCGGGGCGGTGCGTCCAGGGAGGCCAGGAACTGGCCGGCGGTCTTGTTGGACAGGTGGCCATCCTCTCCCAGGATCCGCCGCTGCAGGGCGATGGGATAGGGCCCGTTCCGCAGCATGGTTTCGTCGTGGTTGGCTTCCAGCACCATCACATCCGCCCCTTCCGCCGCCTGCTCCACCGTCTTCGTGATGGTGCCGCAGTCCGTCAGGTACGTGCATTTCTCGTCCCCGCTGAAGATTTCGTACCCCACCGGATCCGCCGCATCATGGGGGATCCGGAAGGACTTGATCTGCAGGCTGCCCAATGTGCAGCTGCGGGGAATCACCCGCACCTGGGGCCGGGGCAGCAGCCGCCGCACGGGCAGCTGGGCCCAGGTCCGCTCGTTGGCAAAGATGGGGATCGTACTGTAATGTTTGGCGAACACCTCCAGCCCGGCCACGTGGTCCTTGTGTTCATGGGTCAGGAAAATCCCGCTGAGGTCTTCCGGTTCCACGCCGCAGGCCCGGAGCCCCTGGACGATCCGCCGGCAGGAAATCCCTGCATCGATCAATATGGCAGTCTGGCCCGACCGGACCAGGGTGGAATTGCCCCGGCTCCCGCTGGCCAGTACCGCTACTGCAAAATTAGTCAAAGTCATACAAACACCGTTCTATACAAAAATGTCGGGGCAATCCTTCACCCCGCTATTATACTTACCATTATAGCAAAAACAGGGAACGAAATGTAAAAAAATACCGAACTCTTGCGAGTCCGGTATTGCTTCCTGCTTCAGTTTTTCTTGGGCTGGCAGTCCGGGCACAGACCATAGAAATAGAACTGATGGCCCTGGACGGTGAACCCGGTTTCGGCTGCCACCAGGCTTTCGATCGCCTTGGCATCCAGATGGGGCACGTCACACACCTTGCCGCATTTCATGCAGCGGATGTGGGGATGTTCCATCACATTGGCATCATACCGGAAGCTGTCTTCCCCGGTATTCAGTACCTGGATGATGTGCAGCTTGCTGAAGATTTCCACGGATTTGTACACCGTAGCAAAACTCATGGTGGGGTATTTCTCCTTCACCTTGTTGTAGATCATTTCCGCTGTCGGATGTTCCGTGGTATGAGCCAGCATATCGTATACGGCCAGTCTCTGGGGAGTGACTTTGCAGCCATTGTCCCGGAGCAGTTGAGCCAATTCTCCTGCGGTTAACGTATCCAACACCTCCTTCTCTTCCTTTTCGTTGGTATACTCTTTTTAATAATTATTACTATATTTAATATACAGGTTTGTATTCAATTTGTCAACAGTTTTTTATGCCAAAAGACGCTGACTGCATGGTCATTTTCGGGATTTTCTGGAATGATTATTAGAAAGCGTTTTTTTGTTTCAATCCTGAATGGTCACAGGCATGCCAATGTAAGCAACTTGTTTTAATTGCTGCAGGTTTGTGTTGTCCAGACGGACACACCCTTCCGAGGCATCCGTCCCGATAGAATTCGGGTCATGGGTACCGTGGATTCCGATGCCGTCCCAGTTGCCGTGGCTCAGGGCTTCCGTATCCAAACTCAGGAACCAGGGACCGTACGCTCCCTGGATTTCCCCGTTGCCGTCGCCGAAGTCATGGGTCCAGCCGGAGGCATCGTCGATCTCATCGATGGTGAAGGTCCCGGTGGGCGTCATGTTGTCGCCCCGGCGCTGTTTCTGGCCCAGGCCGCCCTTGCCGATGGCACAGCCCCAGGTGCGCACCACCGTATCCCCGTCTTTCAGATACAGTTTGTGATCACTCTTATCGATCAGGATGGAATACTTCTTCCCGGGCTCCAGCGGCTGTTCTGCTGCCGGCTGGGTGGCTTTCTCCTGTTTGGGTTGCTGCAGGCTTTCCACCGGTGACTGCTGTTTCTCCGGCGGTGTCTGTGCGTCTTTGGGCGCTTCGGATTTTACCGGCACTGTGGGCCCGGGTGCCCCCACCCCATGATAGCCCAGGGCAAAACAGCCCGTAAGCAGCACGCCCAGAAAGACCAGGCTGCACACGCCCAGCAGCAAACTGCGATGTTTATGGTTTCTCGGAGATTTCCCCGCCTGATACTTTGCCATCTTTTTCTTCCTTCTTTCATTCAGGTAACGTATATTCTATCATTTTCCCGGGAGTGACTGCAACGGGGGCCCTGTAAAATTTTTTAAAAATAACCCTTGACAAGTGTATCTGGAAATAATACAATACAGCCATATTCAAAAACGCAAATGCAATGACCAAAACAAGTACACTTCGAAAAGTGGCACAGAGAGCGCGAATCACCGGCTGAAAGTTTGCGCCGAAGCTTGAGGAGCTGGAATGCCTTTGGGAGCAGAAAGTCCGAACCTGAAGTAGGGCTTTACGGGCAGCCGCCGTTACCGGTATGAGTGGCAGCAGAAGTCTTGCTGCAATCAGAGTGGAACCGCGAGCGATCGCCTCTGTCAGGAGGCGGTCTTTTTTTGTATCCAAAAAGGGAGGAGAAAGCTATGTTTGCATCCATGCGCAATGATATCCGGGTTATCAAACAACGGGATCCGGCAGTGAAGAACACCCTGGAAGTGGTCCTGTGTTATTCCGGTCTCCATGCCATCTGGGCGTACAGGCTTTCCCATTTCTTCTATAAAAAGTCCTGGTTCGTGACAGCCCGGCTGATCTCCACGGTATCCAAATTCTTCACCGGCATCGAGATCCATCCCGGTGCCCAGATCGGCGAAGGCCTGTTCATCGACCACGGCACGGGCATCGTCATCGGCGAGACCACCATCATCGGCAACAACGTGACCCTGTACCAGGGTGTGACGCTGGGCGGCACCGGCAAGGAAAAGGGCAAACGCCATCCCACCATCGGCAATTACGTAGTGGTGGCCTGCGGTGCCAAGGTGCTGGGTTCCTTTACCGTCGGCGAAGGGGCCAAGATCGGTTCCGGCAGCGTGGTGCTGAAGGAAGTGCCTCCCTACTCCACGGTGGTGGGCATCCCCGGCCATGTGGTGGCCCGCAAGGGCGTCCGGGTGGCACCGGCCCGCAGCGAACGGGATGTGGATCTGAACCACAACCGGCTGCCCGACCCCATCGAAGATCAGATTACGGCCCTGGAAAAACAGGTGGCCATTTTGAAACGGCAGGTCAGTGACCTGCGCAGCCAGCAAGCAGCAGCCCCGCTGAAACGGGCTGTAAATTTCCGGTAACAGGAGGAGGAACCCTGAATGCAAATGAAATGGTGGAACGGGCCCCTCGGTCCGCGATGTTGATTCTCTTTTGATTGAACGGCAACCATCCAACGAAATCATCTGTAAACAATCAAAGGAGAGAATATGATGTCTAAAGTATATACGAGTGTCCTGGATCTGATCGGCCATACCCCCCTGCTGGAACCGAAGAAGTTCGGAGCAGACAAGAACCTGGCAGCCCGCCTGCTGGTGAAACTGGAAAGCTTCAACCCGGCCGGTTCTGCCAAAGACCGGATTGCCAAAGCCATGATCGAAGATGCTGAAAAACGGGGCACCCTGAAACCCGGCGGCACCATCATCGAACCCACCAGTGGCAACACGGGCATCGGTCTGGCAGCTGTTGCCGCCATGAAAGGGTATCGGGCCATTATGGTGATGCCGGAAACCATGTCCATCGAACGGCGGAACATGATTGCCGCCTACGGGGCAGAAGTGGTATTGACGGAAGCCGCCAAGGGCATCGCCGGTTCTGTGGAAAAAGCCAGGGAACTGGCCGCCTCCATCCCCGGCAGCTTCATCCCGGAACAGTTCGACAACCCGGCCAACCCGGCGGCCCACAAAGCCACCACGGGTCCGGAAATCTATGAAGACACCAACGGCGAAGTGGACATCTTCGTAGCCGGTGTAGGTACCGGCGGTACCCTGACCGGTGTGGGTGAATATTTGAAGGAAAAGAAACCTTCCGTAAAGGTCATCGCCCTGGAACCGGCAGATTCTCCGCTGCTGAGCAAAGGCAAACCAGGTCCCCACAAGATCCAGGGCATCGGCACCAACTTCCTGCCCAAGACCCTGGACACGAAGATCTATGATGAAGTACTGACGGCCACCACCGACCAGGCTTACTCCACGGCCCGGGACTTCATCCACAGAGAAGGGTTCCTGATCGGGATTTCCGGTGGTGCTGCCCTGTACGCAGCTGTACAGGTGGCCCAGCGGCCGGAAAATAAAGGCAAGACCGTGGTGGTGCTGCTGCCGGATAACGGCGACCGGTACCTGACCACGCCTGGGTTTTTGAAGAAAGACAATTAAAAAATAGGGCTGTGACAAAAAGTCACAGCCCTATTTTTTTGTGGGTAGTGGCTAGTGGTTAGTAGCTGGTGAAGGAAAAAATTTGCTATGCAAATTTTAATGACAAAGCCTTCAGACCTGGGAACGGACTCCCCTGACGGATAGTCCCTACGAACGGGTCGCATTCACACTAATCACTAATCACTAATCACTATCCACTAATCACTAATTTACGGATTCTGCTTCAGATACTCCGTCCACGTTCCTGTAATCGTCCCCTGCTGCAGTCCTTTTACATAGGTATAGAACTGTTTCAGGCGGTAGACCTTGTTGTCATCGATGGTCTGGCGCCAGGCTTCCTGATGGGTCATATGGAGCACGTCCTGGCCGCCCAGGGCCTGCTGCCGGGCACAGATGGTCTCCAGGCTGTCCTTCTGCCCGTTCAGCCAGATATCCCGCATGATCATATAGGCCGTGGTCCGCCCTTTGCCGGCCTGGCAGTGGAAATGGAGCCAGGCATCTTTGGGAAGGTCCTTCTGCCAGGCCAGGAAGGCATCCACTTCTTCCGGTTCCGGCCAGATGTGGTCCGTGCTGGCGAACCGGGCATAGCCCAGGCCAAAAGAGGCCGCCGCCTGCTGTTCCGTCAGGGCTGCCACCACGTTTTCTTTTCCTTTGAAATGGGGCTTTTTATTCTTATCCAGTTTATAATAGGAAGTTTCCCGACCCAGAGTCCCGTTCAGCCGTCCCCTTTCGTCCTTGTTGATGGCGCTGTCCGCCTTGCCCACATTGGCCCAGTTGTTGTCCCCGTACCAGCTGACGGCCTGGCCGTTCAAAAAGCCGTGGGATTCCTGCCGCAGGTCCACCAGGATGATCTGCTTCGGCTTCACGCCCTGTTTGTCCAATTCCTGTACCAGAGAGGACAACCCCAAAATGGAGGGCTGGGCACTGCCGCTCATCCGGTCAGCCACATCCGCCCGGTAATTCCGGGGCAGCTGCAGTTTGTTCTTCGTATCCAGCCGCCACACGTACCCTTTGGAGGGTTTCACGATGGCTGCAATGGAAGGGGCGTCGGCCAGAGCCAGCCCCAGGGACAGCTGGCTCAGCAGCAGAGCCCCTGCTGTAATTTTCCAAAACTTCATATCATTGCCTCTTTTCTCTGCACTCTTCACTCTGCACTCTTCGCCTGGCGGGCTCCCCTGACGGGTAGCCCCTACGGAGGGGAGAGCGGTTACTTCGTGATCCACCCAAACTTCCGGCAGGCATTCAGGATGCCGCCCTTGTCGTTGTCATCCGTCACGTAATCGGCCCGCTCCTTGATTACCGGCCGGGCGTTGCCCATGGCCACCCCGAAGAAGGGCTTCCGGAACATGGTGATGTCGTTGAGCCCGTCCCCGAATACCACTGCATCATGGGGATCCGCCCCCAGACGGGCCATCATCTTCTCGATGCCGGCTCCCTTGTCCACCGGCTCCACCAGCCAGGTGTTGTCGATGAAGGGCAGATGGGGCAGTTCCTGCCGGTCCGGCTGCGCCTGTCCCGGTTTCTCCCGGGCGTACATGATCTTGTAGATGGCCGGCAGACTGTCGATATCCACCGGCTGTACTTTCGTATCCATATAATTGTGGGGGTCTTCCCGGGGATAGTCTGCATAGGGGGTGTACCGGTCCAGGGTGTTGTCCAGCACCACGGACCAGGGCTGTTTCCGGTCTTCCAGCTCGTGGAGCAGGGCCTTGGCCGGCGCCAGGGGCAGGCCCTCCATTTCCAGGATCTTCCCATCCACCGTAAGACTGTTGCCCCCGTCGGCCACCAGGGAATGGATGCCGTGCTTTTCCGCAAACGCCGCCGCATCGCATTGGATCCGGCCCGTAGCCAGGGCCACGAAATGGCCTTCCCGCTGGAGTTCATCCACACAATACTGGGTGTCGGGTGGCACCTGACGGGTGATGCCCAGGCCCAGGGTCTGATCGATATCAAAGAAAAAATATTTTTTCCGCATGGGTTCCTTCGCTTTCTTTTCACGACAAAAATGGTTCAATGCTTTCCTATTATATCACAGAGCTTTCACCCCTGCCGATTGTAATTTTGGGAGCAGAACGGTACAATAGGCTCAGACTCTTGATTTCTTCAGATGAGAAAGGATGTACAATATGCTCAAGAAAATCCAAAAATTCCTGGTTGAGGGGTTCCGGAAGAAAGACGGAGAGAACAGTCCCCGTTCCCCGCTCCATCAGATCCTGGCCCTGGTGGTGCTGGCCGTACTCTGCCTGGGTCTGTTCTTCTGGCACCAGCAGTCCACGAAACGGGCAGCCGAAAAGGCGGCCCAGGAGCGGCAGCAGCGGATGGAACAGGAAACCCTGCGCCGGGCCCAGCAGAACGTTCCCCAGAAAAACGCCCAGCAGCCCCGCCGGCAGCAGGGACAGCAGGGGCAGATGAGACAGCAAGGACCCATGAGGCAACAGGGCCAGATGATGCAGAATGGGCAGATGATGCAGCAGGCCCAGCCCATGCCCCAGGGACCGGTGCCCACGGGACCCAAGGTGCAGGCCCAGACCCCGCCCATGATCCAGCCGAAGGTACGGTAAAAAGGTGGTGTGAAAAATGCTTTTCACACCCCGTCACTAGTCACTGGTCACTAGTCACTAGCTGATGGAAGCCAGCTGACGCTGGCAGAATCAAGGAGCTATGAAGATTTTTCACAGCTCCTTTTTTGCTGCAAACAATGTAGGAGCGCCCCTTTTGGTGCGCCCGCTTCCGGATTTTGCAAGAATATAGTTGCAACTTTTTACACACTATAATACAATAGAAGTCACAGATTTGTTACATTTTGAAATGAGGTGTTTTTGTGTCTGAGAAAGCTGTATCCACGGAATCTTTCAGTTCCCGGCTGGGCTTCATCCTGGTCAGTGCCGGCTGTGCCATCGGCATCGGGAATGTGTGGAAGTTCCCGTATCTGTGCGGCCAGTTCGGCGGGGCCGCGTTCATCCTGATCTATCTGATCTTCCTGCTGATCATGGGCATCCCCGTCATGGTCTGTGAATTCGCCATCGGCCGGGGCAGCCGCTGCAGTGCGGCCAAAAGCTTCGAGGTGCTGGAACCTCCGGGCACCCGCTGGCACCGGTTCAAGGGCATCAGCATCGTAGGCTGCTACATGCTGATGATGTACTACACCACCGTCACCGGCTGGATGCTGTACTACTGCTGGCTCCACATCAAGGGCACGTTCGTGGGCGCGTCCACCCAGTTCATCGGTGCCACGTTCGGAGCCATGCTGAAAGACCCGGCCACCCTGCTGTTCTGGATGGTGGTCACCTGCCTGCTGGGCTTTGCCGTGTGCTACCTGGGCATCCAGAACGGGGTGGAGCGGATCACCAAATGGATGATGACCGCCCTGCTGTTATTGATGATCGTCCTGGCCGCCCACTCCCTGTTCCTGGACGGAGCGGAAAAAGGCATCGAATTCTACCTGGTGCCCAACTGGGAGACCATGAACAAACTGGGCTGGGGCAACGTGATCTACGCCGCCATGAGCCAGGCCTTCTTCACCCTGTCCATCGGCATCGGCGCCATGCTGATCTTCGGCGCCTACCTGCCCCATGGCCGCAGCCTGTTCGGGGAAGCCTCCACCATCACGGCCCTGGATACGTTCGTGGCCCTCATGGCCGGGTTCATCATCATCCCCGCCTGCTTCGCCTACGGCATCAAGCCGGACGCCGGCCCTTCCCTGATTTTCCTGACCATCCCCAACCTGTTCACCTTGATGCCCGGTGGCCGGTTCTGGGGCATGCTGTTCTTCATCTTCCTGTCTTTTGCCGCCCTGTCCACGGTCATCGCCGTGTTCGAGAACATCATCGCCTTCGGCATGAACCTGTACGGCTGGGAGCGGAAAAAAAGCGTGCTCATCAACGGAGTGCTCATTATCCTGCTGAGCGTTCCCTGCGTGCTGGGCTTCAACCTGTGGAGCGGTTTCCAGCCCCTGGGCCCCGGTTCCTCCGTGCTGGACCTGGAAGACTTCATCGTTTCCAATAACCTGCTGCCCCTGGGCAGCCTGGCCTTCGTGCTGTTCTGCACCAAGAAGAACGGCTGGGGCTGGCAGAATTTCCTGGCGGAAGCCAACGACGGGGAAGGCCGCAACCTGCCCACCTCCCTGCGCAGCTATCTGCTGTACGTGCTGCCGCTCCTCATCATCACCATCTACATCAAAGGCTACTACGATATGTTCGTGAAACAGGGCCCGAAAGTACTGACCTTCTGGCTGTGCGTGGCCGCCCTGTTCCTGGGCTTCATCTTCTATACGGCGGCAGGGAAGAAAAAGGTCAGTGGGCAGTAGTCAGTAGTCAGTGGCCGAAGGAAGCCAGCTCATGCTGACAGAATGAAATACCCTCCGGGCGACCTGGGAACGGACGTCCCTCATGGGCCGTCCCTACGGATGGAACGAAATGTACGTTGCATGCGTAGGGATTACCCGTCAGGGGAATCCGAACCCAGGTCACCCGTGAGGGCTTTTTTTATATCATTTGCAAGATGTCGTAAGATATTGTAAAATCGTATCGTATGTAACGGTACTTGTATATGTAGTTGTAGCAAAGAAGCGAGGTAGACTTTATGACGGAACAAACTTCCCAACGTGACTCTTTCCAATCCCGGCTGGGCTTCATCCTGGTCAGCGCCGGCTGTGCCATCGGCATCGGCAATGTGTGGAAATTCCCCTATCTGTGCGGTCAGTATGGCGGAGCGGCCTTTATCCTGCTGTACCTGCTGTTCCTGCTGATCCTGGGGATTCCGGTACTCCTGTGTGAATTCGCCATGGGCCGGGGCAGCCGCCGCAGCGTAGCCCGTTGCTTCGATACCCTGGCCCCTAAAGGCAGCCGCTGGAAACAGCTGAAGTACATCGGCATCGCCGGGGTGACCATCCTGATGTTCTACTACACCACCGTCACCGGCTGGATGCTGGAATACTGCTGGCTGCACCTGAAGGGCACGTTCGTGGGACAGTCTCCGGCCTTCATCCAGACCACGTTCAAGCAGATGCTGGCCCAGCCTGTCACCATGGGTTTCTGGACGTTCCTGTCCTGCCTCATCGGCTTCGTGGTATGCTACATGGGCCTGGAAAAGGGCATCGAACGGATCACCAAGGTCATGATGAGCGCCCTGCTGCTGCTCATGATAGTGCTGGCTGTCCACTCCGTATTCCTGCCGGGGGCGGAAAAAGGCATCGAGTTCTACCTGGTGCCCAACTTCGCCTCCCTGGAGAAGATCGGCTGGGGCAACGTGATCTACGCCGCCATGAGCCAGGCCTTCTTCACCCTGAGTGCCGGCAACGGGGCCATGATGATCTTCGCCTCCTATATGGACAAGAAGCGGAGCCTGCCCGGGGAAGCGGTAACCATTACGGCCCTGGACACATTCGTGGCCCTCATGAGCGGTTTCATCATCATCCCCGCCTGCTTCGCCTACGGTATCCAGCCCGACGCCGGTCCTTCCCTGATCTTTCTCACCATCCCGAACCTGTTCACCCTGATGCCCGGCGGCCGGCTCTGGGGCAGCCTGTTCTTCATCTTCCTGTCCTTTGCGGCTCTGTCCACGGTCATCGCCGTCATGGAAAGCATCATCGCCTGCTTCCGGGAACTGTTCGACTGGCAGCGGCCCAAAGCGGCCTGGATCGTATTCCTGCTCATTGCCGTGGGCAGCATCCCCTGCGTGCTGGGTTTCAATGTATGGAATGGTTTCCAGCCTCTGGGCCCTGGCACCGGTGTGCTTGATTTTGAAGATTTCCTGGTTTCCAACAACCTGCTGCCGGTGGGCGGCCTCACCTTCGTGCTGTTCTGCACCCGGAAAAAGGGCTGGGGCTGGAACAATTTCCTGACGGAAGTCAACGCCGGCCAGGGCCGGAACCTGGGCGGTTTCTGGAAGCCCTACCTGACCTGGGGCCTGCCGCTCCTGATCCTGGGCATCTATCTGAAAGGCTATGTGGACCTGTTCGCCAAACAGGGTCCCGCCGTCCTGGCCCAGTGGATGGCAATTGCCGTTGTATTCCTGGCGTGGGTGTGGTACTGTGTGAAAGGAAAAAAGGAGGTGTGATTTTCACACCTCCTTTTTTTAGTGATTAGTGGGTAGTGTTTAGTGATTAGTGAAGGTAAAAATTTGCCCAAGGCAAATTTTATGGAATAAGAATACATCTAGACTTAAGAACGAGCGTTCTTGGATAGCCAATTACTAACCACTAACCACTAGCCACGAACCACTATTCACTTATTATGGCAATAGGTTCCCTTTCTCCACGTTCCGGTCGATGATGGCCTGGACGGCCTGGCCGATCTTTTCGCTGCCCTCGTGGGTGCGGGCGTTCCGCTTTTCCACCTGCTGCCGGTGCACCTGGTGGACCCGCCAGTCTTTTCCGCCATTGGCATCGTTCAGCAGGATGGGCTGGAAATTGTCCATGGCATGGGCGTAGCGGGCTTCCGGCGTCTCCCCTTTGTCAAATTCCTCGAACAGGGCCCGGAATTCTTTGGCCTGGTCTTCCGGCAGCAGGCCGAAAATCCGGTCCGCCGCCTTCTCTTCCCGCTGCCGCTGGCTTTTCACTGCCTCCGCATCATAAGCATACGTATCCCCGGCATCGATTTCCACCACATCGTGGAGCAGGATCATAAGCAGGGTCTTTGCCAGGTCAAAGGGCTCGTTGGCATATTCTTTCAAAAGACACGCCATCACCGCCATGTGCCAGGCATGTTCCGCATCATCCTCCTGCCGCTTGTACCCGGTGAGATGGGTCTGCCGCAGGATGGTCTTTTCCTTGTCCAGTTCCAAAATGAAGCGCAGCTGCTTCGCAAAGCGTTCGTCCATGGTCTACCGTGCCTCCCGTTCCAGTTCCTGTACTGTCACGCCCGGATGGCGCCACTGGTCTTCCTTGAGTACCACCCGGCCCCGGACGGTGATGGCCTGATAGGGACAGCCGTGGAGGCAGGCCAGGCACTGGATGCAATTTTTGCCCATGACGGCAGCTTTCTCACCCATAGTAATGTTCTGCTGCGGACACAGCCGCACACATTCCCCGCATTTTTTGCAGCGGTCCGGATCCACCTGGATGCGCATGTACCAATCGCCGATGGCCCGGCCGATGGGGTTATCGAACAGGCTGGCCATGAGGGAACCGGTTTCCTGGCTGTGGTCTTCTTTCCGGTTCCGGATGGCTTCCGCAGCTTCCTTCACCACCTTCGGTTCCTTGTCCAGCTTGTGCAGGTCATAGCCGATATGGGACCGGCCGCAGATGGTACTGTTGGCGATGAGGGGCACCGCCCGGCTCCAGGAGAGCCGGCAGCCCTGCGCCTGCAGCAGATCCTGCAGCGTCCGGAACGTGCGTCCCCAGGAGCTGCCACAGGTGGCCAGGGCATAGATATAGGCATCCTTCGGGAACTGGTGCGTGCGGACGAATTCGGCCACGTTCACCGGCACATCGCCGTAGAACACCGGAAATACCAGCCCGACGGTTTCTCCCTGCAGGGCTTTTTCCGTTACCCGGGTAATGGACTGGAGAGAATCCCCCAGAGCTTCGCCCAGCAATTTGGCCATGGCCAGGGAATTCCCGGTGGCCGAAAAATAATAGATCATGATTGACTCCCCTTTACTGACTGTTGATTTTCCCTATTGTACTCCATTTCGAGTCAAAGAAAAAGACGACCGTGAGAACTCTTCACAGTCGTCTTTTTTTACAGCGTCCGTTCAATCTTTTTCGGTTTTCCTTTTTCGTCCAGCGAGACGTACACAAACAAAGCATCCGCGGCCCGGATGGGTTCCCGGTCTTCCTGTTCCGGTTCCAGCCAGGCCACCACTTCCACGTCCATGGACGCATGGCCCACCCGGACTACCCGTCCTTCCAGCTGCAGTACGGAGCCGTAAGGGATGGGTTTCCGGAAGTTCAGGTTCTTCACCGCGGCGGTGGTCACCCGCGTCCAGGTGAACCGGTGAGCTGCAATGCCGCTCACCTCGTCCATCCAGCCCATGAGGGTACCTCCGAACAGATTCCCGGCGGAGTTGGCCATTTTCAGCATCACCGACCGGGTCATGATCACCGGTGCCTTGGGGTCCCGGTTCATGCCTTGTCCTTCACGGTCTCATCCAGCAGATCCACAAAGGCGTCGGCGATGGCCTTATAGCCTTCCGGCGTGGGATGGAGCCCATCTTCGAATACGGAATGACCGGCGTCCTTTTCTGCATCGCTGAGTACCTGTTCATAGTCCAGGGTGGGCAGGTTCCGGCGAGCCGCTTCTTCCTTCAGCCACTGCCGGTATTCCTTCAGCACTTCATTATGTTTTTCGAATTCGCTGGGCAGCTGCCAGCCCTTTTCCGCGCTCTCGATCCGGGTAAGCGGCGGCAGCCCGATGAAAATGGGGTTCAAGCCAGCCTTTTCCGCCTTGTCAAAGGTCCCGGACATGTTTTCCTTCACCTTTTCCAGAGGATCATCCAGCAGGATGTCATTCATGCCGCAGCAGATGAATACGCCGTCCGCCTTTTCATCCACCACGTCCATGTTGAACATCCCCCACATGACCAGGGTCAATTTGCCCCCGGCAGCGTTATTCACCACCTCGAAGCCTCGCTTCCGGGAAGCGATGTCATACCAGGTATCGGACAGTGTCACGTTGGTACAGCTCACCAGGCTGTCACCGATAAATGCCAGTTTCATTGAAATTCTCCTTTTAGTCCTTTTGGGTAAAATCCACGCCCTTCTGCAACGCATCCAGGGCATTGATCACCACCTGGCTCATGAGCTTGGAGCCCACAACCAGGGCATTTTCATTGGGGCACATCTTGGCGTTGTGCAGGCCGTGGACGGGCTGGCCTTCCGTGCCGCACCCCAGCCACAGGAAGGAACCGGGGATATCCTGCAGATAGAAGCCGAAATCTTCGGCCGTCAGGTCCGGTACCACATGGGCTGCCAGCCCGTTTTCGCCCAGGACCTGCCGGGCCGTATCCGCCACCAGTTTCGCCGGTACCGGCCAGTTGTCCAGCACCGGATAGCCATAATAATAATTGAATTCATAGTCCACCCCGGCAGATTTCTTCAGTCCATCCAGGATGCCCTGGATGAACTCAGGGATGGCCTTCCGGTTGGTTTCGTCCAGGGTGCGGATGGTGCCTTCCAGGGTCACTTCATCGGGCACCACATTGTACCGGGACCCCCCGTGGATGGTGCCGATGTTGATGGTGGCCGTGGCCAGGGGGCTCACCCGCCGGCTGACGATGTGGCTTACCTGTTCCAGGAAATCAGCCGCTGCCATAATGGCATCGATGCCTTCCTGGGGATGACCAGCATGGGAGGTCTTCCCTTTGATCACCACTTTGATCCGGTCGGAACCGGCCATCATGGCACCGGGTTTCACCCCGATCTGGCCGCACACGTAGTTGGGCCAAACATGGAGACCGAACACGGCCTTCACATCCTTCAGGAACCCATCCTTGATCATATATCGAGCACCACCGGTGGGAGCCAGTTCTTCCGAAGGCTGGAACAGGATCCGCACACTGCCCTGGATCTCGTCCCTCCGGCGCAGCAGCCGCAGGATGGTTTCCAGCAGGGTGGTCATATGGACGTCATGGCCGCAGGCGTGCATGACGCCGGGATTCCGGGAGGCATAGGGCAGGCCTGTATCTTCTTTCACGGAGAGGGCATCCATATCCGCCCGCAGGGCCACCATGGGCCCCGGTTTGCCCCCCTTGAGGGTGGCGGCCACCCCATAGTGGCCCTGGCCCCGGACCGGATCCAGTCCCAGTTCCTCCAGGATGGAATAGATTTTCTCCGAAGTATGCTGTTCTTTCGTACTCACTTCCGGGTGTTCATGGAACCACCGGCGCCATTCCACACACTTCGCTTCCAGTTCATCTTCCGTCATGGCCAATACATCCATCCAAATCCCCTCCTATAGTGATACAACATCAGAAAAAATTATCCAAAATCAATACAAACATTGTACCATCTCCCGGGGATTTGGGATAGGGATATTCTACCATCTTCACAAAGTTTTCGGAACAGCTCCCAGCGTACAAAAGCCCCACACCCCTGTCAGGAATCCCTGCAGAAGGCCTCCGGCCGACCTGGGAACGGGACACGTCCCTCATGGCCCGTGGCTTCCTCACTCATAGCCCAAAAAGAGGGGATGTGCTTTCCACATCCCCTCTTTGCTTATGCGTATTCCTCTCCGTCCCACAGCACGATCTCGCCTGTTTCCAGGGACTTGGGCACGTTGATGATCCGCTGGTTTTCGCTGCCTTTGAACCGCAGATTCAGGTTCTTCCGGCTTTCCACGAATTCCCCGTCCACCAGCACGTCCAGGTACCCCAGCATTTCCCGGGTAATGGCCGGATCACCCAGCTTGCCGGCCAGCATGTCATGGTCGAACAGATAACCGCTGTAGCACCAGATGGTCTTTTTCGGATACCGCTCCCGGATGTGACGGAGCACCCCCACCAGCACTTCCTGGTTGGCCGGTTCGAAGGGTTCGCCTCCCAGAAGGGAGAAGCCCCGGATGTAGTCCGGTTCCAGGTCTTCCAGGATCTCTTTCAACTGAGCCTGGGTAAAGGGCTTGCCGTAAGCGAAATCCCAGGTCTCCTGGTTGAAACAGCCTTTACAGTGATGGGTACAGCCGCTGACGTACAGGGAAACCCGCACGCCCGGGCCGTTGGCCACGTCCACTTTCTTGATGGTCGCGTAATTCACGAAAAAGCCTCCTTACAGATGCAGTACTCTCGATTTGATTTCTTTGGTCTTGCCCACGTTCCAGAAGTTTTCGCCCAGGTACCCGCAGGTCCGCCGGGTTACGTTCATCTTGGACTGATCCTTGTTATGGCATTGCGGGCATTCCCATTCCAGGTTGTCGTTGATCTGGATTTCACCGTCGAAACCGCACACCTGGCAGTAGTCGGATTTCGTATTGAATTCCGCGTACTGGATGTTGTCATAGATGAACCGGACCACGTCTTCGATGGCGGTGGGGTTCTTCTTCATGTTGGGGATTTCCACATAGGAAATGCAGCCGCCGGAGGAAATGGGCTGGAACTGGGATTCGAACTTGAACTTGCTGAAGGCATCGATGGGTTCCCGTACGTCCACATGGTAGGAGTTGGTATAGTAGCCCTTATCGGTGATGTCTTTGATGGTGCCGAACCGTTCCTTGTCGATCCGGGCGAACCGGTAGCACAGGGATTCTGCCGGAGTGCCGTACAGAGCGAAGCCCAGGCCAGTCTTGGCTTTCCAGTCATCGCAGGCCTTGCGCAGCCGTTTCATCACCCGCATGGCGAATTCTTCCCCTTCCGGGGTGGTGTGGCTGACGCCCTTCATGGCCTTCGTGCATTCGTACAGGCCGATGTAGCCCAGGCTCAGGGTGGAGTAGCCGCCTTCCAGCAGCTTGTCGATGGTCTCACCCTTCTTCAGCCGGGCGATGGCACCGTTCTGCCAGTGGATGGGGCTCACGTCGCTGCGGATCCCCTTCAGGGCATTGTGACGCACCATCAGGGCATCGTAGCACAGATCCAGCCGTTCATCCAGCAGCTTCCAGAACTTGTCCTCGTCGCCCTTGGCGATGATGCCGATCTGGGGCAGGTTCAGGGAAACCACGCCCTGGTTGAACCGGCCTTCGAACTTGTAATTGCCATCCTTGTCCTTCCAGGGGGACAGGAAGGAACGGCAGCCCATGGGGGAGAACACATTGCCCTGATAGATTTCCCGCATCTTCTTGGCGGAGATGTAGTCCGGGTACATCCGTTTGATGGAGCACTTCACGGCCAGCTTCGTCAGGTAATCGTACTTGCCGCCCTTCAGGCAGTTGAATTCGTCCAGCACATACACCAGTTTCGGGAAGGCCGGGGTCACATAGACGCCCACTTCGTTCTTGATGCCTTCCAGGCGCTGCCGCAGGATTTCTTCGATGATCTGGGCATTTTCCTCGATGTATTCATCGTTGGGGTCCAGGTGCAGGAACAGGGTCACAAACGGAGACTGTCCGTTGGTGGTCATCAGGGTGTTGATCTGATACTGGATGGTCTGCACACCGCTGGCCAGTTCGTCCTTCATGCGGCTGTCCAGGATGGCTTCCATTTCGTCTTCCGGCAGATCACCATGGGTGGTCTCGATCAGGCGTTTCTTGAATTTTTCCCGGCTGCGGCGCAGGTATTTGCCCAGGTGGGATACGTCCACGGACTGGCCACCGTACTGGGCGGAAGCCA
>Ga0256406_1000394_pt1 | contig 81861 bp, 75 predicted proteins | sample RumenRJG_03DNA_FD_185986 | JGI IMG/M metagenome (GOLD analysis project Ga0256406, IMG submission 185986) | Bovine rumen microbial communities from Lethbridge, Alberta, Canada - RJG_03 | ecosystem: Host-associated > Mammals > Digestive system > Stomach > Rumen | place: Canada: Alberta | collected... | reverse complement strand
GGCTGATGCCTCGAAAGAAGACATTGCGCTGGGACTGATACACATGGTGCTTCAAAGCATAGGAAGTGCGTCTGTTCTCTCCGCGCTTAACAGTGACGTCCGAGAGTTTGTGTTGATTGGCAATATGACATTATTACCGCAATGCCGTGATGTCTTTCCGCTGTTGGAAAGGTTATATAATGTTCATTTCCGCATACCGAAATATTCGGAGTTCTGCACAGCAATAGGTGCGGCGCTGTTCCATCTGAAGTCGAAGCAATAAGTTATTCTTCAATAATTCCTGCTTCAAGCCATTGTTGGATGAGCGCCTGAGCATCGTTAAAGGCGGTTTCTTCATCGACGTCATATTGTTCGGTCAAAAGCGCAGCAAGGTCATTTGCGGAGAACTCCTTTCCCACGACATTTGTCCACAGATAAGCAGAACTTTCGTTCATGCTGATGATGTTGCTGAAGTCGATATTCTCTCTTCCTTCTGCAACAATGATTGATTCGCCGCAAACGGAGCGAAGATTAAATCCTTCTTTTGTTTTCATAAGTTATATTGGTTTAAAATATTTCAGCCAAATGCGTCGATAGAAGCCAAGCAGATAGCGGCGAATGGGAGAGAGGCGCATCCAAATCCAGGAATAAAGACGCCATTTCCATCCGTCTGTGCGGTCTAATGTTTTCCTGCCTTTTCGATAAAATCCGATAACGGCACCTTGCACGTCTTTCAACTTGCAATGTTCTACTCCCAAATTACCATCTCCTTTGAGCGTCACGTTTTCTCCTTCTATTCTGATGATGCGGTGGAGCACAAAATGCTTGGGCTCTATTTCAGCAAGGACAGGGTCTCCGACTTTTGGATTGACTGGTTTCGTTAACAGGGCCTTGTCCCGATTGTCTTCAAGGAATGGACGCATACTGAATCCTCGTAAACGCAGCGTTACAGTATGTCCTTCTTCCAATAGTTTTACAACCTCTGGAAGGAAAACAGCATTCTCTAATTTGATTTCTTTTAGATACTGTCTTTTTTCGCTACTTTTTTCACGGACTTGACTCAATTTTATTCTTTATTATTGACAGTAATGTGGTTTTTGCACAATAAGGCAGATTCCTTGTTGGGAAGACAATGCAGGGTGTAGATGTTTGTCGTCTCAACAATCTTTGTGACGGAATCGCAAATGTGCTCGAAAATATCTACATCCCATTTCATCGACGAGCAGGCAGGCAATACTGACGCAAAGGCTTCAATAGCCGAAAGTTTTTCTATGCTGTTGCTCTTTGCCCGGTCGATTCGGGTAATTGCTCCCAAAGGAGCTTTCACGTTGCGATAGCATGGCGTCTTTCCACTCCAAGGACCACCATAAATGTATGGTTTACCATCGATAATTCGTATGATGGGATTGTCGTCATTCATCAGGTCGCAGTTCGGAATATGCCTCAACCACATTGACACCTGGGTGGATTTTCCCGTTCCACTTTTCGCGATAAAGGCATAGCCATATCCGTTGTGACGGACAAGTGAGGCATGGATAAGTAGCGTGTCATGAGTACATCCTGCAAATGCAAATGTCAACATAAGTGCACTGTTGAGTCCAAAGCGGCGCATGTTCATTGTTCCGTTCAAAGCACATCGGCATGTTGAAAAATCCTTGTCTGTTATCAAAAGGCAACATTCTGCGTTTGTGATATCTTTTATGATAAACTGATAACCGCCATCAGGCAAGAGATCAACAATCGTCTCGCCATTCCCTGTGTCAAATTTGCGAATACGTTCGCGCTGGTCTTTTGGAACAGGGGAGAGGGTGTCGTCCACCGTCATCTGAAAGAAAAGGTTTTCGCTTGTTTCGTTTGAGATGAATGGGGCGAACGAGGGAATAAGGCTGATGTTATTGACATGCGCATCCTCAAAAATGATTCTTATGTCAAAATCAGCAATGCGAAAATTGCTGATATGGGCTTTACTCTGCTCTTGCATGAATGATGTATCAGTATTTGTAATGCAGCTGTTTATTCCTTAGCTTTCTTAGAAGATTGCTTTTTCTTCTTTTTTGTAGCGGCTTTTAAGGCTTTCCGCTCCGCTTTCGTCAATTCGGGTTGTTCTATCAAACTTTCCGGATCCGGGATCTCTGTCTTAAATCTAAATTCAGCATCAGGAATCTGTTTGATTTCAACATTACCTTTCTTTGAAAACCTTTTCATCATCTTGACATATTTTTTGTTCAAGTCTTTACGCTTTTGAGCAAAAAACACGGTGCAAACGCGCTTGTCTTCACCTTTTTTGATGAAATAGTCTTTCAGTTGATAGCTGTAATAATTGCGATCGGACAGGAAATCTGTTTTTGCATCTACCCATGCACTGTCTATTTCCTGAACAGAGGTGATATACACGACCGTATCCGTGAATGAATAGGACACGCCACAAATGTACATCTTACCGACGCATTTCTTCTTCGCATGAATCTGTGTTGTCCCCATGAAGGCAAACAAAGATGCAAGGAGTAATATCTGATATAACCGTTTCATTTCTTTTTCTTTGTTTATTTACATATATAATTATTGTCCCAAATAGGATTTCAGCAATTTGTTTTTCGTGCTGTTTCGCAGACGGCGGATTGCTTTTTCTTTGATTTGCCGCACTCTCTCTCTCGTCAATCCAAATTTCTCTCCGATTTCTTCCAATGTCATCTCTGGTTGGTTGATTCCGAAAAATGCCTCAATAATATGGCGTTCCCTGTCATTCAACACTTGAAGCGTGCGGGTGATTTCATTGCGCAAAGATTCCGCAACGAGCTCGTTGTCCGCCATTGGCGAATCGTCATTAGGGAGAATGTCCAGCAAGCTGCTTTCATCACTTTCGGAGAATGGTGCATCGATTGATGTGTGACGATTGGGAACCTTAAGAACTTCCTTGATTTTATCCTCGGGAATATCGACCCTGTCTGCTATCTCGTTGACACTTGGTCGCCGTTCGTTCTCTTGTTCGAAGCGATGCAATTCCCTGTTGATTTTATTGACGGAACCCACTTGATTAAGCGGGAGGCGTACGATGCGGCTTTGTTCAGCTATCGCTTGCAATATGCTTTGCCTGATCCACCAAACTGCGTAGGAAATAAATTTAAAACCGCGTGTCTCGTCAAATTTCTCGGCTGCCTTAATCAGTCCCAAATTCCCTTCATTAATCAGGTCTGCAAGACTTAATCCTTGATTTTGATATTGCTTGGCAACTGACACGACGAAACGTAAGTTGGCTTTGGTCAGACGCTCTAATGCTTCATGGTCACCACGGCGGATGCGCTGAGCCAGCTCCACTTCCTCTTCAACAGTGAGAAGTTCTTCGTGGCCGATTTCCTGGAGATACTTCTCCAGTGCTGCGCTGTCGCGGTTTGTAATCGACTTTGTTATTTTCAGTTGTCTCATGCACGATTATTTTTTAGCAAATGCAAAAATACAATATTTTTAGTGTATTCACAAATAAAATAGAATTTATTTCGCCACTGATAATGGGAGAGGTCGAAAAAAGGCTGGGGGACAAAACCCTCAGCCTTTATCTTGATTAACCGACAGGTTGGACTAATTTTCCAAAGAAACGGCAAAGTAAGCCTTCTTTCCCGTAGGATAAATACCCTGTATATAGAGCACGGGCTCTTTGCTTACCGAAGCCTCTTTGACAGCTTTCTGCAGTTCTTCTATCGTACGTACAGCCTGATTGTTCACGGTCTGGATAATGAAGCCCTTGGTAATTCCGGCATTTTTCATGGCGCCGTTGTTCACCTTGATAACTTCAAGTCCATGTCTGATGTCGAGCTGTTCTTTCTGGGCGTTGGTAATCTCACGGAAGTTTGCACCCAGCAAGTCGAGGTCGGCACCTTTCACTACCTTCGTATTGCCTTGCGTATTCTTGAGTGTGACGGTCTTTTCTGTCTTTTTCTTGTTGTGCAGGAAGGTTACCGTAACCTTGTCTCCAGGACGTTTTCCTGCGATGGCTTCAGTAAGTTCTGCCCATTTTGATATCTTTTTGCCGTCGAGGGCGATTATCACGTCACCTTTTTCAATTCCGGCATCAGCAGCAGCGCTGTTGTCTTCCACTTTGTCCACGTATGCACCTTCATGTGTGCCCAGATCAACTTCTTTTCCTTCTTCCTTTTGTCTGTCGATGTAAGCGTGAACATCATTACCCATGATACCGAGAATGGCACGTTGCACGGTTCCATACTTCTTCAAGTCATCCACCACCTTATTCATAATAGTGGTCGGAATGGCAAAACCGTATCCGGCGTATGAACCTGTCTGCGAATAGATCATGGCATTGATGCCGACGAGTTCACCACGTGTATTCACCAACGCACCTCCCGAATTTCCTTGGTTGATGGCAGCGTCTGTCTGAATGAACGACTCGACGCCGTTCGCTCCGATAGAACGGGCCTTTGCACTGACGATGCCTGCAGTGACGGTGTTGTTCAAACCGAAGGGGTTACCTACGGCAATAACCCATTCTCCGACCTTCAGCTTGTCAGAGTCTCCAACGGGAAGGGTGGGGAGGTTTTTGCCGTCAATCTTGATCAGAGCAAGGTCGGTCGTCTCATCGTTGCCTATGATACGTGCCGAGAACTCGCGGTTGTCATTTAGCGTGACAGTCAGTTCGTCTGCTCCTGCAACGACATGGTTGTTTGTAACAATGTAGCCGTCAGAAGAGATGATGACACCTGAACCCATGGCTGTGCGCTTCGGCGTTTGAATCTGACGCTTTTGCGTACCTCCATTCCCTCGCGGATTACCGAAAAATCCAAACGGGTCGAAGAAATCGCTGAACGGATCACTTTGCACTTCTACAGTCTGAGTTTTCGAGTTCTGTACATATTTAATATGAACAACGGCGGGCAATGATTTCTCCGCAGCATAAGTTAAATCAACAGGCTGACCGGCAACCACCGGAGAAGATGCGTTTGCTTTAATGAAGGCTCCTGTTGCGACTGCAATGGCAATAACGCTCAATGCAATTCCCAAATACTTTGAAATTCTTTTCATTTTCGTTCTTATTTAAAAGTTCAACTTTGTTTTATTCTTGAAAACCTCTGCAAATATAAGGTCAAAAATCATTATTATGACATTTTGTCGGTCATCTTTATTCCATTTTAACACTCGATTTTAACATATTAACGGCTCTTAAACCATAGACGAGACAAATTTACATTCGTTTATTTTTCAACTGTTTTCGTTGAAATCATAAAAAAGTAGATATTTTCTTTTGCCGTTTATGGAAAACTTCTTATCTTTGCAAACGGATCAAATAAACAAAATAGAAAATTTTATTTCCGGAAATATTAGTCAAGGTTGTCCAAAATGGAAAACTTTTACAAACTATTTCTTGAAAAAGTTTTCCCAAAAAGAAATATTATTATGATGAAAAACTTCTCCATTACGAAGCGTGACGGTTCGCGCGACCAGTTCTCTCTGGACAAAATTATGAATGCCATCCTGAAGGCGTTCAAGTCTGTTGACGTGCCCATTGATTTGGGTTCTATATCTAAGATAATCAGTCATTTGGATATTTTCAATGACATAAAGGTTGAAGATATACAGAACCAAGTCGAAGTGGCTTTGATGAAGGAAGGCTATTATGACGTAGCCAAGTCATTCATGCTCTATCGTCAGCGCCACACTGAGGACAGGGAGACGATGGAGAAGTTGAACTTTTTGGCAGACTATTGCGATGCAAAGAATGCAGCTTCCGGTTCGAAATATGATGCTAACGCAAATGTCGAACATAAAAATATTGCAACACTGATAGGAGAGTTACCCAAGTCAAACTTCATCAGATTGAATCGTCGGCTTCTAACCAATAGAATCAAGAAAATGTATGGAAAGGCACTTGCCGATGAGTATATTGACATGCTTACACATCATTTTATATATAAGAACGACGAGACGAGTCTTGCCAATTATTGCGCTTCCATCACTATGTATCCGTGGCTCATTGGCGGAACGACTTCGATTGGTGGCAATTCCACGGCACCCACTAACCTGAAGAGTTTCTGTGGTGGCTTTGTCAATATGGTGTTCATGGTTTCGAGCATGTTGAGCGGAGCTTGTGCCACACCTGAATTCCTGATGTATCTGAACTATTTCATCGGGATGGAATATGGCAAGGATTATTGGAAAGAGCCCGACAAGGTTGTCGATTTGTCGGTGAAACAGCGGACGATAGACAAAATGATTACCGACTGTTTCGAGCAGATTGTCTATACATTGAACCAGCCGACCGGTGCGCGCAATTACCAGGCTGTATTCTGGAACGTGGCTTACTATGACCGCTATTATTTCGAGAGCATCTTCGGAAGTTTCTATTTCCCCGACGGTTCACAACCCGACTGGGAAGGACTTTCCTGGTTGCAGAAGCGGTTTATGAAGTGGTTCAACGCCGAGCGCACCAAGACGGTGCTCACTTTCCCGGTGGAAACAATGGCGCTGCTGACGAAAGATGGCGACGTGATGGATAAAGAGTGGGGCGATTTCACGGCGGAGATGTATGCCGAAGGTCATTCGTTCTTCACTTATATGAGCGACAATGCCGATTCGCTTTCAAGCTGCTGCCGCCTGAGAAACGAGATTCAGGACAACGGATTCAGCTATACGCTCGGTGCGGGAGGCGTGTCAACGGGCTCGAAGAGCGTGCTGACCATCAACCTGAACCGCTGCATTCAATATGCGGTCAACAAGGGACAGGACTACAAGGAATATCTCTCACACGTCATCGACTTGTGCCACAAGGTGCAACTTGCATACAACGAAAACCTGAAAGAGTTGCAGAAGAACGGCATGTTGCCACTGTTCGATGCCGGATATATCAACATCGGCAGACAATATCTGACCATCGGTGTGAACGGAATGGTGGAAGCCGCAGAGTTTATGGGGCTGAAAATCAACGACAATCCCGAATACCTCGCATTCGTACAGGAGATTTTGGGACTTATCGAGAAATATAATAAGGAGTACAGGACAAAGGATGTGTTGTTCAACTGTGAGATGATTCCTGCAGAGAACGTAGGCGTGAAGCATGCGAAGTGGGACAGGGAGGATGGCTATTTCGTGCCGCGCGACTGCTACAACAGCTATTTCTATGTCGTGGAGGACGATTCGCTGAACATTATCGACAAGTTCAAGTTGCATGGCGCGCCCTATATTGAGCACCTGACGGGCGGCTCGGCGCTCCACATGAACCTTGAGGAACATCTTTCGAAGGAGCAATACCGCCAGTTGCTGAGAGTGGCAGCTCAGGAAGGGTGCAACTACTTCACGTTCAACATCCCGAACACCATCTGCAACGACTGCGGACACATCGACAAGCGCTATCTGAAAGAGTGTCCCCATTGCCATTCAAAGAACATCGACTATATGACGCGCATTATCGGCTACCTGAAACGTGTCAGCAACTTCTCCGAAGCCCGCCAGCAAGAGGAACATCGCCGCTATTACGCTGAATCAACGCGACTGACGGAGTAGGGCACGGGATATGCTGAAATACGTAAACACGGGCATCGTCTTTCAGGAAATACCCGATGAAGTGACGCTTGCCATCAACATATCCGGCTGTCCGTGTCGCTGCCCGGGCTGCCACAGCCAGTTTCTCTGGGGAGATATCGGTGAGCCGCTGACGGAAGATGCGCTCACACATTTCATTGACGAATATGGTGACGACATGACCTGCATCGCTTTCATGGGAGGCGATGCAGAACCAAAGCGCGTGGACGAGTTGGCGCGATTTCTGCATGATACCTTTCCCAAGTACAAAGTGGCGTGGTATAGCGGGCGCATCCGCATTCCGAGAGAGGTGAAAAAGGCTGATTTCGACTACATCAAGGTGGGACCATACCTGCGACATCTTGGCAGTTTACGGGAGCCCACAACCAACCAACGTCTATACCGCAGGAAGGCAGACAACACTTTTGAAGACATCACCTCTCGTTTTTGGAAATGAAGAAGGGGTGATTCGTGTTCATCTTTTTGTAATGATAATTGACAAGCGGGCTGTTGCGGGCGCTTCGGAAACTGTATATTTATACCATTCCTGCCGTTTTTCTTTACCGTTTGTAAATAATTGAATATTAACGTGTTAGGTATGGCTTTCCAAAAGTTCAACTTTTAGCTTGCAAAAGTTGAACTTTCAGGCGGTGAAAGTTGAACTTTTAGAGCGCAAAAGTTCAACTTTTGGAAACCGGTAGTTTTACTTTCACTTTTTTGCATCAATATGCACATATTTATGCAGCGCTGTTTGGTGCCGTTTCCAACATATTTTTTACCGAAAAAAGCTTTTTTTCATCAATTTGTTTCACATATCAGAAAAAAGAAGTATCTTTGCACGTCAAAAGATGTTTAAACAACTTATATAATAAAGCGTAACAAAACTATGTCAAACAAAAGAGAAAAGCTCCTTACCGAGTTTCAGGCACCAACCACACAAGAATGGCTTGACAAGATTCAGGTTGACTTGAAAGGTGCCGACTTTGAGAAACGACTCGTATGGAGAACAAATGAAGGTTTTACGGTTCAGCCTTTCTATCGTAGGGAAGACGTGCTGAAACTGAAGACTCCAGAAGCACTTCCGGGTGAATTCCCCTTCGTGCGTGGTAACAAAAAAGACAACAACATCTGGTATATCCGCCAGGACATTGTTGCCGATGATGCCAAGGCTGCCAATGCCAAGGCAAAAGACGTGTTGAACAAGGGTATCGACTCGCTGGGATTCCACATCCCGGGCGACAAGGTCAATGCTGAATTCGTTGAGACACTGCTCGACGGAATCTGCTGCGACATCGTTGAGGTCAACTTCAACACCTGCAAGCGCCACACCCTCGAACTCGCACAACTGCTTGTTGCTTATTTCGAGAAGAAAGGCTATGACAAAGAAAAGGTCGTAGGCTCTGTTGATTTCGACCCGATGGAGAAGATGGTGATGAAGGGCAAAGACGTGACACCGATTCTTGCCACCGCACCGCAACTCATCGAGACTCTGAAAGATTATCCTAACTTCCGTTGCATCACGGTCAACAGCGAGGCGCTCAACAACGCCGGCGCATACATCGTGCAGGAACTCGGATATGCACTTGCATGGGGTAACGAATACCTGCAGCAACTCGTAGATGCAGGCGTGGACGTTGACCTTGCAGCAAAGAAAATCAAATTTAACATGGGTGTGTCAGAGAACTACTTCATGGAGCTCGCCAAGTTCCGTGCAGCACGTATGCTCTGGGCACAAATCGTTAAGCAATACGAACCGAAGTGCGACTGTGCATGTCAGATGATTGTCAATGCAACAACCTCATACTACAACCAGACACTCTTCGACAGCTATGTCAACCTTCTGCGTTCACAGACCGAAGCAATGAGTGCTGCCCTTGGCGGAGTACACTCGATGGTAGTCGTTCCGTTCGATGCGACCTATGAAGTTCCGACCGACTTCTCTGAGCGTATCGCCCGCAACCAGCAGCTCCTCCTCAAGGAAGAGTGCCATTTCGGACAGATTGTTGACCCGGGAGCAGGTTCATATTATATTGAATACCTCACTGACAGCCTGGCAGTTGAAGCCTGGAAGATATTCCTCAAGGTGGAAGACGAGGGTGGATTCCTCGCAGCTGTCAAGGCAGGAAGCATTCAGGATGACATCAACGCCACCAATGCCAAGCGTCATGGCGATGCTGCCAAACGCAAGGAGTTCCTTCTCGGAACCAACCAGTTCCCCAACTTCACTGAAGTGTCGGAAGGAAAGAAACCTCTCACATGCGCATGTGGCTGCGGACAGGCTGAAGCTGCTGAATTCAAAACCATCAACAGCACACGTCTGGCTGCCGACTTTGAAGACCTTCGCATCCACACAGAAGGTGCAAAGACACCTACTGCTTTCATGCTGACCATCGGCAATCTGGCTATGCGCCAGGCACGTGCACAGTTCTCTTGCAACTTCCTCGCATGTGCAGGCTATAAGGTAATCGACAATCTCGGTTTCAAAACAGTGGAAGAGGGTGTAGATGCTGCTCTGAAAGCTGGAGCCGACATCGTCGTTCTCTGCTCAAGCGATGACGAATATGCTGAATATGCCGTTCCTGCATTCAAGTACCTTGACAACCGCGCAATGTTTGTTGTGGCAGGTGCTCCGGCATGCATGGACGACCTGAAGGCTGCAGGCATTGAGAACTTCATCCACGTGAAGTGCAATGTGCTTGAGACTTTGAAAGAATACAATCAGAAACTTGGTATCTAAACAAAGGAGGACTTGAATTATGCGTAAACAATTTAAGAATATTGACATCTATGCAGGCATCAAGGCTCAAGATGGTGCTAAGTGGATTAAAGACAATCACATAGAGAACAACTGGAAGACACCCGAGCAAATCGACGTGCGTCCGGTATATACAAAAGAAGACCTCGAGGGAATGGAACATCTCGACTTTGCAGCAGGTATTCCTCCTTTCCTCCGCGGCCCGTACTCAATGATGTACCCCTTCCGTCCGTGGACTATCCGTCAGTATGCCGGATTCTCTACCGCAGAAGAGTCAAACGCGTTCTATCGTCGTAACCTTGCCAGCGGACAGAAAGGTCTTTCCGTAGCGTTCGACCTTCCCACACACCGCGGCTATGACCCGGACAATGCACGTGTGGTAGGCGATGTGGGTAAGGCTGGTGTTTCCATCTGCTCACTCGAAAACATGAAGGTGCTCTTCGCAGGTATTCCATTGAACAAGATGTCGGTGTCGATGACCATGAACGGCGGCGTACTCCCAGTACTCGCATTCTACATCAACGCCGGACTTGAGCAGGGTGCCAAACTCGAAGAGATGGCAGGAACCATTCAGAACGACATTCTGAAAGAGTTTATGGTGCGCAACACCTATATCTATCCGCCAGCATTCTCAATGAAGATTATTGCTGACATCTTCGAATACACATCGCAGTTCATGCCGAAATTCAACTCTATCTCCATCTCCGGCTACCACATGCAGGAAGCAGGAGCAACGGCAGACATCGAGTTGGCATACACACTTGCCGATGGTATGGACTATCTCCGCACGGGTGTTGACGCAGGAATCCCTGTCGATAAGTTCGCTCCGCGCCTCTCATTCTTCTGGGCAATCGGTATGAACCACTTCATGGAGATTGCGAAGATGCGTGCCGGACGTCTGCTCTGGGCGAAGATTGTCAAGAGTTTCGGTGCACAAGACCCGAAATCACTCGCTCTGCGTACCCACTCACAGACATCAGGATGGTCGCTCACAGAGCAAGACCCGTTCAACAACGTCGGACGTACATGTATCGAAGCAATGGCAGCCGTACTCGGTCACACACAATCATTGCACACCAATGCGCTTGACGAAGCGATTGCTTTGCCGACCGATTTCTCTGCACGTATCGCACGTAACACGCAGATTTACATTCAGAACGAGACAAAAGTCTGCAAGGAAATCGACCCATGGGCAGGTTCATACTACGTGGAGACACTGACTAACGAACTCATGCACAAGGCGTGGGAGCACATTCAGGAAATCGAGAAGCTCGGCGGTATGGCTAAAGCTATCGAGACAGGACTTCCAAAGATGCGTATCGAAGAGGCAGCAGCCCGCACTCAGGCACGTATCGACTCTGGCGTACAGACCATCGTCGGAACGAACAAATACCGCCTCGAGCATGAAGATCCTATCGATATCCTCGAAGTGGACAACACAGCCGTACGTCTGCAGCAGGAAGAAAGCCTCAAGGAACTTCGCGCTAACCGCGATGAAGCCGCATGCAAGGCTGCACTGGCAGAAATCACAGAATGCGTACGTGAGTTCAACGAGGGTAAGAAATCGAAGAACAACCTCTTGGCACTTGCCGTTAAAGCAGCAGGACTCCGCTGTACGTTAGGTGAAATCAGTGATGCCTGCGAAGAAATCGTAGGACGTTACAAAGCAGTAATCAGAACAATTTCAGGCGTGTATTCATCAGAAAGTAAAAACGATAACGAATTCGAATTGGCTTGCAAGCTGACCGACGAATTTGCAAAGAAAGAAGGTCGCCGCCCACGTATCTTCGTTGCGAAGATGGGACAGGACGGACATGACCGCGGTGCAAAAGTTGTAGCGACCGGCTACGCCGATTGCGGTTTCGACGTGGATATGGGACCATTGTTCCAGACTCCTGAAGAAGCAGCACGCGAGGCTGTGGAGAACGACGTACACATCGTCGGAGCATCTTCACTCGCAGCTGGACACAAGACGTTGATTCCACAACTGATTGAGGAATTGAAGAAACTTGGACGTGAAGACATCATGGTCATTGCCGGTGGTGTGATTCCCGCACAAGACTACGACTTCCTCTATAAAGCAGGTGTGGCTGCAATCTTCGGTCCTGGAACCAGCGTAGCTAAAGCAGCCGTTGAAATGATGAACATCCTTTTGGATAAATAATATATCCAAAACTTCAGTAAGAAAACCCTTTATGACAGTGTTCCTGTCGTGAAGGGTTTTTTGTTGACAGGCAGGCTAAGTCCATCTAATGACCAATTCAAGTTAAATGGAGAGAAAATTTGCCAGTTGCCAGTTTATTTGTATCTTTGTAGCACGATGAAACAACGCTATTTTATCACATTCGCTTACGACGGCACAGCCTATCATGGTTGGCAGGTTCAACCCAACGCCAATACGGTTCAGGAAGAGTTGCAAAAAGCCCTTTCAACCATACTCCGGCAGGAAGTATCGGTGGTAGGTGCCGGAAGAACGGATACGGGAGTACATGCCAGAAAGATGGTTGCTCACTTCGAAATAGAGAGCCCGCTGGACGGAGAGCAGCTGACATACAAGCTCAACCGCCTGTTGCCGCGTGACATCTCTGTATTCCAAGTGGAACCGGTAGAGGAAGATATGCATGCACGATTCAGTGCCCTCGCGCGCACGTACCATTATTATATACATACGCGCAAAGACCCATTCCGAGATAAGTATTCGTGCGAGATACACTACGACCTTGATTACGAACTGATGAACGAAGCCTGCAAACTACTCATGGAATATGAGGATTTCGGTGCATTCTGTAAAAGCGGTTCTGACGTGGCGACGACCCTCTGCCGTATTACGGAAGCCTATTGGTCGAAAGATGGCGACACGACATATCATTTCCGCATCACGGCAAACCGCTTCCTTCGTAACATGGTACGCGCGATAGTCGGAACACTTGTTGAGGTAGGGCGCCATCGCATCACGTTGGAAGAATTTTGCCAGGTTATAGAAGGCGGACGGCGCACAGATGCAGGGGAAAGTATGCCGGCACACGCACTCTTTCTGGAAGACGTCAGATATTGACTCTATTTCAATATTTTTTTTGCGCATTGCCCAAAAACAATTATATTTGCAAAACAAAGATCTACAGATATGGCAAACAACATCTTTAAGGGAATGGGCGTCGCTCTTGCTACACCATTCAAGAAAGACGGAACAATAGACGAGAATGCCTTGCGACGCTTGGTATGTTATCAGCAAGACAATGGAGCGGATTTTTTCTGCATTCTTGCAACGACAGGCGAAACTCCATGCCTTTCGTCCGAAGAAAAAAACTACATCAAGAACACGGTCGTTGAATTGACGAAAGGCCGTATCCCTATATTGATGGGACTGGGGGGAAACAATACTGCGACTGTTGTTGAAGAACTGAAAACTACCGACTTGGAGGGAATTGACGGGATATTAAGCGTTTGTCCATATTACAACAAACCATCACAGGAAGGATTGTATCAGCACTTCAAGACCATTGCCGCAGCGACAGAATTGCCTGTGGTGTTGTATAACGTGCCGGGACGTACGGGCGTAAATATGCTCCCAGCAACGGTAGTGCGACTGGCAAATGACTGTGAAAACATCGTTGCCATAAAAGAGGCAAGTGGCATGTTGGAACAAGTGGATGAGATTATCAAACACAAGCCCGATACGTTTGATGTCCTTAGCGGTGACGACAGCCTGACCTATCAGATACTTGCCAATGGTGGGGTAGGAGTTATTTCGGTGATAGGCAATGCCTTGCCGAAGGAATTTTCGCGCATGGTGCATCTTGAACTGGATGGCGATTACGAAAGTGCCCGCAAGCTCCATCACCGTTTTACCGATTTATACGATTTGCTCTTTGTGGACGGAAACCCGGCAGGTGTGAAAGCCTTGCTTCACGAAATGGGATATATTGAGAATGTACTTCGCCTCCCGTTAGTGTCAACCCGTTTGACAACAATAGAACGAATATCGCTTGCACTGCGAAAATTAAGGCTATCCCTTGATAACAATTAAATAAAAAGGACGTGGTTTAAGAGCAAACCACGTCCTTTTTTCGTCATATAAGCACCAAGCGATCAATAGTTCTCTGCATGGAGTTCAAAATAACTCTGCGGATGATCGCATACAGGACATACTTCGGGAGCATTTTTGCCAACAACAATATGTCCGCAGTTGCGACACTGCCAAACACAGTCGCCATCACGTGAGAACACGACTTTGTCTTCAATGTTCTTCAACAATTTGCGATAGCGTTTCTCATGTTCTTTTTCGATAGCACCAACGCCACGGAATTTCGCTGCAATTTCAGGAAATCCTTCTTCGTCAGCCTCACGTGCCATGCGCTCATACATGTCTGTCCATTCAAAGTTTTCACCGGCAGCTGCATCTGCAAGATTCTCTGTCGTTGTCTTTATGCTACCGCCTTGCAAAAGTTTGAACCATAGTTTTGCATGTTCCTTCTCGTTGTTGGCCGTTTCCTCGAAAAGGGCTGCAATCTGTACATAACCGTCTTTCTTTGCTTTTGACGCATAATAAGTGTATTTATTACGCGCCATGGATTCTCCTGCAAATGCTTCCTGCAGGTTTTTCTCCGTCTTAGTTCCTTTCAGTGATTTCATAATGCTAATGTCTTAAATGTATGATTAAATAGTAATTTCCCCACAAAGTGGACGTTTCATATATTCTCTGATGATTTCCGGATTGTCATATTTCGCTTGCAAGAACATCAGTTTGGTAACAGCACATTCCGCAGTGCTGTCATATCCGCTCAAGATACCAGTCTCTTTCATCTGGTAGCCAGCATCATAACGGCTCATCTCCACAGTACCTGCCATACATTGACTGATGTTGACAATAACCACGCCACGTTCACATGCCTCTTTCAGATGCTTGACCAACCACGGTGCATGAGGAGCATTGCCACTTCCATAAGAACGCATGACGATAGAACGCACATCAGGCATTTGCAACATGTGGCGAACGATATTTTCTTCAATTCCCGGGAATAATGAAAACACGAATACGCTCGGGTCAATTTCCAGATGCGGAATCATCGGTTTACTGAAATCGGGCTTAAGGATGTTGTGCTCATGGAAAACAAAATTGACACCGGCATCACACAGACAGGGATAATTGAATGAGTTGAACGCATTGAACATCTCAGCATTCTGCTTTGTTGCCCGATTGCCTCTCAACAGCTTTCCGCTAAAATAGATACACACTTCAGGAACCATTGCCGTTCCGTCCTCATGATGTGCTGCGGCAAGCTCTATGCTGGTAACCAGATTTTCCTTCCCGTCGGTGCGTGGTTGTCCAATAGGCAACTGACTTCCGGTCAATATCACGGGCTTTGTGAGATTTTCAAGCATAAATGACAAGGCTGACGCCGTATATGCCATGGTGTCCGTCCCATGAAGGACAACAAATCCATCATATTGATCGTATCGCTCAGAAATAAGTTTGACAATCTTCACCCACATCTCCGGAGACATGTCACTCGAATCTATCGGCGGGCTAAACTGGTAAGTATCTACTTCTGTTTTCAGATACGCAAATTCCGGGACATTATCAATCAGGTGAATGAAATCTAGCGGTTCAAGAGCCCCAGTCACAGGATTGCATCCCATGCCTATAGTTCCGCCCGTATAAATAAGAAGTACCTTGTCGGTTCGTTTCATCATAGTATCTTTCAAATAGTGAATGACAATTCTAAATAACATTGCAAATATACTTTATTTTTTGCTTTTGACAAAATAAATGCATGAAAGTATCAGTTTCGATGCAATTATTTTCCTAAATATTTGTCAAATTAAAAAAATAGACTTAATTTTGCAGAAGATTAAAATAAAATGTATAAAATGAGAAAATTATTTATCCCCTTTATTGTTAGTGTTGTGCTTATTGCTTTTACCGGTTGTACAGCATATAAGCAGGTTCCTTATTGGCAGAATATTGACACGACAGACTTGTCGCAGTCGAAAGGTCTTTACGATGCACGCATCATGCCGAAAGATCTTCTGACTATCACTGTTAGTACGAGTGATCCAAAGGCGGCACAGCCATTCAACCTTTCAATATCAAACACCAGCGGAACGACTGGTGCCATGAGTTCTGGTCATAATTTGTTACAGTATTTGGTGGATAATAGCGGAAACATCGATTTTCCCGTTATTGGAAAGATTCATGTACAGGGATTGACAAAGGGTGAATGTCAGGACTTGATTCGTGAGCGGGTAAAGCCTTATTTGGCTGCAACGGAAAATCCGATTGTCACTGTGAGGATGTCAAGTTTCCGAGTGACGGTAATCGGAGAAGTTGGAGGTTCAAGGGTTATTCCTGTGACAACAGAAAAGATGAGTATTGTTGAGGCATTGGCTTCAGCCGGTGACTTGGGTATTCATGGTAAGCGTCAGAACATCCTCCTTATCCGTGAGGATGAGAATGGCGAAAAGCACCATGTTCGTCTTGACATGACAGATGCTAACCTGTTCAATTCACCTTATTACTACCTCCAGCAGAACGATATTATTTACGTAGAACCCAGTGTTGTTAAGACAAAAGGTGCTGACTTGGGAGCTTCTACTTCATTGTGGTTCTCGTTTATTGGAATCGTAACGTCAGTAGCATCATTGCTCGTTAGTGTTTTGCGCAACTAAGATTACAGACGCTATGCAGCAATTATCTAACATACGACAAGCATGATATCAAAGGGATGTGCATGAAAGCACGTCCCTATTTTTTTGTACAAAAATAAATTTATGGAACCATTAAAGCATGAATGCGGAGTAGCGATGATCAGGCTGCTCAAACCATTGGAGTATTACCAGCAGAAGTATGGTACATGGATGTATGGACTGAACAAACTCTATCTGATGATGGAGAAAGAGCACAATCGCGGACAGGAGGGTGCTGGACTTGCCTGCGTGAAGTCAATGACTGAACCGGGAACCGAATACATGTTTCGTGAGAGGGCAGAAGGGAAGTCAGCCATCACAGAGATATTCAGCAATGTTCAGAAAAACTTCAAGGGTGTTTCGCCAGAGCAACTTGCCGACGTGTCATACGCACGAAAGCACCTGCCCTTTGCCGGAGAGCTATATATGGGGCACCTCCGCTATTCTACAACTGGGAAACAAGGCATATCCTACGTTCATCCCTTCTTGCGCCGCAACAACTGGAAGGCAAAGAACCTATGCTTATGTGGCAATTTCAACATGACTAACATTGATGAAATTTTCCAAAAGCTCACTCTGCAAGGACAGGTTCCGAGAGCATACAGCGACAGTTATATCATGTTGGAATTTATGGGGCATCGGCTTGACCGCGAAGTGGAACGGAACTTCAGGGACGCTCAGGCATTAGGATTGACGAATCAAGCTATCACGGAGTACATCGAAGAGCATGTTCTCATGAGTAATGTCTTGAAGACGACCATGACCGATTTCGATGGAGGCTATGTGGTTTGTGGCATTACAGGAAGCGGCGAGATGTTCTCCATGCGCGACCCATGGGGTATCCGCCCTGCGTTTTGGTATCAGAACGAGGAAATCGTCGTGTTGGCAAGTGAACGTCCTGTCTTGCAGACGACATTCGACTTGAGCAGCGATGATGTTCAGGAACTGCAGCCGGGACATGCCTTGATCGTAAAGAAGGATGGAACTATCAGTATTGATAAAATCATAGAGCAGCGTGGCGATGCCCCATGTGTGTTTGAACGTATCTATTTCAGCCGTGGAAATGACCGAGACATCTATAAAGAGCGGAAAAAACTTGGTGAACAATTGGTTGGAAGCATCTTAAAAACAGTTGACAACGATGTAGAACATACCGTGTTCTCTTTCATCCCGAACACCTCCGAAGTCGCATTCTATGGTATGTTGGAAGGATTTAAGGACTATATTAATAAAAAGAAGATTCGCGATATTGAGCAGTTAGGACATGCGCCGACGCATGAAGATTTGCAACGCATACTTTCCCAGCATATCCGGTGTGAGAAGGTGGCATGGAAGGATATCAAGCTCAGGACATTCATAACAGAGGGAAATTCCAGAAATGATTTGGCATCCCACGTATATGATATTACATATGAGAGTATCAGACCTCATGTGGATAATCTGGTTGTGATTGATGACAGCATCGTTCGCGGAACCACTTTAAAGGAAAGTATCCTTAAAATATTGGATAGGCTCCACCCGAAGAAGATTGTCATCGTGAGCAGTGCACCGCAGATACGCTATCCCGATTATTACGGTATTGACATGCCGCGTTTGGAAGAGTTTTGCGTGTTCCGTGCAGCCATTGAACTACTGAAAGACCGTGGTCTGCACCACGTCATAGACGACGTCTATCACCATTGCAAACAGGAGTTATTGAAACCTAACGCAGAGATTAGCAATGCCGTTCGGGGGTTATATAAGCATTTCACAATCAGTGAGATAAACGAAAAGATTGTAGAAATGCTTCGACCAGAAGGTGTGAAGACGCCAATAGAGTTGGTATTCCAATCCATTGAAGGTCTTCATGAAGCTATTCCCAACCATCAGGGCGACTGGTACTTTACTGGTAATTTCCCCACCCCTGGAGGAACGCGTCTCTGTAATCAGGCTTTCATCAACTACGTGGAGACCTACTATCAGCACGAGCGGAAATTTTAGGAAAGAAGCTTTCTGCGGCGTATTCAGATTTCTTGCCGATACGTTTTGGGGGATACGCCCTTCAGTCGGGAAAAGAATTTACTGAACGACGGAGTGTCTGCGAAATGCAAACGGTCTGCAATCTGACTGATACTAAGCTGTGAGGTGCGCAACAGGAACGACGCCTCCATCAGCAACATCTGGTTGATGTAATCGACCACTGTTCTTCCTGTGACCTGCGAAACCTCACTCCGTGTTAGGTCGCTTCTGGCGGTGGCACATCAACTTCTGCCCAGGTTGGAAAGCATATTTCACTTCGCAGTCAGAAGAAAAGAAAACTGAACTGAGAGAGAAATATCAATTTACGAAATATTAATAAAGCATCATCGAAAAAGTCCCAGACAATCTGCTCATTGTCTGGGATTTTTCATATCTTTGCAACACATTATTAACGAAAACGACTATGAAAAAGAGAATGATAGTAGCATTGCTCGCCATGATGATGGCAGTAATGGCAAACGCCCAAGAAGCGTTGAAGAAAGTGTATGATGCCAATATCAATCCCATGACACAGATTGACGAGGCATTGGCAAAGGCTAAGGCTGAAGATAAATTTGTCATCGCACAGGTGGGAGGCAATTGGTGCCCGTGGTGTCTCCGCTTTGCCGATTACATCACAAAGGACGACGAAATCATGCAACTCATCAACGACAACTTCGTCTATATCCACGTCAACTACAATCCGCGCCGCTCAGCCAACCCGGAGAAAGCCAAGCTCGCGAAAGAAATGATGGCACGCATCGGCAATCCCGCACGATTCGGCTTCCCCGTTTTCGTAGTGCTCGATGCTGACGGCAAAGTTGTTCACACGCAGGATTCCGGTTACCTGGAAGAAGGGCAGAGCTATAACAAGAAAAAAGTGCTCAGCTTCTTCCGCAACTGGACACCCAAGGCGGTGAATGGGGCGAAATAGCATTTGTCAGGAAAAGTGGAATACAAGTAATTTAATAAAAAATGTTCACACTCAACTATAAAGTAACGACAAGTACATGTGACAGTGAAGGACGGCTGAAGCTCTATTCCGCATTGCAGATGATGCAAGACTGTTCGGAAATGTGGATAGACAGCGAACCATGCGTAAAAGCCTATTTCGAAGAGCAAAACATGGCGCAGCTGTTGGCATCGCGTCAAGTGGAGATTATACGGGTGCCCACCTTCAAAGAGGAGCTGACCGTGACGACCTCCGTTTATGGCATGAAGCCCATGTTCGGATTCCGCAACACGTTCATCTATGATGCGGAGGGACGTCCGTGCTATAAGACGTGGAGCATGGGAGCTTTCGTCGATAAGGCAACGGGCAAGTTGAAGCGGGTAGAGGAGTCTGTCATCGCCTCCATGAAGATTGAGCCACAGCTTGAAATGGTCTATGGCGACCGCCGCATCATCCTGCCGAAGGAGGGTGGAGTGGCAGCTGAACCCGTGAAGGTGCAGCGCAGCGACATCGACTACAACCGACATGTGAACAATGCCAACTACATCCGCATGGCAACAGAATTACTGCCCGACACATTTGAGCCCCATCATTTGCGCATGGAGTATCGTGTGCCAGCAAAATATGGCGACACGCTCATGCCGACGCTCTACCATCAGGAGAACACTTTTCTTGTAGCATTGTCGGTCGGCAACGACATCGCCATGCTTGTAGAGTTCACAGAATAGTTGGTGGTCCATCTGCCTGTCACATCCAAATAAAGACTTTATAAAAAACGAATGTAATGAACTACTTTCTCTGCAAATTTTTCGTAATCGTTATGGATGACAGCAGAGGAAAAATTACCATATTCAGTTATAGATTCACACACTTGGAAGTCTTTCTGTTCTTCATAATACTGTGCGTATTCATGTTTGTCGTGAACTTTTTTTTCAATATCAGGTAAATGCACGACAAATAATAATGTTTTAGTAGGGGTATGTATTGACGTTTGGATATCATCTTTGGAGAGCATTAGGTACTTTTCCGAATTATGAGCCGTAAATTCCTCCCACTTTTGGAAAGTCCCGTCATTTTTATAATATGGGAGTTTGTCGGGGATGATAAATATTTGGAAATACGGTATATTTGCACAACGTATATTCGCAGTTTCTCCCAACATGTTTTCAAAATAATTATTAGAGTTTTGGGAGTAATTTTGCATGACGAATTTTACGCCGATACCTGCGATAGGCTTATAATTGTGCAAGATAGTAATATCAACGGCTTTATCAATATAGCGCCCGTCTAATTTCATCTCCTTGCCATTTCCAATACCTAATGATTGTACTTGATAGTGATCTCCCAATCGTTCTTTCATGTCTTTAGCAATTGCTCCATGCAGGATTTTTAACTTTTCATTGCTCCGTGAGCCTGTTTCTAGGAACTTCTTAAAAGAGTTCCCTACTACTGTTAGGAAGTCTTGATTGTCCATATTTTTTGCTTAATTTATAATTTAAGTATTGTTCTATATCTTTGGATGAAAATGTATAATACCCACCGCTTTTATAGTTTCTCAACAATTTGATATAGTTGATGAAATCTTCTGAAACAATTAGCTTTTGTATTTCTTCAAATTCTATTTCTGTGAGTATATATAATCCACTATACAAACCTTTACCTTCAGGTACTATTTCGAGTTTGATGCTGTCCTTGTCTTTAATAATTGTATTGATAGCATATTTCTTTTTTGAAACATCATTCAATGCTTGTGTTCTGCCGAACAAATACCATCCTTTATTGTTTTCTATATTTCTGTTGTTGGCTAATTTATCTACATGCGCTAACAGATGTTTATATGCAGATTTATTTCGCATAAACATATCAAGTGGTATGGGTTTTCCATTAGAGTCATAGGGATATATGCACTTGCTCCATTTCCCAGTTGAGGCTTTCAAAATGTCTATTGTACCACTCTTGAAATGAAAGTCACCAATAAAGACTTTATCAGCTAAAGTTGCAAAACCATTTTTTACAGATACATAAGGATGTGAACGTTCTGTTTTTATTGCCCTTAAATCATTAAGTTTCTTACTGCTTGCCAAATAGAAGTTATCCCTAATACTCATTTCTTTTAACGAAAGAGAATGTTTGAATACTTTTGTCTGTATTTCTTTGTCAAAATTGCAATATTCTATTTTATTAAGGGATTTTGTTTTTTGAAATCTGGAAATCAGAGTATATGTCGTTGCAGAAAAAGGTTGAAAATGTTCAAGATCTATTATGCCTGACAAATTGTTATATATTCTAATATACTTCCGAAGTTTACTTCCAGCTTTACTACATAACCAAGAGTTTGGCGTTATAAGACACATTGTTCCATTCGCGGATAGCATGTTAAAACCAATCTCAAAAAATACAATAAACAAATCGGTCATACCACCCTCTGCGAATGAAAACTTTTTAACTGCTTCATAATTGTCTTCAAGATTATGTACACGGACATACGGAGGATTTCCAAAAACATAGTCCATCTTTCCATCGAAGTAGTTTATCTTCAGAGTGTCAGCGTTAATGATGTCCCATTGAATATCTGTAATTCCATGCATCTCTGCTATGGCGTTTAGATTACTGATGCATGACTTACACTCACAAGTATCTAATTCAACTCCATGTATAAATGTTTCCAATTCATGCTTTAAGTCATGCAGATTCTTTTTTACTTTAAGGTACTGTAAACAATAACGCCGTACAATTTCTTTAAGGAAAGCACCATCACCACAACTATTGTCAATGACATGCTTTCGTAAAATGTTTGGGTTATCATATCCTCCAAAATCAAGAATAAGTTTTACTAAATAATCGGGGGTGTAAACCCGTCCATGCTGTTTGCGTGCCTTTTCCATATTTTAGTGCTTTTGTTTCCTCAAAAACACCTATGGCAAGACTGCCGATATGACAGACACAATGGCTCTGGTAAACCGCGTACAACTGACAAACCGAACAGCCCACGCCAATAGGTGCGAACTTTTTGGGTCTATCTCCTTGTACATATTTGTTTACCAGACTTTATGTGTGGAGACTTTCCGGTATTTAGTAATCGTTGGAAAAAAATTAAGCGCAAGTCTTAACTTTTGTCAGAGGCTGTGAGAAGTGCCAATACACCGAAGTCAGACCCACGCTTAAACGTGGCATCTGCTAACTTCTTTCGGTGTATATTGTTTAGAAACTTCTCACATTCCTGACAAATCCGAACGATAGCAAACGCAAAAAATATATTTGTGTTCATAACTAAACACAAATGCAAAAATAATAATAATTTGCTTATTCAGAATATTTTTTGATAGAAAAATGAGGGTAGAACAAAAAATGGACATCCTTTTTCATATAAATGTCCTTAAAATATCAGAATATAAAAAAGCATTTTTTATGAATCCTATGACTGTTTTTTAACAGCAAATACACCAATCAATGAGAACCGCATGAATGAATATTTATTCAACACTATAGGTTTTGTTCGTCAATTCGTAAATGTTTGTTTTTCAACCCTTTACATATACCATTCTAAAAGTTCAACTTTTGGCTTGCAAAAGTTGAACTTTTAGGAGGTGAAAGTTGAACTTTTAGAGCGCAAAAGTTCAACTTTTGGAAAACGAAAGTTCAACGGTATATTTATGCGACCCTTACTGTATGTTTATGCAACTCTTTCGTTGGTGATTCCGGGGCGGATTTTTGGTGCGTTGACTGTCGTCTTTTTTCCCGATGTCTTACTTGGATTTAATCTCTCTCAGCGAAACGGCAAATCCGCCGGCACGTGCCATGCGCAATTTCAAGACGCTTTTCGAATTAACGGTTTTCCGCGTGATGGTATATGCCTGCGGATTGGTTTCGTAATCGGCATCGGGCGCATCGGCATAAATCGTGGCTTCGTATTTGATGCCCGGCTTGAGGAAATCGAGCTTGACTGCCACGTTGCGGGCGTTCTTTCCCGTGACACCACCGACATACCACACATCGCGCGGCGTTGCCTTTGCGAGGTCGCTGGCGGTCGCATCGTCAGGCAGGGCATAGACAAATTTCGTGGCATTATTCACCACGCCTTTCTTGCCGTCTTTCAGAGTCCCGGTGCTCTCCGATGCTTTGTTCAGCGTCGAGAGTTTCGGTTTGCGTGCCGTGATGATATGCGAGTTGGGCTCGGCATCGATGTAGATGGTCTTCTCCCAGTCAACAGCCACGTCCTTGATGAATTGGAAGGCATCCATGAAGCGTGCGTAGTTCTCGGGGAGGTCGGCAGCCATCTGTAGCGGTGAGTAGAATGTGACGTATAGTCCAAGCTGATTGCATATCGTGTGGTTCATCTTTCCCGATGAGCCCGGCGCTGTGACTGACATGTCCTGCTCGAAGATGCCCGGCGTGTAGTCCATCGGTCCTCCTTGCAGGCGCGTGAATGGGAATATGGTGGTGTGTCCGGGCTTGATGGTTTCCCTGAATTCTGTTCCCATCGCACTCTCGTTGCCAATCATGTTGGGCCAAGTGCGGCACAAACCTGTCGGGCGTACCGCCTCGTGTGCGTTGACCATGATGCGGTGTTTGGCAGCCTCGGTGATGGCGTAATGATAGTGATTGATGAGCGGCTGGCTGTAGTGGTATTCCCCGTAAGGAATAATCTTTCCCACATATCCGCTCTTCACGGCGTTGTACCCATATTGGTTCATCAGGTCGTAAGCCTGTTTCATCCACCGCTCGTAATTGACGGTTGACGAAGAGGTCTCGTGGTGCATGATGATGCGGATGCCTTTCTCGTGAGCGTATTTGTTGAGTGCGGGCAGGTCGAAGTCGGGGTAAGGAGTGATGAAGTCGAAAACGAAGTCTTTCTGCTTGCCGTACCAGTCTTCCCATCCTTCGTTCCATCCCTCCACGAGGATGGCGTCGAAGCCGTTTTCGGCGGCAAAGTCAATGTATCGGCGCACATTCTCATTGTTCGCTCCATGCTGTCCGTGTGGCTTAGAGTGCGCATAGTCGGTCACGCCCAGTTGCACGGAAGGATATTCATTCGTATATGACCATTGGCTCTTTCCGGAAATCATTTCCCACCACACGCCCATATACTTGACGGGATGAATCCATGAAGTGTCTTCAATCTTGCAGGGTTCGTTGAGATTGAGCACAAGTCGTGATGCGAGCACGTCGGTAGCGCTCTTACATACCATGACTGTGCGCCAAGGTGTCTTGCAAGGAGCCTGCATGCGTCCCTTGAAGCCCTCCGCATCGGGAGTGAGCCATGTGCGGAAGACGAAAGTGCGGTCGTTAAGATTGAGGTTGGTCGTCGGATAATCCAATACGGCAGCCTCGTGGATGTTGATGTAAAGACCGTCTGCCGTCTTCATCTGCAGGGCTGTCTGAACACCAGTAGGCGAGAATCCCTGGTGAGGCCATCCGCCACGCTTTCTCGGAGCATCCGACAGATGGCGTATTTCCGACAAGTGCGACTCCGTAGGATTGAACTCCTGCGTGCTGTAATCACCAGGAATCCACCATGCGATATGGTCGCCTGTCATGGCAAACTCGGTCAGTTCTTCCTTGATTTTGAAGTAGGTCAGCTTGTTCTCCAAAGGAAATTCATAGCGGAATCCCAAGCCGTCGTCGTAGAGACGGAAACGGATATGCATTACGGCACTCTTGTGCTGGTCGTCGGAGGGTTGCTGACGGAGCTGCACGAGCAGTTCGTTGTAATGGTTCCGGATGCTGGATTCCTCTCCCCAAACGGGTTGCCAGGTCTCATCAAACGTGTCGGTCTGAGTGCCTGCCAGCACGAATCCTGTGTCAAGATTATCCATCTCGGCAAGTTCAAAGCCCAGTCGTGAAGGAAGGACGGCGTATTTACCCGAACACTTCAGCTCATAATAGGGGTAGCCGTGAATGAGCGCAAACCTCATTTCCATGGTCTTGTCAGGACTTTGCAGCACGATGGCATCTTCCGGCATCACGACAATCCTCTCTTTCGTCTCTATTGAAAGCATTGAAGCATGACTGCCAACACACATCAGCAATGCGGTAATTGTTGTCAGGATTGATTTTTTCTTGTTCATGTTACTTTGATTTATGGTTTATATTTGTTTGTGAATACTCAGTCTCTTTCACCCAAATCCTTACAGGACCCATCAATCCTGCAGGTAGGAGAGCGTCGTCTGCCTTGTAGAATTTGACGGGCGTGTAGGTATATTGCTTCTTACAATCAGGCTGTTGGTCGCCAATAATGCGGTTTGCCCATTGGTTGGTGACACGTATTTCCAATTCATTCCGTCCTTTTCTCAGCGCGTCGGTGACGTCTATTTTATAAGGTGTCTTCCAAAGCGTGCCCACCTGTTTGCCATTGACGGTCACTTCAGCAATACATCCCACAGCACCTAAATCAAGCAAGAGGCGTTCTTGCTGAGAGTTGATTCGGTCAATGGTCACGTGGTTTGTGTAGCAAGCGGTTCCCGAATAATACTTGATGCCGTTGTCAGCCGACTCCGTGTAGGAGATGAGTTGCGGGAAAACCGCCTCTTTCGGTCCTCCCCATTCTTCATCGAACGCCACCGTCCATGGGGTGTTGATGGTGCACAGAAGGGATTCTTTCTGCTTCTCTAACGTCACTTTGGGTGATTCTGCCTCCCCCTTAAACACGACGAAGACGGCATCATTTTCAAGCAACGGCAAGACAACGTGCGTTTCGTCCGCGCTAATGTCGTAGGATACGTCTTCTATTTGTGCCGTTTCCGCCCTCCAAAGCATAGGTTTCTTTCCGCTGACACGGAAGGTTGCGTTCAGCGTGCGGGGCGCGTTTTCCCGATTGTTCACCCAATAGATTTCCGCATCGTCCGTTTGCCGGTGCACAAATCGCAGATTGCGCGCATCGTCGGCACGAAAGTCCGGCTGGATTTGAGCCGTCATTTGCGCTATAGGTTGCTTGTCTTCGTAAAAGACGGGAGCGCCCTGTTCCTCCAAAGCCTTGAGCTTTTGCTCGACGGCAGGGCTGAAGTGTTGGCAGCCTTTGCCGATAATGAGTATTTTATATTGGTTTCCCGAAGGCGTGACAAAATGTTTTCCGTCAAAAGTAATCAAGTCGAGCAGTGCCTTCTTGTTCAGATAGTCATACTGAAAACCGAAAGGAATATCGGGATGCTGCCGCCCGTAGAGACTTGTCACGACATCGTCCTCGCCGTAATAGAACAGGATGTCGGCAACATTCCGTCCCTGCTGCATCATATAACTGCTCCGTGCGAGATAGTCAAGCCATGGCTTAGCCTGTTCCGCCCACGTCTCGTGACGGTTGAACCACTGTCCGTAGATGCCCAGTCCTAAGCCAGGCCGCTTGTCGTCAACCGGCTGGTGTGAGCTCTCATGTATCACAAACCGATTGGCTCCGCACGCCAATTCCATGTCGGCAGTAGGCTTCAGGCTACCTGGATAGTAAGAGTATGCGCCCCCGGCTTGCCCGTTGACAGTCATCGATTCAACGGCAACGAATTTCTTTCCGTACAGATGAGCGACGGATGCCGACTCGCGGATATCACTCTCAGCCATTATTGCCGATGAGTTGTCGAGTTTTTTGTCTGTAATAATTGTCCACATGGCAGCCATGGGAATGTCCGCATGACTTTTCGCTGCCATCCCGTCAACCAAATAAAGTCTGCCGTTTTCATGGGCTTCGAAATAGGTTTCCAACCCTTTTTTATGAGCTATGTCAGCAGCATTCTCATACATACACTCGTCTATGAGTTCGCCGATAGTCGTCCGCCAGTCAAAGAGAAACTTCTCGCTCCGTTCGGCGCTCCCGATGATTTGCCCCGTGAGTACAGGCATCCATGGCAGTAACGGATAGCCACGTCGCCGCTCAAACTCTTCTGCCATGCGTGGAGTCCATGTCTCCCAACCAGCTTCGTAACTGTCGATGAGCAGCGCACGAATACCTTTCTTCCCGATGTTGTCAGCAGTAGCGTCCCTATACATATTTAAATAATGCTCCAGGAATGCGGTGAACGCATCTTTGTCAATCTTCGACACCTCCAGTCCCGTTGCCTCGCGAGGCGCAGGATGATTTTCCTTTCCCGTCAGGGTATAGCCGAAACGCAGAATCAGCCAATCTCCTTCAGGCGCATTCCATGTGAGTTTTCCGCCAGGTCCCATCTTGTCCGTCAGGTCAACTACATCAGTCAGTGGCACGGCATCTTCCAGAGAAGCCATCGTCGGATGGTCCATCATGTCCGATGGTGTAGCGAAACCGGCTTTCTCCTCTACATGATTGATGCGTGCGGCGGTGAAAAGCCTTATCTGTGGAGTGCGTGGCGGCTGCTTGTCATATACAATCCGGAAGTAGGTTGCCGTCGTTGGCGGTATATTGATGGTCTGCCATGATACACTCCCATGAGGAATGTCACAGATTCGGCGATAAGTTTTGCCGTCATCGCTGCCCTCAAGCCATTTGCTGACAGGGGCTGGCTGCGCTGCCCAGATGCTGCGGTAAAACCCGTCGTTAATGGAAAGCGCTTTGATACCGCCTGGATAAGAAGAGGGAATGGGAAAAACCACATGAGAAGATTCCCCGTTTTTCTCGGCAGTAAGACTCATCGCAGTTCCCTTTTCTGCATTTTTCATCGCTACCACACAAATATCCTGATACCATGGTTTCCCACCTTTCGCAGGATAGGTGGTTGCATCGGGGTGGGGAAGTTTGAGCGACACCTTGCGATTGCCTTTCACGGCATGCGTTGTCCAGACAAGTTTCTTCATGGCTTGCTCGGGTTTCACCCACGGACCACCGGTGTTGCTCCAACCGGGACAACTGGCTATTGCCATATCCATTCCCAGAGAATCGGCGAGTTGGACAGCATAATGGAAGGCATCTTTCCATTTCGGCGACATGTAAACAAGACGTTCTTTCACGACGGATGTGGTGTCAAGGGCAGCATCGAAATGATGGAATCCGCCAATGCCGACCCGCTTCATCCATTCAAGGTCTTTGCGGATGCCATCTTTAGTGATGTTACCATTCATCCAGTGCCACCACACCCGAGGACGAGCCTCCTCGGGTGGATTCAAAAAAAACTTTCCAGCCCTGTATCTTTTGTTACCGTGTATGTGCCGCTTCCATATTCCTTCGACACTTTCTCGCCTGGCAACGTGACGGAAGCCTTTGCCCCTTCAGGGATTGTAAACTCCCATATCCACTTGTCACCCTCATACTTCCAAGAACTCTTGATTATTCCTGCTGCAGAAGGGTATTCCGCACTCACCGAACCGAGTCGCTTGTCGGGTATCGGGCGCATGATAATATGGCGGAAACCGGGCGCAGAAGTATCGGAAGCGATGCCGGCAACAGTTCTCCATATCCATGCGCAGACGGAACCATACGCATAATGGTTGAAGCTGTTCATGTCAACAGGACCTAACCCTCTTTCTTTGGTGTAGCTGTTCCAGCGTTCCCAGATGGTCGTGGCACCGTTGTCGATAGAGTAGAGCCAACTGGGGTCTTTGCGCTGGAAGAGCAATTCGTAAGCAAGGTCAACCATTCCGTTTTCGGTCAATGTCGTCATCAGGATGGATGTTCCCAAGAATCCCGTTTGCAGGCAGTTGCCGTGGTCGGCAAAGTTCTGCTTGAGGCGGGCAATCAGATTTTCCCGTGCTGCCCCTTCCGTCAGGTTGTTCTTCAAGGCAAACAGGGCAGGGGTCTGCATCGTGTTGAGCACCTCATTCTTAAACCTTCCGTTCTCGTCTATGAAATTCTCCTTCAAGTGTGCTATTGCATTTGCTGCCATTGCCCGATATGGAGCAGCATCACGACCAGTTGCTGCAGCCATGTCTGCCATCATTTGTGCATCTATCGCCCAATAAGACGCTCCCAGATAATTCCAATAATGAGCTGCATCTTTGCGCGACTGAGCATCTTTGAAAGCCAAATTGATACAACTCTCAAGTGCCTCATAGCTCAGCCAGTCCGCCCATTGGTAATTGCCGTTTTCTGCATGCAGGGAGTCATGGCAGTATTTTGTCTCGTTGACGTGCTGGATAAAACGGTCCATCGCCTCCCAGTTCTCATTTATAATCTCCTTGTCGTCATAGTGCTTCCAAATGGTCCACGGAACAATGATACCGGCATCCGACCATCCCAAACGCATCATGGAGTTTGGCTCCGAACCGTATTCTGCTTCTGGAGCGACACCGGGGAATCCTTTATGCTCGCCTTGCGTGTCACGCACATCCCGCATCCATTTGTGGAAAAAGCTGCGCGTATTGGCAAAAAACGCTCCCGTCTCGGCAAACACCTGCGTGTCTGCCATCCATCCAAGTCGTTCGTCGCGCTGCGGGCAGTCGGTCGGAACGGATAGATAGTTGGAGCGCTGTCCCCATATCGTATTCGAAATAAGCTGATTGATAGACGCGTTGCCGGTAGTAATCTTTCCCGCATCCATTTGCTTTGAAATCGACGTGATGGGGATAGATGTTATCTCACGTATAGTCACCTCGTCGGTTGCAGTAATCGATGCAAATCTGTATCCAAAGAATGTGGTGCGCGGGGTGTAAGAAACAAACTTATTGCTGTTTCCGAAGGTATAGTGCATTTGAAAGCAATTAGCTGCACGAAGGTTTCTCCGATGCACACTGCCTTCGGGACCGTCCATTCCCCTGCGCTCCGCACCGTTGCCGTCGTTCAGTATCTCACCTGGAAGGCATGACAGTTTGGTGCCTTCCTTGGCATTGAACACGAAAGACGGAACGGCAGAACAGTTCTGACCGAAATCCACAACCAACGTCTCGCCGGCATGCAGCACAATGGGTTCTCCCGATTGATATTCGCGTTTGATGACAACCGTTCCATATTCCACATCCTTCTTCTCCGCAGCACTCTTTGCTCCTTTCACCTCTTCCCAGACATATGCCTTAACGGGATGCAGCGTCAAGTCGGTACGCTGATATACTTCAGCGCCCTCAGACGGAAGGATTTCGCCGTTGAATTCTTTGTTGATTTCCGGTCTTGAAAGGCGTTCTATGCAGTTGTGTCCCAATGGTTCACGCGCATCATATTCTTCACCGTCGAAGATACCGGCGTGTTTCACCGGACCTGCAATGCCAGCCTTCCAGTCATCGCAGTTGGTGCCGTAAAGTCGTTTCGTTCCGTCCGAGAACGTCAACTCAAGTACGGCACGAAAAGCGCATTTCTTTCCGCGTGTTCCTTCATAGTGACCTGGTGTGACAATCTTGTCTGCCCACCAGCCCGGAGTCACTTGTGCGGAAAGGATATTCTCCTTGCCTTTCTTCTTGTTGAAAGCATCCGTAACGTCGTATGTGAACGAGCGCTTTGTCTTCGCAGGATGTGTGAATCCGGGCTTGAGCACTTCTTCACCGACACGCTGCCCATTCACATACAATTCATACACCCCCAAGCCAGCAGTCATCCATTTTGCAGACTTCACCTTCTTCTCATTCTTCAAAGAGAGTACAAACCAACTTGAACCGTCAGCTGCACGCTTCACCTGATCGGCACGACCTTTGGCTATCGGTGCATTCACAACCGAAATCCATTCCGACACGCTCCATGCTGACGATTCCAGCGCCTGTACACGTGTTCCCACACTCACCTGAGCCAATGTTCCTACGCTACCGAACAGCAAGGTGGCAATAACCAAACCAAAATACTTCCAATATCTCCTCATATACTTATCAATTATTATTTGTCTTTTCCTTTCTCCGTCCAGCTTTCTCCAGATACCTGATCAGGAATTCAGGGCGGTCAGTCTGTATGATTGACGTTCCGAGTGCAAGAATCCTGCCATATACTGTCGCAGCATCCGTATCGAAGGCACGGTCATCGTCATAGCCTCCGCAGAGAGACGCCCAGATGGTATTCACCCACAGTTTCGAACCTGCAACATTCACGTCCCACGCCATTGATTCCACGCGTTCGTCCAACGTGTCGAAACAGATTTCAAACGCCAATGGAGGTTCATTCAGATATTCCTTAAACAACTGCCACCCGTTACTACTTCCAACGCTGATGACAGGCATATACATCATGTTGCGTGCATGCTCCGAAAAGTTCTTCCGCACCTCGCTCAGTGGCTTACCACTCTTAATCAGCACTTGGTCGGTCATATCCAATTCCTCCGTCATGGCAAGCACCTCGTCGTAGTAGCCATACCCATGGTCAACATTTACCACAATGCGGTCCTTACACACCTCAAGTGCTTGACGCAAGGTGGGCATCTTCATGCCGGGAATGGCAATGCCGTGCCCTCGCTTCAAGTCGAATGCGAGCAGTTCCTCATACGTGTAATCACGTATATTCCCACTTCCTGTGGTCGTGCGGTCAATCGTCTGGTCATGGCAAAGCACCAACACACTGTCTTTCGTCATCTTCACGTCCAACTCCACCACATCGACACCCATGCGAATAACCGATTCAATGGCGGGGAGGGAATTCTCTGGGTAGTTGCGCCAGTCACCACGATGAGCTACAACCACGACATAATCCGAATGAGGGTCGTGCAACTCCCTTACCACACGCTCAGCCCTGTTCAATGCGCCACTTGCATATTGACCGTAAGCCGGCAGCAACAGCACGGACAACACTGCCAACAGAAACAATCTCCTTATCGTGTTATCTGAATACTTCATATATAGAAATGTCTAGTGATGTTAGCTTGATTTTTGCAAAGTTACGAAAAAAAGTCGTATCTTTGCAGAAGATATCAAAAAAATGAAATGTATGATGAGAAAAATCAATTCATCCACCACCTTATTATTAATGTTAGTCATGCTCGCCATGCATTCGTCATGTAGTCAGAAACAAGAGACAGAGGGAGGGCAGATGACAGAAATCCGCGTGGGTGTGTTCAACGGCAACGGAGGAGCACAGACGTGCATCTGGGAAGCCTATGCAGCATGCACGCTCGACCGCGATATGCGTGTCAGGTATATTACGACATCAGACATTGCGGCTGGCGTTCTCGACTCCATCGATGTCATTGTGGTTCCCGGCGGAGGAGGAACACGTCAGTATCAGAATCTCGGGCTGGAAAATCTGCAGCGAATCAAGGAGTTCATAGCTCGGGGAGGCGGTGCTGTCGGCATCTGTGCAGGAGCCTACCTCTTCTCCAACACGCCCGAATATTCCTGCATGGCAATCAACGGTGCCCAAGCGATAGATATTGAGCATGACAACCGCGGACATGGAGTGGTAGGCTTCTCATTGACGGAAGAAGGAAAGAAAGTTTTCGGAGAGTATGCCGACCAAGACACACTCTTTTGTATGTATTACGAAGGTCCCGTCTTTGTGCCTGCTGCAGACGACAGCATTAAATATGTGGAGTTTGCCACCATGCTCAGCGACGTACACGAGGAGGGTGGGGCGCCCGCCAATATGACCAACAACAAGCCCTTCGCCATCGGCAATCGTTACGGAAAGGGTAAAGTGTTTTCCGTTATAGCCCATCCGGAATCCACGCCCGGCAAGATGTGGATGATAGCACGGATGGTGCGTTGGACCGTGACCGACGACAGCGACACCGAACAGCAACGCCTCGTGAAGAATCAACGCTTCAGCGAAAGCCCTGACGTGAAGAATGCAGCACTGGCTGACAGGGAAATCCTGATGAGCACCGACGACCTGAAAGTTGAGTCCGACTGCTTCAAGAAGCTGGTCTATGGAACAGACGACGAGAAGCTGAAAGCACTTGACTGGCTCAAACAACACCACTCATGGGATGCCAAACGCTGGATACAAGGTGCGCTCTTCGATGCCAGTCCCGCAGTGCGGGCTGCTGCCGCTGAATACATCGCAGACATCCATTACCTCACGTTCCTCAAAGACATGCGTGCCGCACTCCAACAAGAGACCGACGAGAAAGCACGACAGCGCATCAAAGCGAGTATTGAACGGTTGGATAACTTGCGCTAGATGAACACTCTGCGACTAATTTCAGACGCTGAATATCTTCACGACGCGTACATTATTATATATATAACGGAAAGACTATGGATTTCAGGGAAATGAGACGGCGGCGACAGCAGCTTTCAGACGAGGAGAGTATCGCCATACTGCGGAACGGCACTTCGGGAACGTTGGGACTGTTGGGAGACAACGGCTATCCATACACCGTGCCACTCAGCTATGTCTATGCCGACGGGTGTATCTATTTTCATAGCGCACTGGCAGGGCATAAGGTCGATGCCATCAGGGCATGCGACAAGGCTTCGTTTTGCGTGGTAGCCCAAGATGCCGTGCAACCGAAGGAGTACACGACGTATTTCCGCAGCGTGATTGCTTTCGGACGAATTCACATCATTGACGACGAGCAGGAGAAGCTGAAAACAGCCCGCATGCTTGGCAATCGATATAATCCCGGCGATGATGAAAGCTTGCAGAAAGAACTGGAAAAAGGTCTGTCGCGCATGCAGATGCTCCGTTTCGACATCGAGCATCTGACGGGAAAGGAAGCCATCGAACTGGTAAGACACAACGAATCAAAAGAATAAAAGAAGATGACGATACAAGAGTTCAGGGAGTACATGGCATCGGGCAAGCCCGTCATCGGCGACTCGGATGTCCACCTGATGTTTCATCAGCTGGCTCAGGAAGCGCTGCGTATCACGGCTGAAATCAACAGCAAGTATCATACGCCCGAGGAGCTTCACGGTTTGTTGGAAGAACTCTGGGGGCGTGAAGTACCGAAGAGCGTGGGACTGTTTCCACCATTCCATACCGACTGCGGAAAAAACACGGTCGTCGGCGAGCGCGTGTTTATCAACATGGGCTGCAAGTTCCAGGACCAAGGGGGCATCACGATTGACGAGGGAGCGCTGATAGGACACAACGTGGTGCTGGCAACCATCAACCACGACCTGCATCCTGACAAACGCCAGAGCATGACCTACGCCCCGATTCACGTCGGCAGAAACGTGTGGATCGGAGCCAATGCCACGGTACTGGCAGGCGTAACCATCGGCGACGGTTCGGTGGTGGCTGCCGGGGCAGTCGTCACGAAAGACGTTCCGCCGAACACCATCGTCGGCGGCATACCGGCAAAGGTCATCAGGGAGGTTGACAAATAAGCCCACAAGGCACTAAATATGAACAACAAGGACACCTAACCGCATGACGGACAAATATATTACGCGACCGACGGCATTTCCGTTAAATGGCGAACTGCCGTGGAATCAGATAAAGTGTCTCCAGGAGACGATTGAGAAACTGATTCTTGCCCTAGATGATGATTATGACATACGCGATGGCGTGGCTATCCACAAGACGGCGGTGAGAAGGCTGGAACTCGTAGAACAAGACCCACTATAAACACAATGACATGTTACATCTGAACAAGGTACACCATATCGCAGTCATCTGCTCTGACTACCAGCGAAGTCTCGACTTCTATACCCAAGTGCTCGGTTTCCGCATCCTCGCAGAACACTATCGGAAGGAGCGTCAGTCGTACAAGACCGACCTTGCCCTGGGCGATAAGTATGTGATAGAATTATTCTCCTTCCCGTCGCCGCCTCGGCGAGCAACTCACCCCGAAGCAACCGGACTTCGCCACCTTGCCTTTGAGGTGGAAAACCTGGAAGGGGAGGTGCGCGAACTTAACCGACTGGGTATTGCCCACGAAGAGGTGAGGACCGACGAATTCACCGGCAAGCGATTCCTCTTCCTGCAAGATCCCGACGGACTGCCCATCGAGTTGTATGAACGATAACAGCCTACACCCACATTCTCGGATTGTATATTTATGCAATAGCAGGCTGTCTTTAGCAGGTCTTGTAAACTATTGAATTTCAATGCGTTAGAATTGGCTTTCCAAAAGTGGCACTTTCGCACTCCAAAAGTGGCACTTTCAGGAGCTGAAAGGGGAACTTTTGCAAGCTAAAAGTGGCACTTTTGGAAAGTGAAAGTTCAACTGCATATTTATACGCCCTTTTCCGTATGTTTATACGCTTGCGAAAACGCTTCGATAAATGAAAAATGAAAAATGATAAATATAATTACGATAAACAATCTCTAATCATAATTCTTAACTCTTAATTTTTAATTCTTAATTATTCCAAGGTGTGATTCGGGCAAATAATTTCTGCTATTTAGTCGCCCTTATCATTTTTTTTGCTATCTTTGCAAAGAAAAAAAATCGAGGCAGGAGATGCCTTGACTAAAAGTATAGAAGCGTTATGGGATTATTTGGTTTATTCAATAAAAAGAAGCAAGAGACACTCGACAAAGGTTTGGAAAAGACCAAACAAAGTGTATTCGACAAGTTGACACGCGCCGTCGCCGGTAAATCCAAGGTGGACGACGAGGTGCTGGACGACCTGGAGGAGGTGCTTATCACATCGGATGTCGGTGTGGATACGACCGTAAAAATCATCCGGCGCATAGAGGAGCGTGTGGCGCGCGATAAGTATGTTTCCACTTCAGAGCTGAACGGCATCCTGCGCGACGAGATTGCCACGCTGCTCTCCGAGAACAATACGGAAGACAACGAGGACTGGGACTTGCCAACCGACCACCGTCCGTATGTCATCCTGATAGTCGGCGTCAACGGCGTGGGCAAGACCACCACCATCGGCAAACTGGCATACCAGTTCAAGAACGCTGGAAAGAAAGTGTATCTCGGAGCTGCCGACACGTTCCGCGCAGCAGCCATTGAGCAACTGAGCATCTGGGGCGAGCGGGTAGGAGTGCCCGTCATCAAGCAGCAGATGGGGTCCGACCCGGCATCTGTGGCATTCGACACGCTGAGTTCGGCAAAAGCCAACGGAGCGGATGTCGTCATCATCGATACTGCCGGACGTCTGCACAACAAAGTGGGACTCATGAATGAATTGAAGAAAATCAAGGATGTCATGAAGAAAGTGCTGCCCGATGCGCCCGACGAGGTGATGCTCGTGCTGGACGGAAGTACGGGGCAGAACGCTTTTGAACAGGCACGGCAGTTTGCTGCCGTCACACAGATAACAAGTCTCGCCATCACCAAGCTCGACGGCACGGCAAAAGGCGGTGTCGTCATCGGCATCAGCGACCAGCTGAAAGTGCCCGTGAAGTACATCGGGCTGGGCGAGGGGATGGAAGACCTGCAGCTTTTCAACAAACGCCGATTCGTGGATTCTCTTTTCGACCATTAAGCCTTGATACGCAACCAGATAGACATCATCAGCCTGGGGTGTTCGAAAAACCTCGTTGACAGCGAACTGATTATGAAACAGCTCGAAGCCAACGGATATACATGCACCCACGACAGCAGTCAACCGCAAGGGGAGATTGTTGTGGTGAACACCTGTGGATTCATCTCCGACGCAAAGGAGGAGAGCATCAACACCATTCTCGAGCTGGCACAGGCTAAGGAGGAAGGACGAATCGCACGGCTCTATGTCATGGGATGCCTTTCGCAACGCTATCGCGAAGAGTTGCAGAAAGAAATCCCGCAAGTCGATAAGTATTATGGCAAGTTCGACTATCAACAACTGCTGACAGACTTGGGAAAGGCGGAAGTGGCTGCCTGTGCAGGACAGCGCCACCTGACGACTCCTCCGCACTATGCCTACCTGAAAATAGCAGAGGGGTGCGACCGCCACTGTGCCTATTGTGCCATCCCGCTGATTACCGGCAACCATGTGAGCCGCCCAATGGGAGAAATCCTGAGTGAGGTGCGCTGGCTCGTGTCGGAAGGCGTGAAGGAGTTTCAGGTGATTGCGCAGGAACTGACGTATTACGGCATCGACATCGACGGCAAGCGACACATCGCCGAGCTCATTTCGCGCATGGCAGACATCGAGGGCGTGGAATGGATACGCCTGCATTATGCCTATCCGACGCAATTCCCCAAAGACCTGCTGGAGGTAATCAAGAACAAACCGAACGTCTGCAAATATCTGGACATCGCGTTGCAGCACATATCTGACAACATTCTTCAACGAATGCACAGAAACTTCAGTAAATCAGAAACATATCAATTCATTAAAGACTTGAGGAAAACCGTCCCCGGCATTATACTCCGCACCACACTCATGGTGGGATTCCCAGGCGAGACGGATGACGATTTTGAAGAACTTATTGAGTTCGTGAAGTGGGCACGCTTTGAGCGGATGGGAGCATTTGCTTACTCTGAGGAAGATGGAACGTATGCTGCCCTGCATTACGCGGACGACGTGCCCGACGATGTGAAGCAGTCACGACTCGACCGCCTGATGGCTGTTCAGCAGGAAATCAGTGAGCAGCTGGCTGCCAAAGAGGTCGGAAAGACAGTGCGGGTGATGGTCGATGGAAAAGAAGGCGACTTCTACGTGGGACGCACGGAAAGCAGTTCGCCGGAAGTAGATCCCGAAGTGTTGATTCCTGCAGAAGACAAGACGCTCGACATAGGAGCATTCTGCCAGGTTCAGATTACCGCTTCAGATGAGTTTGATTTATATGGTAAAGCAATATGATGAACAACAAGAATTTTATTCAAGAATTAGCTCGTCGCACCGGCTACACCAATGCGGAAACACAGCGGATGGTGTCGTCGTTTGTCAGTGCGATGGGAGACAGCTTCCAGGAAGGAGAGTCTGTTGTAATCAACAACCTCGGCACCTTTGAGGTGAAGAAACGACTTGAGCGCATCATCGTAAATCCGACAACACATCAGCGCCTGTTGGTTCCCCCAAAACTCGTATTGGGCTTCAAACCTATTGCTGCTATCAAAGAGAAGCTGAAGAAAGGAGGGAAGAAGAATGATTAAGATTCAGGATTTGGCAAAGATTGTTGCTGAGCGCCACAATAAGTCTGAAGAGGAAGTGACGACGTTCCTGGATGCGCTGGTTGATGTGCTGCTCGACGGACTTCATCAAGAAAAGGTTGTGAAAATCAAGGGACTTGGAACGTTCAAGGTGACTACGGTCAAAGAGCGTGCAAGCATCAATGTGAACAGCGGAGAGCCGGTCGTGATAGAAGGACACGACAAAATCTCTTTCCTCCCAGACACATCCATGCGCGACTTGGTCAATAAACCTTTCTCTCAGTTCGAGACCGTGCCCGTGAACGACGGCGTAGAGTTTGAGGACATCGAAACAAGCGTTGACGTGGAAGATACGCAGGATGCTGAGGAAACGGGCGAGGCTATCATAGACGTAGAAACGCATGAAGCTCCGCAAGCCGTTGCATTAGCCGGGCTTCCAGAAAACGAACCGGCAGCTCAACCTGAGAGCGAGAATGAGAATGAGGTTCCTGTGGCTGAAAACGAGCCGGATGATGTTGACATAACAACGGAAGAAGCTGTCACGGAAACTGAGAACGTAACAGAGACGGAGAGTGTAACAGAAACCGTGACAGAGGAGGCTGATTCTCAAGAGGAAGCATTCGCTGAAACACACCAAGAAGAGAGTGAACCGCTTCCGCAGGTTACAGAAGAAGAACAGACAGAGAATGAATTAGATACAGAAGAAAACGAAGAAGATATGAAAAAGATTAGTTGGACAAAACTATTGCTGTCAGCCCTATTGATAGCAGCGGCAGCTTTTGCATTAGGATATGCCGTAGGTCAGAAAGCTGGTACTTCCACTTCAACGGAGACTCCAAAAGCGAAAACGGTCATGGAGGAAACACCGGATTCACTGAAAGAAGGACAAGCAACGACCACTCAGGCAGAAGCAAAAGAAGAAACACAAAAAGCAAAGGTTTCTGACGATATGTCGCAGGTAACAAGCGAAGAATTGGAACGTGCCAACGAGAAAGTTGCTTATGGCGCCTATCGGATTGTGGGAGTAGAGAGGGTTGTTACCGCACGTGCCGGACAAACCCTGAAAGCGATTTCGGATGCTAACCTTGGTCCTGGTGCAGAAGCCTATGTCAAGGCGCTGAACGATGGCGTATCAACCGTTTCGGAAGGACAGAAAATACGCATTCCGAAGGTGGAATTGAAAAAGAAATCTGCGAAATAAGAAAAACTATTTTATAGCATTGTGCCGGAAGCGGCATAATGCTATTCATCTTTGCTGTCGGGGCTATGAAGTATGATGCTTGTAGCCCCGATAGTAAATAAGGTGCCGTCGGAGATGATGCGGCGTTCTCTGTCACCAAGAATCTGATTATCTACAAACGTACCCGTATTGCTCGGTCCATCCCTTAAAATATATTTCAGACTTCCATCTTTCTGCTTTTCAACGGTGATGACGCAATGGGTCATGTCAATGCTTGGGTCAACAGTCTCAATAGGGGTGTTGATTTTACTTCCCTTCATATATCTGCCAATCACATTCTCACCCAGTCGCAATGGTATGAGCTGCTTGTAATGGAAAACATTTTCGATGACAACCAGATGTCCGTAGGTATTTTCTGACTGATCGATAGTCTGTTGCTCTTCTTTCCTCAGGTTGTGGAGTTTAGACGCTCCGATTCTTATCCCAAACTGCTTGTTGCACTGCGGACATTGGAATATGAGCGACTGCCCAGAAGTGTATTTCTGTTCATCAAACGTAATGAAATAATCGCATTTCGGACATCTTACTCTTTTCATGTGGCAATTATTTCAAAAAAAAGAAAAATGATTTAATCGCTAACCTTCATTACCCACGCCTGCTTGAAGTTCTTGTCGGAACGAAGCTGTTTCAATGCCGCATAGGCATCACTGTCGGTTTTATAACTGCCATAAACCACCTTCAAGTCTTTTTTGTCTTGCAGAAGGCGGGTTTCCTTAAAACCATTCTTGTGCATGTAGTCCTTAAAATATTCCGCATTCTTCCGCTGGGTTCCACTGGCAAGAACAATACAATAGGCAGGTTCTTCGCTCTTGACAACAACATGCTGCTGAGCTTGAGTGTGGCTTACTGGGGCAACGGTCTTGGAAGAAACGAGTTTTGGCTCGCCCGTTGTTATGTTCTTGGGCATCATGTTCTGGATACCTCCTGACATCAAGACTTCCTGCTTAGCAGTATCTATCGGGTTGAGGAACAAAATGAGTGCCAACAATGCCACGGCAGCCACTGCCGCTTTTCTCAGCGTGCTGAGTTTTATCGTAATGGTTTTTGCCACAACTTTTCCATCACCCTCTTCGGTCAGATTCTGTTCTTCCTTCTTATCCGGAGCAACAGGGCTCATTCTGAAGCTATCCAAAGCGTATAGGCAAGGGGAGAGGATTCCCGCATCATTGGGCGCAAACTCCATCTTTCCATCAGCATTGACTGAAAGAAGTCCGACGTGGTGGATCTCATATCTGCCCTCATTGTTCAACTGATTCTTGATACATTGCACGGTTTTCTCAATGCGCTCTGCCGCCTCAGTCATGCTAATCCTATAAACCTTCGCATAGGATTGTGCCAAAAGAGAATCGTTGATGGTCAGTTGCGGGTTGAATCCTATCGTTCGCATTGGTGGCAAAAACAAACCGTCGCGCTCGTCGTATTTAGCAGACACATAGTGAGCGACAAAGCCCCCCAACTCAGGAACTATGACGCAATCATTTTCAAGCAGTAATACTTCAATATGTTTTGCTAAATCTTTCATGTTTGCAAAATTACGATTTTTTTCTTAATCCACAAATCTCTTCCAACAAAAAATGAGAAGAAATGTTGAAAAAGTGTGAATTCCCTCGTAATCCCCTTCTTTTTTATTTGTTCAGTTCCGTTTTTATCATTACTTTTGCAGAAAATCTTAATAAAACGTACGTATGGATTATAGAGAAACTAAAATAAAAGGCGTTTATGTAATTGAGCCAAAGGTCTTTACAGACAACCGCGGTTATTTCATGGAGTCCTTCAAACAACAGGAGTTTGAAGAAAATGTTTGCTCGATTGACTTTATTCAAGAAAACGAGTCGAAATCTTCAAAAGGTGTTTTGCGAGGGCTTCACTACCAGAAAGGCGAGTTTGCTCAGGCAAAATTGGTGCGTGTCATCAAAGGGCGCGTGCTTGATGTTGCGGTAGATCTTCGCCGAAACTCACCAACCTTCGGTCAGTATGAGATGGTTGAGTTGAGTGAAGACAACAAACTTCAATTCTTTATTCCGCGAGGCTTTGCGCATGGTTTTCTCGTATTGAGCGACGAAGCCATTTTCACCTATAAAGTAGATAATGTGTATGCTCCCCAACATGAGGCGTCCGTGAAATGGAATGATTCGGCGATTGGCATAGAATGGCCGATAGACGAAGATCAACTGATTTTGAGCGAGAAAGACAAGAACGCCAAACCATTGAGTGAGGCGGTTCTTTTTGACGACTGAGACCGTCTGTCAACATCTGGATTCGAAAAATCCTAAGAAATGAGGATGGCGGATTCTGATGATTCTGCTTACATTTGCAGACGATTACACATTATTATATTTATTATGAATAGACGATCATTACTCTTAGTGTCAGCTTTTGTCATGACGCTGTCAGCTTTTGGCGTGGATGATGAGGGCGCGCGTCCGATTCTTCCTGACACATCACGCGTGTTCGACCTGGACGAGGTCACTGTGATATCACAGCCGAAAGAAAGTTACCGCATGCGAATGCAACCGTTAAGTTCGTCAATGTATGATGAAGAGCAACTTAACAGCCTGAGCATCGGCGACCTGCGCGAACTTTCATCCTATGTTCCTTCTTTCGCTATGCCTAATTACGGCTCGCGCCTCACATCTTCGATGTATATTCGCGGCATAGGCTCGCGCGTCAACAATCCTGCGGTCGGCATCTATGTAGATGGCGTGCCAATAATCAGCAAAAGCGCCTTCAATTTCCATTTGTATGACATTGAACGCGTCGATGTCCTGCGAGGTCCGCAAGGAACATTGTACGGACAGAACACGGAAGGGGGATTGGTACGTATCTATACCAAGAATCCCATGACCTATCAGGGAACCGATGTGCGGTTAGGGCTGGGCTCCCATTTCTATCGCAATGCAGAGGTGGCACATTATAATAAGGTGAACGAGCGGTTTGCTTTCTCGTTGGCAGGTTTCTATAATGGTCAGAACGGATTCTTCCGCAATCAACAAACAGGCGAGCGAGCGGATTGTTTCAATGAAGCAGGCGGAAGACTGCGTATGGTGTATCAGCCATCCGACGTTTTCCGGATGGACTATCTGGCAGACTACCAATATGTTCGCCAGAATGCGTTCCCATACGGAGTGATGGACGCTAACGGAACAATTGAGAGTCCTTCGACAACCTATCAGAACAACTATCGCCGCAACATTTTCCACAACGCACTCAACATGAAAGTGGCTGGACGCGGATTTGACTTTTATTCCACGACCAGTTATCAACTGCTCAGAGACTACATGCTGATGGACCAGGACTATTTGCCTGAAGACTATATGCACCTATCACAGCGCCAGCTTCAGAACGCACTGACACAGGAATTTGTGTTCAAGAACAACAGCTCGGGCATTTGGCATTGGACGGCAGGCGCATACGGCTCTTACCAGTGGCTGAAGACTGAAGCGCCAATATATTTCGGAGACGGCATCACCGGTCCTATCGGAAAAGGAATTTATTCTGCGATGTACAACGCCATGATTGGCTCTTTCATGGGAAGGTTCATCGCTCAGGGTATGACGGCCGAGCAGGCGAGGGAAGCAGCGGCGGCATTTATTGCCCAACGTGGCGGCATAACGATGGACGTGAAGATGGAAGTGCCGGGAACATTCCGCACACCGCAGTTCAACTTGGGACTTTTTCATGAATCAAATATTGAGATTACACCTAATCTGATTGCCACGCTCGGTTTGCGCTATGACTACATGCAGACGAAAATCGATTATGATACGGAAGCCCGCATGGCCATGACTGCAAACGTGATGGGAACGGAAGCAACATACACACTGACATCCGTCTTGAAGAACACGGAAAAAGAACACTACAATCAGTTACTTCCAAAACTGGGGTTGACCTATCGTTTTAACAACGGCAACAATATTTATGCCCTTGTGAGCAAAGGCTATCGTGCCGGCGGTTTCAACATGCAGATGTTCTCGGACATTCTCCAAACGGAGCTGAACGCCAACTCACGGAATGCGATGAGCGGAGATTACGACGTTCCCCATACAGACGAAGACTATGAGCGTATCGCAAAGACGATATCCTACAAACCAGAAGTCAGTTGGAACTATGAGTTCGGTACCCATCTGAATCTTTTCGGAGATGCCGTAAAACTTGATTTCTCAGGATTCTATGTGCAGATACGCAACCAGCAGTTGTCTGTCATGGCAGACAATTATGGTTATGGTCGCATGATGGTAAACGCAGGAAAGAGCTATTCCTGCGGTGTTGAACTTGCATTGCGCGGCAAAGCCTTCGACAATCATCTGTCGTGGGGAATGAACTACGCATACACTCACGCGGTCTTTAAGGAATACACAGACACTATAGAAGGAGAATTTTCCACGAAAGAGGTTGTGGACTACAAGGACAAGCGGGTGCCATACGTTCCTGAACACACGTTCAGCGCCAATGCAGACTATCGCTTTGACTTCCTGAGCGGAGCCCTGAAATCACTTACGCTGGGTGCCAATGTCTATGCGCAGGGAAAGATTTACTGGAACGAAATCAACGACTTGTCGCAACCGTTCTATGCGGTTCTCGGTGCGCATGCCGATGCTGACTTTGGGAATATCGTCCTGTCGGCATGGGTCAAGAATCTCACTGACAACAAGTATAGCACATTCGTTGTTCAAAGCGCGATATCGGGAACAGCCTATAGCTTTGCGCAAAGAGGAAATCCAATTCAGTTCGGTGTGGATCTGAAATTGCATTTCTAGACAAAATCGGTCATTAGATCCAACGAAAGTCTAATGACCGATTTTTTTGAATATGGGAATTATTTCAGATTCTTATTGAAGAACTCTGCCAGTTTATCCCAAGGGATGAGGTTTTTCGACTCCCCTTTACCTTCAGCTTTTGTCCAGCCACCATCGTAGAGATCGCAATGTGAGGCACCGGGTATGATGATTAGCTGTTTGTTCTCGGGGTTGGGATTAGGTTTGGTCACGAAATGATACCCCTCAGCCTTACCATCCACCATATAGTGATAGGCAGCTTCACCGAAGTAGCGTGAGTGAGCCTTCTCTCCATGCATCACGAGGACGGCAGAGCGAATCTCATTGATATAATAGAGGAAACGGGCATTTGCGTATGCCTGTGTTCCTATCACGCGCCAGCCATCATTTGAGTTGCCGCTACGCTTATGGTAGCCACGCGGTGTGATGTAGTAGTCATAGTAATCTTTCACGAACTGAGGTGCATCCTCTGGCAGCGGATTTACCACACCGCCAGCCATCGCCGTCGGGTCATCCAGTCGCTGCTTGGCGATTGCCTCGCGGGCTGCATGGCGGGCATCCTCCTTGTCGTCAGCATCATAATAGCCATTGCCACTGACGCGAGTCATGTCGTACATCGTGCTGGCTACGGTAGCCTTGATGCGTGTGTCGGCAGCGGCGGCATTGAGGGCGATGCCTCCCCAGCCACAGATACCGATGATACCTATCTTTCCGGCATCCACGTTCTCCTGCTTCGAGAGGAAGTCAACAGCTGCCATGAAGTCTTCGGTGTTGATGTCGGGCGAGGCTGTACGTCGGGGCTCGCCGCTGCTCTCTCCGGTGTAGGAAGGGTCGAAAGCCAGCGCCACAAATCCGCGCTCTGCCATCCGCATGGCATAGAGTCCGCTCGACTGTTCCTTGGTGGCTCCAAACGGACCGCTGACGGCAATTGCCGCCATCTTTCCTTGTCCGTCTTTAGGCGTATAGAGGTCAGCTGCCAACGTCAGACCATACTGTGTTTCAAAGGTCACCTTCTGGTGCTTCACTTTCTCACTCAGCGGGAACACCTTGTCCCACTCCTGTGTTAACTCAATCTTTGCCATACTGTCATTTTCTTTTTTGTTTGTTGCTTTTTCTGTGCATGCCGTCAGTATTCCGGCGGTAAGCAATGCTGCAAATAATACTTTCTTCATCTTATTATTTTCTTTCCGTTTTGAATGATAATTCCTTTCTGTCTCGCCTGTGCCAGTGTGCCTTGCAGGGTATAGGCATTTGAGGAAAGTTTGTCGGCACTCACGCTGTTGATGCCTGTTGAGCTACTCAACGACAAGGTAACGCTGATGTTGTTCTCACCTGCTTTGAGGAATGTCGTCAGTTCGCTTGCCGTCATATTGTCAATCTTTCCTAAGCGAGTGTAAGTCCATGAGTTTGTGCCATAGAAGATACAAATGTTATCACCGCTGTAAAGGATGACATCACCTGGCTGGGCATTTATCCGTTCGTTGCTCGTTGGCAATGAGAAACCCAGGGGACCCCAGATTTCAAAGCCACCGCTCGAATTGAGCGTCACTGTGACAGGAGCCTGCTGAAGTTTTTCCACAAGTGCTTGCGTGGCACTGTTGTCGGCAAGCGTCACTGATGCCGTCCTGCCACCAATTGTAATATACATTTTTTGTGTCATAGTCTCATTGTTTGAAGTCTGCGCCTGTGTCTCGTCACTGCTGCACGAGATGATAATCAGGGCCGTAACCAACATTATCAGGCGATGAATGAATGTCATTTCCTTCGTTTCCATATAATAAATCAATCTCTATTACCGATGCAAAGATACAATTTTTCTTCGACATTTAAGCAGAAATTCCTATATAACGTAGGTTCATATAAGAATAGGTGAGAGTTTGATGCGACATCTCTCATCTCACTCGTTCAGCGACTTGCTGCTTTTGTATATTTATGCAGAGGGTAGGGTGTTAAAGCGCGTTTTGTAAACTTCTGAATTTCAATACATTAAGTAGAGCTTTCCAAAAGTTGAACTTTTAGCTTGCAAAAGTTCAACTTTGAGGAGGCAAAAGTTCAACTTTCAGCGTGCGAAAGTTCAACTTTTGGAAAGTGAAACTTCAACCGCATATTTATACTACCTTTTTCGGTATATTTATACAGGGTGTGTTGGGGTGGTCATTTTCGCCGGATTCACGTTCCATATACCACAAAAAAGCCAGATTCGCAACAGCAAATCCGGCTTTTCTTTTTTGGACATCCTATTTCTTAATAAGCGAACAGGGGATAGTCTTTCATCATCTCATTGACACGTGCGCGAACGCTTGCAATCACTTCTTCATTCTCGGGAGCGTTGAGCACTTCCTCAATGAGGTCGGCAATGACTGGCATCATGTCTTCCTTCACGCCACGAGTGGTGATGGCAGGAGTACCGAGACGAATACCGCTGGTCTGGAATGCTGAGCGCGTATCGAACGGAACCATGTTTTTGTTGACCGTGATGTCGGCTGCAACGAGTGCATTCTCAGCCACCTTACCAGTCAGTTCGGGATATTTCGAACGGAGGTCAACCAACATGGAGTGGTTGTCTGTGCCACCGCTGACAATACCGAATCCGCGCTTTACGAGTTCCTCTGCCAATACCTGCGCATTCTTCTGCACCTGTTTAGCCCATTCCTTGAACTCAGGCTGCAGTGCCTCGCCGAAAGCAACTGCCTTTGCAGCGATAACATGCTCCAGCGGTCCGCCCTGCTGACCTGGGAATACGGCTGAATTGAGAATCTGGCTCATCATCTTCACCTGTCCCTTCGGAGTGGTCAGTCCCCATGGGTTCTCAAAGTCTTTGCCCATCAGGATGATACCTCCGCGTGGTCCACGCAAAGTCTTATGAGTCGTAGATGTCACGATGTGTGCATATTTAACGGGGTTGTCCAACAGTCCGGCAGCAATGAGTCCGGCAGGGTGAGCCATGTCAATCATGAGCAATGCTCCCACCTTGTCGGCTATTTCGCGCATGCGTTTGTAATCCCATTCGCGGCTGTATGCCGAGCCACCACCGATAATCAGTTTGGGCTTGTGCTCGATGGCAAGCTGCTCCATCTCGTCATAGTCCACGCGTCCTGTTTCCTTTTTCAGATTGTAACCCACGGGCTTGTAGAGGATACCGCTGGTGTTCACGTGCGAACCGTGTGAGAGGTGACCGCCGTGGTCGAGGTTCATACCCATGAACGTATCGCCGGGCTTCAGTACGGCGAGGAGAACAGCCGCATTGGCTTGTGCGCCGGAGTGTGGCTGAACGTTAGCATACTCAGCACCAAACAACTCACAAACGCGGTCGATAGCGAGTTGCTCAACCTGGTCAACTACTTGACAACCGCCATAATAACGCTTGCCAGGATAGCCCTCAGCATACTTATTGGTCAGGTAGGAACCCATAGCTTCCATTACCTGATCGCTTACAAAATTCTCACTGGCAATCAGCTCAATGCCTTTCAACTGGCGCTGATGCTCTTTTTCAATCAGTTCAAAAATCTGGTTGTCTCTTTTCATAGTGATTTGAGTGTTATACAATTTTAATATGATTATATACGATTCAATTCGCCTGCGAAGGTACATATTATTTTTAACATAAAGCAGGAAAAGCATTAAAATTTAGGCTTATTTTTATTTTTCGCCACACAAGACACTACCGTTTGCTCTAAATTTCCGCCCAACGGTGTGTGTTCTCGGAAAAAATTCTTATCTTTGCGTGTTGAAAACAAGAGTTACTCATGAATAACATAAGGAATTTCTGTATCATTGCGCATATCGACCATGGCAAATCGACCCTGGCTGACCGCTTGCTGGAGTACACCAACACGATTCAGATTACCGAGGGACAGATGCTCGACGACATGGATCTGGAGAAAGAGCGTGGCATCACCATCAAGAGCCATGCCATTCAGATGGAATATGCCTATACAAAAGACGGGAAGACAGAGCCCTATATTCTGAATCTGATTGACACTCCGGGACATGTGGACTTTTCCTACGAAGTGTCGCGAAGCATTGCTGCGTGTGAGGGAGCATTGCTGGTGGTCGATGCCACACAGGGCGTTCAGGCGCAGACCATCTCCAACCTCTACATGGCAATCGACCAGGATTTGGAAATCATCCCCGTCATCAACAAGATAGACATGCCAAGCGCCATGCCCGATGAGGTGGAGGACGAAATCATTGACCTGATAGGTTGCGACCGCTCCGAGATTATCCGTGCTTCGGGCAAGACTGGCGAAGGAGTGGAAGACATCCTGAACGCTGTGGTCGAACGCGTGCCGCATCCAGATGGAAACGCAGACGCGCCCCTGCAGGCGCTGATATTCGACTCGGTATTCAACTCGTTTCGGGGCATCATCGCCTATTTCAAAATAGAAAACGGCGTCATCAGGAAAGGTGACAAGGTGAAATTCTTCAACACGGGAATGGAATACGATGCTGACGAAGTGGGAGTTCTGAAGATGGACATGATTCCCCGCAAAGAGATGTCAGCAGGCGAAGTGGGGTATATCATCAGTGGTATAAAAAATGCAAAGGAAGTGCAGGTCGGTGACACCATCACCCATGTGGCACGCCCTTGCGAAAAAGCTATTGAGGGATTCCAGGAAGTGAAGCCAATGGTCTTTGCCGGTGTGTATCCGATAGACCCTACCGACTACGAAAACCTGCGGGCTTCACTCGAAAAACTGCAGCTCAACGATGCATCGCTCTCATTCATGCCCGAATCATCCGTGGCATTAGGCTTCGGTTTCCGCTGCGGATTCCTCGGATTGCTGCACATGGAGATTATCCAGGAACGGCTCGACCGCGAATTCGACATGGATGTGATTACGACGGTTCCTAACGTGTCATATATGGTTTATGACAAGCAGGGTGGGGTGAAGGAAGTGCACAATCCTTCCGGACTTCCCGACCAGACACTCATCGACCATATCGAAGAGCCCTACATCAAAGCGACCGTCATCTCCGATGCCAACTATATCGGACCTATCATGAAACTGTGTCTGGATAAACGCGGGGAACTCATCAAGCAAGAATATGTAAGCGGCAATCGGGTAGAGTTGCATTTCTATCTGCCGCTGGGCGAGATTGTGATTGATTTCTACGATAAACTGAAATCCATATCAAAGGGCTACGCATCATTTGACTACCATATATCGGGATTCCGCCCGTCGCATCTTGCCAAACTCGACATTCTGCTCAACGGCGAGCCCGTCGATGCACTGTCAACGTTGACGCACCACGACAATGCCGTCGCTTTCGGCAGACGGATGTGTGAGAAACTGAAGGAACTGATTCCACGCCAGCAGTTTGACATTGCGATACAGGCTGCCATCGGTGCGAAGATTATTGCGCGTGAAACGGTCAAGCAGGTGAGAAAGGACGTCACGGCGAAGTGTTATGGCGGTGACGTGTCCCGTAAGCGCAAACTACTTGAGAAACAGAAACGGGGAAAGAAGCGCATGAAGCAGATTGGTAATGTGGAAGTGCCGCAAAAAGCCTTCCTCGCCGTTCTGAAACTCGACTAAAACAAGAGTCTTTTGTGGGAACCATGAGAAGATTGCCAAGAAATACAAGGGATGTTGCGCGTGAACTGGCACGTAAGTACAGTACGATGACGCATGAAGAACTCGACATACTCGAGCAGATTCTCGTGCCCATGAAATTTGCAAAAGGCGAGATGATTCTCCGTGAAGGTGAGGTGTGCAAGCACATCTATCACATTGACAGAGGACTTGTACGACAATTTTATTATAAGGCGGATAAGGAGTTGACCGAACATATCGGTATCGACAATTCCATCGTGATGTGTATCGAAAGTCTTTTCCGCGAGGAACCAACCTACCTGCAGATTGAGGCTTTGGAACCGACGGTTATCTATGCACTTCCTAAAAAGCGCTTGGAAGAGGTGGCCCTGCACAATGTGAACATCCAGATTCTCTATCGTAAGATATTAGAGGAGTCTCTGATTCTCTCCCAGGTACATGCCGACCTTGTGCGTTTCGAGACTGCCTACGATCGATACATGAAGATGTGCCGGCTGATGCCGCAGGTTGTCTTGCGTGCACCGCTGATTTATATTGCCAGTTATCTGCAGATGACTCCCGAGACACTCAGCCGCGTCAGGGCAAGCAAGGCTCCGGAGTAGAAGTATGCAGACACGAAAAAAGTCCGTACAAACCTATCCAAGGTCTGTACGGACTTTTCATTTGTGTTTTTTATAGCTCTTAGAAAAGGCTTGCTTTCTGATAGAGGAAGCGCTTGATGCTCTTCTTCGGTGTCTTTTCGAACTCTTCTTGGCGCAGGCGGATGGCTGAAAGTTTGCTGTAAGACGGCAACACTTCGTTAAGTTCCTGCCGATTCTGCTCCATGATGTTCTGCAGGTCTTCATCGTTCAGTCCCAGGTTCTTAGCCTCGTCATAGTCGGGATGCACCAGTCCTACCAGCTTTTCACCTTCCTGTATGACCACACTTTCCGCAACCATTGTCATGGAGTTGAGTTTATCTTCGATCTCTTCCGGGTAGATGTTCTGTCCGTTGGCACCCAACAGCATATTCTTTGAACGTCCCTTAATAAAGACGTTTCCATTGGCATCCATCGTTCCCAAATCTCCCGTGTGATACCATCCTTCACTGTCAAGAGCCTCACGCGTTGCTTCTTCGTTCTTGTAATAACCGAGCATCACGTTGAGTCCTCTCGCAAGGATTTCTCCGGGAATGTTCTTCGGATCAGGGCTCACAATCTTCACCTCCATGTGTAAGGCTGCCCGTCCGCATGAGCCGGGAACAAAGTCTTTCCATCCGCTATAGCAAATAATCGGTGCACATTCCGTAGCACCATAACCCACCGTGTAGGGGAATTCTATGCGGTGCATGAACTGTTCCACCTCTTGATTGAATGCCGCGCCGCCAATGATGACTTCGTGGAAGTTACCGCCAAAAGCCGCAACCACCTGATCACAGATTTTCTGGTTGACTTTCTTGTTGACGACAGGCATTCCGAGCAACAGGCGCATACGATTGTTCTGAATCTTCGGGAAAACTTTCTTTCGAATGATTTTCTCAATCACGAGCGGTACGGCAATGATGATTGCCGGGCGCACTTCGGCAAATGCCTGTGCGATGATGGCTGGCGAGGGGATGCGGTTGAGATAGAACACATGGCATCCGTGCAGGAATTCGAAGATAAACTCGAACGCCATTCCGTACATGTGTGCCATCGGCAGGATGCTCAGCACGTTATCGCCACACTTAATCTTGTCGCCCAACACATGCTCCGCAAAATCGTAATTGCTCCAAAGGGCGCGATAAGGAATCATCACTCCTTTCGAAAAGCCTGTCGTTCCACTGGTATAGTTAATCATCGCCATCTCATCGGGCGACTCCTCTTTATAATAATGTACGTGTTCCTTTCTAAAATATTTAGGGAATTTCTTGCCGAACATCTCATTGAGGTGTTCTCTCGCATAGGTTAGCTTGTCGGAGCGGGAGAGTAGCAGCGAGTAGTCGGGATTGTTGATGATGCCTTCGAGTCCCGGCATTTTGGTCGGGTCAACAACTGTCGCAACGACATCGCCCACGAAAAGCAGTTTGGCATCGCTGTGGTTGACGATGTTATGCACTTGGTCTGGTGTGAATTCGTGCAGGATGGGCACGGCAACTGCTCCGTAAGTCAGTGTGGCGAGGAACGCTACCGCCCATTGTGAACTGTTCCGTCCGCAGAGTGCTATCTTGTCGCCACGCTCGACACCGCTGTTCTCAAACAGGATATGCAGTTTCTCTATCTTTCGCGCCACGTCGTGAAACTGCAGGGTTGCCCCTTTGTAATCGGTCAGTGCGTCTCTGTCCCAATTATTGATAATACTCTTTTCTATGATCGAGTTGAAGCAAGGTATTTGTTCCATCTTCATTATGTTTTCTCAGTTAGTTTTGGTATAGGTAACGCTTGATGCTCTTTTTGGGCGTCTTTTCAAATTCGGTAGCATGAAGTTCTATTGAACTCAACTTGCAGTATGCAGGCAGTTTGCTGTTCAGCGTTTGCCTGTTCTGTTCCATGATATTCTTCAGGTCATCGTTGGAGAATCCCATCGCACTGGCTTCGTCGAAATCGGGATGAACCAATGCGATGAGTTTGTCGCCCCGCTGTATGATGACGCTTTCCATGACCATTGCCATCGAATTGAGCTTGTCTTCGATTTCTTCGGGATATACGTTCTGTCCGTTGGAGCCGAGCAACATGTTCTTGATGCGTCCACGTATGAATATGTGTCCGTCGGCAGCCATTGTTCCCAAGTCTCCCGTATGGTACCAGCCCTCTTCGTCGAGTGCCTGTTGCGTCGCTTCCTCGTTCTTGTAATATCCCAGCATCACATTCGCACCTCTTGTAATAATCTCGCCAGGCACATTCTCCGGATCATTGCTCAGTATCCGCACTTCCATGCGGTCAACGGGCGTTCCGCAACTGCCCACATGGAAGTCCTTATAGTCGCTGTAGGATATCAGCGGTGCACATTCCGTTGCGCCATAACCGACGGTCAGAGGGAAATCTATGCTCTTCAGGAAATGCTCCACTTCCTTGTTCAGCGCGGCACCACCGACAATCACCTCGTACATATTGCCGCCAAACGCCTTGATAACCTGCTCACAGATTTTCTGCTTCACTTTTTTATTCACCACCGGCATGTTCAGCATCAAGCGCACGGCATTGGTCTGAATCCTCGGGAACACTTTCTTGCGGATAATCTTTTCGATAATCAGCGGCACTGAGATAACGATTGCCGGCTTGACATCATCAAACGCCTGCGCAATGATAGCAGGTGAGGGGAGACGTGTCAGGAAGAACAGATGGCTTCCGAAGCAGAATGGGAACAGAAACTCGATTGCCATTCCGTACATGTGTGCCATCGGCAGAATGCTCAGCGTGTTACACCCTTTCGGCAGATGCTGTCCTAATCTGTTCAGACAGAATTCGGTATTTCCCCACAGTGCCCTGTAGGGAAGCATCACACCTTTCGAGAATCCTGTCGTTCCGCTGGTATAGTTAATCAGTGCCAACTCTTCCGTCTCGTCCTTATGATAATCCACATCCTCCTTTGAAAACATCTTCGGGTATTTCCTTCCGAAGAGCTCGTTCAGATGCTCCCGGGCATAAGAGAGTTGCTCGGAACGGGAGACAAGCAGCGAGAAGTCGGGGTTATAGACGATACCCTCAAGGGCAGGCATCTCATCGGGCACGATTGTCGTAGCGACAACATCGCCCACAAACAGCAACTTCGCATCACTGTGGTTGACGATGTTATGAATCTGCTCTGCATTGAATTCATGGAGAATAGGCACTGCTACGGCACCATAAGTCAGCGTGGCAAGGAACGACACAGCCCAGTGGGCACTGTTTCTGCCGCACATGGCAATCTTGTCGCCTTTCTCCACACCACTTTTCTCAAAAAGAATATGCAGTTTCTCAATCTTACGCGCCACGTCTTTATACTGTAACGTGACTCCTTTATAATCGGTCAGCGCATCATGATCCCAATTGTCTATGATGCTTTTTTGTATATAAGCATTAAAGCTCTGCGTGTTTTGCATTGCACAAAGTTCAAAAGTTTGTGCAAAGATACACTCTTATTTGCACAAAACCAAATTTTCTGTGCAATATTTTTAATATAAATGTATTTTAGTCGATATTGACTAAAAGTGTTTTCTCTCCAGAGATAGCAAAACGTAAGGGAGATTGTTGCTCCGAGCCCATTATTCGTAACGGATGGAGCGTGCGGGATGGATGTGCGAAATAAGGTAGCTGGGCGCGATGAGGATAAAGATGCTCACGAGCAGCGTTGTCGCATTGAGCAGGAGAATCCAAAGCGGATTCAGTTCGATGGGCACAGTGCTGACGTAATAGCTTGAAGGGTCGAGTTTGACGAGTCCCGTGAATTGCTGCAGCAAACACAGTCCGATGCCCAGCAGGTTGCCGATAAGCATTCCCTTGCCGATGATGAATACGGCAAACCACAGAAAGGTATGGCGGATGGTGCTGTTTTTTGCACCGAGCGCCTTCATCGTGCCAATCATCTGGGTGCGCTCGAGAATGATGATGAGCAGCCCGGAAATCATCGTCACACCGGCAACGGCAGTCATCAGTGCGAGGATAATCCACACGTTGAGGTCGAGCAGGTCGAGCCAGGCAAAGATTTGCGGATTCGCTTGCTTGACGGTCGTCGACGAATAGGTCTCCCCGTATTTGTCGATGGTGCGGTTCACCTGTGCCGCCAACACTCCTCCCATGTGGTCGAGCTGGTCGAAGTCGCTGATGGTCATTTCCGCTCCAGTGGCTTGGTCTTTCTCCCAACTGTTCAGTCGCACGGTCGTATAGATATCGGTGAAGCAGAGCGCCTCATCGAATCGCTTCATGTTGGTCTCGTAGATGCCGGCGATGGTGAACCGCCGTGTGCGCACATCATTGTCGCCGATGAAGTAGGCAAATATTCTCTCACCCGCCTTCAGCCGGAGTTTGTCGGCAATAGGCTTGGAGATGAGCAACTGGTTGGTACTCTTTTCGTCGCTAAACACCGGCACTTCGCCTTCCACGAGGTTGTCTTTGAGGAACGACGGGTCGAAATCGGGTCCCACGCCTTTGAACATGACGCCAAGAAAATCGCTGTCGGTCTTCAGCATACCCTGCTTGTAGGCATATCGCTGCACATGTTCCACGCCCTTGATGCTGCGCAGCACGTTCACCATGCTGTCGTCCATGCAGACGGGATATTGCTCTCCGCTCTGAAGCGTCATGAAGTCAGCCACGACGAGATGGCTACCGAAGCCTACCACCTTGTCGCGGACAGTATGCTTGAATCCTACCACCACACCCACGGAGATAATCATGACTGCCAGTCCGATGGCAACACCTGCCATGGCGATGCGGACAGCGGGGCGGCTGATTTTCCTTTTCCCGTTGTCGTCCGAATAGATATGCCGTGCAATAAATAAAGGTAGGTTCATTTTCGGGGACAAAGATACGATTAAGTGAGAACAACACAAAATAAAAGCCTGTTTTTATTTTTGTTGTCGAGCGTGAGTATCTTATGAAAAGATAGTGCAAGTTGAGAGAAGAACAAAATAAATCCATTTATTTTTCTTCCGAGACGCCGCCTATCTTGGACGTCAGTCAAAGATACGATTAAGTGAGAACAACACATTTAGAGTCCCTTGATAAGGGACGGCTATAATGCAGGGATTATCGAGCGTGAGTATCTTATTATTCTTCATCCCTCCCTTTGGGAGGGGTAGGGGTGGGTTTAGGGGCTCCTCTCCGAATTGTTAAAATGTAAAGATTTCACCCGAAATATATTTACAAACGGAACGGAAGTTTTTGTATAAACATGCGGCAGTTTCCGAATAATTATGCGAAACATGCATATTTTTCATCGAAAAACGGTGAAAATTGCTTCCAAAAGTGCTACTTTTAGCGTTCAAAAGTGCAACTATTGGACTGCGAAAGTGGCACTTTCGCAACGTGAAAGTTGAACTTTCACAAACCGACAGTGCAAATGTTTCGTATAAACCCCGCTTTTTCGCTTTCCAACCCGCTGATTATCAGAAAACTTTTCGCAGGAGCGCTTAAAATGCTTCCGCCCTTCTGATTGCCCACCGACAGAAATATACAGCCTTCCGGCGCGTTAATTTTTGTAAAGAAACCTAAAACGTCTCTTGAAAAATGTCAAGAAAAGCGATTCGCCAACCCGCTGGAGAGTGACATTATTTCCTTCTCCGTTTTTTCCGCTCTGCCTTCTTTTTTTGCCGATTCTATCTCCTTTTTTGGAAAAACTTTGTATCTTTGCGCTCTGAGCACTGCCTGTTTAGGTTGCAGAAGCAGGAGAGGCGGTGCAGACATCGAGGGTAAGATAATAGCGTTTGCTGTTTATAAGACATTCCGAAGCTTGGTCGCAAAGGAGTCACAAGATAAATCAGGCAAGCGTTCACGTTGTGCGTGAACGTTAACTTGTCTTCTTGTGACGGGTATGACCAAGCACCTGGAATGTGGACGAGTGGCGTTCACGTCTTTGTGTTTGGTCATACGGTGTTTTAGGAGAGTACAACGCATTAGTATGAATCGAGTAATATTAATGCTTTATGGGAAAGAAAGTGTTGGGAGCAACCAAGGAGATGCTCCTGCAAGAGTTGGAAAGGCGTGTAGGCGATAAGGTGCTCGAGCCGTCGAATGCCGCATTGTTGAAAAAGCTGATTTGCAATGCAGACAGTGACGACGAGGCGCTGTCTATTGCTGCTTTGGGTACAACTTATAAAAAGACGGGCTTCCATTTCGACAAGCGTCTGGAACAGCCCACCAGCGACATTCGCTATCTGAAGAAAAACAACCAGTTAAGTTTCCAGACAGAAGAGGGAGGCTTGACACACAAACTCATCATCGGCGACAACTACGAAGCGTTGCAAAACCTGCAGGTTGAGTATCGTGGGCTGATTGATGTCATCTACATCGACCCGCCGTATGGGAAGGACAGCATGGGCGAATTTGCACAGACCAATTATGAGAACGCTATTACGCGGGACAATCTCCTCTCCATGCTCTATCCGCGCCTGATGTTGGCAAAGCAACTGATGGCGGACGACGGGGTCATCTTTTGCAGCATCGACGACAAAAATCAAGCATACGTCAAGTGCCTGTTTGATGAAGTGTTTGGGGAGAGGAATTTTGTAGATGTTTTACATTGGAAAAGAAAAAAGCAACCTTCATTTTTAGCTAAACATACAGCAAAGCTCATGGAGTATATTTTAGTATATGCAAAACAATGGGAATTGCTGGACAAATTGTCGATAGAAACAATTTCAGATTCAACAAAAAAGGTTATAAACCTTACAAATCAAGAATCCATAAGAGTATTCAAAAAAGGAGTAAGGGTTAAATGTGGAAAAAGCGGAATGATTCCAAAAGGGATTTATACGATAAAAACAATGACTGTAGAATATTTAGATGATATTTTTTATGAAGATGGTACGACCCTAAATGAAGTTGAAGTCAAAGCAAGATTTTCTGTATCACAAGAAAAAATAGATAGTTATATATGTCAAAATCTTTTATTTATTACTGCCAATTATGGATTAAGAAGAGATGTATCAAATGAAGAAAAGGAAAAAACAAAAGCTATAACCGATTTACTTCTTGATTGGGGAGATAATCAAGATAGTGAAAAAGAGCTGAAAGATATTTTTCATTATAAGCCTTTTGATTATTCTAAACCTACAAAACTGATTGTTAATTTAATAAAATCAGCAAGGAAACCAGATGCTCTCGTCCTCGATTTCTTTGCGGGTTCAGGTACGACGGGTCATGCGGTGCTGGCATTGAATGAAGCAGATAAGGGCAGTAGGCGGTTTATTTTGTGTCAGTCGAATGAAGTGACGGAAACCACGCCGAACGGTATTGCATACGACGTGACGAGCAAGCGATTGAAGCGAATCATGACAGGCGAATGCTATGACGGAAAAAAGGATTTCAAATGGGTAGAAAGCAATCTGCCGTATGGTGACAACCTTGATGTGTATGAGATAGGTAGGGTGTTTCATGCGGAAACAACTGAGGGCAAGACGCCTTTCGATGTGATAGACGAGACGCTCTACGGACGCGAAAAATTCAAGACCCTCCGCGAGAAAGTCGAGTGGGTGTGCAGCAATTTCGAGAACTGTCAGAAGTGTGTGCAGAATGATGATGAATGGGAATCAGACAAACGGGTGAGAGACGATGCTACAAGAAGTTAAGGATTTGCAACAGCGTGCAGTCAGCGAGTTGCTGCAGAAAGTGAAAGGCAATAGAGACGAACTGACATTCCGGGCTCCAACGGGCAGCGGAAAGACGCGCATGATGGCTGATTTCATGAATCGCATGCTGGCAGAACGCTCTGATGTAGTGTTCCTCGTTTCAACGCTATCAAAGGGGAATCTCGCACAACAGAATTATGATACGTTCAAGATGTGTGCCGACAATGCCACCTTCCCATACCTGAAGCCGCATCTCATCTCCACAGAAATAAGTGGAGAAGAAAGCCTTTACATCCCATTGGACAGCAACGTGTATGTGCTGCCACGCGACTTGTTCAAGAAAAACGGACGACTCATGCAAGGACCGATGCTCAATTTCCTTCATAAAATGACGGAATTCTATTTCGGGAAGGGACTGAACAAGAAGATATACCTCATAAAAGACGAATGCCATCAGGCGACCAACAACCTCGACGCCATATCAAATGATTTTTTCAACAAGACAATCAACTTCTCTGCTACGCCCAACATGCGTCGCGGACAAGTGCCCGACGTACAGATTACCGACGAGGAGGCAGTACAGGCAAAACTCATCAAGCGGGTGGAACTCTACGATGACGAAATGCAGACGGTAGCCGATGCTGTTGACAAGTTCATAGAAATCAAAGAAAATTACCGAAACCTGCTTCATGTCAATCCGTGTCTGATTATCCAGATATCGAACAAAGAGAAAGCTGAAGAAGAGTGGGAAAAGCACATTAAACCAGCACTGGACAGATATCAGGAGCTGAAGTGGATAAAAATCATGGACAAGGATAAGGACTGCGACACGAACGATGCATTCAAAAACAAACTACCCGTATCCAAATGGAAAGACTATGCCAAAGATAATGCGTCAACCATCGATGTGATAGTCTTCAAAATGGTTATCTCTGAAGGATGGGACATTCCCCGCGCCTGCATGCTCTACCAAGTGAGAGACACGCAGAGCAAGCAGTTGGATGAGCAGGTAGTGGGACGTGTAAGGCGCAATCCCCGCTTGTTGGATTTCGAAACGCTTTCCAATGAAGCAAAGCAACTCGCTATGACAGCATGGGTGTGGGGCATCGAACCGGAGAGTATGAGACGCACATATAACGTCAGCCTATGGAAAGAACAAAGAGGAGAAATACAATCGAGAATAAAAGTTACTACCACCAAACTCGGAAACTTGACAAAAAAGAAAGGCTTTGACATAGAAACATTGGTCAAACCTGTCAACGAGCCCACACGAACGGACATTTTCAACCTCTACAGAAAACTGCAGAAAAGCGACAACGATATTCAGGACTTGTGCTTCGAATATGCGAAAGATGACACGACACGCTGGTGGACGTTCATGGAACAAATCGACAGATTGAAGAAAGCGTATGATACTTATGTTTGTGACTACTCGAAAAGTATGGAGATAGATAAAGAAACGTCGTTCCCGGCAACATCTTCTTACACCGACAACGGGAACAGGCTGAATCTTGAAAACTGGGTGTGGCGTAAAAAGAACGCGACAAACACCCTGTTTTCTTTTGACAGTGAAGCCGAATGCCAATGGGCATCGTTGTTGCAAAAGGTTGCAAACAGGTGTGGTGATGCAGTAGAAGTCTCCGATATCTTCGGCAATGAGGAAATCTTTCTTTGGGGCAAGAACTTCCCGCAGAATTCAGACATCAAGTATGAATATTACGACGAGGGCATTCATGCTTCCTATCCGGATTTTATCATGAAAGATAAGAAAGGTATCATACATGTGTTTGAAGTCAAAAGTGTCAATCCTTCCAACCAAATACATATTGACACGCATGAATATAATGAGAAAATCAACAGACTTTGTGAATGCTACAAAGCATCGTCACGTCTTCTGCCCAATCATTATTTCTATCTCCCCGTCTTGAGAGGAGACGAATGGTATATCCGAAGATTTCAGAAAGGTAGTGAGGAAGTTATTTCAGAGGAAACATTTATCGAATCACTCATGTAATTGCAGCTCTGTATTGGTTTAGTGAATGGGTAGTAAGGTTTCTCCAACGAGCGCTTGGCTCGTACATAAACTGGAATTTATCTTTTAGAATCGCTTCGCGAGAAATCTTACAAATCTATTCAAATCATACAAATTCCTCTTAAAGCAATTTCACTTTGTCAATGATACCAGTCTTTGGGTCACGGTGATACCATTCGGAATAAAGCCCTTCGGGACTGAAATTGATAAGCATGCCGAACGGCAAGTGCGTTAGATTCATATAGTTCCAAAGCTGCCGCCGGTGGGGCGTATCTATATGTGCGATGGCTTTCAGTTCCACAATAATGTCACCGTCAATCACTAAGTCCATTCTATAGGTCTGGTCAAGTTGCACATCATCCCAGTAAATCGGAAGGCATACCTGACGTTCAACCTTATGTCCCTTTTGTTCCAAAAGATATTTCAAGGCAGCTTCATAAGCTGATTCCAAAAGTCCATAACGGTATTTTCTATGTACCTTCATTGCCATTCCTGTTATTTCTCGGAAGAATTCATATTTCTTGTTATACTCTGCTATCAAGTCCATCTTCAAACATATTTGTTAGATTTGTAAAGATTTGTAAGATTTCTGTCCGAAGGACACTCCATTAGTTCGCTAAATTGGAATTTAACTTTCCTCCTTCAGATATAACACAGACTCTCGCAGGTCGATAATCAGCGTGAAATGGTGCCAGATATCATTACCAATGATGGCAGAGTACACATCACTCGCCATGGCACCCGAGGTGTCGGTGCTATAACGGACTTTCTGCTTTGGTACGGTAATATCGCCTACCTTAAGTTGCTCAATGCCGAATTCATAGCCGGCAGACTCACCGCCAACACCCCCGTGTTTAAAGTGGAACGGGGTTTTATCTTGGATTTTATCCAGTCCAAACTTTCCAGCTGCCTTGCTGGTGAACACAAGGCCACCGCCAGAACCAAGGTCCAGAAGAGCCTTGCCGGGTATTGTATTGCCTGAAGAAACAGTAACCTCAAAGGGCAAAAGAATTCGTCCGGGATGTTTAGGATCTGTTTGTATCGGAATTCGGGAGTAGTCCTTAGTCTGCGATGATGTCAGTCTGTCTGACACTGTGAGTTTACTGCGTTTGTAATCAATGGTGATGACTTTTCCCTTCCACTGACTAAGCCCCAAGATGCCATCGGCTTTATTACCAAGAATGGCGCGCAGATCGATGATGGGCACCATTTGTGGGGAATACTGCTTTCCTTCCAGCGAGATATTTACTCCGGAAAAAATAAGTACGGTTGGTTTGGTCTCGTTCCCCGCGCCACGCACCATTGCCTTTCCCATCTGGGAATATTTGACTCCGCTCTCGGCAAGCCATGTGCTGTCCAGATACACATCGGCAGAACCTGTGTCAAAAACAAGGTGTGTAGTTTTCCCGTTCACCTCTGCATTCAGATATATGTGATTGGAAATAAACTCAAAGCTGTGTTCCTGAGCATATAAGGCAGCACTCAGGAGCAATAGAAAAAAGGTTGAAAGAAGTTGTCTCATATCTTTATACGTCGTTAAATTCCGATTTAGTTGTTCTGACTAATGAGATTCACCACCACCTTCACCATCACGTCCTTTTCTTCCGTCCGACTCTCAGCAATCATCAGTGTAAGAGCCACGAGGGTATTGTCCGACAGTCGTTTGCTGCCATCGGCGCGATAGAGAATGCCGTTGTTGTTGAGGAACCAAAGGAACAGTGTGGCAGCAATGCGTTTGTTGCCGTCGCTGAAAGAATGGTTCTTTGTAACGAGATAGAGCAGCATGGCGGCTTTCTCTTCTACGCTGGGATATAGTTCCTCGCCAGCGAAGGTTTGGTATATCTGACCGATACTGCTTTTGAAGGAATCGTCTTTCTCATTTCCAAAGAGACTACTGCCACCAAACTTACTGCGCAGTGCATGGATGGTCTCCATTGCATTCTCATAGGTAGCATGGAATCTCTCTTCCTGCGTGGTATTCTTCACCGTTATACGTTGGTAGTCGTAGTCATCGAGCGTGTCGAGGGCATAGGTGTAGTCCGCCACCACATCGAACAGGGCATTAGTCTCGTCATTAGACAATAGTGGTTGGTTTTGGATGGTGCGCCCAAGCATACCTACCAGCTGGCGCAACTCGCCAATCTGCTCCTTGCGCATACGCTCATTGACAGCATAGCCCTTGACGAGGTAGTCTTTCAAGACATTACGGGCCCAAATACGAAAAGCCGTTCCACGTTTGCTCTTTACACGGTATCCAACGGAGATGATGACATCGAGATTGTAGTATTTCACCTTTCTGGCAACCTCACGCTGGCCTTCTTTTTGAACTGTCAAGCATTCCTTGACTGTTGACTCTTGCTTAAGTTCCCCTTCTTTAAACACATTACCAACATGGAGACTGACATTCTGCTTTGTTGTTTGAAATAATTCAACCATCTGGGCCTGAGTCAGCCACACCGTATCGCTTTCCAGACGAACGTCAATCTGTGTCCGTCCGTCGTCAGTCTGATATATAACTATCTGGCTTTTTTCCATAAATTCCAATTTAATGGCATTTAGGGCTTCGTCTCAGCATAGCTCAAGTAAATTTGGCTCTGCGTTCGGCTTGCGCCTAAATTCCGATTTAATGGCATTTAGGGCTTCGTCTCAGCATAGCTCAAGTAAATTTGGCTCTGCGTTCGGCTTGCGCCTAAATTCTGATTTATCTGTTAGTGCAAAACTAATAATTTTATCGGAAACAGCCACACTTTTTGGAAGGAAAAGAAGAGAAGCGAGCATAATCTCATTGTTTTTCCTCTCATGGCACCATCACTTTTCCTGTTATTTTCTGTATCATCGTTAAAATCACACCACACTTTTGCAGTTTCGGAATAATTGCGTAATTTTGCACAACAAATAAAAACAACAGATACTATGATAAGGAAAGATGCAACTTGGTTTGAAGTAAAAATCCGCTATGACAAGACGATGGACGACGGACAGCAGAAGGCTACCGACGAGCTGTATGTGGTTGACGCACTGACGTTCACCGAGGCAGAGGCAATCATTACCGAAGAAATGTCGTCGTACATCAGCGGCGATTTTGAAGTGAAGGACATCAAAAAAGCTACTTACAAGGAAATCCTCTTCAGCGACAAGGCTACTGATGATAAGTGGTACAAAGTGAAGGTACAGGCTATTTCCATCAACGAGAAGACCGAGAAGGAAACGCGCGTGAACCGATATTCGCTCGTGCAGGCACAGACGCTCATGCTCGCCGTGAAATATGTGGAGGACGACATGCGCGGCTCGCTGGCAGACGAGACGATTGTCAGCATAGCCGAGACGAAGGTAATGGATGTGTTTGAACATCGGGAAATCCAGAAAAAGGAAGACTTGGAAGGGTAGTGGACAGAATAATCTAAGGGGAAAGTCATGCACGACATAAAAGGACATCTGCACGAAGTGCTTGCCAGTCTGCCCGACGGGGTGCGGCTGGTGGCTGTGGGGAAGTACCACCCATGCGAAGACATCATGGCAGCATACGATGCCGGGCAACGCATCTTTGGCGAAAACCATGTGCAGGAACTGGCGAAGAAACAGCCTGTGCTGCCGCAGGACATTGAGTGGCACTTCATCGGACATCTGCAGACCAACAAGGTGAAATATATCGCATCATACATCTCGATGATTGAAGCGGTGGATTCGCTGAAGCTGCTTCGTGAGATTGACCGCCAGGCAGCGAAGCACAACCGGGTGGTCAAAGTGCTTCTCGAACTTCATGTTGCTCAGGAAGATACGAAATACGGGCTCTCGCTCGATGCTTGCCGCAGCTTGCTGGAAGAAGGCTCGTGGCGGGAGCTGCAGCATGTGCAGATTTGCGGATTGATGACGATGGCATCGAACGTGGACGATGAAGAGCAGATACGCTCCGAGTTGATGGCGGCTGCCGACTTCTTCGACGAAGTGAAGGAACAGTATTTTGCCGATTCACCTGAATTCTGCGAACGCAGCTGGGGCATGAGCCACGACTATCCGATAGCCGTGGAGTGTCGCAGCACCATTGTCCGTGTCGGCACTACGATTTTCGGCGAGCGCAAGTATTGAGGCAAAGGTCGCATCATACCGCCCCTATAAAAGAAGCGAGGCTATATCTGCCCATGTGACAAGTATAGCCTCGCGCACGTACATTAACATATTATATATAGGCGGATTCCAACATCAGGAATCCGCCTGTTGTGCAAGCATCTATTGCTGCGGGATGTTCTTCAGAATCTCGAGCAAGTGATCCCATACCATCTGCACGGTCGGAATGTGCAGACGCTCGTCGGGTGAGTGCACGCCGCGCAATGTCGGACCGAACGACACCATGTCGAGGTTCGGATAGCGCTCGGAGAAGAGACCACACTCCAATCCAGCGTGGATACCCAGCACCTTCGGCTCTTTATTGAACAGTTTCTTGTAAGTCTCTACTACCGTTTTTGTCAACTCGCTATTCGGATTCATCTTCCATGCCGGATATGGATCCTTCTGCTTGATTTCCGCACCAGCCAGTTCGAACGTTGCACGGATAGTATTGGCTTGGTTCTCAAGGTTGCTCATCACGTTAGAACGCTGACTGCAGACAATCTTGATTTCATCGTCGGTGGTCACGACACTTGCCACGTTGTTGGAAGTTTCAACCAACCATGCGATAGCCTCGTCCTGACACATGGTGAAGATGCCATTGTCAACAGCCTGCAAGGTGCGGATGAGGGTAGTGGAGATGTCTTTCGGGAGCACATTCTCTGCCTCTGCGCTCTCCATACCGAAGTCCATGTTCTTTTCCGTCACGTGGAATTCCTCTTCCACATTGCTGATGAACACGTTCCAGTCGGCACGCACCTCTTCCTTCTTGTCGGCAGGAACAGCAAATACGACAATACCATCGCGCGGAATAGCGTTGTGAAGCTTACCTGCGTTGAAGTTAGCCACGCGCACGTCGAACTTGCTCATTTCCTTGTAAACGAAGCGTGTGAGCACCTTGATGGCATTGGCGCGCTTCTTGTTGATGTCGTCACCAGAGTGTCCGCCCACAAGTCCTTTCAGGGAAATCTTGATAAAGAAATAGCCAGCCGGTGCAGCCTCTTTCTTAAAGTGGAACTTCGCTTCCGTCGTCATACCGCCTGCGCAGCTCACGAAAATCTGTCCCTCATCCTCAGAGTCGAGGTTGATGAGCATGTCGCCGCCCATGAAGCCAGCCTTCATCCCTTCAGCTCCGGTGAGTCCGGTTTCCTCATCTACGGTGAATACGCACTCGATGGGGCCGTGCTCGATATCGTTAGAGTCGAGGATAGCAAGTTCGATAGCCACTCCGATACCGTCGTCAGCACCGAGCGTAGTGCCCTTGGCTGTCAGCCATTCGCCGTCAACATAAGTCTGAATGGCATCTTTCTGGAAGTCGAAATCGAGGTCAACCAACTTCTCGCATACCATGTCCATGTGGCTCTGCAAGATGACCGTCTTGCGATTCTCGTATCCGGGTGTAGCCGGCTTGCGGATAAGCACATTGCCTGTTTCGTCAACTTTGGTTTCAAGTCCGCGACTCGTGCCGAATTCTTTCAGGAACTCAATCATTTTCTCCTCGTGCTTGGAAGGACGGGGAATCTCATTGATGCGCTCGAATTGCTCGAAGACGCAACGAGGTGTCAATTCATTTTTGTTCATAAATGGTTGTTTTATCAATTAATAATTAATGTATGATGTTCTTCATTGGAGTAAAAAATAAATGAATTTATTTTGTTCTTCCCTTGATTTGCACTATCTTTGCAAGCGCAAAATTAATAAAAAATGTTTGAAACTCTTTTATTAAGCGTGTTAATAATTGCTATTGCGCTCATTTTATTGTTGGTGAAAGTGCTTCTGAAGAAGAACGGGAGTTTCTCTTCGCAACACATTCACGACAATCCGGCTATGCGCGAGAGAGGCATTGACTGCGTATTGGAGCAAGACCGCAAGATGCGCACGAAGAGTAAGGGAGTGGCAGAGCAAAGTGTAAAACATTAAAATCAGAATAAAATGAATAAGAAAAATCTTTTTAGGACAATGGTCCTTACGGCAGTGGCAGCGATTGCCGTGTCATCATGCGACAATGCAAACTCAAAGGCAGACAACAAATCGCAGGCGAACGGAAAACCGACAGAGTTGAAATTGGCTTATGTGGAAATCGACTCAATCATGACACAATATAATTTCTGCAAGGAATATTCGAAGGTTCTGGAGAAGAAAGGACAGAATATCCAGAGCACACTGGCACAGAAACAGCAGGCTTTGCAGAATGCCGGTGTCAACTTCCAGCAGAAACTGCAGCAGAATGCTTACACCCGTGAGCAGGCAGAAGGAATCCAAGCTAGCCTGCAGAAACAGGCAGCCGACCTTGATGCACTCTCACAGCGACTGGGAAATGAGTTCCAGGCAGAAACGGAAAAGTTCAATGAAGCGCTCCGCGATTCTATCCGCCATTTCCTGGACCAATATAATAAGGATAAGAAATACAGCATCATCTTCAGTAAGCAAGGAGAAAACCTGCTCTACGCAGACAAGTCGTATGACATCACGGATGATGTGATTGCTGGACTGAACAAGAGCTACAAATCAACTATAAAGAAAGAAGAGACAGCAGCGAAGATTGAAAAGGCTGCAAAGAAATAAATCAGAAAAAGAATTGGGGCAGGTGATGAGCCTGCCCTTTTTTATTGATGACAAAGAAAGAACGATACAAATACATTCTGGAATACTTCCACACGCAGCTGCCGGAGGTGACGACGGAACTGGAATTCGGAAACGTGTTCCAGCTATTGGTGGCTGTCGTGCTGAGTGCGCAATGTACGGATAAGCGCATCAACCAAGTGACGCCGGAACTGTTCCGCCGCTTTCCCGATGCAAAGGCAATGGCAGAAGTGGAGGAAGACGAGTTGTACGAATATATCAAAAGCGTTTCCTATCCACACTCGAAAGCACGCCACTTGATGAGAATGGCGCAAATGATTGTGAAAGATTTCAAGGGCGAGGTGCCTGACAATCTGGACGACCTGATGCTTTTGCCCGGCGTGGGACGGAAAACCGCCAACGTCATACAGGCAGTGGCTTTCGGAAAACAGACGATGGCAGTCGATACGCATGTATATAGAGTCAGTCACAGACTCGGGTTGGTTGCAAAAACAGCCAACACCCCTTATAAAGTGGAACAGGAACTGGTGAAAAACATTCCACCGGAAATCATTCCGAAAGCTCATCATTGGCTATTGTTACACGGCAGATATGTATGCACCAGCCAGCGACCGAAATGCAAGGAATGTGAATTTGACAAGATTTGCCCGAAACTTTTAGAAGGTTCAAAACTGTAAATATGGACTCAAAACGAATATTAGCTTTTTTAAGAGAAGTGCAACAAAACAACAACCGTGCATGGTTCGCATCACACAGGGATGAGTATCTGGCGTGCAAGGAGGATTTCGAGAAAGATGTGGCAACCATCATTGCACGGATTTCAGAGTTCGACCCGAGCATCTCGCATATCACTCCGAAAGATGCCACCTATCGTTTTTATCGTGACACACGCTTCTCACCTGACAAATCGCCCTATAAAAATCATTTCGGGGCTTACATCGCCGCACACGGAAAGAAAGCACTGCATGGCGGATATTATGTCCATCTGGAGCCCAACCACTGCTTGCTTGCCTGCGGAACATACTGGCTGCCCACGAATATCCTGACCTCATGTCGCAATGAAATCATGGGAAACATCGAAGAATGGCGCAAAAGGGTGGAGAACAAGGACTTCGTGAAAACCTTCGGAAAACCGGCAGGAGGTAGCTGGGACGACAGCCACGGATTCGGAATGGAACACCTGAAATCCTGTCCGGCAGGATTCCCACGCGACTACGAGCACATACACTACTTGCGGATGAAAGATTACTGTTGCTGGAAAGGTGTGGATGAAACGTTTTTCACGAAAGCGAAATGGATGGACGAGATGGTGAAAATCTTCAAGACGGCAAAGCCAATGATGGATTTCATCAATGCCGTCGTGGATGACTATGAATAACTGCCAACGACATCCGTTGAGATTTTCGCCACGAATTAAATCCGTTTTTTGAAAAAATCTTTCAGAAAAACTTGTGCATGAAAGAGAAAGTATTTACATTTGCAAACATAACAGGATAAGATGATTGTCAGTATATTACAAACCGACATCGTATGGGCACAGCCAGAATGCAATGCCCAGCATGCTGAACGCTTAATCAATGAGTGCAAGGGTAGTGACCTCTATGTGCTTCCGGAAATGTGGAGCACTGGATTTGCAACCGATCCTGACGGAATCGCAGAAACAGATTCCCAGTCGTTGAAGTGGATGCAGAAAATGGCTGAGAAGAAACAGGCAGCCATCTGCGGAAGCCTTGCCATCAAAGACGCTGACGGTTCGTATAGAAACCGGCATTATTTTGTGAAGCCCGACGGCTCGTATCAGTTATACGACAAACGCCATTTGTTCTCATACGGAGGAGAAGACAAGAATTACACACGTGGAGAGGAAAGGACTGTTGTGGAATATGGTGGCTGGCGGTTTCTGCTTCTGACCTGTTACGACCTGCGGTTCCCCGTATGGAGCCGATACCGTGGTGATTACGATGTCATCATCTACGTATCCAACTGGCCGGAAACACGCCAACGGGTGTGGGAAATCCTGCTGCGTGCACGAGCCATTGAGAACCAATGCTATGTCATTGCAGCCAATCGTGTGGGAAATGACGACCAGTGTTCATACGTCGGAGGAAGCTGCATCATCGATGCGAAAGGAACAACAATCGTTGAGAGCGTCTCACCAACGGAGCAGGAGTTGACAGCAGAGTTGTCAAAAGAAAAGCTGGAACTGTTCAGGAATAAGTTTCAAGTATTAAAAGACCGAGATTAATCAATTAAAACGACATAACATGAAAAAGGACAAAAAAGTATTAACCCTCAAAACTATTACAAAAAGTAACGTATGGGAGTTGCAGGAAAATGATATCTTCCGTATGTGGGAGGCAGCAGAACGTGATGCTGACCTCAGAGATAATTTGCCACACTATCGGGACATTATCAAAAGTGCCTTTGAAATGGAAGACTTGGTTGTGGACAAGCCTGAAGTCGTAAAAAAATATAAGCAGAGAGATTTCAAGGTGTCGCAGGTGAAACTGGCTGACGGCTCGAAGAAGAAAATCGCCATCAAGAAGCGCGCCATCCTGCGGGTCACCGACTTGACGTATGAGAATATACGCCATATCTCCGCTGGAAAACTGCTGGAAGTGATTGACCGAAATTTCGGCGGCGGATGGGAAAGCCTCTCACAAAGTATCAGAGATATTATCGAAGCAGGATTCGACATCAGCACAACCACGCTACCGAAAGACAGACTCCGCAAGAAAGGCGGCATGTATGAAAAGAAAGTTGCCGACGGATTCGAAGTGCTTGAGATAGAAAAAGGAGCATGGATTGAAGCAATCTTTGCCAAGGAGAAACCCAAAGTTGAAAGAGTGAAGAGCAAGTATGATGCAGATGAGGAGAATCTCTCTGATGATGAAGATGAAAACCTTCCAGACCACAATTACACCAATGATGACGACGATGATGACGACGATCTTTATGATGAGGACAAGCTGACGGAAGAAAGCTACCACACCACTTTCGACGAAGAGGCGCCCGACGATCTCAGCATTGCCGAAGATGTGGCGGATGAGTATGACGGATAAATCATTCCGGAGACTATGATACACAAAAAAGGGGTTGCATTGCAATGCAACCCCTTTTTTATATGCTTAATTGACTTTTAATTCTTGAAGAATTTCTGTACGTCTTCGTTGGGAACCATTTGCTCATCGAAAATGTAAGCACCAGTCTTGGGGCTTTTCACCATTTTGATTACTTTTGTGTAAGCGCGACCATCCTTTGAGCCTTCGTGGAGGGTAGCGACGGTTTTCTTTGCCATATCCTAAATGCGTTTATTTAATTTCCTTGTGAAGAGTCATCTTCTTCAGGATGGGGTTATACTTTTTCAGTTCCATACGGTCGGGCGTGTTCTTACGGTTTTTCGTCGTGATATAACGACTTGTACCTGGCAGACCGCTGTTTTTCATCTCTGTGCACTCAAGAATGACCTGCACTCTGTTGCCTTTCGCTTTTTTGTTTGCCATAGCGTTATTCTCCTATCACTTTAATATCTTTCCAATCTACATAGCCTTTTTCCACTGCTTTTTTAAGAGCGGCATCAAGACCAACCTTGTTAATGAGACGCAAGCCGGCAGCACTCACTTTGAGAGAAATCCAGCACTGTTCTTCAACATAATAGAATTTTTTCGTGAACAAGTTCACGTCGAACGTACGCTTTGTGCGATGTTTCGAGTGGGAAACATTGTTGCCGACGAGGGCTTTTTTCCCTGTAATTTGACAAATCTTCGACATTGCTATCTATTTTTTCTTTTTTGACATCTATTCTAAACAGGGTGCAAAATTACATTTTTTTTCCAAATAAACAAAATAAAATTCTCAAAAATGTCACTATTTTATGTTTTTTTTATTTGAAAGTTGTCATTTATGGGGCATTTTTCCCTGTTTGCCTATTGTTTTTCACTCCATTTACCCTTCTGCCGGCATTGATTTTTTATGCACTTGACGTTCCGTCAGATATTGCAGGAATAACTGCATGGCACGGCGAGAGGCTATGGCGATGTTGATATCGCGACCGAAATCGTTCGTCAGTTTGCAAGTAATGATTTCGTCGGACGAGCCGCATGCCAACCAAATGGTACCGACAGGATTCTCTTTCGTTCCACCTCCGGGACCTGCGACACCGGTCGATGCGATGGCATAGTCAACGTTGAGAGTCTTAATTGCGCCCTTGACCATTGCGATGGCGACCTCCTCGCAGACTGCTGTTTTCTCTTCGAGCAGTTGGTGGTCAACATTCAGAAGTTTTTCCTTGATTTCATCCGTATATGAGATGACGCTCCCTTTGAAGTAGGTGGAAGCCCCCGGGACGGCAATGAGTGATTCTGCAATCTTGCCACCCGTACAACTCTCAGCCGTTCCGACTGTTTTCCCTGATTCATAGAGAATCTGATGAACCTCGCGACTTAAAATCTTATTTTCAAAATCCATGGTTTCATTTATTTAAAGGTTATTTTGCTAAATGGTGGTTTGTCAATCTTACAGAAATCACCATCCTTATATTTATAGTATCCTGTGACGGCAATCATTGCCGCATTGTCTGTCGTATAACTGAACTTCGGGATATAGATAGTCCATCCATATTTCCCGGCATGTTCCTTGAAAGCGTTTCGCAAGCCGTTGTTTGCCGACACGCCTCCAGCGAGGGCTATATGCTTGATTCCTGTTTCTTTGGCAGCCAGGCGCAGTTTTTTCATGAGGATTTTGACGATGGTTGCTTCGATGCTTGCAGCCAGGTCTTCCTTGTGATGTTCCACAAAATCGGGGTCGTCCTTCACCCAATCCCGCAAATGATACAGGAACGAGGTCTTCAATCCGCTGAAGCTATAGTCAAATCCCGGAATATTCGGTTCTGAAAACTGAAAGGCGTTCGGGTTTCCCTGCCGTGCAAGTTTGTCGATAATCGGACCTCCCGGATAGCCGAGCCCCATCACTTTTGAACATTTGTCGATGGCTTCGCCCGCAGCATCATCAATGGTCTGTCCGATAACTTCCATATCGTTGTAGGCATTCACCTTGACTATCTGCGAGTTGCCGCCACTGACCAGCAGGCACAGGAAGGGGTAGGGCGGAGATGATGTGTCGTTCTCCTGTTCTTTGATGAAGTGTGCCATGACGTGTCCCTGCAGATGATTCACGTCAATCATCGGAATGTTCAATGAACGTGCAAAGCCTTTTGCAAAACTCACGCCCACGAGCAGTGACCCCATCAAGCCGGGACCGAGGGTGAAAGCGACGGCTGAGAGTTGTTCTTTGCTGATGCCTGCCTGTTTGAGGGCTTGATCGACAACTGGGACGACATTCTCCTGATGAGCCCGCGAAGCCAGTTCGGGGACGACTCCTCCGTATGCCTCGTGGACTTTTTGTGAGGCGGTGACGTTGCTCAACAACACATCGTTCCTGACGATTGCGGCTGAAGTGTCGTCACAACTGCTTTCCAGTCCTAATATATAGATATTGTCATTCATTTCTTCAATAAGTTAAAATCTCGACCCCATGTTCTGTCATGAGGAAGGTGTGCTCCCATTGTGCGCTCGGCAGTTCATCGCCGGAGATGACTTCCCATCCGGTCTCGTCATCAGCATCGATAAACACCTTCCACGTGCCCATGTTGATCATCGGTTCGATGGTAAAGACCATACCCGGAACAAGCAACATGCCCTCGCCGCAATAACCGAAGTGGGGCACATCGGGCTCTTCATGGAATTGCAGTCCCACGCCATGTCCGCACAAATCTCGCACGACACCATAATGATACTTTTTAGCATGGCGCTGTATTGCGTGACCGATATCGCCGACAAAACCGTAAGGACGGGCAGCCTCGGCACCAATCTCAAGACATTCCTTTGCCACCCGCACCAACTGTTCTTTTTCCGGTGTTGTCTTTCCAATGATAAACATGCGTGATGCATCCGCATAATATCCGTCGAGAATGGTAGTAAAATCGATGTTGACGATGTCGCCTTCCTGCAAGATGTCTTCAGCTTTCGGAATGCCGTGGCAGACCACCTCGTTGATGCTCGTACACACGCTTTTCGGAAAGCCTTCATAGTTCAAACATGCAGGCGTTGCCCCGTGACTGGTACAGTAGTCATAACAGATTTCATCTATCTCGAGCGTGCTCATTCCCGCCCGTATGTGCTTTGCCACTTCGTCAAGCACGCCTGTATTGACCACACCACTGCGACGGATTCCTTCAATTTGCTCGGGAGTCTTTATCAGTTCGCGCGTCGGCACGGTTTTTCCTTTTTTCTCCCAAGCCATTATCTGCTTATCCATTTCCGTGAGTTGGTCGGAAAGCGGTATCCATCTTTTCTTTTTCCTGAAAGCCATTATCTGTCGTTACTATATTTATTATAATGTGTTTGCTGTGCGTCAGAGATATTCATATATTTCCTTGGTCCAGTCTTCGCCGTTTTTCGGACAGAAGGTTTGGATGGAAAGCTGTCTGGCTGCTTCCACGTTGCGCCATCCGTCGTCCACGAAAAGCGTCTCTTCGGGTTGGATTCGTTCCGTGTCCAATACTTTTTTGAAGAAAGCGAGGTCGGGCTTCATGATGCCGTGCTGATAGCTCACATAGAGCGCATCGAAATAGTCGCCGATGCCGTGTCCGTGTCCATCAAACAGGTCGCTCTGCGCCCATCCCATGACGAAGGGATTGTTGTTTGACATGAGCATCAGCCGATAGCCTTGTTCTCTCAGCGCCATCAATGTATCGAGATTGCGTTGGGGCAGTTCGCCGCAGTAGCCCTGCCAGGCAAAGGCACACTCATCCATCGTCAGCGTCTTGCCTATCGTCGCACTCAGTTCTCTTCTGAAGTCTTCCGCATTGATTTTTCCGCTTTCCAACTCTCCGAAAAGTCCGAATTGCGTGTAGGCGTCCAGTTTTTTGTCGGCATCTTTCAGACCGATTTGCTGAAAGCGCCTGACTGCCTGTGGCTGATCAATGGTGATTACCACACCGCCAAAATCGAAAATGATGTTCTTTATTCTGCCCATACGTCGTCAGTGGTCAAAAATGTTTGACGGCACGTTCCATCTCCCGCCGGTCTTCTTTTTCTTTCAGCGTCTGCCGCTTGTCGAACTCTTTCTTTCCCCGTGCCAGTGCGATATCCACTTTGGCGCGCCCTCGTGCATCGATGAAAATCAGTGTCGGAACGATGGTAAATCCCACTTGCTTGCCTGCATCCTCCAGCTTCCGGATTTCCCGTTTAGTGAGCAGCAGTTTGCGGTCGCGTTTAGCGTTGTGGTTGTTATAGGAACCATAGAAATAGGGTGAGATGTTCATCCCCTTCACCCACATTTCGCCATTGAGCACGATGCAGTAGGCATCCACGAGCGATGCCTTTCCCATTCGGATGGATTTGATTTCCGTGCCGGTCAGCACGATGCCTGCGGTGAATGTGTCAACAAAATGGTATTCGAACGAAGCCTTTTTGTTCCTTATCTGTATGGGGCTTTTCTTCCTCAGTTCCTGTTCCGCCTTGTTCATGATTCTTTCTACTTTTTGACAACGACGAACTGTCCGATGTGCTCGTCGATGTATTGTGCCACCTGCGCCGTCCAGTCTTCTTCACACTCCACGAATTCGTCGTCGAACTCGTCGAAGGCGGGGAAACGCTCGAACATTGCCATGAACTCCTCGTCCGTGCAGTCACGTTCGATTTCCTCATGGTGCTGCTCATATTTCTTCCGCACCTTGTTCATCAGCTTCGCCAAGTCATCCACGCCCCACATGCGCATCACCTTTGCAAAGGGATTGTGGAAGAAGAATGGTCCGTAGCCATTGTGTATGAGTTGCACGAATCCTCCGTCCATCACTTCCTCATGAAGGATGTGGTAGGCGAGGAGCGTTGCCTGGTCAGCGTTCAGTTCGGCAAGGTGTTCCCCCGTCAATTCTCCGTCAATCGACTGCATGACAGCATCGACGAAGAGTTGCACGAAAGCGTCCATGCCCGACTCGGCAGCCTCAATGATCTTCCTTTCCTCAAGTTCTATTTTTTTCATCGTGGTGCAAAAGTAACCTTTTTCCAACAAACTGGCAAACGAATAGGCAAAAATAACAATTTGAGGGGATGAAGGCAACATGCAAAGCGGCAACGGAACCTCTGCATAAACATGCAGAAAGGGATGTATAAATATGTAGTTGAACTTTCACTTTCCAAAAGTTGAAGTTTTGCAAGCTAAAAGTTCAACTTTCATCGCCTAAAAGTTCAACTTTTGCAAGCTAAAAGTTGAACTTTTGGAAACACATACTTAAATCGTTAAGAATCAATTTGTTACAAATCACAACACAGCGACGCACCCGCTGCATAAATATACAACACGAGCAGGAGGGAAACGGACATGTCCAACCCCGAAGATGACATCGCTCGACCTGCCCATGTGCATCAGAGATTTTGAGATGCACACCATATCGGCACAAAAACGACTTTTTTCCCTAAATATTTGCGTATCTCTAAATTAAAGAGTACCTTTGCGGAAATTTCAGAAAAGGGTATTCATTTTGCCACGATGCACCACAGGAGAATGGGGGAGGCATCTGTCGGCAGACGAGAAAAAGATTGTATCTAACTTATAAACACATTATTTATATTATGGTAATAGAAAAAATTCACGCAAGAGAGATTTTGGATTCACGTGGCAACCCCACCGTGGAAGTAGAAGTAACACTCGAGAACGGAGTCATGGGACGCGCAGCCGTTCCGTCGGGCGCCTCAACAGGTGAGAACGAAGCTCTGGAACTCCGCGATGGTGACGCTAACCGCTATCTGGGAAAAGGCGTCATGAAGGCAGTGGAAAATGTCAACACGATTATTGCACCGGCACTGAAAGGCGACTGCGTGCTCAATCAGCGTGCACTCGACTATAAGATGATTGCACTCGACGGAACTCCTACGAAGTCGAAACTCGGTGCAAACGCCGTGCTGGGCGTGTCGCTGGCAGCAGCCCAGGCAGCAGCAAAAGCACTGAACATGCCGCTCTATCGCTACATCGGCGGTTCAAATGCCTATACACTTCCCGTTCCGATGATGAACATCGTCAATGGTGGTGCACACTCAGACGCCCCGATTGCTTTCCAGGAATTCATGATTCGTCCGGTAGGAGCCTGCAATGAGAAAGAAGCTATCCGCATGGGTGCCGAAATATTCCACAATCTGGCAAAACTGCTGAAAGCAAGAGGACTGTCAACAGCCGTCGGCGACGAGGGCGGTTTCGCTCCGGCATTCAACGGCATCGAGGATGCACTCGACACCATCGTCGAAGCCATCAAGAAAGCCAACTATGAACCGGGAAAGGACGTGAAAATCGCCATGGACTGCGCTGCCAGCGAGTTTGCCGTACAGGAAAATGGTGAATGGTACTACGACTATCGCCAGCTGAAGAACGGCAAGAAGAAAGATCCTAACGGAAAGAAACTCTCTGCCAAGGAGCAGATTGACTATCTCGAGGAACTGATCAACAAATATCCCATCGACTCTATCGAGGACGGACTCGACGAGAACGACTGGGACAACTGGGTGAAACTGACAGAGCGCATCGGTGACCGCTGCCAACTCGTTGGCGACGACCTGTTCGTGACCAACACGAAGTTCCTGGAAAAAGGCATCAAGATGGGAGCAGCCAACAGCATTCTCATCAAAGTCAACCAAATCGGTTCGCTCACGGAAACACTCGAAGCAATCGAGATGGCACACCGCCACGGCTATACAACCGTCACATCGCACCGCTCCGGCGAGACCGAAGACACGACAATTGCCGACATCGCCGTTGCCACGAATTCAGGACAAATCAAGACGGGTTCACTCTCACGCACGGACAGAATGGCTAAATACAACCAGCTGATCCGTATCGAAGAAGAACTCGGCGACGCAGCAGCCTACGGCTATGCAAAACTGAAATAAGAAATCGGACATATCAGTGGAAAAGGCGGGTGTAATAAATCCCGCCTTTTCACGTTATAAAAATAAGTAAACATTTCGCATGACCATGAAAACGGGAGTTCGTTGGCTCATATCAGCCCTTTTCCTGAGCATATTCTCTCATCCGGTATATGCCCAGCGGCATGAGATTTTCAGTAACCGAATTGCCACTTTACAAGTGGTGGCAGGAACCGACTGGCTTTCACCGCCCATCATCCCACTGCGAGGAAACGTCCCCATCCACATCAGTTTCGACGAACTGTCGCACACCTATCAGCGCTACGTTTACAAGATAGAACACTGCGAAGCCGACTGGAGCGTGTCGCAAGAACTCTTCGAGAGCGATTATCTCGAAGGCTTTGCATCCGGAAACCCGATAGACGATGTCGTGGAGTCGCTCAACACCAACGTCTTATACACGCATTACTCCATCCGCATTCCCAACGAATACTGCCGGTTGAAGATGAGCGGCAACTACCGGCTGACGGTTTACGACGACAACAACGACGACGAACCTGTGCTGACGGCATGCTTCATGGTCGTTGAACCACTGATGGGCGTAGCACTCGGCATGACAACAAATACCGACATCGACATCAACCACGCCCACCAACAAGTGTCGATGGACGTGAACTATTCGGGCATCAACGTGAACAATCCGCAACAGCAAATCAAGACGGTGGTCATGCAGAACGGCAGATGGGACAATGCACGCATCAATACGCAGCCACAATACACCATGCCCGACGGATTGCGGTGGGAACATAACCGGCACCTTATCTTTGAGGCGGGCAACGAATATCGCAAGTTTGAAGTGCTTGACGTGGACCACCCGACGATGGGTGTTGACCAAATAGAGTGGGACGGTCGCGACTATCTGGTGCATCTCTTCCCCGACACGCCACGCCCAAACTACCTGTACGACGAAGATGCCAACGGCGCATTCTACATCCGCAACAGCGACAACATCGAAAACGACCGCATGACGGACTATGTGCTCGTGAATTTCCTCATCCCCAACGTGCCACGAATGGATGGCGAAGTCTATATCAATGGCGCATGGACCAACGACCGCTTCCTGCCACGCTACCGGATGCAGTACGACGAAGAGAAGCGCTGCTACCATGCTACCGTGCAACTCAAACAGGGATATTATTCTTACCAATACCTGCTCGTACGTCCAGACGGAAGCATTACACCCATGCCGACGGAAGGTTCCTACTACCAAACGGAAAACTCCTATCAAGCACTCGTCTATTATAAAGAACAAGGCGGACGCACAGACCGACTTGTAGGCTATCAGCAGATTCGCACTAGCCGATAGGCGGATTCCGCATACGACAGGACTTGCCAAAGAATCGACAAGAAAATGTTTTGTTTTCTTGTGTCTGTATGAATATTTTTTCTTATCTTTGTACACACGTTTCATCAACGTGGCAGGCAAAGGATTTCTTCCTTGCTTTCAAAAATCAGCAGACACATGCATATAGCAATCGCAGGAAATATGGGAAGTGGAAAGACGACATTGACGACAATGTTGTCCGAACACTATGGATGGATACCACGTTTCGAGGCTGTGGACAACAATCCGTACCTGGACGACTACTATAAGGACATCGCACGATGGTCGTTCAATCTGGAAGTGTTTTTCCTAAAGCAGCGTTTCCGCGACCTGCTGGAGATAGCCAACTCCTCAGAGACCATCATACAAGACCGCTCCATCTTCGAGGGAGTATATGTCTTTACAGCCAACAACAAGGCGATGGGAAACCTTTCCGACCGCGACTTTGAGACCTATATGGGACTGTTCGAGTCAATGATGGCGGCAGTGAAGCATCCGGACCTCATGATATATCTCAGGGCATCGGTTCCACACCTGGTGCAGAACATTCAAAAACGGGGTAGGGAGTATGAACAGGCAATCCCACTGGACTACCTGAAAAACCTGAACGACCGCTACGAAGATTTTATCTTCAACAAATACAAGGGACGCATCCTCGTGGTGGACGTCGATCCACTCGACTTCCAGCACAATCCGAAAGACTTTGCCAGCATCATCGACAAGATAGACGCACAGATATTCGGACTATTTCCATAGAAGAATTCTTAGGAGTATTAAATAAATAGACAAAAGACTATGCATATCGCAATCGCAGGAAACATTGGCAGCGGGAAAACCACACTCACTAAATTGCTGACCAAACATTACGGCTGGACACCACGCTTCGAGCCAGTTGACAACAATCCGTACCTCGACGACTTCTATGCCGACATGGAACGGTGGTCGTTCAATCTACAGATATACTTCCTCAACAAACGATTCAAGGAAGTGGTGGAAATCTCAAAAAGCAGCGACACCATCATCCAAGACCGAACCATCTTCGAGGATGCACGCATATTTGCTCCTAACTTGCACGAGATGGGCATGATGAGCGACCGGGACTTCGCCAACTATTCCGACCTGTTCGACCTGATGATGTCACTGGTGAAACTGCCCGACCTGATGATTTATATCCGCACATCCATACCGACATTGGTCGCACAGATTCAGAAACGGGGACGCGAATATGAGAAGTCTATCCGCATCGACTATCTGCAAGGGCTCGGCAAACGCTACGAAGACTGGATTGCCACCTACAAGGGACACCTCATCATCATCGATGGTGACAACATCAAATTCGAGAACAACCCACAAGACTTCCAAACCGTCACAGACATGATTGATGCAAAACTCTACGGATTGTTCCCGATGGATTAGAAAACTACACATTATTATATATATAAGAGTGGGAGTAGGGTAAGATTGAAATAAAGCCAATAAAAAAAGAGACCTCTGTTCGGGGTCTCTTTTTGTACGCCTGCAGGGGTTCGAACCCTGGACACCCTGATTAAGAGTCAGGTGCTCTACCAACTGAGCTACAAGCGCATCCTCATTCAAGCAAACGAGCTATATCTCGGATTTGCGTCTGCAAAGGTAAATTTTATTTTTGAACCGACCAAATATTTTCCCACTTTTTTGGCAAACTGAAACAAAACCGAGCAAAAAAGGAACGGTTTACAAGCGAAAAACAGTATATTTATAAGGGATTGGACAACAAATAAAAAAAGTCGAAGAAAATTTTACTTTTTCTCGTAAAAAAGAGATTTTTTTATTATCTTTGCAGTCGATAAAACCTATATTATATGCACAAACGTAATTTAATCTCCATTTCGGATTTGTCGAAAGAAGAACTCCTGGCATTACTAAAACGAGCACAGGAATTTGAGAAGAACCCCAACCAAAATATCCTCGAAGGTAAGGTTGTGGGTTCTTTATTTTTTGAGCCCTCGACGCGCACCCGTCTTAGTTTCGAAACCGCTGTCAACCGCCTGGGTGGCCGAGTCATCGGATTCAGTGACGCCAGCACCAGCAGCCAGTCGAAGGGTGAGACTCTCAAAGACACTATCATGATGGTGGCTAACTATGCTGACCTTATCGTAATGCGTCATCCTCTCGAAGGTGCAGCACGCTATGCAAGCGAAATTTCAAAGGTGCCTATCGTCAACGCAGGAGACGGCAGCAACCAGCATCCCACACAGACGATGCTCGACCTCTACACCATCTATCAGACACAGGGCACGCTCGAGAACCTGACCATTACCATGGTGGGCGACCTGAAATACGGACGCACCGTACACTCGCTGCTCGAAGCCATGCACTTCTTCAATCCACGATTCAAATTTGTGGCTTGCAACGAACTGCGCATGCCGGATCAGTACAAAAAATATTGTGAGAAACTCGGCATCGAATATGAGGAAACGGCAGACTTCAATGAGGAAATCATCAACCAGACAGACATTCTCTACATGACACGCGTACAGCGCGAACGCTTCAGCGACCTGATGGAATATGAGCGCGTGAAGAATGTATATACGCTGACGGCAAGCATGCTGAAAGGATGCAAACCCAACCTCCGCGTACTCCACCCGCTGCCACGCGTGACCGAAATCGCACAGGACGTGGACGACACGCCGCAGGCATACTACTTCGAACAGGCACTGAACGGACTTTACACCCGTGAAGCTATCATCTGCAGGGCATTAGGAATCTAAAAAGAAACCGTAAACAAAAAGACAAACTATGAGCAATCAAACAAAAAAGGAAATGGCCGTAGCAGCTTTGCGCAACGGTATCGTAATAGACCATATCCCGTCAAACTCGCTATTCAAGGTGGTCAACATCTTGGGCATCGAAAACATGACGAACAACGTGACCATAGGCAATAACTTCGACAGCGGAAGCATGGGAAAGAAAGGCTTTATCAAAATTGCTGACGTGGAAGTGCCTGAGGAGACTCTGAACCGCATCGCAGTGATAGCCCCGCAAGCAGTCATCAATATCATCCGCGACTATGAGGTAGTGGACAAGCATCTGGTGGTTCTGCCCGACGACTTGGTGGACATCGTGCGCTGCAACAATCCGAAGTGCATCAGCAACAACGAACCGATGAAGACCCACTTCCACGTGATAGATGCAGAACAGCACACCCTGCGCTGCCGCTATTGCGAACGCATCGTCTCCAACGAAGAAGTTGTGCTGAAATAAAGTGCGAAAAACTTCTATGAAGTAATTACGTGACAAGAGAGGATGTCCTGCTTTTGAAGTGAACCCCAGAAGTTAGACAGAATACTTCTGGGGTTCATTATGTATAGACATCACAGTTTAGAAGAAAAGAAAGAAATCATCCGCTTGCATGAGTCAGGAGCAAGCATGTGTGAGTTGATGA
>Ga0256406_1000393_pt1 | contig 82029 bp, 74 predicted proteins | sample RumenRJG_03DNA_FD_185986 | JGI IMG/M metagenome (GOLD analysis project Ga0256406, IMG submission 185986) | Bovine rumen microbial communities from Lethbridge, Alberta, Canada - RJG_03 | ecosystem: Host-associated > Mammals > Digestive system > Stomach > Rumen | place: Canada: Alberta | collected... | reverse complement strand
CATTGTGGGGTAAGGGGAAGGTATGCACAAATCGGACAAAATTCACGCTCATACTATCATGATGCATAGTGTTCAAGCTCTTTACTGCAATTGAGATTGCCATTGAGATTGCTTGCGGATTTTAGGGTATTATAAAATTTCTCTTGCAATCCATGCACAGGCCTCTGCGTCGGCAAGGGCGTGGTGATGGTTCTCCAAACAATAACCACACTCGGCGGCAACGGTGTGTAACTGGTGGTTGGGCAAGTAGCGGAACGCACGTCGGGAGGCGCATAGCGTGTCGTAGAACACATAATCGGGATAGTCCATGCGATAGACACGGAAGACGGCTTTAAGACAACCTTCGTCAAAGGGCTTGTTATGAGCCACAAGGGGCAGGCCTTCAATCAGAGGTTCTATCTGCGCCCATACCTTCGGGAATACGGGGGCATCGTCGGTGTCTTCTCTACATAAGCCGTGTACTTGCGAACACCAGTAATTATAATAGTTCGGCTCAGGCTGTATGAGAGAATAGAATGTATCTACAATCTCACCATTACGAACAATGACTATCCCAACGGAACAAACCGAAGAACGCTCATTATTGGCCGTTTCAAAATCAATTGCTGCAAAGTCTTTGAGCCCTGCTCTAAGATTTTCACGCTCGGCAGAGTTAATACCAGTATTACTCTGCTCTCGCTTACTCAAATCTTTCATTTATTCGTCCTCCTTATATTTGTTCCACATCCTCTTTATCTTCCCTGCCATCTCCTTACGAAGCCAAAGGGGTTCGAGCACTTCCACGTCCTCGCCGTTCCAAAGCACTTCCTGAATGAAGTCGTAGGACGGACGTAGGTGGTAAGTAAAGATGCTGTATTCTTCATTACGTTCTATCTCCTCCTGAGTCTCATGAAGCATGAGGTCGCGGATATAGTTGGCCTGACTCGCCACAACTTTCAGTTTGACGGTCTGCGGCTCTATACTTCGGTCAGCAATAATACCGAAACAATCTTCAAAGAATTCCTCTGCCGACCAATCCTTTGGCATTTCAAAAGTCTCGTCTGTTGCATGAAGATATTTAATTCGGTCAAGAGAATAGATGAACGGTCCATTTTTATAATAATATGGATCTGTGCTTCGTGCCACCATATACCAACGCTGACGGAAAAGCTTCACACAATACGGCTGCACATCAAAGTTATTCTCCTCGTCTTTCCAATAACTGTGATAGGTCATGTTAAGCACATGGTTTTCCTTCATTGCCTCAATGATGGGCTGAAGGTAGTTCTGCCCAGAAGGAACATATTCCAAAAGAATACGGTCTTTAATGCTCTGGCTGTTTGCCAAGGCATTGCTCACACAGAAAGTGTTGTAAAGCCAGGAACGGAGTCCGTTCTTACTGATGTCCTCCTCGTTCTCAATGTAGTAACGATACTCGCCACGTCCTTCATTAGCGATGTTGATGCCGAACATATCCCAGATGACATAACGCCAGTTGTCGAAGGTGCGCTTGGGAATATCGACCCCTCTGCTGATGTCATCTCGCAGCCACAGCTCGTTCAGTTCTTTGAATGAGATTTTACGCTTGCGATAGATAGTTTCTATCACCCAGACGTATTTGGTTATCAAACTTTGTCCTCTATCGTTGTCCATATTTCTTTATTTTTCTGCAAATGTACACGAGAGCTATGCCAAATCGTGGCAGAGGTTATAAAAAAATGAGATTATCTCAATTACTTTGGGCTATATATGAGCAGTACTTACTAAGCAGATTTGACAAAGGGAGGTCTCCTTTCTTGAATCGCTCCGCATCAAGTTTCAACAATCTTTCACTCACAGGTTTCTTTCCCTTGAATATGGCTTTTAGATACGGAATACCATTCTCCTCGGAAATACTTACTTCAGTAAAGAACTGCGAAAGGTCTTCTGCATCATAGACGATGGAATAACTTGGGCGCTTTGCCCCAGGAATGTCCTCTATGAGTATATTCTTATCGACAAGATCCTGTATGTCGCGTATGGCGGTGTCCTTCGAACATTTCGCCAATGTTGCCCATGTCTTTGATGTTATCTTTGCTTCATAGCCGTCAAGAAAGAGATTGAGCATCTGAGTCTGACGTTCGGTCATTGGTACTGCCGATGCCTTCTGCCAGAAAAAGCTCTTGTTCAGGATTGTGGTGACGATGGTGTCTGCCTCGTCAAGTGCATCTACCAATTTCTGCATGTACCACACCAACCACTCCGTTATATCGCCATCGCCATGCTGCATCCGCTCCAGAATCTCGTAGTAGTGATTCTTGTCCTTGTTAATCTGTGATGAAACATTGTAGAAACGGAACTCGCTCTTTTCTCCACGAGCAAGAAGCATGTCTGAAATGATGCGGGCCAACCGCCCATTACCGTCCTCGAAGGAATGTATGCTCACAAACCAGAAATGGGCAATGGCAGAACGGATGACGCTGCTTACAGGCTCCTCTCCATCAAACCAGGCAAGAAACTTTTCCATCTCCTCTTCAACACGGTCTGGAGAAGGAGCAATATAGTGAATCTTCTCACGTCCAAACATTGGCTTTCCCCTACGGGCCGCCGAGCTAAACCTTCCGCTGACAATATGCTCCTCGTTTGTGCGGTACTGGCCAATTTCGATCTGACTTCCTTCACTGTAGCCTGTTGGAAAGAAAGCTGCTTGCCAAGCACACAGTTTCTCTTTACTGAGGGTCATGTCATAGTGCTGTACTGCTTCAAGCATTACACCAACAACAGAATCGACATAATGCGATGGCGCGGTATATTTCACGTTCTCAACTGACAGAGCAGCGAGAGGAAATCGAGCTTGTTCGATATTTCCCGAGTCGTGATGGAAGAAGACGGAGTCAATGCCAAGCTTTCGGGCAATGGAAGAACGAACCTGATCAACGTTCAGCCGTATGCCTTCTATCTCCGAAGAATATACCACATCGTATGTCAGGTTCTCTGTCATTGCACGCAGCTTGCTGTCAAATCCCAACGAACTCAGCCTGCCGTAAAGCAAACCCTGCTTACGGAATACTTTTTCCTGAAGGAGTGACACCTCAGAAGCATCCCAGCGGAAGTCCGTCCAATTGTCTCTTTCGTGTATATACATAACGTATTCGTACTTTGTGCAACATAAAACAGTGACTAACGTCGCAAATTCTGCGACAAAAATACTAAATTAATGCCGAATAGCCAAACAAATCTGCAAATTACCACATATTATGCGACGTTTTTAGTCAATAATCGTCGGAAGCCTTCTTCCGAAGACTAAAAAAGGACCTGCCCAAGCGGACAGGTCCCTTTACTTAATATGTCAGAGTTGACTTACTCCTCGACTGCTGCCTGCGCGGCGGCTAATTTTGAGACTAATATGCTGATTTTCAATGATTTAGGTTTGGACTGGTCAACATTTGAGCTGCAATTTTCGTGCATTCTGCATCCGATTTTCTCAATAATTCCAGCCATTTTTGTCACTTCGACTACTTATTCTTTATTTCTATTATTGCTAAACACTAGTTGCATTACAGCTTTTAGCACGTTCTGATACAGCTAACCTTTCTTTTTCTTCATAACCTCACCTATTTTTTTTATAATTGGGAGCAAAACAGTGGAAGTAACTGCTGCCATGACAACTTTAATAGTGTTCTGAATTAATTGTGGATTCATATTGCTTTGTATTTAAGAGTTTCGCCTCTTCTTTTTTACACTCAATCTGCAAACCATTTAACAAGATACCTTCTAATGATTTGGTGATATTGTTATTAAACTCGTCTATTTTTACAATTTCAGGAATCTCACTATGTGTAAGATATTTCATGTTCTTTCTAAAATTAGCATCATGCCTGTCATTACAGTATTGTAGCATTACTTGATGGTTACTGTGCATCGCAGATGTGCTCCCCCGTAAATATAGAATAACATCAGAAAGAAGAATTAGACGATTATATAGTTGCAAATCATAAACATAATCTGCATAAATAGTGCGGTATTTCTTCACATCATCCTTTAAAAGATGTTTTAGAGTATTCCATGCTACCTGCCAACCGTTTTTGGGAGCCATCTCTAGTTTTTCATACTCACGATCTATCTGTTGGTGAAGTTGGGACAAACCTTTCTGCATCTCCAAGTATGCAATTGTTGCTGCACGGTCCAAATCCTCTTGTGTCTTGAAGGTTGGATACAAGTCCATAAATCCTTTAAAATGTCCGATAACATTACCTACTCGATCGTCCTTTTGCCCTTTTTTTATATCATCCACTTTTTCCTCAATAACCTCAATATTAGCAAGAACAGTCTGTACCATGCCCATCATTGCAAGATTAGACAGACTTTGAGTTATCGCTTGTGAATCAGTGCCTTTAGAGATGGTCACCTGTCCCTGTATACCAGACTCCCCTTTTAACCTAATATTAGGAGTGAACGAGCCAGGAGTTTTACCAGACTTGTCTAATGTTGCTTTTCCCGTCTTGAGTGCTTCTCTTAGACCTTTGGGAATCTCAACAAAGAAACCATCAGAATGTGCTATTTTGTTCAAAGAGTCTGCCACTACCATTGAGCAATTCAGATGATTAAGAAGGTTTGTTTTCTCCTTCTGAGTAATTTTATCAAGCATTTGTGGTACTCCATACAAAGATAAAATGTCTTTCTTTTTGCTTTGAGGGGCAATCTCCGTGTTTGGCTTTATTATAATATTGTTTTCCATCAGTTTGTAAACTTTTATCACTTCGAAAACTTATTTATTATTTCTATTGACAGTTAAACACTTATTGCATTAAGGTTTTTAGCACATTCTGCATATTTTGTTTGCAAAGTTAATGATTTCTTCTGACTTTACGTTCATTCTGCACGTTTTTCTTGCAGAGTGTGTTTATTTTTAATATAAATTAAGGCAAAAACCACATTCAGTTACCAATTTATTGTTTCGATTAAAAGAAAAACGGATGGAATTCAATGCCTGAGGTTTAAGTTTAAGTTTAGATGTTCTTATATATATAATAAGGTATAGTAAACCCAAATCAGGAGATTGAAGGTTTAATCTGTAAGTTTAGAAGTGCATGTATATATACATGAGTAAACGTAAACCTAAACCTGTCCAGCATAAGCTTCCTGGATTTAAATTTCTCTTTTTACTGAGGAAGTACCAATCGCCATTGCTCCCTCACCTCTCGTTCACTTTTCCTTTGACTGATAAACTAGTCCTCGACGAAAAGAAAAGTATGATAACGTCTGCTGTTCCTGCTTCAGTGAGTCGATGAAATTAGGTTGCAAAGGTAACTATTGTTCCTTTATCTACCCAATGTAAACCACTATTGGTTATCAACAATTATGATCATTGATAACTAGGATTTCTATACTTATATTATTTCTTTGGCCAGAAGTATTGTAATAACATAAAAAGCTATTATACAAACCTTCAAGCTACTATTTATGCCACTAATCATCTTCTGCTAACTTCCGTTTTAATTCATCAGCGCACTCAGGACACAAATCGTTTTCATCAAGAACTTCCCATGCTCCACAATGAACACATTGTTCTCTATCATCAAAGGATATATGGTCATAAAGATTTATATCTTTTTCCTCAATAGTACATCCCTCGGTTTCTATTTCATCATAATTATAAGCCCCAACAGGATACTCCCAGACATGAAAAGTAATACTACATTCATTACCGCAATTGGGGCATTCAAAATTTTCAGTACACTCATATTCTGTTTCTGGCCCCATTCCGCGCTCAGAACCGCCTATAGGATTCCATTCAAAATCAAAATCATTTTTGTCTACAGTAAATTGATGGTCACAGTTATCACACACCACTCTTACCAATTTGGCCTTTTTAAGTTTTTCTTCACGTTCTTTAAGTCTTTTAGTATAAGCAAGAACTTGTTTTACAGCCTCTAAACCTGTATAAAAAGGTAAAGATGTATTGTCTCTATATTTGATCTCTAATTTGGCGACAAACTGGTCAAGAGTATAAAGCCATATGTCTTTTCCTGTTGTCTCCATAAACTCTAACAGAAGTTCATGCCGAGGACAATTCGGATTCTGTTTCTTTTCATGTTCTTCATACCAATCTTGTTTTACATCGTTGGTGACAAAAATAACTGAACAATTATCTGTCTTTGCCTTGTTCAATATTTCTTTCCAGATAATTAAATCACCATATTTTTGTATACCATGTTTATCTGAAGAGTCCATATAGCCAGGTGGAAGTTCTTGCTTATAACGCCATTCTCCTTCTTCCATAATTTTGATTTTCTCACTATAGGAAGATTCTTTTCCAGATGGCAAGGTTAAGATTTCTTTTAATATATCATCAGAGTTCTGCAGGGCAAGTATCTCACCTTTCCTTTTTCCAAATTCATCACGGACAGTTTGACGAATATAGTCAATTGAATCAGCAACGTCATCTATAGACTTCTTAAAAGCATCCAATTCTTTATCCTCAAAATAGGGATGATAGTATTTTTGCTCTTCTAACTTCTCAACAAAATTCCTTAATTGTTGAATATAGTTATTGTTGAAAAAGTCAGGATTACCATACCATTTGCTGATAGGCTCTTTAATAACTTCTATTCTATTCTTTTGATACTCATAGAGGACATGCCCAGGAATCCACAATTTGTCTTTAAGATACTCGAGTATTTCAAGCATCGTTTTTTGTGTATCCTTTGTCATCCGATACATTGCACAAATAGAATTTGTATCAAGCACTACTAATGCTTCATCCCAAAGCGTTTTCTCACGCTCTTCGGTCATTAAATAGAACTCTTTCATATAGATATTCGTAAAATTACTACCCCTTCACCCTCTCATACACCACGAGCATTTCCTCCTTCAGCAGTTTCGGGTTCATGCCGTCAATAAGTGAGTCCTGGAAGGCGCGACCGTAGAAGAGGCTCATCATGATTTTTGCCAGAATGGCGGGATGGACGTCATTTCGCAGTTCACCATTCTCCACGCCCCAGGCTATCACCTCCATCCACAGCTTTTCCTCCTTCGCCATCGCGTCCTGATATACCCTATACACATCTGGCAGCAGCACCGACACCTGCGAAATCATGTTTAGATAAGCACGGCAGCAGTCTTTCTTTGACACATCCCGACCGATGATGTCCCAAAGGCTCTCCATCGTCTGCTCCACACCAGCAACGTATGTCTCAATGAAATGAAGCAACGTACAACCGTCGGCAACCTGAACCTTCCTCTCTATGTCCTGCCGCTCCAGCACATAGTATTCCACCACTTGACGGAACAGATCCAGCTTCGTGTCGGCATAGTGGAAGATGGTGCCGCGCGTAAAACCCGTTGCCTTCTCAATATCGGGAATGCTCACCCCGTCGAACGATTTCAGGATGAACATCTTGAATGCTACGCGGAACAGTTCGCGTTTATGGCTCTTTCTTGACATATCTTGCATAATTACACTCGTTTACGTCATTTTTGTCAGATTTGTGGGGGAAAAAAGATGCGATTTTGGTTAAACATCTATAACATTTCGCCCAAATATTTGCATTTTTCGAAAATTATACCGACCTTTGCACCAGCTCATCAACCAGGTTGTTGAAGGAGTTACGAGGCCGTTTGATTTTTTCAGGCGGTCTTTGCTTTTCTGTTATGGCAACCTGTCCATGATGTCCTTTACCAGCATGTCTGGCGTTATCACCTTATCCTTACCGACAGAATCCCTCCAAGCCTGATACTCTTTCACCTTCTTCTTGAGCTGATGGGAAAAGCCCGCATAAAAGGCCGTCCACAGCAGCACGAAGGTTTTTCTCACATCAAGGATTACGAAATAGTTGTCGCCGTCGTCAGTATCCAGCCATATACAAATCCTATGCTTGCCGTTTCGTTCCTGTTCCCAGAATCTGATACCGTATGTTTCGGCATTCTCAATCGTAGGTCTCGCCCAAGGCATACGCTCGCATCGTCTGAGGTCCGGCGTTCTGTCGGTCTCTATATCACCTTCATGCGTCATGTGATAGAAAGTATAGGCACGTTCCTGAAACGCCGGATGGTACTTCATCTTCAGCTGATGACTGCCAAAAGTAGCCTTGTGTGTGATGAAGTCACGTTCAAACACCGTATAGACAGCATCTATGAAGAGCTGATAGTTTCCCTTATAGTCCTCCAGATATATAAGTTCCGGGAGACGATCCTTTGCTACTGCCATCTATGCCGTCCTCCCTTTCCAAATAAAGATGTTTACCTTGTCCTCCTTGACAAGCGTTGATTTAGTCAACGAATATCTTGATTTCTCACGAAGCTTCTCAATAAGCTGCAGTTTTGCCTTGCTCGTTGTCAGACCACGATGTACATAGCCGATTGCACCCGTCAGGAAATCAGCCAGTTCCACCAGTTCAACCTCGTGTGAGCGTACTTGCTGTATCTTCTTTACCAGCCGTTTGTCGTAGTCGTATGCATTGTTGCAGAGCACGTCACGCAGTTTCTCCACTTTCTTTTCGCCTCTTGTATCCTTGATGTCAATGAAGATGTTGTATTCATTCTGAGGAACTAAAATTGTTTTCAGCAAGTCGAAGTACATCTTATAGTAGAACATATCGTGAGTCTGTCCGAATTCACCATGACGAAGTATGGTTTTGTCAGGAACCACCAAAACGCGGAAATGCAGGTTTGAGTTGTCGAAGAAATAGTCCAGCACATCCAGATAGTAAGCCAGTTTCGATTCTGAAACAGCATTCCATTTCAGTTCACATGTTGGCTTCAGACCATTACGCACCTTGATGTCACGCAATCGCTTGAAAATCTCATTCTTCTCTGATTCTGGACACCAAACACATCCCAGAAGCATTGGTTTTATACCGTCATGCTCCAAATGACAACTCTCATCACAATATATGTTATATGTCATAGTCACTCTGTTTGCACATTATCGCTGCAAAATTACTATTTTTCTTCCACATTCATGTACCTTCGTTCTCTTTTTTCCTTGAAAAGCGTTAAAACCGTACCTGTTTGTACGGATATTCAATCAAATTCACTACCTTTGCCAGCAAATTCTCAGACGATGGAACAGAAATTCGGAGCAGCGAGAGCAGAGTCAAACTTATAACTGAATAAAACAAAGAGCAATATGACACAGATAGACGATTTCTTTATGTACGAGAACCGCGTGGAGGGCATCACCGATGCCGACTACCAGCGGGTGCAGCCTTACGTGGAGGCGGCGCAGGCTTTCGCGCAGACCACCTACCAGAGCATCTACATCATCGACTACTACCGCAAGAACTTCGTAAAAGGTATGAAAAGACTGATTCTATTTTCAATGATGTGCCTCGTGGCGATAGCCTCGACTGCACAGAGCATCAGCGGACGGGTGATTGACGAGCAAGCCCAGCCGATGCCATTTGCCAATGTTGTACTTCTTAGTTGTTCCGACTCCGCTTATATAGCAGGAGCAGTAACTAATGATGATGGCTCTTTCTCTATTGCTACAGACAAGCAAGATGGTTTGCTGAAAGTGTCGAGCGTAGGATATATAATAAGGTATATAGACGCACGACAGGGCAATGTTGGTGACATCCAGATGCAGCCCGATGCACAGATGCTGGGCGAAGTTGTGGTCAAGGCGGACAAGGTCATCAAGAAGAGCGATGGCATGACGGTAATCCCTCAGAAAGGACTGTTGAAACTATCTACAGATGGCTTCGACGTAATCTATGGCATCATGATTCCCGGTCTCGACGTCGATCGTCAAAGAGGAATTGTCACCAGGCTCGGTCAGGGGGTGGCTGTCTACATCAACGGCGAGAAGGCCAGTAATGCTGAACTCAGGAACATCAAGCCAAGTTCCATCGTTCGCATCGACTATATCGACATCCCTTCGGGCAAGCTTATCAACGACCCAGTCTCTTTGAACATCATCACTCGTTCAAGCACTAACGGCGCTTACTATGCCTTTGATGATACACAGTACATCGGCTACATGAGGAATACCTTTAATGTCACCGCGCAATGGAACCTCGAGCATTCGAAGGTAAGCCTGTTCGCCGGCAATGACCTCTCGAACTTTGGCAATGCAGGTTCATGGGAGAGGGAGGTGTATGGTTTTCCTGGACGTAGCGTCCTGCGTTCCACTGACATTCTTGATAACCGTTACAAGAATGACAACCAGTATCTCCATCTCAATGTCACTAAGTCCGCAAGTACTTATAACATGGGTATCAAGGTATCGGCCGTGCGTGAAGAGGACCCATTCCAGGTGGTTTCAGGCAAGGTCACCGTCGACGATTCTGGGGATAAGGCATCACGATTCTTGAGCGAGGGCCGTTCCTCACGTAGCTTTTATCCCGAGGTCAACGCCTTTGGCAATTTCGTCCTGGGCCAAGGCCAGATGCTGTCGGCGAACGTCTCTTTCTCTTATGGCGATAACCGTTATAACGATGACATCCAGGAAGAAGACTACCGTTTCCTTTCCAATGTCAATGAGGACATCTGGGAGTTGAAGAATTTCGTCAGCTATAGCAAGACGGTCAAGTCTCAGAAGTTCAGCCTAGTAATGAAAGACAACTACACACGGAGCAACGCCCGCTATACGGGAAGCGTCGACCTCGGCCAGCGCTTCTACTCTAACGAGGGAATACTTCAGGCTGGCTACATGAATAATTTCAGCAAGAGTCTCATGCTGAACCTCCAAGCAGGATCGTCATGGCTCCTGTATCGCCTGGAGGGGGCTACAAAGACTAGCAAACTGCTCCCAAGGGCAAGTGTCACACTCCGATACGCCCCGTTCGAGCGCCACGCTTTCACCCTCAACGCCAACGTTGGCAACAGTTTCCCGACCTTGAATACCTTCAACCAGGTCAGCCTTGGCAAGAATCCTTTCCTCCAGCATAGGGGAAACGCTGGGCAAGACATCACACGCATCTACAATGTCGGCCTCGCCTATAACGCGTTCTTGAAGAAACTCAATTACCAGTTGATGCTCATTAACAACACCTATATGCATTTGGCGGTCCCACAATTCGTTATTGAGGACGATGTCATGGTCTCTACATATGCCTCTAACGCCGACCTCCACCAGTACCTTGCCGTATTCTTCGGCACCTGGAACATCACTAGCTCGCTCGCGTTGAAATCGGAACTCGCCTATATCCACAACGATTTCAATGGCTATCTTGACAAGAGCAAGAATACATGGCGAATGCGACTCGATGCCACTTACGCATATAAGGACTTGATGCTCAATGTCTATGGAAAGGTCAAGGAGACTCGTCTCGAGAATACAGGAATTGAGGAGGAAGATTTCTTCAGATGGGGCGCCAACGCCAGATATAATCTGGGACGATGGATCTTGGAAGTTGGAGTCAATAACATATTCACACCACGTAATTACCTGAAATCGACCTATTCCGACGTCAATTATGGCTACGCTCGCTCAACATTTAACAAGATGGAGCAAGCAAATGCCTACCTGAAGGTCGCATGGCAACTGAATACCGGAAAGAAGATGAATCCGGAAAGCAACAACTCCAGCAGAATCTATCCAAGTTCAATAATGAAATAACGACCGTCGCCGTTTCGTTGCCACCTTGCGCTATAAGTTCAATGCCACTTGAAGCAAGTACAAGGGTACAGGTGCTGGTAATTCAGAAAAGAGCCGATTATAACATCACAACTATGCAGAACAATCTCCATTACATAAATCTCTCTTGGGCAGTGGTGGCCATCTGTGAGGATGTCACCCTGCCACTTTCCACCATTGTCCATGACGGGCAGGACGAGGCGGAGATAGTGGAGCGGTACGTCATCGGCTACATGGCCTTCTGGCATATCGCCTTTGTCGACGAGAGCCGTCTTGTGCCCTGCTGAGATGATGCCCTGCGCGCCGATGCCCGACAGAAGATAGACCGCTACATAGCCGACCATCCACGCGTAGAGACCTTCCCCCACTTCTACCTCGTCCTTCTCCGTCAGCCGATAGCCCCGATGGAGGCCGACGGTATGAGCCGAGTGTATCAAATGTAACCCCCGAAATGTTACAAAACACCTATAATCACAAAAATCATATGTAAAATGAAAACCATGAAACTTTGGAGAATCGCCTTTATGATGCTTGCTGCTTCCTCTCTCGCCTCTTGCTGCAGCGACGATGACAACAAATAGAAAATGGAGCAAGTAACGGTTAACGTATCAGCTTATGGAGAACGTTCAAAAGTCCTATAGCCCCTATGCCCCGCCACATCGAAATGACGAGACGGGGCCGAACTGTAAGAATAGAGATATACAACTACCTTATTTTTATCAGAAATCCATTCTTCTTATGAGAGCAACTTCTGAAACAATATTATTTGTCTCTTGTCGAGATTCGTAATCATCGGGAAAGAAATGAGTAAGTTAACTGTGAGAACATGATTTCATCACCACCTGCAAATCTCTCCAAACTATAAAGAGCCCACTTGTAATCACGTGAAGTTCTTTCCTGGCCTCTGGCTTTCATCTTTTCAATATGCTTACGAGCGTACGTTGAAAACGAAATTCCATCATTACCTTTCTGAATATAGTCCACGATTTCATAGACAGTCCAGTCTTGTGTGTCAATCCGATTCAGAGTGTTATAGTATCTGGATATTATCTTGGTAGTTTGTTCCGCTACGAAGGGGTCAATAATATCAAGTTTGTCTCTACTCAATCCATCATCGCCAACAACCCATGAGGTTCTGATGTATTTACTCTTGCGGTTTTGAGTTACTCGTATGTAAACCACATACATTCCGTCCTTTCTTTGACGTAATACCTTTGCTTTGAAAAATGCCATAAATCTGTTTCATTAAAGTTAAACCTTATAATATATAATAACAAAATCAGATAAACGACAGTGTTCTTTTACCTATTGGCACACGGAATAGACAAGCACATTTTGCGTAAAACACGTGCAGAATGTGTTAAACAAATGTTGATTTTCTGCATTTTTTTGCCAAATTCTGGAAATTTTGAAAAATAAATAAAATTGGGATAAATCTTTTATAATTAAAGACTTATCCCAATTAGTTAAAGTTCTATTTTACGTTGTCTTATTCCTCAACGGCTGCCTGCGCGGCGGCGAGGCGTGCTATTGGCACGCGGAATGGAGAGCATGATGCGTAGTCGAGACCGATCTTTGCACAGAATTTAACTGATGTCGGTTCGCCTCCGTGCTCGCCGCAGATACCTGTGCGGAGGTTTGGACGAACGGCACGGCCTTTTTCTACTGCCATCTTGACAAGCTGTCCTACGCCTTTCTGGTCGAGTACCTGGAATGGGTCTACCTTCAGAATCTTCTTCTCGAGGTATGCCGGCAGGAACGATGCGATGTCGTCGCGGCTGTATCCGAATGTCATCTGTGTGAGGTCGTTTGTACCGAATGAGAAGTACTGTGCCTGTTCTGCTATGCGGTCGGCTGTGAGGGCAGCGCGTGGTATCTCAATCATTGTACCTATTTCGAACTCTACTTCGATGCCGTTTTCTGCAAATACTTCCTTAGATACTCGCATGATGATTTCCTTCTGCTGTTCGAGTTCGTGGAGTGTACCAATCAGCGGTACCATGATTTCCGGCATTGGGTTCTTGCCTTCCTTCTTCAGTTCGCATGCTGCACCGAGTATGGCGCGTGTCTGCATGGCTGTGATTTCTGGGAATGTGATACCCAGACGGCGGTGCGCTGAATGTCGGCGTAACGGAGAAACAGTTGCATGAAATACTGATGCTCATTGAACAAGAAGTATCATTTGAGGCTGCGGAAGTCGGCTCACAACGTTTGGAACATACATTGCAAGCACGAAAAGAGGAATAAGACCAATCTATGGGGAAACAGCATGAGTATTAACATTCTAAAAGCAATAGTAGTATGAAACAGAAAGAATTATTGGCAGGCAAAGTCGCCTTCGTGACGGGCGACAGCAGCGGTATCGGCTTTGGAACCGCCAAAAGACTGAAGGAAGAAGGCGCACCCTACAAATGTCAATACTGTTGTCAGTAGTAATATCGAACGTTTCATATGCTAATTAGATTAAAGAACCAGATGTTTCATGGGATGACCGCCCCATAGGTTATCATTCACATAGTGGAATCCTACAGAGGCGTATAATGCTTCGCCTATGGGATTGGCCTTATCAACCAAGAGGCCGACACAAGGCAAGCCCAGCCGATTGGCCCGTTGCTTGGTTGCCAGCAACAGTTTACGAGCGATGCCTTTTCGGCGATATGCTGGGAGCACGGCTAACGAGTCGAGATACAGTTCGCCTGCTTGTGTCTCATCATCCATGGCCGAATGATCCTTGCCGATATGCGCCTTGGCTGCCTCGACAAAGGCGCGACGAAGTTGGTGCAAGTGCCCTCCATCGTAGCTGACGGAGATACCCACCACTCTATCTGCATCCATTGCCACCAGCGTATTCTGATAGCTGTACTGCGAATCTTCGCGCTCAACAAGCAGCGTCATCATTTCTCGGAAATCCTCCAGGCCGTAGCCCTCGCCACAGAAATACAGGCAACAGTTGGCCGTCATGGCCGTCATAATCAGTCGGGCTATCTCTGCAGCCTGACTCTTGGTAGCTTCTCGAATCTCAATCATTCGCCATATTTTATGATTCACAAATAATCCTAAATTGTGAGGACAAAAATACGAATTAAATCCCAAAAACAACTACCTTTGCTCTCGATTTTAATATGTTTTGTGATTTTACGACTAATGAGGCAGAGCCCAAAACGCTTTGTTCGCACAAAAAGAGAGCGCAACTCCCGATTTCTCTGGGAGTTGCGCTCAATCGATTCATATTCAGATTTTTCTGTTTACTCTTCGACAGCTGCCTGGGCGGCGGCGAGGCGTGCTATTGGCACGCGGAATGGAGAGCATGATGCGTAGTCGAGACCGATCTTTGCACAGAATTTAACTGATGTCGGTTCGCCTCCGTGCTCGCCGCAGATACCTGTGCGGAGGTTTGGACGAACGGCACGGCCTTTTTCTACTGCCATCTTGACAAGCTGTCCTACGCCTTTCTGGTCGAGTACCTGGAATGGGTCTACCTTCAGAATCTTCTTCTCGAGGTATGCCGGCAGGAACGATGCGATGTCGTCGCGGCTGTATCCGAATGTCATCTGTGTGAGGTCGTTTGTACCGAATGAGAAGTACTGTGCCTGTTCTGCTATGCGGTCGGCTGTGAGGGCAGCGCGTGGTATCTCAATCATTGTACCTATTTCGAACTCTACTTCGATGCCGTTTTCTGCAAATACTTCCTTAGATACTCGCATGATGATTTCCTTCTGCTGTTCGAGTTCGTGGAGTGTACCAATCAGCGGTACCATGATTTCCGGCATTGGGTTCTTGCCTTCCTTCTTCAGTTCGCATGCTGCACCGAGTATGGCGCGTGTCTGCATGGCTGTGATTTCTGGGAATGTGATACCCAGACGGCATCCGCGATGTCCGAGCATTGGGTTGTTTTCAGACAGAGAATTGACACGGCGCTTGATAACTTCTACGCTTACGCCCATTTCCTTAGCCATTGTTTCCTGTCCTGCCTGGTCGTGCGGAACGAACTCGTGGAGTGGTGGGTCGAGCAGGCGGATGTTTACTGGCAGTCCGTCCATTGCTTCGAGTATGCCCTTGAAGTCGGCTTTCTGGTATGGCAGGAGCTTAGCAAGTGCCTTTTCGCGTCCTTCAGCTGTTTCTGCAAGAATCATCTCGCGCATTGCGATGATTTTCTTATCTTCGAAGAACATGTGTTCTGTACGTGTCAGACCGATACCCTTAGCGCCGAAGTCGCGTGCCACCTTTGCGTCGTGTGGAGTGTCGGCGTTGGTGCGTACCTGCAGTTTTGTGTACTTGTCGCAGAGGTCCATCAGCTCCTTGAAGTCGCCGCTGAGTTCTGCTGCTTTTGTCGGAACTTCGCCTTCGTACACCTGTCCTGTTGTACCGTTGATAGAGATATAGTCGCCTTCTTTGTAAACTACGCCGTCTATTTCTACTGTCTTAGCCTTATAGTCTACGTTGAGTGCTCCTACGCCTGATACGCAGCACTTGCCCATACCGCGAGCTACAACGGCTGCGTGAGATGTCATACCTCCGCGAGCTGTCAGGATGCCTTCTGCTGCTGCCATTCCGGCGAGGTCTTCTGGTGATGTCTCTATACGTACGAGAACTACTTTCTTGCCCTCTTCGTTCCATTCCTTTGCGTCGTCGGCGTGGAATACTATCTGTCCGCAGCCTGCGCCTGGAGATGCTGGCAGACCCTGAGCTATTACCTTTGCCTTTGAGAGTGCCATCTTGTCGAATACTGGGTGCAGCAGTTCGTCGAGTTTGTTAGGTTCGCATCGTGTGATTGCTGTTTTTTCGTCGATCATGCCTTCGTGCAGCAGGTCGATGGCTATCTTTACCATAGCGGCGCCTGTGCGCTTACCGTTACGTGTCTGCAGGAACCAGAGCTTGCCTTCCTGTACGGTGAACTCCATGTCCTGCATGTCGTGGTAGTGGTTTTCCAGTTTTTCCTGTATTGCGTTCAGTTCTGCATAGATTTCCGGCATTGCCTCTTCCATTGATGGGAATTTAGCCACGCGTTCTTCTTCTGAGATGCCTGCGCGCTCAGCCCAGCGCTGTGAGCCGAGTTTTGTAATCTGCTGTGGTGTGCGGATACCTGCTACTACGTCTTCTCCCTGTGCGTTTACGAGATACTCTCCATTGAATACGTTTTCTCCGTTGGCAGCGTCGCGGCTGAAGCAAACGCCTGTTGCACTGGTGTCGCCCATGTTTCCGAATACCATTGCCATGACTGACACGGCTGTTCCCCATTCGTCAGGAATACCCTCCATCTTGCGGTAGAGTATGGCGCGTTCGTTCATCCAGCTGCGGAATACGGCGCAGATAGCGCCCCAGAGCTGCTCTATCGGGTCGTTAGGGAAGTCCTTGCCGGTGCGTTCCTTGATAGCTTCCTTGAAGAGGCGTACGAGCTTCTTCAGTTCGTCTACGCTCAGGTCTTTGTCGAGCTTGATGCCGCGCTCAGCCTTCACTTGTTCTATGATTTCCTCGAATGGGTCGATGTCTTCCTTGTTTACTGGTTTCATCTCAAGCACTACGTCGCCGTACATCTGTACGAAGCGGCGGTATGAGTCGTAAACGAAGTGTGGGTTGTTAGTCTTCTTTACCAGTCCTTCTGCCACCTCGTCGTTAAGACCGAGATTGAGGATGGTGTCCATCATGCCCGGCATTGATGCGCGTGCACCGGAACGTACCGAAACAAGCAGAGGATTTTCTACGTCGCCGAACTTAGAGTTCATCAGCGATTCGGTGTGCTTCACAGCTGCGTTTACCTCGTCAGACAGAAGCTCCATGATTTTCTCCTGACCAACCTTGTAATACTCGTTACAGCAGTCTGTCGTGATTGTGAAACCTGGAGGCACAGGAACACCGATAAGGTTCATTTCGGCGAGGTTAGCTCCCTTGCCGCCTAATGCCTCTCTCATTTTAGCGTTACCTTCAGCTTTACCGTTGCCGAAGGTGTAAACTCTTTTTGTACTCATAAAATCGATTTTATGTTATTTTGGTTATTGGATATTATTTTGGTCTGCAAATTTACATTAATAATATAAAACAGGCAAATAAAACGCTGAAAAAATAGTCGGCGGTGCTCTCATTTCTGTCTTTTTAATTTTTCGGTTGGGAAAATCAGCAATATTTCTCAGTTGCAAAAAACACGACCGATTTCTGACAGTTTTGTGAATTTTTTTTGACAGACCAAAATCGTTCAAATAGATGCGGAACAGCCTCTGAAACTGCAAAAATCTGTTAATTTTAAGACCAGACACAACTGTTAAAATTGTCAAAGAGCATCTTTGAGCCGTCTATTTTGCATATTTCACCCTGCCAGACATTATGTCCGACCACCCCAAACACTATGTCTGACCTCCTCAAACACACTGTTTGACAATCTCAAACATGCTCTTTGACAATTTTAACACTCATATTTCTTGCACACAAGGCTCCTCTCTGTGGCTAACATTCTGATTGTCAGGATAATAGAAATGCACACGAAAAACGGGCATATTTCGCACCTTTTTTCCTCGCAACGACTTTCGCGGGCATTCTCGCGACAGTAAAAACGATTTTCAAGACACAAAAATGAGCAGAATTTTGCACAGCGAAAGTGAAATAACAGTACAAAAACGAACGCCTAATGCCTTAATCTGAAAATCGGTAAGGCTACATGCTATTCAGATGTTGCCTTACCGACCAGATCATATAAGACCGAGAGGCATTCTCAAGGTCTTATAGTAATGTTTAGAATACACTTACCGTAGTGTTTGATGCGACATTTGCGTGAACTTCGTAGCCTGCCGGAATCTCAGCCCTTGAGCCGCAAATGAAGCATGCTGGTATTGTTACGAAGCAAAAAAGCACGGCTGACAACGCAGTGCGATTCTTTCCCGTAACATAGACATTGCCATTAGTCAGTGGTATCATTTCGCCGTTAGGTGCATAAAGTTCACTAATCATAATGCCAAGACGACCCTTAGTTCCCCACCAGGACGACTTCTTTGCCTCGTAAACCTTTCCGTTGACAATCGTTCCAAATGGAATTGCTGTAACGCCATCGACGTTAATGTCGCGAGAGACTTTAAAAGCCACTTTCTCACCAACTGCGACATCGGCGGCTTTTGTAGGGTTGACAATTTGTAATGGCACGAGCGTACCAGCCTTAACCATTACCTCTTTCTGCGCAAATACGGCAATAGACATAAGACACAGAGCAAAACAAATAAAAATCTTTTTCATGTTTTTATTGAAAAAATTGTGTATGCCAGATACCCAGAGGTATACGGATTGTTTTAAATAGTTTATATGCCACATAAAAAGAAAACGGGGTATCTTGCCTCTGCCTGTCCACCGTTGAGGCCTTAGGAAACCTGTGTATATGAACAGAACAGAATTGGATACCCACGCCGTTGACATATAAACTCGCCCATAAAAGCGTGCGTGAGGACATTTGTTATTTGTCCTCTGCACGCCGACAGGACGGTCATATACCTACCCGTAGCATCTACTATCTGCATCGTTTCTGACATACACGTCCGAAGTTCCTAAGTTCCAACGGTCAAAAACAAAGCGTTAGCAAACGCATTCTCAATATGTAGTGCTCCCTCCAACAGCCGCTCTGGTTGAAACTTGCAATCCGGCTCGGCGTGAGTTTGCGACGGCAAAAGTACAAAATATTTTATTATCAGCGACATGTAAAGCCGTTTTTTTCGTGATATTTTATAGATGATAGTCGTTGTAGTAGCCATTTATTTTGTCGGTTGGTTGTTTTTTCTTAATTTTGCAGGCAAAACAAAAGAACAGAAACATGAGACGCAAGAAACCGCTACCGATATACGAAAATGTAACCATTACCGATGTTGCAGCAGAGGGCAAGTCGCTTGCCCGCATAACCATACCAGCCCACGACGGCACGCCCGAAAGCCAGCTCGTCGTGTTCGTGCCGTGGTGTGTGCCGGGCGATGTCGTCGACCTGCAGATACGTCGCAAAAAACACAGTTTTGCTGAAGCGGAGGCGATTAAGTTTCATAAATACAGCGAGTTAAGGGCTGTGCCAAAGTGTCAGCATTTCGGTGTCTGCGGAGGATGCAAGTGGCAAAATCTGCCTTACGGCGAGCAGATACGTTTCAAGCAGCAGCAGGTGTACGACCAGCTGACGCGCATCAGTCATCTCGCGCTGCCTCAGCCTGGAACACGCTCGGATGCCGACGGCATGGAGTTCCGCAATATTCTCGGCAGCGAAAACATATTCTGCTATCGCAACAAGCTCGACTTCGGATGCGCCAACAAGCGCTATCTGACACGCGAGGAGATAGCATTGCTGCCCAAGCAGAGCGGCGATGGCGACGTTGTGGAATCGGCTAAGAATGCACCTGCCGTAGGTTTCCACATTACGGGTGCTTTCGACAAGATTTTGCCAATAGAGAAATGCCATCTCATGGACGACCTGCACAACCGGATTCGCAACGCCATCCGCGACTATGCCACAGCAAACAGACTGACGTTTTTCGACCTGCGCGAACAGCACGGACTACTGCGCGATATTATCATAAGAAATTCAAACTCAGGCGAATGGATGGTTATATTGCAGTTTAAGTTTAGCGAAGATGCAGCCGCTGACAAGGCAAAGGCAGAGCAGTTGCTCGCATACGTTGCCGAGAAGTTTCCGCAGATAACGTCGCTCATGTATGTAGACAACCAGAAGTGCAACGACACGTTTGGCGACCTGCCTGTAAACCTGTTCAAAGGCAAGGACCATATAATCGAGAAAATGGAGGATTTGCAGTTTAAGGTAGGTCCAAAGAGTTTCTATCAGACCAATACCGAGCAGGCTTACCATCTCTACAGCGTTGTCCGCGAGCTGGCGTTCATGCCACTGTCAGACGGCAGCAGGGCAGGCGAGGGCAGTCCGAAGGTCTACGACCTGTATACGGGCACCGGCACCATAGCCAACTTTGTGGCTCACGAGGCAAGCAAGGTTGTCGGCATAGAATATGTGCCGGAAGCCATTGAGGATGCAAAAATCAATTCGCAGATAAACAATATTGGCAATACCGAGTTCTTTGCCGGCGACATGAAAGACATTCTTACCGACGATTTCATTGCCGCTCACGGCAAGCCAGACATCATCATTACCGACCCGCCGCGTGCCGGAATGCACCCAGACGTAGTGAAGACAATACTCAATGCTTCTCCGCGACGCATAGTCTACGTCAGCTGCAACCCTGCGACGCAGGCTCGCGACCTTGCCGTGCTGACGGAAAAATACAGCATCAGAGTAGTACAGCCGGTTGACATGTTCCCGCATACGCCGCACGTTGAGAACGTGGTGATGCTGGAAAAGAAATAAAACAGTGTGAAAAGCGTGCCGACAGACTATCGGTCTACGCTTTTCACACCTTTCACATTCTTGAGTTTCTTGATGAGATTGTCAAGCGCATGGTTGTCGTCCACCTGCACTTGCAGCGTTCCCCTGAACAGTCCGTCGTGGCTGTCGATGTTGATAGACCGCAGCAGGATGTTGCCCTCTTTCTGAATTATATTCGTGATATTGTTGACGATGCCCATGTCGTCGGTGCCCGTTATGCGCAGCGGAATGGAATAGCTGTTGTTTCCTTTACCGCTCCATTTAGCCTCTACGACCCTGTAGCCGAAGCGCCTTCTCATCTCCGCAGCGTTGGGGCAGTCTGCACGGTGGATTTTTATTCCGCCACTGACTGTAACAAATCCGAAAATCTTGTCGCCGTAAAGTGGGTTGCAGCACTTCGCCAGCGTGTAGTCGATACCTTTTACCTGCTTGCCAATGGTCAGTACATCGCTGTTGCCTTGAGCCTTTGCTTGTTCTGAAGCATTAAACGAAAATCCCTCCGCGCTCTTGTGCTGAGCCGGCTGCTCGTTGGTTTCAGAGTCGCGTATGCTGATATACTTGTCTATGACATCGTTAGGCTCCAACTGTCCGTCGGCAATGTCTTTGTAGAAAAGACTCACTTCCTTATAGCCCAGCTTCTTTACAACCAGCGACATGATGTGTTCTTCGAGGTCAATCTTGCGGTTTTTCAGCCTGCGTGCAAGCAGTTCCTTTATGTAGTCGACATCCTTAGTCTTTGCTTCCTTTAGCGACAGGCGTATCTTTGCCCTTGCGTGGCTTGTCTTTACTATGCTAAGCCATTCCAGTTTGGGCTTCTGGTTTGTGTTTGTAATGATTTCCACTTGGTCGCCGCTGTTCAGTTCTGTGCGGAACGGCACCAGCCTGTTGTTTATCTTAGCACCAACGCACTGGTTGCCAACTCTTGAATGGATGCGGTAGGCAAAGTCGAGGATGGTAGCACCTTTGGGGAATTTATACAAGTCGCCTTTCGGTGTGAACACGAAAACCTCATCCTCATACAGGTCCATCTTGAAATGATCGATAGCCTGCATGTTGTTGCTGCCAGCCTCGAGTGTAGACCGTATGTTGTTAAGCCACTCGTCGAGTCCGTTCTCAGTCTTTATGCCCTTGTATCGCCAGTGTGCTGCCAGTCCGTGCTCGGCTATCTCGTCCATTCTCTCGGTGCGTATCTGCACTTCCACCCATTTCTTCTCAGGGCCGAGTACGGTGATGTGCAGACTCTCATAGCCGTTGGTCTTAGGCACCGAAAGCCAGTCGCGCAGTCGCTTGGGATTAGGCTGATACATGTCGGTAACCACCGAATAAGCCTGCCAGCAGTGCATCTTCTCTTTATCGGGAGGCGAGTCGAGAATGATGCGTATGGCAAACAAGTCGTATATGCCTTCAAATTCGCAGCGCTGCTTCTTCATCTTCTGCCATATAGAATGGATGCTCTTGGTGCGTCCCTTGATGTGAAATTTCAGCCCGGCATCTTCCAGTCGCTTGGCAACAGGAGTGATAAAGCTTTCTATATAAGCATCGCGCGTCTTCTTGGTGGCATTGAGCTTGTCCTTTATCATGTAGTATGCATCGTGCTCAAGATATTTCAGGCTTAAATCTTCAAGCTCGCTTTTCAGTTTATATAAGCCTAATTTGTGTGCCAGTGGAGCATAAAGATATGCCGCTTCCTCGCTGACTTTTCTTTTTACGTCATTGTTTTCATAGTCTTTTATCAGCCTCATAAGGTTTACGCGGTCGGCAATCATTATCAGAATGACCCTCATGTCTTCAGCAAAAGACAACAGCAGCTGGTGGAAATTCTCGCTTTCAATAGACGGATTCTTCTTATACAGCTCCTGTACGCGTGTCAGACCATTAATAATATGAAGTACATGCTCGCCAAACTTAGCCTTAATTTCTTCTTCGGTATAGTTCTTGTACAGTGTTGAGAAATACAGCAGTACCGATATTACGCCATCTTCGCGCAGTCCGACCTCTTCGACAGAAAGGACAGATGTTTGCAGACCAAACAGAATAGATAGGTTGCCAAACCTGTCGCGTGCCGGTTTTTCAACAGACAAGGTGTCGGAAACTATCTCCTCAATGGTTTTTTTTGAGTTTTCCGTAAGACCTGGAATGACTGACAACAATTTAGTTCTCAACTCATCTATCTTATTCAGTTCATCTGTCGTTATTTGACTATTCATGATTTCTCGAAATTTATCAACAATACGAAACAAAATAATTTTTATGTTGCAAAGTTACTTTTTTTTTATTGAAATATTGGAAGTTTGAGAAAATAGATTTACTTTTGTAACAGAATTTATATATTAACACGATTATGTTCACGGAAAAAGACATACGGCAAATGTCTGCAAAAGGCATTAATGAGGCTCAGGTCAGGCAACAGTTGCAGCAGTTTGAGACTGGTTTCCCATATCTGAAGATAGCATCGGCTGCTTCAGTTGGCAATGGAATAATGCGCCTGAGTGATGATGATGTGGAAAAATACATTGACGTGTGGAACAAATATCTTGACAAAGATAATGATATCGTCAAGTTTGTTCCGGCATCGGGTGCTGCGTCAAGAATGTTCAAGGAACTTTTTGCGTTTATCGATGCAGAATATGACACGCCACAGACGGATTTTGAAAAGACATTTTTCGGAAATATAAGACGTTTCGCTTTCTACGATGAACTAAACAAGGTGTGCTTGTCGAACTGTGATCAGGACATAGACGGACTTATGGGCTGCAACCGCCATAAGGACATTGTCAGAAACCTGCTTGGTGCTGATGGACTTAACTATGGCAAACTTCCGAAAGGGTTGTTGTTGTTCCATAAATATTCGGATGACATCAGGACGCCGCTGGAAGAGCATCTCGTAGAAGGAGCTTTATATGCAAACACAAAAGGACAGGCTAAAATACACTTCACGGTAAGTAACGAGCATAATGGATTATTTGCTGAAAAAGTGAAGGAGAAACAAAGTGTTGTCGCCGACAGGTATGGAGTTGCGTTCGATATTTCGTTCTCAGAACAGAAACCATCAACCGACACCATTGCTGTTGATACCGACAACAAGCCATTCCGAAACGCAGACGGTTCGTTGCTGTTCCGTCCTGGCGGACATGGAGCACTTATAGAAAACCTTAACGACATTGATGCCGACATAGTGTTTGTAAAGAATATTGACAACATTGTGCCAGACAGGCTTAAGGATGAAACTGTAAAGTACAAAAAGGTCATAGCGGGACTTCTTGTCTCTATACAGGAAAAAGTATTCCGTCACATAAAACAACTTAATTCTGAAAATATATCTCGCAGCCAGCTTCTTGGCATCGCAGCCGACATGCAGGACTGTCTGATGATGAAACTGCCAGTGCTGGATGCTTGGGATGACAGCAAGATAAAAGATTTCCTGAAAGACAAACTCAATCGCCCGATGCGTGTATGCGGCGTCGTGAAGAACGTCGGAGAGCCCGGTGGCGGACCGTTTGTCATAGAAGAGAAAGACAACACTACATCGCTGCAAATACTGGAATCGTCGCAAATAGACAAGAGCAACGAACGATACGTACGTATGTTTAATGAGGGCACGCATTTCAATCCGGTGGATTTGGTATGTGCACTGAAGGATGTTGAAGGAAAGCACTTCAATCTCCTTGACTATGTAGACCCAACAACGGGATTTATCAGTGTTAAGAGTAAGGATGGTAAAGAACTGAAAGCACTGGAACTTCCGGGACTATGGAATGGTGCAATGAGCAAGTGGATAACGTTGTTTGTTGAAGTACCGCTCATAACATTCAACCCAGTAAAGACGGTTAACGATTTACTTCGCAACGAGCATCAGGCATAGATATGAACAACAGCGTAAGGGAAAAAGCATACAGAAAACTTGATGCCTACATAGAGGAGAGCAATCGCAGGAAAACTCCCGAGCGATATGCCATACTCGATGCAATATACGACATCAAGGGACATTTTTCTGTTGAGCAACTGAAAGAGAAACTCAACAATGCACATTTCCCTGTCAGCAGGGCTACACTGTTCAATTCGCTGAAACTCTTTCAGGAACTGAGCATCATTGTAAGGCATAATTTCCGTGATGGAACGCGATATGAAGCATGTATGACCGATGAGCCAAAGTGTCATCAGATATGCAATGTTTGCAATAAAGTAACGGAAATAAGCATACCGATGGTAGTATCTGCAATAGACAATCATCGATATAAGCGCTTCAGAAAAGAAGGCTTTTCACTGTATGTCTATGGTATATGCAGCAGTTGTCAGGCAAGGTTGACACGCGAAAGGAAAAAGGAAAACTCAAAGAAGAAAAACAGAAAATAATAGTAACAGTTAATAAGAATAACATTATAGATATGAATACAGCAAAAGTTGATGTACTGTTAGGATTGCAATGGGGCGACGAAGGCAAGGGAAAGGTTGTCGACGTATTAACTCCAAACTACGATGTCGTAGCACGTTTTCAAGGTGGACCTAATGCAGGACACACGTTGGAGTTTGAGGGACAGAAGTATGTTCTGCGCAGCATCCCATCTGGAATATTTCAGGGAGGAAAGATAAACATAATCGGCAATGGTGTCGTTTTGGCTCCAGACCTGTTCATGGAAGAGGCTAAGGCTCTTGAAAGCAGTGGACATGAACTGAAAAGCAGACTGCACATATCGAAAAAGGCACACCTCATTATGCCAACACACCGCATCCTCGATGCAGCTCTCGAAGCGTCGAAGGGAAAGAGTAGGGTAGGAACGACGGGCAAGGGAATAGGTCCGACCTACACCGACAAGATTTCACGCAATGGTCTGAGAGTAGGCGACATATTTGAAAACTTTGAGGAAAAATATGCAGAGCATAAGGCGCGACATGAGGAAATGCTGCGAAATATGAACTATACCAACTACGATATTTCTGACGTTGAGCAGAAGTGGATGGCAGGAATAGAATATTTGCGACAGTTCCAGATTGTAGACAGCGAGCACGAGGTCAACAAATTGTTGAGAGAAGGAAAGAGCGTACTGTGCGAAGGAGCACAGGGAACAATGCTCGACGTTGATTTTGGAAGTTATCCTTTCGTAACATCGTCTAACACAATATGCTCCGGAGCATGTACAGGACTGGGCATAGGACCAAACAAGATAGGAAAGGTTTACGGAATAATGAAGGCGTACTGCACGCGAGTAGGTGCAGGACCGTTCCCTACTGAGCTGTTCGACGAGACTGGCTGCGAAATGCGCCGCATAGGACATGAGTTCGGTGCCGTTACGGGTCGTGAGCGCAGATGCGGATGGATAGACCTTGTGGCACTCAGGTATGCTATCATGGTCAACGGCGTTACAAACCTCATCATGATGAAGAGTGACGTGCTTGATACGTTTGAGACTATTAAGGCATGTGTGGCATACAGGCACAAGGGTGAACTGACACGCGACTTCCCTTATTCGATAGAAAGCGACATAGAACCTGTTTACGAGGAATTGGAAGGATGGCAGACCGACATGACGCGCATGACGAGTCCGTCGCAGTTCCCAGATGCCTTCAAGCGGTATGTCAGCTTCCTGGAAAGAGAGTTGGAAACACCAATTTCAATAATATCAATAGGACCAGACAGAGAACAAACAATTATATTATAATGAATACATCCATACCAAAAGGTACGCGCGATTTCTCTCCAGAAGAGATGGCTAAGCGCAACTACATATTCAACACAATAAAGGACGTATATGCTCTCTACGGCTATCAGCAGATAGAAACGCCGTCGATGGAAAACCTGTCGACACTCATGGGCAAATACGGCGAAGAGGGCGACAAGCTGTTGTTTAAGGTGCTCAACTCGGGCGATTTCCTCAGCAAGGTAAATAAAGACGAGCTGATGGAGTGCTGCAGTCCGCACATAGCTGCATGTATATGCGAGAAAGGACTGCGTTACGACCTTACCGTGCCGTTTGCACGATATGTCGTTATGCACAGAAACGAGTTGCAGATGCCGTTCAAACGCTATCAGATACAGCCCGTATGGCGTGCAGACCGTCCGCAGAAAGGAAGATACCGCGAGTTCTATCAGTGCGATGCCGATGTCGTTGGCTCTGACTCGTTGCTCAACGAGGTGGAACTGATGCAGATTATAGATACAGTCTTCACGCGTTTCGGCATAAGAGTACAGATAAAGATAAACAACCGCAAGATTCTTACCGGCATAGCCGAAGTGATTGGCGCAGCCGATAAGATAGTAGACATAACCGTCGCCATCGACAAACTTGAGAAAATCGGCATCGACAATGTCAACGACGAACTGAGAAAAGCAGGACTTTCCGATGAGGCGATACAGCGCATACAGCCTATAATACTTCTCTCAGGTACAAACGATGAGAAACTGAACGTAATCTCCGAAGTCCTTGCATCGTCAGAAACAGGACTGAAAGGCGTCGAGGAAACGCGCTTCATATTGGACACGCTGAAAGTATGCAGTCTGAAAAACGAAATGCAGTTAGACCTGACGCTGGCACGCGGACTCAACTACTACACGGGTGCCATATTCGAAGTGAAGGCTCTCGACACGCCTATGGGAAGCATAACGGGTGGCGGACGATACGACAACCTGACAGGAATCTTCGGCATGCCGGGACTCAGTGGCGTGGGAATATCGTTCGGAGCAGACAGAATATTCGACGTGCTCAATACGTTGGACCTCTATCCTAAGGAGGCGGTCAATGCCACGCAACTGCTGTTCATCAACTTCGGAGAGTGCGAGGCAGCATACTGCATGCCTGTAGCAAGCATATGTCGCAACAAGGGAATACGCACGGAGGTATATCCCGACAAGGCAAAGATGAAAAAGCAGATGAGCTATGCCAATGCGCGCAACATTCCGTTCGTGGCAATGGCAGGAGAAAACGAGATGGCAGAGGGCAAGATAACACTGAAAAACATGGTTACCGGCGAGCAGCAACTCGTCGACAAAGAGAAAATAGCAGAAATTATAATGCAACAATAGATGCATTAATACATATTTATATATATAACTTTTTAAAAAACAAAACATTATGAAAAAGAAGTTTATTTGCACAGTATGTGGATACATCCACGAAGGAACAGAAGCTCCAGAGAAGTGCCCGATATGCAAGGCGCCGGCTTCAAAGTTTAAGGAAATGGCTAACGACAATACAGCCGCTTTCGCTACAGCGCACGTAATCGGTGCTGCACGCAATGAAGGTGCAGACGAGGAAATGATAAAAGACCTCAACAACCACTTCCACGGCGAGTGTGGTGAGGTTGGTATGTATCTCGCCATGAGCCGTCAGGCAGACCGCGAAGGCTATCCTGAAATAGCTGAGGCATTCAAGCGCTACGCTTTTGAAGAGGCTGAGCACGCTGCTCGTTTCGCAGAATTGCTTGGCGACGTACTGGGCGACACAAAGGCAAACCTCGAGGCACGCATAGCTGCAGAGCGCGGAGCATGCGAAGACAAGTTCCGCATCGCTAAGAACGCTAAGGCTGCTGGCATGGATGCTACTCACGACACTGTTCACGAGATGGCAAAAGACGAGGCTCGCCACTGCGCCGGCTTCATGGGACTGCACAAGCGTTATTTCGAATAAACACGGAAAGCGTAAGCTGAATAACATGCAAGTGGGAAGTGCAAACGCACTTCCCACTTATTTTTTTGCAAACAAAAAACCCAGCGTCTTGCGACAACTGGGCTAATGAAAGGAGGAGTGGTACCTCCAGGAATCGAACCGGGGACACACGGATTTTCAGTCCGATGCTCTACCAACTGAGCTAAGGCACCATTCATTATGTTTTCAAAAGCATTTTCTCTTAAATGCGGTGCAAAGGTAAGGACTTTTTTTTATATGTCCAAATTTTTAGCAAGAAAATTTTAAAAATATTTGTGTACTTAATAAAAATACCGTACCTTTGCATCGCATTTCTGAGATATAGCGTATATTTCGCAAGACAATGCATCGGGATGTAGCGCAGTTGGTAGCGCACTACGTTCGGGACGTAGGGGTCGGGCGTTCGAGTCGCCTCATCCCGACACAAAGCGACAAACGGAGAAATTCGGTTGTCGCTTTTTCTTTTCCATTCTTGCAAGTGCTTGAAAACAAACGAAATGTCTTAAACACCTCATTCTCTGTTTCGGTTCGATAATCATCTGTCTTCTTATCGTTGCCAACTTATTCCATACTCCTCTGGACCAAAGCGACCTAACAGCCATTGTTGTATTTAGAGGAAAAACGCTTGTAACCGACAATGTAGACTCACTAATTGACTTTGCCTCCGAAATAAAAAACACCCTGCAAGGTGAAGAAATAACAGAAAACGACATTAACGAAAAATATCATGTAAAATAAAAACACCGACTATTTCTAATCGGTGTTTAGATTCCAAATCAAAAGTTTACAGCATCATCCCAACCTTGAATATACCTCTTATATCCTTGCCTAAAAACATCTTGAGCCTTATCATTGTTCGGTATACCAAAATTATGGGTCCAAAATAGCTTGAATTTTTCTTCAGTTCTCCATTCTGGGTTATAAATCATTTCATTAGGATTGCCATACATTCCTGCATTATGAACTCCCTGCTGGTAGCAATTATTTAAAACACGTTCTATATTGAATGTGCCAAGAGAGGTGGTAAAAGAATTGCTCTCTTTTTCTGCTTGCTGCTGTTCCACGACACGCAAACTATCCTCACGCTTCTGAAGTTCTGCCTCTCTCTTATCCAAATCGGAGGCCTGTTGAGATTGGTTATTGCCTCCACACGATGCAAGGCTAAGTGCGAATGCAAGAAGTATTCCTGCAAGTGTCACCGTCTGTTTCATTGCTCACCTCCTTTCTTCTCTGTAAGAAGTTGCTTCTCTTTTGGAATGGGCTTCGATACAGGAATAGTTTTCTTGACCTTAACTGGATCAGCATCCCTTTGGGGACGTTCAATCTGTTCTCTGACGTTGTTTGTCATACGCAATAAGTTATTAAGCATCTGTGACTCTACGATGCGGGTTGTTATTACGTTGTCAAGGCATAAAAGAAAAGCGGAGTCACCAAATTCTCCACCCCTAATGTAAGCCTTCGACTGCTTTGAAATCGGATGTTGAATTGACAACTCCGCTGAAAGTATATCGTTGTAAAACGAATACACTTCAACAGAGCGTCTTTCCACATTACCCTTGATTTCAAATTGTGAGTTGTCGAAGTTCACATTAGCAAGGTAAGCGAAAATGCGCTATCTAATATGTCTGTCTTTTGCCTATCAAGGCAATACGACGATGCAAAGGTAATCAAAATTTCTGTAAGTCCATCAAGTTACTCGTACAAAGTTCGATAATTCGTCAGCACTCCCGACACAAAGCGACAAACGGAGCAATTCGGTTGTCGCTTTATTTTTCGGAACAGGACAGGGTGAAACCATGTTTATCATCACTTCATTATAAATAATAAAAGCGAGGTCATTAGCCTCGCTTTTTATATTCAGCGTTTTATTTGTTTAAATATTCTGCAATCTCCTTTATCTTAGTGTTGTTTGATTTATCACGTTGCGGAAGCCGCGCTTTAGCATTTGAAGAAACTGGATATTTTGTATAAATGCAAGACAAATAATTACTATTATACTTTCCAAGAATAATAAGTGTTTTGGCATTTTCTTTTTCTAATGCATCAATTAAAACATAATATGTTTCATTTTCATAATTGTATGGGACAACTAAAAATCTTTCTACCAGATAATTACAGTATTCTAAAGTCCACTTTGTACTTACGAATGTAACTACGGCTTCTAATTTGTCATTCTCAAATGAGTATGCAATAATGTCTGCGTGTCCGGCTTTTTCATATACAAGATTTTTGCTGTCTGAATTGCTGCTAAGTGTGCCTTGTTTATGTCTTGCTCTGACGTATTCTTGCGAACATCCCCATTCTATGACGGGGTCATCATGTGTTTTGTATTTCCAATTTACAATAATGGGAATACGTACATTTCCATCTGTCTTAACGAAAGTTTCTCCAACATGAAAGCCTTTTATCTTATTGTTGCTTGTAGCAAATGCCACGAAATTATTTTCACTTTCTAAGTTAGTTGTTTCTGGCACGCGGGTTTCTTCACCAACGTAAAGCATGATAGGTTTTTTATTAACGACATCGTCATCGTCGTCGCCTCCGCACGAAATAAATGTCAGGCTGAATACAGTTATTATGGCAAGTGCCATAATACAAAAATACTTTTTCATGGTAGTTGAGCATCATTTTTTGCATCTGCGACTCTGCGATGCTGGTTGTTATTATGTTTAGGTAGACATAAAAGAAAGCGGAGCCACCAAATTCTCACTTAATGTAAACCCTCACGTTGGATGGGTAAGCGAAAATGCGCTCTCTGATATGTCTGTCATGTGTCTGTTCTGACGCTATGACGATACAAAGGTAATGATTTTTTCTGAAAGTATATCAGATTACTGAAATAATTTATCTACTATTTTTTATATAAGGTTAATGTTGCAGCAAAAAGTGTGCCAAAGTGAACAAAAATAATTCTTGGGGCAAAAAAGTATGAAAAATTTTGACAGGGAAAAAGTCTCCAAATAGAAAATTTTTACCCTCTGAAAGTGCAAATTTGTGTTAATTCTGAGACCAAATGTAATTGTTAAAATTGTCAAAGAGTATCTTTGAGACCTCTAAAACGCATTTTTTGCTTGCGAAACATTGTGTTCGACACTCCCAAACACTATGTTTGGCATCCTCAAACAGTGTGTTTGACATTGTCAAACACGCTCTTTGACAATTTTAACACTTGTGTTTGTTAGGTGAAATGCTTATGTGTGGAGTTAACAGACTGGTTGTCAGAAAATTATGAAAGTGTGCGAAATACGGGCATATTTTGCCCCTGTGATTTTTAAAACGACTTTCGCGGGCATTCTCGCGACAGTAAACGGGCAAAAATTGATTAGCATTGCGCGAGTGTCTCGGCATGGTTTGTTTTCTTTTTTATGTCTGTTTGTTGATTATAGTTGCTGTCGGCACGACAGATGATAATTGCTCTCGCTTGCCGAAATTTTATGCTGGCAAAATGCTGGTTGTCTGCGAAATTATTTATAACTTTGCAGAAACATAGACAATGGAGTATTTAGGTCATTATTCTTCTCCGGTCGGCGGCATCACCGTAGCCTCTGACGGATGCAGTCTGACGGGCTTGTGGTTCGACGGTCAGAAGTATTTTTGCGACACGCTCGATGCTGAGCATGCTGCGGCAGACTTGCCTGTGTTTGCAGAGACTTACAGGTGGCTCGACGTGTATTTCGGTGGCGGTGTGCCCGATTTCACGCCTCCGCTGCGCATAAAAGCCACGACGTTCAGGCTGGATGTATGCCGCGTGATGCTGAAAATACCATTCGGGCAGACCGTCTCGTATATGCAGATAGCACAGGAGATAGCCCGCGAGAGAGGCTTGGGCAGCATGTCGGCACAGGCTGTGGGAGGGGCGGTGGCTCACAATGCAATATCGCTGATAGTACCTTGCCACAGGGTAGTGGCTTCCGACGGCAGGCTGACGGGATATGCCGGCGGTGTGGACAGGAAGAAATGGCTGCTCGACATGGAGAGAGAGAACAGCAGACGGCAGCAATACTAAGGACAGATGCAGGAAAAACCGCGTACATATATAGCCATAGACCTGAAGTCGTTTTACGCTTCGGTGGAGTGTGTCGAAATGGGGCTCGACCCTATGACGACAAACCTCGTCGTGGCAGACCTCAGCAGGACTACGAAGACCATCTGCCTTGCCGTGTCGCCATCGCTGAAGGCATACGGCATCGGCGGACGTGCGAGGCTGTTTGAGGTGGTACGGCGCGTAAGGGAGATAAACCGTGAGCGGCACCGCAACTCTGGCTGGCACTTCAAGGGAAAGTCGTCTGACGACAATGTGCTGAAGGCTAATCCCGACTACGAACTGGACTACATAGTGACTCCACCGCGAATGGCACATTATATAAAGGTAAGCACCGACGTCTACAGGGTCTACCTGAAGTATGCTGCGCCTGAGGACATACATGTCTACAGCATAGACGAGGTGTTTATCGACGTTACCGACTACATGAGGAGCTACAGGATGAGCGTGCGCGAACTGACAACAAAGATAATTCACGACGTATATGCTACTACCGGCATCACGGCTACAGCCGGAATAGGCACAAACATGTATCTGGCTAAGGTGGCAATGGACATTGTTGCCAAGCACGTTGCGGCAGACAAGAACGGCGTGAGAATTGGCGAGCTCGACGAAATGACCTACAGACAAATGCTGTGGAACCACCGCCCGCTGACCGACTTCTGGCGAGTGGGACGCGGAACGGCTGCCAGGCTGGCACCATACGGCATTGACACGATGGGAAAGATAGCACGGCAGTCGGTAAAGAACGACGGTCTGCTGTATCGTCTTTTCGGCGTAAATGCCGAACTTCTGATAGACCATGCATGGGGATGGGAACCATGTACGATAAAGGATGTCAAGGCTTACAAGCCAGAGCACAACTCGTTCAGCAACGGACAGGTGCTGACGTCGCCGTACGACTGGAAGAAAGCACGGGTCGTGGCTAAGGAAATGGCAGACGCAGCAGCACTCCACCTTGTGGAGAAAGAGATGCTGACAAAGCAGATTGTGCTGACCGTCGGCTACGACATAAGCAGCCTGACGGACAAGAACATAGTCTACGCAGGCGAGATAACGACCGACAGATACGGCAGACAGGTGCCTAAGCATGCGCACGGCACGGTTAACCTGAAGGAATATACGGCATCGTCGACGCAGATAGTGGAGGCTGTAGCAAGGCTCTACGACAAGATAGTCGACCGCAATCTGCTCGTAAGAAGAATTTATATAACGACAAGCAATGTCGTCGGCGAGAACTCAAAATATGCCAATACGCCTACACAGACACAACTATTTGCCGATACCGACGGTGGCAGCGACAACACGGCTGACAGCATAAAGCGAAAGCGCAAGGAACGACAGATACAGAAAACACAGATAGCAATTAAACAGCGTTTCGGCAAGAATGCCATACTGAAGGGACTGAACTTCGGCGACGGGGCGACGGCAAGGGAACGCAACATGCAGATAGGAGGACACAAGGCATGACAGATATGAATCTTCACCCGATGGCAAGCGACAATTATGACGATATTATATCGCTGCCACACCATGCGTCGAAGACACATCAGCGCATGTCGGCAGCCATGCGCGCGGCACAGTTCGCTCCTTTCGCGGCTCTCACGGGGCACGGCGAGGCTATAAAGCAAACGGCAGAAGACATAATGATATATACAAACATATCAATGCTGCTGTCATCCGACGAAGAATACTAATGCCTTGATAGTCTGTTGCGTTATCTTTCTCAATGCTTTTTGCCGTCGCAGACAAAGCCAGCCTGCAACTTCATAATTTCCATACTTTTGCCTTCTTCTTGCAAAAGAGTAATCTTATTCTTGCCAGACTTCAGACGGAGCGATGCAGTAACACGCTTTGCGCCCGTGCCGGTGGCAGGGCAGGAGAGTGGTACGTTCTTGTTGCCTGTCGCAACGTATAAGTCGCAATCCTCTGTCGACATATAGAAAACAGTAATGTCGTATATGCCTTCTTTCTCAACGCTTACAGTATATTTCCCCAGTGCCTTCGTTTCTTTAGCGTTAATGGCGTTTTCGAGCGACAATCCGTCAGCAGTCAGGCATTCGTAGTCATGTGCCGGAGGAAAAGAGACGGGGCGCACGGCGATGTGGTCAACCATAGGGGCATTGCCGTCTTCATCGTTTCCAATAGTCAGGGTGTTCATTCCTTGCTTCAGACTGACGAGTGCAGTGCGGAAACCAATGTTCTCGCCAGGATGATAGTTGTCGCGTATGCCAGGCTGCAACAGTGAAAGACGTGTCTTAATGCCGTCTTCCGTTTCCACAAATACGTTCGTCGGACTGTCGGCTCTGTAGTATATCGTAACAGCATACTGTCCTGCCGTAGGAGCAACTATATCTGTGAACTTCAAACGACGGTTGCCGCCAAGATTTGAAACATATTTGCCTCCAAACAGTCGGGTATCGGTTCCGATGGTGCCGCCTTGATTGTAGTGCTCAGCCTCATAGCAGCGCTCATGGTCGAATCCCATGTCTGCATCAGTGGTAAACACTAACGTCGCTCCTCCGTTTTGCATCACGGGAATGTCAATGGTATGTCCTTTGACGATGCCCTTGCGTATTTCCGACTTCACTTCATACCGATAGTTGCCGTCGCGGTATATGTGTGCGTAGTATTTCTTACCCTCTTCGAGGAAATCAGTGTTGATGCTCACCGTGCGATTGTCGTTGGAAAGAGTTGCCACCCACCATTCGTCATTCTTGCGGCGGGCAATGGTAACATACTGGTCAGGCTTCGCCTCAAGGCAACGTATATCATCCCAAGCCACCGGCAGGCGTTTCAGCAGCGGAACAGCAATGGAATAAGTCAGGTTTTCGGGTGTGTCGCATGAATGAAACAGTCCCGATTCGTATGCCACACACATGGCAAGTTGCTGTGCCCACGTGTTGTCGGCGATGCTACGGATAGAGTTGGTGCTCATTCCCCATTTCAGTGGCGTATAGTCCATGCTGCCAATCACGTTGCGTGTAAGGCATAGATTTATGACATGGGATGCCGGTGTGCAGTCGGGGAAGCACATGTATTGCTCATTTCCGAATACTCCCTCCATCGAAAGCAGGTTCTGCCAAGTGCGGTCGAGCCCTGATGGTTTGGTGCAACCATGAAAGTTCACAAGCAGATGCAGCTTCTGCGCAGCATCGAGTATCCATTCATATTTCTCCAACTGTTGCTGCCTGTCGTCTTCAAAGAAGTCGATTTTAAATCCTTTCACGCCCATGTCGGCATACTGCTTCATGTCGTTGTATATATCAGTGGCATTGCCTTTGAAGTGATCCTGATTGAACCAGAGAATGAGTCCCACGCCTTTCTGCCGCGCATATTCAATCTCTGCCTTCACGTCGAGCTTGCCGTCCCATCCTTCATCGAGCAGGTTGTACTCCCAACCGAAGTATGCTGCCATGTCGGTATATCGTCGACACATGTCGCTATCAAGCTGTTGGCTGCCGTCCTCAGCAGCCCAGTTCCATGCCACGCGTCCTGGTTTTATCCAACTGTTGTCGGCTGCGATACTCTTTGGAGACAGGTTTTGAGTTACGTTTGACTCTACAATCTGAGCCAAAGAGCCAATAATGATGGTGCGCCAGGCAGACTGGAAAGGCACTGTAAACAGACTTTCTGTCGGACCTTTGCCCACTTTGTTGCCATGCTTCAACAGTTTTAGTCCGAGCGTGCCTTCTTTCTCGCCGCGTATAAGAGAACTGGCTGCGGTGGAAGAAAGGCTTGCCGACTCCGTCAAGAGGCACCAGGCATCATCTGAGTCAGTCTGTACAAGCATCGGCATACAGTATCCGTAGTCGGCATCTTTATACTTTGTAGTCTTCAGCTCATCCCATTTGTGGCAGCGGAAATGTGCCTCGTAGCTGGGAGTATATCTGTTCATCACCCAGCATTTCCTAAACGTGCTGAAGCAGAACTCCGTCTGTTCGTCGTCGAAAACGTATGTGCCTGCTCCGTCAGACTTGACATATCGGAATGCGACAGCATTGTCGTAGACACGGAATACCATCGTCAGGCGGTTGTTATTCTTGCTGTTCGCAAAGGTAGCGGTAAGTTCCTTGCAGTAGTCTACATAAGTGGAGCGCTTGCCGTGCCGCATCTGGTAGGTATCGCTGACAGTCTCGGTCTTGTCATTCGTAACACCATCGAAGTCGAAAAGACAAACGTCGCCGTATCTCACACCCAGTGCAGAGTGCTTGATGACATCGTGTGAGCCTTTCGCTACACTGTAAAATGGCTTGTTGTCCTTAATGCCGACAGTCAGAGTCAGTGTTCCCGATGGCGATTTTACTTCTATGTTTGCCTTTGCAGCCATTCCTATCACTAAGAACAATGGCAGCAGAAGGTATTGTTTCCCTATGCTGATGATTGATAATCTCATTATTATTTTAATAAATTATACCATTACTTGATTTTCTCACGCAGTGAAACGGCAAATCCACCTCCACGTGCCATGCGCAGTTTCAGTACGGTTTTAGAGTTGACATTCTTCTTGCTGATGGTATAAGCCTGCGGGTTTGTCTGATAGTCGGCATTCGGTGCGTCGGCATAGATGATTGCTTCGTAGGTTACGCCAGGCTTCAGGAAGTCGAGTTTCACTGCTGCGTTGCGTGCGTTCCTGCCCGTTATGCCTCCAAGATACCACACGTCGCGAGGCTCGGCTTTAGCCAAGTCGGCAGCCGTTGCATTGTCTGGAAGTGCATAGACAAATTTCGTAGCATTGTTGACTACGCCTTTCTTGCCGTCCTTCAGTGTTCCTGTGCTCTCCGAAGCCTTGTTCAGTGTCGACAGTTTTGGTTTGCGTGCCGTAATGATATGCGAGTTAGGCTCTGCTTCTATGTATATGGTCTTTTCCCAGTCTACAGCCACATCCTTTATGAACTGGAAGGCATCCATGAACCGTTCGTAGTTCTCGGGCAGGTCGGCAGCCATCTGCAGAGGCGAGTAGAACGTAACGTACAGTCCCAACTGATTGCATATCGTATGGTTCATCTTTCCCGATTTGCCTGGCGCAGTTATAGCCATGTCCTGCTCAAATATGCCCGGCGTGTAGTCCATAGGTCCTCCTTGCAGTCGCGTGAACGGGAAAATGGTGGTGTGTCCGGGCTTTATCGTTTCCCTGAACTCTGTTCCCATAGCGCTCTCGTTGCCTATCATGTTAGGCCATGTGCGGCATAGTCCTGTCGGACGCACAGCCTCGTGGGCATTGACCATTATGTGGTGCTTGGCTGCTTCTGTAATGGCGTAGTGATAATGGTTGATGAGAGGCTGACTGTAGTGGTATTCGCCGTAAGGAATAATCTTTCCCACATATCCGCTTTTCACGGCATTGTAGCCATATTTGTCCATCAGGTTGTAAGCCTGTTCCATCCATCTTTCATAGTTGACGGTCGACGATGAACTCTCGTGGTGCATTATTATGCGTATGCCTTTCTGGTGAGCATAGTTGTTGAGTGCCGGCAAGTCGAAGTCGGGGTAGGGGGTAATGAAGTCGAAAACAAAGTCTTTCTGCTTGCCGTACCAGTCTTCCCAGCCTTCGTTCCATCCTTCCACGAGTATTGCGTCGAAACCGTTTTCGGCAGCAAAGTCTATGTATCGGCGCACGTTCTCATTGTTTGCTCCGTGCCGTCCGTGTGGCTTAGAGTGTGCATAGTCGGTAACTCCGAGCTGCACCGACGGGTATTCGTAGGTGTAGGACCATTCGCTCTTGCCGGAAATCATTTCCCACCAGACACCCATATACTTGACAGGATGAATCCACGACGTGTCTTCTATCTTACAAGGCTCGTTCAGGTTGAGTATGAGACGTGATGCAAGCACGTCGGTAGCGCTTGCACATGCCATGACCGTACGCCATGGAGTCTTGCACGGTGCCTGCATCCTGCCCTTGTAGCCTTCGGCATCGGGCGTGAGCCATGTGCGGAAAACAAAGTTTCGGTCGTCGAGGTTGAGGTTTGTAGTAGGGTAGTCCAGCACTGCCGCCTCGTGTATGTTGATGTACAGTCCGTCGGCAGTCTTCATCTGCAAGGCAGTCTGAACGCCTGTCGGCGAAAATCCCTGATGCGGCCAGCCGCCACGTTTTCTCGGCTCATCCGAAAGGTTGCGTATTTCCGACAGCCGCGACTCTGTAGGATTAAACTCCTGCGTGCTGTAGTCGCCCGGTATCCACCATGCCGTATGGTCGCCCGTAAGGGCAAATTCTGTGAGTTCTTCCTTTATCTTGAAATATGTCAGTGCGTTTTCCAGCGGAAACTCATATCTGAAGCCCAGACCGTCGTCGTAAAGGCGGAAGCGTATGTTCATGCACTGACTTTTCTGCTGTCCGTCTTCTGCAGGTTTACTTAGTTTCACCAGCAACTCATTGTAGTGGTTGCGTATGCTGCTTTCCTCGCCCCAAACAGGCTGCCATGTCTCGTCGAACGACGATGCAGACGTGTCTGTCAGTGTGAAGTTTTTGTCGAGCGATGCAGTGCCAACAAGCTGAAAACCAAGCTGCGACGGCAGTATGACGTCAGTGCCTTTTCGCGTGAGGGCATAGTATGGCACGCCGTCGACTACGGCAAATCTCATCTCGAGCACCTTGTCTGGACTTTGCAGAAGGACAGCGTCCGACGGCATTTTTTTAATTCTTGATATTTCCGTGTCTGTTGACGAAGTTGCAGCCATGCCACAGCCGACAGTCAGCCATGCCATGATGCACATGATGATAGTTTTCATTCTGTTCATAAATACTGTTTTTTATTTAGTTCTGAAGCGTTTGTATGATTATGCTGTAAATATGAATTGTCGTTTCACACATGCAAATATACATGTTTTTTTTGAATATAAACGGATTTTCAGGCAATAAAGTTGATTTTATCGTAAGATTAGTGTCGACTCCCTGCAAAAACTGTGCCAAAGTGAGCAAAAAATTTCCCCGAACCGAAAAAGTATGAAAAATTTTGACAGAGAAAAAGTCGCAAAATAGAATGGAAATAGCCTCTTAAAGTGCAAAAATCTGTTAATTTACAGCCCGCTGCTAACTGTTAAAATTGTCAAAGAGTACCTCTGACGCGTCTATTTCATCATTTTCACCCTGCAAAATACAGTGCACGACACCCTCAAACACTATGTTTCATCTCCTCAAACAGTGTGTTTGACAATGTCAAACATGCTCTTTGACAATTTTAACACATGTATTTCGTGCGCACAAACGTTATATTTCGTACTAACAAACTGATTATCAAATAATTACAGTAAATCGCGAATTTTGGGCATATTTTGTCCCTGCAATTTCGGAAACGACTTTCGCGGGCATTCTCGCGACAGTAAACGGGCATAAATTGATTAAGTTTTTCTGAGCGTTACAGATACTCCATACGGCACGTCATACAATAAAACGTGGATTTCATACAAAGGACCATCATTTGTTTGTTTATCAGGAAACAGCAACGTAACTTTGCACTGTGAATTAAAAATAAAAGAAAATATGAAGATTGTAAAAAGACTTTTCGTCAGCGTGCTGTTGTTTGCAGTTATATGTGCAAGTGCAGTTCTCTGGGTTTTATACGGAAACAAGACGAGCAATCCGCGAAACTATGCTACGGTTGGCGACATCCCAACACCATTTGGCTATGAGCGTATCGATGGCGACGATGCAGCATACAGCCGTTATTTACGCTCATAGCCACGCAGAAACTACTTTCCGACGCAGAAGTTACTATCTGCAAATATAAGTAACTGATAATCAGTGTATATGCCTTTATTTTAGGGTGGTTAAAGAGACTCCGAGGGACGATAGGGGGACGCAAAATAGGCAAAAAACTGCAAATATGACTGCCTTCAAAAAAAGAAAATGCAAACATCTGCAAAATCGATTTTCCAGTTCTTTGCACGTTTACACTTTTTAACGCAGATTTTTGCACATTCTTGCATCAAGGTTTAGTTTAGGTTATAGATATTTAATATGGGGATAAACTAAACCTTTATATCACAGCATTACTTTATGCTTTTTTTTTTGGACGGCAATAATATCTCATATTTAGAGTTATATGCGTGTATTTTGTTTCCAAAATCGATAAAAATGCGAATTTGGAGATAAAATTCAATAAAACAGAGTGATATTAGGCAAAAACAGTACAAAACTAATATTCTTTTTATTATATTTGCATCAAAATTACTTAGTATGACATTACAAAAGTGGATTGAAGATAGAGCTATTCATGGCTTTCCTACGTTTTCTGTTGAGGATGTAAGGGCTGCTGGCTTGTGTTCTTCTGAACAGATTCTTCAGAACGAACTTTCTAGACTTAGTTCAAACAAGACTATAGCCAGTGTATATAGAGGGTATTACGTTATTATTCCTACTCAATATGTGTTGCGTGGATCTGTGCCAGCAACCTATTATATTGATCAGTTAATGTCGTATCTGCAAAAGCCTTACTATGTATGTATGCTAAGTGCAGCCGAGATGCTTGGTGCAGCTCATCAGCGTCCCCAGCAATTCTCTGTAATGACGACTTTTCCTAAGCGTAGGACAGTTTCTACTCGTAATGTAACCATAGATTGGTTTTATCGGGATGGACTACCGGAGGAAGCCCTGATTACAAAGAATACTGAAACGGGAACTATCCGTATATCAAATCCTCTTCTAACCGCCGCTGACTTAGTGCAATATCAGCAACATGCGGGTGGATTGTCACGAGTCGCCACCATACTTGAAGAACTTTCAGAGCAGATTGATATTAATAATCAGTTTGCGCCACTTGCAACTTATGTGAAAAAGGTTGTATGGCAACGACTTGGCTATATACTTGAAAATGTCGTTGAGGAAAAGAACTTGGCAGATGAATTGTATGAACAGCTTCGTGCATCATCTGGTTATTTCAAATATCAACCTTTGAGTACATCGGCAGAAGATAATCCATCATCCAGAGATAGCCGATGGAAGATAAACATTAACGTAGAAATAGAAACAGACGATATATGATAAACAGAACAGCGATACAACAGTGGAGCGAGCATGCTCCTTGGATAGATAATGCACAGATTGAGCAAGACCTGATTATCTGCCGTGCCTTGGTTTCCATCTTTAGTGATGAGTTCCTTGCATCGCAGTTGGCATTCCGAGGAGGAACAGCCTTGCATAAACTTTATCTCTCGCCTCAGCCTCGTTATAGCGAAGACATTGATTTGGTTCAGATTACTCCTGGACCTATCAAGCCAATCATGTATCGATTAGGGGAAGTGCTTGACTGGTTGCCAGACAGGGTAACTAAGCAGAAGCGATACAACAATACTTTGCTGTTCCGAGTGGAGTCTGAAATACCGCCTACGGTACAGATACGTTTGAAAGTTGAAATCAATTGCTTTGAACATTTCAATGTACTTGGGTTGACAAAGATACCGTTCAAAGTGGAGAACTCATGGTTCACTGGCAAAGCCGAACTGACGACCTATCATTTCGAGGAATTGTTGGGCACCAAACTTCGTGCCCTTTACCAGCGAAAAAAAGGCCGCGACCTCTTTGACCTTTATATCGCTTTACAGCGCAAGAAAGTGGATGTTGATAAAGTCCTTCAGTGTTACAAGAAATATATGGAGTTTGTGGTTGACAAGGCCCCGTCTTACAAGCAGTTTGTAAATAACATGCAAGAGAAGATGGCAGATCCTGAGTTTACCAACGACATGCAATCCCTTCTGCGTCCAGGCATAACATTCAATGCGAGTGATGCTTACCCTCTCATATACGAGACATTTATAGATAAGATGGAGGGAAAGAGAGAGTAACAAGAAATAGCTAATATAAAAGAGAGAAAAGTAAACAAAGATTTACACCTTATATATTTGAGATTATGAATAATAGATTTTTCTTAATAGCCATATTGATATATTTATCTGTGCAAGTTTTGGGACAGGATGTAGTTCCACGTCAGGCTCCTATAGATAATATGTCATCTTTTGAGGATTCGATAAATAATGATAAAGGTGACAATTCTGAATTCACAAAGATTCCAATTATTATTGATTCTACTGAAGGATGGGAGTGGATTGACAAGGAGGAAAGTGAGGATGTATTTGAAACATACCCATTACGTTTGTCTTACAACAAATATAAGTCGCATCCACAATATCGTGTAATTGGTAATGAAGTATATAATGGGAAAGGACAACTAGTTAGAGTTGTTAACATATTTGATTCTAATCAACGTCCAATATCCCAAAGAGTAACAGACGAACTTTTGCGGCAAACATATATTAATGATTATAAGGCTAACAAGTACAATTTTAGAAAAGAAAATCAAAATGCGCAGAATTATGTTAAGCAAGAGTTGAAACTCATAAAATCATCCCGTTTTTATTGGAGTAAGGAGGGAGTAGGGTATCTTCAACAACTAAATTTGGATCATGCTGATGATTTTGATATTCTTTTAAAAATCGAACGATTGAATGATACATCTTTCAAATTGATATTTGGAGATGTTAAGGGTAATTCGGTGAGCACATGGAAAGTAGCCTATTTATCTAATGGGCAATATAAATTAAAAATCATAGCTACTCGTTTGCCCTTAGAGAAAATAAAAGTTCGAATAAGGGTGTATGAACTCAAGAATGGAAAGTTGACAATACACGAAGATTAACAATTAGCTTCTTTTATATGAATAACACAGATCAACTCCGACAGCTAATGACTCTCGATGCCAACATGAATACAGCTGACATCGAAGAGCGTTTTGAACAAATAGCAAAGATGCTGTTTGAAAGATTTGCTATTCAAAAGGGTGAGAAGAAGTATCTCTTTAAAGAGATTGAATTTTACTTCTACAACAAGAACCATCGTGATATTATCACTTATCCACGTTCATCAAAACCACTATGCTGGTATGACAATAGATTCGGAGGTATTGACTTGAATTTTAAAAGTAATATAGAGTGTCGAGAATCAAAGAAATATAATCTTGATGATAATGCATACTTTGGTGGTATTCTCATTCGTCAGTTAGTTTGTGGCAATGAGGTTGGTAGTAGCAAGGTCTTGAGTGGGCCTTTGAAATGTGCAGAATTATTCAAACACAATGGCACGACCTGCAGTTTCAATGAACCACAACTTGTTAAGTACGACAATGGTATGGTAGGATACATTCGTAGATCTCGAATCAATATTCTGCAACCTAAGCAGAAAGTCGAAGATAAAGTGAACAGTATACTTAACAATTATTATGTATATACTGGGAAAGAGAAACTATGCGACGACTTTACTATATTTAAGGGTAAACTCTATAGGTATATACGATGTGACAAATTGATGCATGATGAAGATACTAATATGGTTTTTATCTCTCCTTGGTTAAAAGACAAAAACGAGGGACATCCTGAGTTTTATCAGCATCTGAAGGGCGTGTTTAATGAAATGGGAATTGAGTTCAAGGAACTGAAATCAACAAATGATTATTGGGCTCGCGACTATATGCCAATTCAATTGGGTAAAGATGAATTTTTAAATTATCATTATTATCCAAATTACCTTGTAAATATTGATGATATTGAAACAATTACTGATGCTACCAAAGTGTTGCGTGGTATGGGAATAAGTTGTCGTTCTACCAATCTCATTATTGATGGTGGAAACATGGTGTTATGTGGACCATATATTGTTATGACAGATAAGATTTTTTCAGAAAACAGGAAAATTAAAGATGATGCTGACTTTAAGGCTTTATTGGAATCAGAACTTGGCCATCCTGTCATCATTATTCCCTGGACTCCACATGAAGACGATGTATATGGACATTCTGATGGTTTCATCAAATGGTGTGGCGATAATCGAATATTGATGGGTAATCATGGTGATTGCAATCCAGAAGAAGCTGCATCCATCCGTCGGATTCTTGAAAGTTATGGTTTTGAGGTAACAGAAATGCGTTTCAAGGATAAAGTTGATACACCTTGTTATGATCTCAACTGGGCATATATCAACTTTCTTCAGGTAGGTAAAAACATCATAATGCCTAAATTTGATATTGACGAAGATGCAATAGCCTTACAATATATTCAAACTGCTTTCCCTAATTGCAATATTCGTCAAATAGAAATGAAAGAGATAGCAAAAAAAGGTGGAGCGTTACATTGTTTAAGCTGGAATGTATATCTGCCAAAACACGAGTAAAAATGTAAATTACCATCAATGAGATATTTTTGTCCCTCGGCTATTTTCGGTTATCTCGGGGGACAGCCGGGGGACAAAATGGTGATAATCTGCAAATATCGAAGTTAAAAATCAAAAATCTGCAAAAATAGACGAAATTTTAAATGCTTGAAATTAAGCGATTTACGGGCTATATTTGCAGATTTTATGTTTTTGTTTGCAGCGGGTTCACTTTCCCACGCACCATCGACAATCAATTGAATATCAGCGTTCAGTGAATTTAATCGGTACACGGCTATTTTTCGAAAGTTTTTCGAAAGTAAGCGAAAGTGTAAATGCTTGATAATTATCACTTTGCCATTTTGACTTGTACCGCGCCTTTTTGCTCGATTTGAGAGTTTCTCGTCTGAATGTATTATCCCGCTGGATTTCAACGAGTTCCTCTCTGTATGCTGCATGTTTCAATTGCGCTGCAAAGTTACACATTTTTCACGAAAAACGTGCAGAATGCGCAACTTTTTATAGTTCATCCCAACGAATAGAATATGATTCTAACAACTTTGCGGGTATTTGTAGTTCTGTAGCGGTTTTGCGCCAGTCTTTGATGGCAGCACGAACCTCCTCAATAATCTCTGATGCTTCTTGATGTTCAAGCATGTAGCTTTCACTTGCAGAGAGTAAGGCGTTGATATCTGACTCTTCTGTGTATGAGTCTATAAGCAAGCATTGATGTGACTTTGCTCCTGGATTGATATCGTATGCAGGAGAGAGTGTCCAGCCTTTTGGAGTGAGCAGGAATCCATGATTACGGAAGTGGTCATCGGTGTTACCAAACATGACGTTGAAGGCAACTCTACGATAGAGCTCACGGAGATTTTGCCGTACATCGGTACACCCACGAAGAATGAAATCAACGATGTCAAGATAGCCGTTACCTGTGCTGCTGCCAGCACCATCATCAAGACCAAGCAACGACATAGCGGAAGCAAAATGAATGCGACGGCCATCTGCTGTTCTATCGAAGCGTTCAGAAAGAAGCAGATCACGATCTTTTGAAATCTTGATGGTGCGCGTCTTTGCCACATTGATACCAGCCTTTGCCGCAAGTTGATGCGAGAAGTGCTCAATAAGCTCAGTATTCTCCAGATCCTTTTTTGATGGGAACTTTGCCACGTACAGTTTTCCGTCTGTATCAACCACGTTGGACTTTGGACGAGCGCCGCCAAGTGAGGTTCCAGGGTCAATCAACTGGTCGAGCCAGCGCTGCTCTGGCAATTCATTGCGTTCCTCTGCCAACTCAATCTCATGGCACGCATCGCACAGGGCGCGAAGACTCTCGATAGGTGGAACAAGATATTTTGCACTCGCGTTGATATAGTTATCGCCATTTTCCTCTTTGTAACGTATGCCGCCCATACGGGTGAAGTCCTCGATACCAATAAGATAGTCGTAATTAGTGAGCATACGTTTCGGTCTGCCTTCTTGTTGGGCAGTCAGACGTTCTCTGCGGTCAAGCAACAAACGCCCCCAGCGATCGGGGAAGGAATCCTTGACGAAGCCGAAGACATTATCATTACCACGAGGATGCTGCAATGAAGGAACATTCAGCAGGTCACCACTCAGCAGAATGCCGCCATGCTGTTTCAGCCACTTGCGCGAATACTCAAAGACAAAATGGTCTTTGCCACGAACATGTTCGTAGCCTAATGTTCCAATCTCTTCGGGGGAGGTTAGGAAGTCGAAATCTGCGTAAACTATAATCCTCTTCATTTCCTCAACAATTCTGCATCCTGAAGCTGTCTGCCAAGAGCATCGTCGGCAGCCAGCAGGGTGATGTCGTTTTCCAGATTAAGCGCAAAGAGTACACGCGCATAGATACCCATGGAAACCGTTGGGTCACCATGTTCTACCTTTGAGACAGTCAGACGTGTCACCGTTGCCCTGTCTGCAATGTCCTGCATAGACAAATGCCTACGCTTGCGGGCCAACATAATTTGCTCGCCCATGATTTTTAGGTTCTGGCTCAATGCCCTTGGCATCGTTTTACCAAATGTATTCTTACCCATAATTGTATCTTATTGGGTGCAAAGATAAATAATAATGTTTAATATAACAAACATTTTGTCGGAAATAGATATTTATTACTTGTTTTTAGACTTATTATTCTACAAATACTGGCAATTTTGCCGATTAACAATCGATGAGTACATCTTCATTGGATCTCTTTATGAAATTTTATGGCTGTAAATTTTACGACTATAAAATTTGCCTCATAAAAGACACATCAATTGTGTTTAAGTATAATGATAGTATTGATAATTTGAGGCGAGAACTTGTTAAAAGACAAATATTTTTGCCTCTGTGCTCATATTTTTAGCAAAACATAATCATTTCTTATAAAAAATCGCTATCTTTGTACCCCGTATTATGTAATAATGTATAACATGGAAGGTAAAGATTTAAACCGACTGAAAGTGGTGCTTGCGGAGAAGAAGCGCACCAACAAGTGGTTAGCCGAGCAAATCGGCGTTGACCAAGCCACGGTTTCCAAATGGTGTACTAATAGTGCCCAACCAAATTTGGAGAATCTGATGGAGGTCGCCAAATGTCTCGAAGTAAACGTCAATGAACTTCTGAGGATGTAAAAGCAATGAATACGAATCCTCCTTTTGTTCTCCTTTAGTTTCCTATATCGTAGCAAGGGCATAGCGTAGGCAGAGTATAGACGTAGCATAGACCAAGCTTATACCTTCGGAAATATCTCTAAGATGGTTCGGAGATGAAAGAAGGATGCAAGAAGTTAAACAAGAATATAAAAAACGAAATATAACTCTGATGGATTACGACAATGGATTCATATTACAGAAAACGATGGACTGGTCGTTGCTGAACGACGGAATGACCATTCCTATATCGGCATGTGCGCCTATTGCCTGTATCACTCGTTCGCAGAACAACGACTCCACGAACATTATTATCATCAGCCTCAATTACCATCGGATTATCCACAAGAACAATCCAAGGTTCAATCTCAAGAAGTATCAGTTCGAGTTCCCAAATGGTGAGGTGCTGAGGCTGAAGTTGTATGAACATTTGAAGACGTAAAACAAAAAATGTATCCATATGGTAGACAAGGACAAACTGATTAAGGTTGCAAAAGAGCTGAATGAACTCTATAAGAGAAAAAAGGCTGCTCTTCCATATTCAATCAATGTCATAAGAGAGCTTCATGCCAATGAGAACGCAAATTCACGTGTTTTGCGCGGCTTGCTGCAATACTCTCACAATGGTCAGTATCCTATTTTACAGAGTTTTATCGAACGCTTGCGAACGATAGCAGATTGTCCAATTGATATTTCCGTTCAGAATCCTGTACTGACAAACGAACAGGACAATAGAATAGATTTGTTGATTAAAGAAATAAAATCATATGCAATTATTGTAGAAAATAAAATCTGGGGAGCGACTGATCAGGAGGAACAAATAGAAAGATACATTGACTATGTTATAGACCTAGGTATTCCCAAACGTGGTATTTTCGTTGTATATCTAACTCTCGATGGCAACAAAAAGGTTACTGATGAAAGTTTGACCGACAAGGCAAAGAAACATCTTGGATGCTCTAACAAAAGCAACGGCCGCTTTATTCGTATGAATTTCAAGGATGATATTATGCCTTGGCTTGATACGCTTTTAGATTTAGAAGAAATACGAAAAGAGCCATTATTGTCCTCGTCAATAACTCTGTATGTTGATTTTCTGAAGGAATACTTCGATGCGCGAGAAGAGGATATCAAAATTGAAAATGAATTAGAAAAACAGCTTATGGATACGCTTCAAGCCAATAGTCTAAAGGAACTTCTCAACACATGGGAAGAAGTTGATAAATTGCAGGAAATAGTTAGCTCTGCAGCGAATAAAAAAATAGAAAGAATCAGCAAACAGAAGATTTGCAATGCACTTGAAAAGAAAGGTTATCATATCAGAGCTTACGATTTCCGATATGATTACTTTGACCTTGAGGTGGACATTCCTGAATGGGAGAAATGCTGGTGGGCAATGGAAAGCGATAAAGGGAGACTTTTTTCTGGTGTTTGGCGCTATCCGGAGAAAACAGTTGCAAAGAAATATATAGCCATGCTTAATGATGTCTTTGATAATTCTGACGATGGTTATATAGGATGGAATTGGCATAAAGATTATGAGCTAAATGATGAGTTTTGGATTGATATTGAAACCCATTCAAGGAAGTTCGTTAACTTTGTAGTCAATGAGATAGAACGGGTACGCAAGGAGACAAAAGGAATAAAGTTATGAAAATAAATTCTTAACTTTGTAGTGATATAGCACTTAAAGCTATGTTGTAAACGACGCAATATTATGGAAGAGAAAAAAAGACAAACGGCAACGAAAGCGGCAATAGCCAAATTTCGTGAGGAGCACCCGACTTTTACTGATGATTATCTCGTATCATCAGTAGAAAGAACGTACCCAGATTTATATCTGGATAATTTAAACGTTGCTGTTGAGATTGTCAAGGAACTATACAGGCGACAGGAGGATCTTACTGATGAAAGTTTTATTGCCCTGCTGCGTGAGATGACGGAAGGCAGAAAACTGGTAAGATACGGAAAAGAGGTTATCAAGACAGGTCAGATTATGGCCAAAGTACATCAGTTATTGGATGAGGTTTATCATGATGCTCACGAGAAGACTGTCTTCTGGTCTCACTATCCTTTGTCTCAGGATTCTGATGTAAAACTGCATTTCGAGGAACTATGTAAGCAGAAGGGGCGTACACTTGCTCAACAGCTATATGCGGAGTTTAATAACAGAGCTCTATATGAAGCTGGTGAATTAAGTGGATTCATCCTGCCTTTCCATTGTTATTCAGAGCCAAATGGCGATGTTGTATTCACCAAAAAAAGACGAACGAAAGAAGACTATGACGAGAATGGGGAACCTGTAATAAATGAGGAAAATGTTGTTAAACATTTGTCTAGTGACATAAAGAATACAGGTTCCGCAAAAGGAGGGTGTCTGGGAATAATCATCATTGGTATAGTTCTTTTTTCGCTTATCGCTTTCATGTAGTTGTTATGGCAAAGTTGACGACAGAAGAATTTATAGTAAGGGCCAAAGCGGTGCATGGGGATAAGTATGATTATTCCGAGGTGGAGTATGTCAACAATAGCTCGCCTGTTGTAATTGTCTGTCCAGAACATGGCGCTTTTGAGCAAAGGCCAAATAACCATTTTAATGGTAATGGCTGTCCTAAGTGTGCTCGTGCTACTCAATCTGCACGACAAGCAATGAGCCAAGAGGTATGGATTGAACGCGCCAAACGTATTCACCAGAATAAATACGATTACTCTAAGGTCGCATACGTAAATAATCATACTCCAATAAGTATTATTTGTCCTATTCATGGAGAATTTATCCAAACTCCCGCTAATCATATTAAAGGGCAAGGATGCCCGATATGTGGTATGAGTAAAAGTAAGCTTTCTCAAGAAGAGGCAAGAAAGCGAATATCTGACAAGCTTTCCAAGTTCCCATATGAAGTAGTAGAACCATTCGTTTATAAAGGGGATAGGGATACCGATGTAACCATTCATTGCAAAATACATGACTTTACTTGGACAACATCATGGCATCAAGTTGTTTATGCAGGGACAAATTTGACAGGAGGCTGCCCTAGTTGTAGGACAACATATAGTAAGGAAGTTTGTCGTAAAGCTGCATTACAATGTAATTATCGTAGTGAATTTGCAAAAAAGTTTAAGGGTGAATACTTTGCTGCACTACGTAATGATTGGTTAGATGAGATATGTAGTCATATGATAGTTGTGGGAAACCACTACAAAAGATGCATATATGCTTATGAGTTTCCCGATATTGAAGGTCGGAATTATGTATATGTTGGACTTACTGATCATATACCTCAAAGAGACCTTGTGCATGGGCGTAAGGGTGCTGTGTTTACATTCTGCAAAAAATATAATGTGGAACGTCCAAAACCAATCCAACTAACAGATTATATCGACAAGGAAGAAGCGAAAGAGCAAGAAGGTATTCAGCTTGCTAAATATGTTTCAAAGGGTTGGATTCCTTTAAATCGAGTGAAGACGGGTAGTTTAGGTGGTCATTTAGCTAATGATGGCTTTACATTTGATGAGTGTAAAGCTAGAGGCCAAAAGTATAGCAAACGAAGTGAGTGGAAACGGGAGGATTATCCAACATATTATATTGCGAGTAAGCGAGGATGGATAGATAAGATTTTGAAGCAAAGTGAACGTTTTGGAAATGCAAAGCAAAAGTATTGGACAGAAGAACGAATTAGGGAGAAAGCTTTAATGTTTAGTTCTAGATCCGAGTTTTGGAGAAAAGAACCAGGTGCTTGTGTACAAGCAAAGAAAATGGGTATCTTGGATGAAGTATGTGCTCATATGAAAAGACGTATTCAACCAACTGGCTTTACTGTGGAAATCATTTGTCAAGAGATTGATAAATACGAAACATTGACGGATTTTATAGCAAATAATCCGAGGATGTTTGAATGGTTGATGCGTAACAAAATCAAGCTAACTGACATATCAGATAAACCATATAAGAAACCAAAAGGAAATCCAAAGCCAGTACATCAATTTACTCTTGATGGTACTTATGTACGTAGTTACAACAATGCACGCGAAACTGAAGCATACGGGTTCAATTATAGAAATGTATCTCAAGTGTGTCTTGGAGAAAAGAAATCTCATAAAGGATTTGTATTTCGATTCGAGAAAAACATAAATTATTAATAACAAGATATGACTAAGACCGGAATTAAACACATAGTCGAACTCGGTAAAGCCTCTCGCATCATCAGAGAATTAGGATACGAGCCAGATGAATCGATGTGCGATGATAGACCAGACATCGTGCTGCCATCAAAGACAGATAGAAAGATTGGTATTGAGGTAGTCGCATATAGCACTCATCGATATGAGGAATCAGAGGATGTGCTCTATAAGATATTCAATGAGTATATAGAAGAACGGTTAGACAAGCGTTCTGCGAAAAGGTACGAGATAGGTGTGATGTTTTGGACTTGCAGGTTCCAGTGGGCAAACTATAAAAAGGTTAAAAAGCAGATATTCGACGAGATAGACAACCTGATGATTCCAAACCAGCCTCCAATGAATCGGCAATACATAGAAAGTGTGACGGCTTGGGAGAATCCTGGCGTTGAACACTCTTTCATTACCTGTGATACGGTTGTGGTATATGATGATTTGAACGAAAAGATACTATTGGATTGCATTGAAGGAAAGGAGCATAAGTTGAAGGGTTACAAGGCGTTGGCCAAGAATAGTACCATCAGTGAGTATTATCTTGTGGTATTTTTCCCCATCAACGAACATGCAGAAATTCATGGCTATACGTTGCCAGAAGTATTTAGATTCTTTGGATTCTCCTTCTTCTTTTACAGTAAGGAGCATGAGCCTGTTCACGTTCACGTTGAAGGGAACGGTGGCATGGCTAAGTTCGTATGGAACGGAAGTGAGTTCACATTGCTTGTAAAGGAGAAGATAAAGGCAAATGACCTGAAGAAGATTAAGGCGGTCATCGATGAGAATGCCGACCTGATTATCAAGCGTTGGGAGGAGCATTTTAATAGTTAATAAAGGGGGATACGTTATGAAGATTACAAAGATTTGGTTTACTGCTGATCATATATTCGGCAGAGACGAAGAGGGAAAGGAGTACAGCCAGTCGCTGCTCTGGTACCCTAAGTTGAGGACTGCATCTGATGAAGAACGTAGCCAATACACCTTTGGCTATGACGGCATCCATTGGCGTAGTCTTGATGAAGACATCAGTTTTGAGAGCTTTACCTATGAAGATTCAGAGCCATCAGCCCTACAGCGTTTCTTCCTGACCCACAAGGAAATCAACGTGGCAGAATTTGCCCGTTCCATTGGGATGAACGCCACACTACTGCGTAACTATATCAATGGCTTCAAGAAGCCTTCTGCTGAGAGGGAAAGTGAAATCCTCGCCCATATTCATAAACTGGGTAAGGAGATGATAGCTGCCTGCTTCTAAACTATAGGGAAAAAAAACGATGATGAACAATCAGCACCACACAGCCTCGTAATGTTTAACCGAGACGGCATGAGACAGCCATCCGTGTCGCCTCATAACATCTACGAGACAATGAGCAGAAGTAGAAAGCGAATGCCAGTCAGCACATGGTGTTGCTGCAAGTCGCAGAAGAAAGGAAAGCAGGCGAGTAGCCGCAAGTTCCGCCGCAAGGCGCATGCGTTATTACATCAAGGAAAGGCACATCTTCTTCCCTTGAAGTCCTTCGAGGTGATGAGTCCTTGGGATTTAGGTGGTGACGGAAAGCATTTCTGTGGCTTCCATCCTGACAAAGAGTGGTATGCTAAACTGATGAGGAAGTGAGACAAAATTCCGTTACGATACGTTAAAAGCGAAGTGGAATAGTTAATAAAGTGGAAATCCTGTAATATATTTCCATAGCGACTTCGTATATATACTATATGATAGAAAAAGAAATAACTGAAACCTATTATTTCACTCCCTCTGACTTTAACGAAAAAGGCAGGAGGATTTCTGATGGTGTGACATTTCGTGATGTAGTCAAGGACTTTGAACGTGATTTCCATGAACGTCACTCAACGGAATACGCTTTGAATCTCTATGCCAATTCTCTGACAATGGACTTGTTGACAAAATCAAATGATGCAAAGCCTTTTTTGCTGTATGGTATGGACTTAACCCAGGGGAGTCATTCGATGCAGTTCAAGACCCATTCATCAACCATGAGATGGACAAGCATAGCGAGAAAATCTATGTGTACGGTATTGACTCAGCGTTTATGACAGAGTTCGACGAGTACGGCTATCCCATATTGAATGAGGATAGCGACATTTATCCCTTGACGCTGCTCGTAGATAATACGATGCGAGACGATGAACTCAGGTTAGCTGTTCCTAAGCTTGACGATGGGGATGAGACAGAGAATGTTACCATTGACGTCCCACAATTTGAATACGCATGATGGAAACGAAAGAGCAAGACAGACATTGGCATTTGGTTCGCAACGATAATGGCGAATGGATTAGTGATGAGAACGTAGAGTTCCTCACATCGCTGGAAGTGGGTATATTACAAGTGAAAGCATCACAACAAGGCATACAGTTAGATATTCAGCATGGTGCCGATGGACAACTCTGGTGCTACAAACATCAACTTGATGCTATTAAAATAGAACCTATTAATAAAACAGTTATGAAGCGTGAATTGAGAATAAAAAAGGAATCAGTAATTAGCTATTTAGGACGTGGGCTGCACTCTGATAAATGGGATAATGCATTTGGAGAAGACGGAAAGCTTGGAGGCTTAATTGAAATGGTTAAAAACGACGACGAACTCGTTTTGCAGATTCGTGATGACTACTTCAATGTATATTATAAAGGAGGAAATCTGCTTAAGGTTTCATCTGAGAAAAGTTTCCAATTCGACTATAATTATTACAAATGTGAAATCGGACTTGATACGCAAGATCAAAGAAAAAAGAGAATAGATAAACGTAGAAGTGTCTTAGAATCATTGAAAAAGACACGAGACTACAAGGCATTCATCGCTGACATGAAAAAACTGATGGATAAGTATTGGAAGTGGTTGGAACGTGTCCATAACCGCATTCTACATGAGAAGGATACACAGCATGCACTATGCATCAGTAATACGGAAATCACAGACTATACTATCATTGACTTAGAATTTCAAGTGAGCACACGCAAAGATTGTATCTATCATTATGAACCATCTTCTATACCGAGACACCCTGGAGTGGATGTTTACGAGAAATCACCTCGCTTTGACATTATTGCTGTGCGCAATAGTGATCGTCGTCTTTGTGTGATAGAATTGAAAAATGGTCTTGATGCGCTTGTAGGGAAATCTGGAATTGGAGACCACGCTGATTCTTTCGAGGGCAGCATTGGCAAAAATCCTTTGGCTGAATTGACGTTTACTAAAGAAATGGAAAAGGTTGTTAGTGACAAAAAACGTCTCAAACTACTATCAGACGACTTCTATATAGACGATAAACTGCCTATAGAGTTTATATATGCATACGCTTTTAAGTCGGAAGATGAAAACGGGAAGAAAGCCGAACGTGACTCATTTATAAAAGAGCAGGAGAAAGCATGTTGCATGAATTATAAAGTCATATATCTTAATAAAGGTGATTTTACCTTGTCAGACTCAAATTGCTAAGTATATGAAAATCACTATCCATCGAGGTGCAAACCAAATAGGTGGTTGCATCATAGAGATAGCAACCAAAGATGCCAAAATATTCATTGATTTGGGCAGTAATTTGCCTGGTTCCGATAAGACTGATTATTCTGCCGATGAAGTTAGAAGAATAACAGCTGATGCCGATGCTATCTTTTATTCTCACTATCATGGTGACCATGTGGGACTGCATCATCTTGTACCAACATGTGTTAAGCAATATATGGGAACAGGAGCCATTTACGTGATGCGATGCAAGTATGAAGCGCTAAATGTTCACCAAGATTTCAGCCTGCAACTGGCTGCCACTAAACGGATGCTTCCTTTCAAGGAACGTGAACGTATCAAGATAAAAGAAGGCTTTTCCGTCACACCTTACTTTGTCAGTCATTCCGCTTTTGATGCCTATATGTTTCTGATAGAATGTGAAGGGAAGAAAATACTCCATACTGGTGATTTCCGTCGTCACGGATATTTGGGTAAAGGGTTGTTTCCTACATTAGAGAAATATATTGGTCATGTTGATTTACTCATCACAGAGGGAACTATGCTGGGGAGAAAACAAGAGCAAGTTGTAACAGAAAAGCAGATTCAGATAAACACCACTGAGGCACTACGTGAACACAATTACGTCTTTGCCCTTTGTTCGTCAACAGACATTGATCGACTCGCTTCATTTCATGCAGCATGCAAAGCAACAGGCAAGGTTTTTCTCGTAGATGGATATCAACGCAGTGTGCTGGATGTGTTTTCAGAATATAGTGGCAAGAAAAGCCCGCTGTATAATTTCGACCACATTTTTGAGTTAAGTGGGCATAAAGCATATCGGATTCCAAAGATTAAGGATTATCTAAGAGATAAGGGATTCTTGATGCCTATTAGAATGAATAGTTTGTGGTTGCTGGAAGATATGCTACAAGTATTCAACGACGAAGACCCTTGGCTCATTTATTCTATGTGGAGTGGTTATGCGGAAAAGGGTGGGAAAAATGCTATAGATAATGTTCTGTCTATTCGAAAACTATTCGAGAATCGTATTTTAGATGGAGTAAAACACGGCTTCCATACAAGTGGACATGCTGATGTTGAAACACTTTACGAAGTCTGCAAGGCAGTCAGGCCTTCTATTGGAGTTATTCCAATACATAAGGATACAGGGATGCAATATGTATCAGATAATAACAAAGTGTTTAACGAAGGGAAGTTCAATTTAGATGGAATAGAAATAGAGGTGCATTGATAATGCAAATTTAATGACGGTGAACTTTTGAAATGAATTTACCAAGAGACATATCTAAACACAAAATCTTTTGGAAGATTATTACAAATATATGCCAAGGTTAAAATAGAATAACCAATTTATGGTTAAATAATTTACGTTTTTCTATATTATTGCTTTAGTTTGAGAAAACATTTTAGATATATTGGTTTCGTTTACTCCACTTTATATATAAAGAGGGATAAACTAAACCTATTTCCCCACGCAGAATCTACTTTCCCACGCAAAAATGAGAGAAGATGTTGCTTAGTGTTTCTGTGGTTGTTATTTCTCCGCCTGTTATTTCTGCGAGGTCGGAAAGAACAAGGCGTAGGTCTTCGGATATAAGGTCTGATGGCATGTTGGAGTGTATTGCATTTAATACTCTTGTAATGTTGGTGTGCGCCTTTTTCAGTGCCTCGTAGTGGCGTGCGTTTGTTATTATAACATCGTTTTCGCTAATCTCTGGTATGTTTGCTGTTTTATAAATTACCTGCTCAAGTTTGTCAATTCCAATGTTTTCCTTTGCACTGATGAATAGCATAGGGCATGTCCAGGCTGTTTCTGCAGCATTAGGTGTTAGGTCTGTTTTGTTTTGAACTATAATTACATTTTTACCATAGGTTAATTCTTCCATTTCTTTTATTTCACGACTAGTCGGCTTCTGGTCTGTAAGCCAAATTACGATGGATGCTTCTTCTATTTTCTTGTATGTGCGTTCTATTCCTAACTGTTCTATGGTGTCTTCCGTATATCTTAGACCGGCAGTATCTATAAATCGGAAACATACACCTTTTATATTAATAGTGTCCTCTATCGTGTCGCGTGTTGTGCCATGTATGTCGGAAACAATCGCGCGATTATCATGTAATAGCCGATTTAACAGAGTTGATTTTCCTACGTTAGTTTGTCCGACGATGGCAACTGGTATTCCTTGTTTCAGAGCCTGTCCTGTCTTGAAGGTGTTGGATAGATGGCTTATGTGTTGTTCTATTGTTCGTGTAATGTTTAGGAGTTCCGTCCTGTCTGCAAACTCGATATCTTCATGGTCTGAGAAATCGAGCTCAAGTTCCATTAATGATGTAAGGTGCAGCAGTTGTTCACGCAACGATTTCAGTTCTGAAGAGAAGTTTCCCCTTAGTTGGCTCATTGCCATTTTGTGCGTAGCTCTGTTTGTCGATGCAATGAGATCAGCTACTGCTTCAGCCTGACTAAGGTCCATCTTGCCATTCATGAAAGCCCGTTGCGTATATTCGCCAGCTTGTGCCATGCGACAACCGTTGTTGATAAGCAGTTCTACAATTTTATTTATTATGTACGATGAACCATGACATGAAATCTCTATTGCGTTTTCTCCTGTGTAACTGTGTGGTGCTCGGTAGACAGAAACAACAACATCATCGATTGTTTCTTCCCCATTTTGTGTCATCTCTATTATTTGTCCATAATGCATTGTGTTAGGTTTTGCATCTATGATGTTCTTGTTGAAAATCTTATCTGCGATGTTAATAGCTTCATCTCCAGATATGCGCACAATGCCAATCGCTCCGCCTGCTTGTGTGGCAAGTGCGCATATCGTGTCGTTGTTAATGTTATTCAGCATTTGCATTATGGTTTGTTTTAAAGTTTTCTTCGTTTCTTTTATAGCCCGGTATTGCTAACAAAAACAGTCATGTGCATTAAATTCTGTCGAGCACTTTCTTTATGAGTGTGTCAATTGAGTTTTTATATTCTGTATTCATTTCTTTTGCATAGCGGTTGGCTATCACCATGCAGCATGTTGTTGCCTTATGTCCAAGAAGAGAAGCAAGTCCAGCCAGAGCAGACGATTCCATTTCAAAGTTGCATATTTTCATGCCGTCATACTCAAATGATTCTACTTTTTCGTTTTGTTTGGGATCAGAAATCGGTGCTCTGAGTTCACGTCCCTGTGGACCATAAAAACCACCGCAAGAAATCGTATATCCGCGTATCATGTCGTCTTGTGCTATCTGATTAGTAAGTTTTTCGTCTGCAACAGCAACGTATGGTGCACCTTTCTGTGGGTTCCAGTCCATGTGTTTTACAAATTCTTTCTCCAAGTCTAAATCGCACACTTCATTTCTTCCAGCATAGTAGTTCAGTAGTCCGTCGAAACCTATGCTTTTAACACTTGCCACGAAAGAGCCTGTAGGTGTATATGGTTGTAAGCCTCCGCAAGTTCCGATGCGTACCATTGTCAATGTTCGGTGTTCCGATTTTTCAGTTCTGGTATTATAGTCAATATTAGCCAGAGTGTCTAGTTCGTTTACGACAATGTCGATGTTGTCGCAACCGATACCATGCGACTGTATTGTTATGCGTTTACCCTTATATGTGCCTGTTATGGTGTGAAACTCGCGACTTTGCGTCTCAAATTCCTTTTCGTCAAGATGTGCAGCAACGGTGTCTACCCTTGCCGGGTCGCCAACAAGGATTACTCTGTCTGCCAAATATTCAGGACGTAGATGAAGGTGGAAACAAGTTCCGTCTTCATTAATTACTAATTCTGATGGTGCAAAATATTTCTGTTCCATAATTAAAAATATTATTTATATTATTATTCTAAAATCTTGTTTTCTTTTTCCAGAGCATGCCATATAGAGTATCGTGCTTCCGAGTTAAGCTGTTCAATAGTGTCAAACAGTTGTTTCATCGATTGCCTGTGTGTGTCGTGCTCGTATGGGCATGTTTTCTTCTGTTTCTCATATCTCAATAGTGAAGCATATTCCTTTATATCGCTCTCTTCTACGAGACATAGCGGACGTATAATAGTCAATGGCATTTTCTTCATTTTCAGTGAAGCTGGCATTGACGAAAACTGTCCTTGAAAGACAATGTTCATAAGCATTGTGTGTATAATGTCATCTTGATGGTGTCCCAATGCAATTTTATTGAAGCCATTGGCTTGTGCATAGTCGAACAAAGCCTTGCGTCTATACCATGAGCAAAGGAAACATGGAGCCTTGCGCGTGTCAGAAGATGCATCGAAGGATGTCGTCAGTATGTGTAATTTTACACCAAATCTTTCTGCAAAATTTTCAATGTATGATGTATCTGTTTCATAGCTGATGTTTGTCATTCTAACATGCACAGCCTCTACATCAAACTTGGGACGGTGTATGCGTGAGCGCCTTGCCATCATTTCAAGCAGTAGCAGAGAATCCTTTCCTCCAGACAAAGCAACAAGAACCCTGTCGCCGTCGTCAAGCAGATGGTAGTCCGACAATGCTTTTTGAAATCGTCGTCCTATCTTGCGCTGTAGTTGTTTCTCTCTGCTTTGCATATTATATAATTATTCGAGTAGTTGTTTGGCATTGTCTATTGCTGCTGCTGTTATCTTGCTTCCGCTAAGCATCTGCGCAATCTCGTTTACTCGTTCCTCTTTATTGAGCATAACCATGTGTGAAACTGTTCCTTCTGCCGTTTCCTCCTTGTATACTTTATAGTGAACTTTACCTTTAGCAGCAATCTGAGGCAGGTGGGTTATGCTAATAACTTGTCGCTCTTCTTGTCCCATCTTGCCCATGATGTTTGCCATCTGTTCTGCAATCTTGCCACTCACGCCTGTGTCAATCTCATCGAAGATTATAGTCGGCAGTTTCACAGTTCCGCTTATCATTGCTTTAAGTGCAAGCATAACTCTTGCAATTTCGCCTCCAGATGCAACTTGAGATACATGTTGGAGTGTGGTATTGCTATTTGCGCTGAACATGAATGCAACTTTATCACATCCATCACTGCTTATTTCCTTCATGTCAAAATGTATTTCAAATCGAACGTGAGGCATGCCAAGATTTGTCAGTTGCTTTATGATTTGCTGCTCAATCTTGGTTGAAACACCATGCCTTAACTTGCTGATAGACATTGCTTTGCTCGTGCATTTTTCAAACAAAGCTTCACACTCTTTCTTCTTGTTCTCGAGAGTTTCGTCGCCACAGTCAATGTTGTCAATCTGATGTTTCAGATTGTGATAAATATCTAACAGTTCACCTATTGTATTAACCTTATGTTTATTCTGTAAATGATATATCAGGTCTAACCTTTGTTTATGTTGGTCAAGTATTATAGGGTCGAAATCTATCTGCTCCGATGTATTGCTTACTTCCTGTGCAATGTCTTTCAGTTCAATCTGGCAACTTTCTATGCGTCCTGCCAGTTCGCTGGCTTTTGCATATACATTTTCTATAGCTTGCAACTGTTTGTAACAGAGTCTCAGTTTTTCCACGCAGCTATTGTCGCCTGAAAGAATGTTGTCAGTCTCATACAATGATGTCTTTATGTCTTCGGCATGCTCCATCATTTGTATTTTCTGTTCAAGATCATCTTGTTCATTTTCTTGCAGGTTTGCTTCTTCAAGTTCATTCAGCTGAAATCTGAGGAAATCTTCGTTCTGTCTGTTTTTCTCTATCTCATCTTTCAGCAGATTGTATTCTCTAAGTGCCTTATGATAGTCGTCAAACAGTTTCCTGTATTCTTGCAGTTGCTTGCTGTCATTGGCAATGATGTCTACTACACTCAGTTGGAAATTCTCCTTGTTGAGCAGCAGATTCTGATGCTGACTGTGTATGTCAATAAGCTGTTCTCCAAGTTCCCGTATTATAGACAACTGAACGGGCGTGTCGTTAATAAATGCTCTGCTTTTTCCTGCTGCAGTAAGTTCTCGTCTGAGTATACAGTCTTCCCTGTCGTAGTCTATATCATTGTCTCTGAAAAAAGTTTCCATGTCATATCTCGACAAGTCAAAGTGTGCTTCAACAGTACATTTTTGTTCGCCTGTCTTTATCTGTTTCGAGTCTGCACGTTGTCCAAGCAACAGACCGATTGCTCCGAGAATTATACTTTTTCCAGCTCCTGTTTCTCCTGTTATGACAGAAAAACCAGACGGGAAGTCTATCTCCAGCTTCTCTATTAGCGTATAGTTTCTTATGGAAAGGTGTTTCAGCATCTTATTGAGTGATAATTTATTGTTTTATTTTCTCCCATGTGTTATTTTGTGAAGCATTGATAGAGAAAAGTATGTCATAAACAGTTTCTTTTTCCTTTTGTGTTCCCTTGCCCTTATATATATTGGCGAGTTCGTCTTTCTTATAGTCGGTCCATATCTGTGGCAATAAACTCAATGGTCTGTCTTCATGACATTTCTTCAGGTCATTCTCCAAAGCTGTTGTAATGTTTGTGCGTCCTCTCTCTACATTGTTTGCCATTTCGTCGAGTCCTGTGCGATAGTAGTCGTATTGCAGTTGTCTGAACGGCTGCATGGCACCGTCTAGATAGCTGTTTATAAAGGCAAATCGGTTACGGTCGCTGTCAAACGACTTCCAACCTGTGAATGACAGGTTCTGTGCATTGTTTGTCAGATTCATGCATCGTTGCAAAATACTCTCACCACCCATAGGTGAGAAACTGTCAAGATCCATTCCTATTATCAGGAAAGCGTAATAGGCAATCAGTGCAGTGAGTTGGTTGTCTATCATATCTTCGTTAAACTCCAGTTGGTCAAACTGTGCAAACTCAAAGTTGAAGTCATCGTCTTTGTTGTTGTATAGGGTAGTGGTGTATGCAGAGTTGTAGACAGGACGGTTAGCCTGTATAAGTGCATTGCAGGTAAAGAGGTTGTTGTCTTTGTCGTATTTTGTTACGGTAATGTTAAAGTTGCAGTTTATTCTTTCATTTTTCTGGAACTGCAGGTTTGTCCATTGCCGTTCGTTTATAAACTGCTCTAATGTCTGTTGCAGATTCTCAAATATGGAAGCATCAGTGCCTTGTATCTGGTTATGGTTTATAGTAACCTTTGCAAACAGTTCCTGTGCGCTTGCCGTAGCCGTGCAGCATATTGCTACGCATGTCGCTATGATGTATAATCTCACTTGTTTCATCTTTACTATATATATTATTTCATATAAGACAAAAGTTCGTCAACAATATCTCTTGCTACTTCCGTCTTTGGTTTCTTGTCAAACGATTTTACATTGCTGTCAGATATTATTGTAATCTGGTTATCGTCGCTTTTGAAAGTTGTTCCAGGAATACGCGTACTGTTAAGCACAATGAAGTCAAGATTTTTTCTTTTCAGTTTGTCCTTAGCATTCGTTTCCTCATTGTTTGTTTCCAATGCAAACCCCACAAGTGTCTGTTTGTCAGTTTTTTGTTTGCCCAAAGCAGCAGCAATATCATGTGTCGGTTGCAGTCGTAGTACGAGGTCGTCTTTCTCACGCTTTATCTTTTTGTCAGCAATGTTTTCAGGTCTGAAGTCAGCTACAGCTGCGCAAAGTATTGCAGCATCGCTGTTGTTGAAACATTCGGTAGCCGCGATATACATTTCCTCGCAACTTTCTACATCTATGCGTTTTATGTTCGGTGAACAAGAAAGGCTCACAGGTCCTGCAATAAGTGTAACCTCAGCCCCTCTTGCTGCACATTCCTCTGCAAGCGCAAATCCCATCTTGCCGCTCGAGTAGTTGCCTATAAACCTGACGGGGTCTATTTTTTCGTATGTTGGACCAGCCGTTATTATTATTCGTTTGCCTTTCAGCATTGAACAGGCACATTTGTCCGTGCTTTCAAAATATTCTTTCACTCTTTCAACGATAGTGTTTGGTTCTTCCATGCGTCCTTTTCCTTCCAGTCCGCTTGCCAGGAAACCGCTTTGTGGCTGTATAATGATATTTCCGTATGCCTCCAGTGTCTTCAGATTGTTCTGTGTCGATGCGTGTGCAAACATGTCCAAGTCCATTGCCGGTGCAACGAATACAGGCGCTTTCATCGAAAGATATGTTGTAATAAGCATATTGTCAGCTATTCCGTTAGCCATTTTTCCTATAGTAGAGGCTGTTGCCGGCGCAATGACCATAGCATCTGCCCATAGCCCTAAGTCCACGTGTGAGTTCCATGTTCCGTCGCGTTGTGAGAAAAACTCGCTGACAACAGGCTTGTGTGTGAGTGCCGACAGTGTTATCGGTGTTATAAATTCTTTTCCGGCAGGTGTTATCACTACCTGCACTTCAGCACCTTGCTTTATGAACTCGCGTATTATCAGACATGATTTATAGGCAGCAATAGAGCCTGTTATGCCTAATACTATTTTCTTTCCTTTCAGCATATCGTATTATTATTTGTTCTTTTTCATTTCTCGCATGTATATGCGTGTAATGGCTTGTTTGGTGTTGTTTGAGAAATCGCCAGACATAATCCATCCATAGTAGCCTGTGTCGCGCTTTATTACTTCGTCAACACGCATTCCCTTGTATTTGCCAAAGTTGAAATATTCTGTCTTTACGGGATTGCCTTTTTCGTCGAGAACAGGATTTCCGTTCTTGTCTAAAGCATTTTTCCAAACCATTCGTCCCATGAAGTCAACATTGTCGTTGGTCTTCGATATCTCGGCAAGTGCATCCATGTTGTTTTCCAACTGGCGTTCCGGTTCTTCCTGTCTGCCAGGCTCATACATATCCAACTGTCCTTGCAGCACACGGTATGTTGCCTCAGTGTCGTTATCAGCCCTGTGAGCCTCAAAGTCGTCTTCCATCTTTCTGCCGCAGTAGAACTTGTAGGCAGCCGCCAGATTGCGGCGTTCCATTTTGTGGAATATTGTCTGAACATCAATCAGTCTGCATTTGTCAAAGTTGAAGTCAATGTTTGCCCTCAAAAACTCTTCTGCCAGCATCGGTATGTCGAAGTGGTTTGAGTTAAATCCGGCAAAGTCGCACCCTGTAAACTCCTCGTTCAGCTTCTGTGCTATCTCCTTGAATGTTGGCTTGTCTGCCACCATTTCGTTGCTTATGCCTGTCAGTTCCGTTATGTTTCCGGGTATCTTCATTCCTGGATTGACAAACAGGTTATTTCTCTTTTCGCTTCCGTCGGGACTGACTTTTATGTAAGAAATCTGTATTATCCTGTCTTTCACAATGTCGAGTCCAGTCGTTTCAAGATCGAATATGACAATTGGCTTGTTGAGGTTCAGTTTCATGGTTTTGTTCTGGTGATGTGGTAAAAATGCAGATTGAAGTGTAAGGCAACTAATTCTTGCTTCTTACACTTCAATCGGTCGTTTATTTCCTAATTAGTCGTTGAGCAGCATAGGCATGATGAGCATAAGCACATTTTCGTTCTCAGGCTGTGTCGTAGGGAGTATCAGTCCTGCACGGCTTGGGTCTGCCAGCTCTATCATGACCTCGTCGCACTCAAGGTTGTTGAGTATTTCGTTAATGTTTGTACCCTTGAAACCTATGTTCATCGGTGCTCCGTTATATTCGCAAGTGATTTTCTCCTTTGCGCTTGTAGCAAATTCTATGTCTTCTGCCGACAGCTCGAGCAGTCCGTTTTCCAGGTGGAAGCGTACCAACTGGCTCGCATCGTTGGCAAACGGTGTTACGCGGCGCAGTGCGCTGAGCAGAACCTTGCGGTCGATGACGAGTTTGTTTGGGTTTCCTTCCGGTATCACAGAGTTGTAGTTAGGGAAACGTCCCTCTATGAGTCTGCAAGTCAGCAGTCCGTCGCTGTATGTTATTTCAGCGTTGCGCTCGTCGTATTTTATTGTTATTTCGCCAGTCTCGCGTGGCAGCACATTCTTCAGAAGCATAGCCGGTTTCTTTGGCAGAATGAATGAAGACGGTGTTTCCGACTTGATGTTCAGCACTCTGTTTCTTACCAGTTTCTGTCCGTCTGTAGCTACGATAGCCAGTGCTTCTGCCGTCAGGTCGAAGTAAACGCCGTTCATCACAGGACGCAGCTCGTCTTGTGCCGTTGCAAAGAGCGAGCGGTTGAGGTTATTATTGAGTGTTGCAGCGTCCAGAGTAATGGTTGTTGCGTTGTCGGTCATAGGCTGTGCCAGTGGGAACTCGTCGGCATTGAGCGCTGCAAAGTTGTACATACCGTTCTGGTAGATAACCTTTATTGTGTATGTTTCGAGGTTTACCTCAAATGTCAGAGGCTGTTCAGGCAGTTCCTTCACGGCATCGAGAATGGTGCGGTTAGGCACGCAGAAACTTCCGTTTGTATCGCTTTCCTCGAGCGCGATGTTCGATTTCATCATGTTCTCGCTGTCAGAGGCTGTCAGCGTGAGTGTTCCGTTCTCTATTGAAAACAGAATGCAGTCTAATATAGGCAGCGCATTTTTACTGTTTATTACTTTTGAAAGAGTTGATAAACGACTGTTGAGAGCCGAGCTTGATAATATGAATCTCATTTCTATTGTTTATTTTTATGTTAATATTCTATTCCGATATTGTCTACAAAAATACAAAAAAAGAATTGTCTGATGCAAAAAAACAACGAAAAAGTTTCTTAATTCTCAATATTTTTAGTAATTTCGCCATCGATTTACGAAAAAATGCCCATTTTAATATAGATAATTACAATAATAAATAACAAAACAAACATTCTAAATGGATTTACAAGGAAAGATTTTAGTTGCATTGCCTCCGCGTAGTGGTGAGTCGGCAAGAGGTCCATGGGAGGCACAGGACTTTGTAGTGGAGACTCATGATAATTTCCCTCGCAAGATGGTATTCACAGTATTTGGCAGCGACCGCCTGCAGCGTTTCAACATTCAGGTTGGTCAGGAAGTGCTGGTATCGTTCGAGATAGATGCACATGAGTATCAGGGACGTTGGTACAACAGCATCCGTGCATACGACGTTCGTCCGTTCGACCCGCAGAACATGGCTGCACAGCCACCGTTCCAACCTGCACAGGGCGCGGCTCCTGTTCCGCCTGCACCACAGGCACCACCTGCACAGCAGACACCGTTCCCGCCTGCACAGGAAAGCGGTACGGAAGACGACCTGCCATTCTAAAAGACTTATCAAGACCCTTTATAGCATTGAGCTCGGCATATTGTCGGGCTCAATGCTTTTATGTACCGTATATTATATATAAGGAAACTCCCCTCGCAGACGTGTCTACCAGCAAGGGGAGTTGTGTGTTTGATGTTCAGTTTCAGACCTTATACTTGTAGATTCTATAAGTAATATATCATTTCACTATGACTTTCTTTGTCGTTCCGTTGCTCATTTTTACGATGTTCAGACCTTTCTGCGGCGAGTTGATTCTCTGTCCGCCGATGTTGTAGCGTTCCGTTTCCTCAGCCTTAGCGTCAGTCTCTACTGACTTAACATCGTTCTCTATGCCTTCGACAATGTTTGTAAACATGTTCCACGCCGGCGTGCTTTCATACTTCGCCTTTGTTCCTGTAGGTACATAAAGAGTGGCTGTGGTAAACTCGGATGTAATCTCATAGTCCCATGGTACATCATCTGCCATTTCGAACACATCATCTTCTATCTCAAATGGTTCTTCTATCAAAGATATTATCGATGTCAAGCCTGTGCAACCAGAAAAAGCACAATTGCCGATAGTTGTTACGCTATTGGGAATGACTATCGATGTCAAGCCTGGACAAAGGAAGAAAGCAAAGTCGTTAATAGTTGTTACGCTGCTTGGTATGACAGTGTTCTTACATCCTGCTATAAGAGTATTTGTTTTTGTTTCTATAATAGCATTACCATTGTCGCGTGAGTCATAAACAGGATTACTATTTTCTACAGTAATAATTTCCAAACCAGTTGCGGTAAGAATTCCATCGCCAATCCTTGTTACGCTGTTGGGAATTGTTATTGATGTCAAGCCTGAGCAGCCAAGGAAAGCGCCATCGCCAATCCTTGTTACGCTGTTGGGAATTGTTATTGATGTCAAGCCTGAACAGCCATAGAACGCACCATCGCCAATTGCTGTAACGCTGACTGGAATGACTGTGTTCTTACACCCTGTTATAAGTGTACTTGTTTCAGTTTCTATAATTGCATTGCTGTTGTCGCGCGAGTCATAAACAAAATTATCGTATTCTATAATGATTGATTCTAAGCTTGGGCAATCAAAGAACGCACCATCGCCAATTGTTGTTACACCTTTGCCGATAGTTACCGATGTCAAGCCTGTGCAACTTATGAAAACTTCATCGCCAATCGTTGTTACGCTGTTGGGAATGGTTACCGATGTCAAGCCTGTGCAGCTAGAGAAAACTTCATCGCCAATCGTTGTTACGCTGTTGGGAATGGTTATCGATGCCAAGCTTGAGCAGCTCTCGAAAGCACTCGACTTAATAGCTGTTACACTGTTGGGAATGGTTATGGATGTCAAGCCTGTGCAACCAAAGTATTTGCAAGTCACTAAATCACAACGAATTGCGTGTTAAACGGTAGAAAAATGATGACGTAGATTCTATGGATGGAGAAAATGATGAAGATTTAACGTTTTTAACTTTATTAAATAGGGCGCGAATTACAAAATTCTTATTTTTTTCGTTTACCTTATATATTTATAATATGCTGTATGGTTTATCATTGCCCAAGATCATTTTACTAAAAATGGTAGTCATCCCATGCATTTTAGGTACACAAAGAGTTAAAAACGAGAAAAAATCTCATAATTTTATATGTATATAATATATTTTCTGTATATTTGCACAAAATTTTGAGATATGATAGTAAATTTCACAGTCAAGAATTATCGCTCTTTCAAACAGGAACGCACGTTCAGCATGGAGGCGAGTTCCATAAAGGAACATAAAGAGTCAGTCATCAACAAGGGCAAGTACAATTTACTTCCGTTGGCAGTTTTCTATGGTGCAAACTCTGGTGGCAAGAGTAATTTCATTCAGGCTATATCTACTATGCGAAGCATGGTCAGACGTTCTGTGCGCCTGAATGAGGGCGATGCACTTCCATACGATCCTTTTGCATTGGATGAAAACTCTGACTCGCGACCTACTTTGTTTGAGATACAGTTTATAAAAGGTGAGGTGCTTTATCGCTACGGTTACGAATACGACAAAACCGACATCATATCTGAGTGGTTGTATGAGAAACGGTTTGGCGAGAAAGAATACGAACTATTCATGCGCTCGCGAGACATCATTGAAGTGTCAGCGAAAAGATTCCCAGAAGGTCAGGGAAAGGAGGATTTGACCAACTCGAATCGTCTCTTCCTGTCACTTGTCGCCCAACTGAAGGGTGAGAAGTCCAACTCGATAATGGGGTGGTTCGGTGAATGCAATGTGCTATCTGGAATAGACAGCGAAGGCTACGAAGCCTTTACGCTCAGAATGTTTTTGGAACATTTGAACGGAGCAGATCAGGCTCAAGAGTTCTTCAAGACACTGCAACTGGGCTTTACTCGTTTCTCCGTTAAGAAAGTAGATATTCCCAAGGAGGCATTGGATAGTGCCCCCAAGTCGATAAGGTCACAATTGGAAAAAGACATAGCCACAGGTAGTTTCGTCGAACCGATAACTACTCATAATGTCTATGATGAAAATGGACTTGTGATTGGGGAACGCAATTTTCACAAGAACCAGATGGAGTCTGAGGGAACAAAGAAAGTGATAGAGATTTCCGGGCCTATTTTCGATACGTTGAACGAAGGCAAGACACTGATTGTGGACGAACTGGATGCAAAGTTGCACCCGCTTCTTACACGCAATATCGTTCTTCTGTTTATGGATCCTGAGAAGAACAGGCATGGAGCACAGCTGATCTTCGCTACACATGACACCAACCTTCTCGATTTGGATATCATTCGCCGTGATCAAATATGGTTTGCAGAGAAAGATAAGGTAGAGTCAACCGATATCTATTCGTTAGTGGAATTCAAGGATGAAGACGGAAAGAAGGTACGCAATGACCGTGACATCAAGCGTGACTATATTCGTGGACGTTATGGCGCTATACCTTTCATTGGAAAATAGAGTGCTGCTATGGGATATTCGAGAAAAGAAGAAATTGCGAAGCTAAGGCGGGAACGTAAAGAAGCTAAGGCTGCAAAGAAACGCAAGGAGAACGTTCGAGAGAAACTTGTACGCTTCCTTATAGTGTGTGAAGGCACTAAGACTGAGCCGCACTACTTTGAGGCTCTAATCAAGAACTATATCTCAACCGTTCGTGAGGTTACGATTGAAGGCGAAGGCAGGGCAACGGTAGCTCTGGTTGACAGGACTTTAGAAATTAGGCAGGAACTGGAGCGCAAGAATGCAATGTCTTTTGACCGTGTATGGGTCGTTTTTGACAAGGATGACTTCGACGATTTCAACGATGCTATAAAGAAAGCGAACAAGTTAGGCTTCCGAAGCGCCTGGACGAATGAGGCCTTTGAACTCTGGTACTATCTTCATTTTGAATACCTTGACACGGGCATTAGTCGCGAGGCCTACATTGACAAGCTACAGAATGCCTTTCGCAAGAAGATGGGAGACGACAATTTTAAGTATTGCAAGGGGAATCCTGATATTTATAGGCTGCTCCAGCAGTATGGCCGTGAAGAGTTGGCCAAGCGCTTCGCCCAGCAACTACGCGCGTTATATACCGGCATCGACTATGCAACCCATAAGCCCTGCACGATGGTAGATATACTGGTAGAGGAATTAGAGCATCCTGATCTGATATTAAAAAGTAAAAATGAAACGAAAAGCTTGACATGAATATTGTTATATCTTCTATTATAAGTGGAACTATAGGTTATTTCGTTAAAAGAGGATGGGACAGAATCCTTTCTGAAGAAGATTATCGTGATGAGTTGAACCATATTATCTCGGCAACTATTGAAGAGTACGCCAAGATACGTCCTGTGGAAAGTACGCATGACACCTTTCCGTTCTATCAGTCGCAAGCCATTATAAATGAACTTGTGAAGCTTGGTATTGCTGAAAGCGACGAAGAATCCGTAAAGAATATTGAAGAGGAATTAGCAAAGAACGAGCATATCATTAAACCGAAGTCTGGCGATTTGAGACTATTTTTAGACTTGTTCTATGCTAACTGTACAAAAAATGAGAAGATTAAACAGCTCCATATAGAAAAATATTATAAGGAGGAAGTGTTCATCATTTCTCAAAAAATAGATAGGCTTCAGAATTCGGTCGATCAGATAACAATTCTGCTAGGAGAAGGACTAAAGGCAGAGTGGAAAAGGCAACTTGATGTTTATAAAGAGGAAATAGCAAAGTGCAAGCCAAAGACGGCATTGGAACTACTGGAAAAACTGGATGAAACTATTAAAGAGTCTGGAAACAAGATTCCCAATAGCGTCATGGCAAAGCTGCATCAGATGAAAGCGCTTTGCTATGAAATGATGAGGAACAAGAAATATGATTATGAGTATCATGAATGCTATGTTTTGGATGATAAGAATGTCCAGTATATGGAGCATGAAACGATAAGGTTGTTTTACCAGAAAAAGAAAGACGAAGCAGTAGCATTAGCTAATAGTATTAAGGATTGGGATGAGGATAATCCTACGGCCTCATTCGTTTTAAGCTATGATGAGAATAGGGAGATCTTTGGGAAGAATTTGAATGTCCTTCCCCAATATGTTAAGAAGAGTACAAAGTTACTCTCCTTGATATTCCAATATATTATCAGTGGACGAGAATTATCCTATACTGATCCATTGATACGTTTTTTGATTGACAATTTTGAGCGGCAGGAGGGTATATGTGATGACTTTGCTCACTTTATGGAAAACCATCGAAGGTTAGAGTATGTACAATTCGTCTATATCATGTTGACGCATCAGTATTATTTTGACAAGAGAATGACACCGACTCCACTGATGGAGGAGATATATGTCTTGTCGACAACTCTTGCACAGAAGATGAAAGGTACCGAGATGGAGGCATTATTTCCTGAGGTTTATTTCTTTGAAGGATTGTCGGGATATATTGTAAAAGACATAAAGGAGGGGTTAGTTACTGCTATAGATTGTATTGACGTAAAGAAAACAAACTACCTCCTTTTGCTTGCTGTATGCCTACAGTATGAGGGCTACTATAAAGAAGCTATCAAGATTGCAGACTCCATGAAGGAAGCGAAAGACCAGGCTCACTTTCTGAAGATGCACATCTACAACAAGACGAAGAATAAGGAGAAAGCTTTGGAGGAATACGGGTTATACATTAATTCTTTAGTAATCATTGACAAACTAAATTTTCCAAGAGTGGTCAATGGTGTTATTAACAAAATGCTCAATCCGACAGATGCTTCTATGATAGACATGGAGAGTCTAATGACGAAGCAATATGAGGACGAACAGCATCGGATATTGATGGTAGACCTAAAAAAGTGTATTGACGAACCCAATGAGGATAATTATAAGATTCTTTGCGAAGATGCAAGTAATGAGGATGCGGATTTTAAATCTGCAATAGCGTTTATTTCGCTGATGTGTGGCTATTATCAGTTGGCTCTGCCTATCTACGATGAGCTCGTGAAACGCGGAATGTATGATGAACGGATGTTCTATTATTTGCAAGCCTTACATCTGAGCAAGACACGTAATGGGTTGTTGCTCAATTTGCTCAAAGACTGGCGTTTGAATGCAGACCATCAAGAGGTAAAGCTGCTTGAAATAGAATTGCAGCTGAGAATGAAACTAAGAGAATGGGAGGAGGCTTTGGAGATAATCAGAATCCTATATGGAATGATGTCTCTTACGGAGAATTTGTTTGCCACATATCTAGTTGTTCTGGTGAAGAATGGAAAATTTGAGGATGTGGGAGAACTGAAAGATCTTGCACCATCTATCATGTTTACTTCAGATGACTATATCTTAGAGACGGCATCAGCCCTATATGAGGCAGGATATTTGATAGATGCAATGAATTTCCTGATGCCATACGCCAAGAACCCAGACCGTCCAAGACTGCGCATGTTTTATCTCAACTTATGTCATTCTACTAAAGACGGTAACACTGCGCTCAAACAATTTGACGAAGTAAAAGAAGGAGTATATGTGTTTTACAGCTTAAATGGAAAAGAGCAAAAAGCACCTCTTTATATCAAACCAGATAGTCGTATGCCTTCAATAAAAGCACTATTAGGTCATAAAGAGGGAGATGTCGTGTTAATAAACAAAGGATTGGGAACTATGTCTGACAAAGTTGTGGTGAAGACCATAGCCAATGATCATTATGCCTTGATGAAGGAAATATATGGCGAGATGGAAAATCCCGTGACATCGCAATTGCCTGGCAAGATGTTCAAACTGCCAGACAATACTGATGTGGCAAGCTTAAATGACTTTTTTATTAAGAATTTTGCTAGTCAGGAAGAACTGAGACGCCGTACTTTTAAAGATTGTCTGGCTCAATATGACTGCGGTGAAATGCCTTATAGTATGGTGCCTATTTTGCTTTATGAAGGAGATTTTATCAGAGGGTATTATATCCTAAGTGGTGAAGAGCACGGTATCTTAATGAATCCTCAATGCAGAGATGAACAAATTGAGGATGTTCAAAATGTAGAATATGTTTTGGATTATAGCAGCTTGATGCTATTTTATGAGCTGAGCAGGACAGAGGAACTTGAGTTTAAGCAACGGTTTGTAGTATCGAGAGTCGTAGAGGAGATTGCGCAGCGAGAACTTGAAAAACTTGAGAAGTCGCCAGATGAGTCAATGTCGCTTGATATTTCAATAGAGGGCGTTACTCCTATTTTCCATACCAAAGAGAGCAAACAGTGGCAGATTGGGCTAATAAGGGGATTGTTGGATTGGATTCACAATAACTGTAAAATTGAAACGCCTGAGGGAAGACTTGATGTGCTGATGGAGCATAATATTGGGGCAGAGATGCAAGAGGGATACAGTATGGACTATGTGGCTGACTATATGAAGTTAGTTGGCAAGAACAGAATACTGATTTCGGATGACAAGTTGCTACAGCAAATGTACCTGCCTATTAAACAAGGAATGAGCAGTTATACCTATCTAAAGAAAGCATTTGACGATGAGACTATTTGTAGAAAGATGCTTCAGATGCATTATATCGGAGTGCCTGTAAATGCAGAATTCGCATATAAAGAGTTCTTGAAAAAAGAAAAAGGAATTGAGAATGTATTTAATCAGGCTTTAAAAGGCTGGAGCTATCTGGAGCCAATGAACAGAGTGTTTATTATCTCTGAACTTGTTAGGCTGGTGAAAAAGATATATCTGGCTCCGATTATTGTGACAGATTTGCATAGGGAGGTCGAAAATGTTTTTGTGGCCGTGTTAAAGGGAGTAAACGATATCAATGTTTTTTTCTTTCTCCATAAAAAGTTGAATACAGAATTCAAACTATTGGGGCAAAAATTGCCACAAGTATTGCATGACTTATTGATGGCATTAGATAAGATTGCTATTGGAAGAAGTGATGTGGTGATATAGACAAAAACTATAGAAATTATGGCACACCATAAAAAAATTATTATACGCGGAAGAAGCTTGAAAAGGAAAAGGCACAAAAAATCAAAGCAAGTATGCTTTGGAGATAATGGGACGCATCTCGAAAAAATAAAGCATCTGTATATTATTGGTAATGGTTTTGATCGTCACCATGGTATGCATACAGGATACCTTCAGTTTCGAGAGTGGCTTGAAGAAAAGGCCATGTCTGTACTCTGCACAATAGATGAACTTTTTGGCTATTGTGACAATAACTGGTGGCAATATTTTGAAAGTAATCTCGCTACTGCCGTTACTTCTGAAATAGTACAAGAAGAAGTTCGCGAGAATTATCCAGATTATGGAAGCGATGATTTTCGTGATCGAGATTGGTATGCTGCCGAATATGCAGTAGAAAACAAATTATCTGAAGCATATGGTGAAATTCGAGAAGCTTTTCATCAATGGGTTGCTGAGTTAGAAATGGGTGATGAGAGCAAAAAGATAGAGCTTAAAACCGATGATGCAGCATTCCTTACATTTAATTATACACCTACTTTGGAAACACTTTATAGCATAGATGAAAATATAATATTTCATATTCATGGAAAAGCTGGTACAGACGATGAATTGGTTTTAGGCCATGGTGTTTCCGAAGGTGACATTGAAAAAATGCTTGAAAAAGACTTTCCCATCGACGAAGAGGAAGGGGATGACTATGTCACGCAAAGAGCAAAAAGTGCAGCAATTAACGGAGTATATAACCAGCGAAAGAAAGTTGATGAAATAATTAAGAAACATGAAGAATGGTTTTCTTCACTCAAAGATGTGACGAACTTATATTTCTATGGGCATTCCTTTGGTGAGGTGGATCTTCCATATTTCAGAAAGATTCTCTCTGTAGTAAACAAAAAGAATGTTCAAATAGAAGTGAACGACTTCAATGGTGAGAATAAAGCCTCCATCGATGCCTTTATGCGAAGTGAAAGTATCGGTACAGAACAGTACTCAATTATAAACCTCAATGACAAACTGCTTATTAAATTGTGAAATATGAAACCACTGAATTCCAATAGGGCTAATCTGCTGTTGCTTTTTACCAGAGATCCTTTTGTCAAACTTGTGAACAAGGAGTTAGAGTACTATTCTTCAGACGATGATTCACTGATAGGCTTTGTATCTCTTGATAGAGAAGACTATACATTTCACGCTATGCTATTTGATAGAGATTCAAGAAACAAATATTGTCTTGTTTCTATGAAATTAGATTATTGCTCAATAGAGGAAGCAAGATTAGGTCTTGAAAAATTAATGGACACATATGTGAGAAATGAAATTGCGTTAAGAAAAGATATTCCTGCGAATGATTTCTTCATCCCTGTAACTAAGCAAGAGCAACGACATCCATTCTTTGACAAACTATTGGATAAAGAAGGTTTTTTTACTGCAGCAAAATCAGTTATTGAGGAATTGTCTTTCCACTTTGAGGATAGAGACGGTAATTTTGTTGATCAATTTCAATCTAAAAATGGCTTTGATGCTCGAATATGGGAGCTGTACTTATGGTGCTATTTCAGAGAAGAGAATTTCCATTTCAGTTATGATTATGATGCACCAGACTTCATGATTGAGAAAATGGGATATGAGGTCGCAATAGAGGCTGTTCATGTCAACCGTAAACAAAGTATAGAAGAACCTGCTAACATTCCTACTCTCGAGGAGATACGAAGAAAGATGGAGGATGAAATTCCCCTTATGTTTGGTTCCCCTTTATATTCAAAGTTGAAACACACTTATCAAAACCAACCATATTGGGAATTAAATCATGTAAAAGGTAAGCCACTAGTTTATGCTATAGCCGATTTCCACGCAGACATGTCTATGACATGGTCTTTTCCTGGTATTATAAGCATCTTATATGGTATAGATCAGAAAGCAATCCATCATGATGATGGTACAATATCATTAGAGAGCGAGTCTGGTATAGTATTTCAGAAAGGTGAATTAAGGATAAAGCCTCTATTTCTTGATGAACAATTCAAACATGTGAGCGCTGTCTTGTTTTCACCTTGCGGCACCTTGTCAAAGTTTAATAGGATGGGAGTTCAAGCTGGCTATGGAAGTATAAAGAATAAACTGTTTCAAATAAAGATGTGCTATAACGCCTTACCCAATGCCATCTTGCCAAATGTTTTTGGATCAATTGTTAATGAAAGTTGTCATGAAACATGGGCTGACGGCATTCAAATATTTCACAATCCATTTGCCGAAATCCCGTTGAATCCAGCATTATTTCTACACGCAGGACATCACTTCTATGAAAATGGACTTATAAGAAGCGTTATTCCACATAATCACATTATATCAACAACAACCTACAATATCAAGAATTTTCCTTCTGACCCTCCTTCATTTACTTTTCAGTCTGCAGATAAGTTTGATGAGGTTATAAAAAAATGGAGAATGTAAATACACGGATGACGAAATATGATACACCAATCAAACAAGCAATTCAACACCTGCAAGGAAGGACTAGATTTGAAGATCCTACGGCGGTACTACATGGAGTATGAGAAGGTGAAGACATCCCCATACGGTAAGAAATTGGCTATTCAAATGCCATATAGTATCAAGAATGATACGACACAAAACAGAGACGAAAAATGTCTGCTAATGACGTACGATGACAAGAGTACGGAAGAGGGCGTCAGTATGTTGCTAGTGTGGAAGTGTTTGCTGAGCGAGTGAGAGAAAAAGAAGAGTGTAGAAAAGTTACAAAAGTAAGCAGATAGCGACAGAAACGTAACTAACGAGATATAAGATGATATAATATATGTTGACTTCAATAGAATTACTTAGAAAATTGAAAAGACAGCACGATAAACGAACTGTTTCTGTGCTGGTTGGTGCTGGTTTCTCAAAGAATGCCATCAAGGACTACCCAGGGTGGGATGAGTTGCTTCGTGACCTTGTGTTAGATGTGTATGGTCAGCAGATAAAAGAACGCTACAGACATTATAAATCAGGAATTGGACCATACTTTTACACAGAAGAAGCATTCACGGAAAAAGAGATTGCTAACATTATACATGATGTTGGTTATTTGAATTTGGTATCAAAGTATATTGACGAAAAGGGTTATAGGGAGGCAATAGACGTATATATTGAAGACCACATGCCTTATGTGGTAGAAGATGGAGGTGTTTTCAGCGTTATAAATATGCCTAGCATACTGTTTAACGCAAGCAATCTTGATGTGCATAAAGAGATGTTGCTATGTAAGTGGAAACACATCTATACAACTAATTATGATAATCTGCTAGAGTTGACCAATGACCATTATGGTATGGACTACAAAAAAATCATAGTGGATTACAGGTTAGCAGAGTTGAGCGAACATCGTGGAATTATCAAGGTACATGGAAATCTAGTTGGTGATTCTTTGAGTATCGACTACGAGTTTGACAATGACAAGAGTAGGAGATATGTCATTTCAGCAGAAGACTATGCTACATATGCAGAGAAACACCAAGCTTTTTCATATCAGATGAAGACAGGCCTACTGACTGGCGTGTTCTGTTTAATAGGCTTCTCTGGTAATGACCCTAATTTTCTTGGATGGCTGGAATGGATGAAAGACGTGCTTGACAGGGACATGACAGATCAAAATAAAGAAACTACAAAGGTGTTTATGCTGACAATCGGACAGCAGAAAATTGAGAAATCAAGACAGTTGTTCTATCAGAACCACCATATAGGAATCATCGATATACAGGATGCGGATGTTATAAAAGAGATAGGACTTGATCCTAATGTCCCTAACACTATTGGTTCTATTTTCACAATGTTGTTTAGATATCTAAATGACGGGACTTCAGTTGTTGTGAACCAAGATGGTCATGTAGTCACAAATACAATGTCACAATATCAAAGAAAATGGTCGAATATTGATACTGATAAAGCGACGCAAGAAGAGGTGGATGATTTAAGGCGACTGAGAAAAAGCGTAGTGATGCCAGCAACCATTACAATTCAGCATATGGCTGTGGACAGGCTATACAGAAAGAAGGAATGGGAAAAGCAGGATGCCGAATTATTTGCAATTGCTTGTATGGACTGTGGAATTTGGTATTTAACTTTGAGGGAAGAAGGAAAGATGAAACTTCTGCAGGATGTGCCAGAATGGCAATGGCTAAAACTGATGAAGGGATGCTTGCAGAATGATATTATTCCAGAAATAGAAGATAAAGAATTGGCTATATATTTAGAGGTAATACGCCGGCAATATATGTTAGATTCTGATGATATCAAAGATATTATAGATAACTGGAATGCAACAGGTAAATTGATGCTCAATAAAGCTGCGATTTTAGCCAAAATAGATGCAGAAGAAAGTATTAGGCTAGTAGACGAGATTATCAATACAACAACTATTGTTGAGATAAAATATTATGCATCCGTGTTGGGTAATGTGGTAACAATGAAACTACCAGCGAAGTATTCTTATAATGAATTTAAGGCAGCTGGAATCAATGGGTTCTTTGAATGTAAAGATTCCATCCTTAGGAATATCAGAAACAAAAGGGAAGACGTAAAGCCATACGGCAGTAGTAAGCAAGTGTTTCTGTTGGCAAAAAGCGAAACTGACATAGAAGAAGCGTTTAGATTCATTGAGCTACTCTTTATCACAGGTTTTCCTTTGCAATATAGAGGATATACTCTGATTGATAGCCGTGATTGGTATGATGTTTTTAGGCGAGTATTCGAGTACATGCCATACCCTGCATTGTATTATAGTTTGCAACTGACCGACAAAAACGTTCTTAGAAGGATAGGACAAGATTATGCATATTCTGAACAGTTGGCAGATTTCACCTCTGATGTGCTAAACAAATTACTTCGCGTGGTTGTTGAGAAGAAGGAAACCATTAATTACGATTCTTGTTTATGGGTAGCAAAAGAATTATTGTGCTGTGTTTCAGAAAAAGAGTGGATTGATGCTATCTTCTGTATATTTGATAAATATGTTGTGCCTAATGTGCCCACGTTATCGTCTAATACAGCACTCTCTGGTTTTATAAAAGAGGCAGCACTAAATCTTCAAGCCCCGGAATCGAAAAAGGCGTTCTTGGATTTGATTCTATCACATTATGAAGAGGATACCTATTTCTATTCTAATCTTATCTATCACATACAATTACAAGATGGAGTGGAGTTGAATAATAAGGAGAAGGAGAAAGTAGGAGAATTCTTGTTGAAGCAACCCTTACACAAATCCTATTTATTAGCAGCACATTTAGGCTATTGTGGGCTACTTGATAAGCCAATGAAAGAGATCCTCATTGAGAAAATAAAGAAGAATCCAGAGGAGGTAGAAAAAGCAACGTTTGAGGTACTTCATTCATTAACCTATATTACATTTAATGATGAAGAAGCACTGAATATTGTGAAGAAAAGCATTTTAAATAAAAATATTTGGCAATGTGGCATAAATGGAAACCAAGCAGTACCAGCCAACTATTTGGCGCTTAACAAGATTTCCAGAAATCTTGTTTGGACAGAACAAGAAATGAGGCAAATCATGGATAATCTTCAGAAAAATCTGAAATTGATTGCCGGGTGGGGAGGCCTTGGTGACAGTTTTATGGATACAGGGCTAATGGGGTTACTCGCTGACATGATGGAGTTTGTGGAGCATGAATGTATTTACAAAACCGGACTGAAAGAATACCTACCTGTGTTAAAACAAATAAAGGGCGTTATAGCTAAGTCTTTGGATGGAAAAGAATTGTTGGATAAGATTTTCGACAAAGATGAAGAAGTCAACAATGAACTTCAATTCCTGGCAAGGAGTATAGATTTCTACGGTGTTGAAAAATATAGAGTTTACGTTGATGCTGTTATAAATCGAGCATTGTTGCAATGTGAAGCCTCTTTGACTATGATGTTAGCATTCGTTGAGTTCTTAGTAGACAAGCATTTTGATGAGCTTAAAGACGAAGGGACTATCTATAGATTAAAGCATATGCTTAAGAAATATGTGGAGGTTGATTATCAGAAACTGAACTTATCCATATCTACTGCATTTCGTTGCTTGCATCATGTAGCAAAGACACTTAGAGAAAACCATTTAGATGAGGGACAGATCACGGCTTATTGGCTTGAAGATAAGTTTGTGAACAGATATCACTGGTAAGAGCTATAATAAATTTAGGAAGATGCTTTTAGCAAGAAAACAAAAACAAATACCTGAAAGGTTGTCTCATTATACGAATATGGTATCTCTTAAAAGTATTCTTTCCGATAAAGAAGGGAAGGGTATTTGCTTATGGGCTTTTTCTAATAAGCATAAGAATGATGACAAGGAAATAAGGATGGGGGAGTACATGCTCAAAAGGGTAAGAAATGTTATTCCGACAAATGCTTCTTTATTAAATCAATTTGGCGGCTATGAGGATTCTGCATCTATTTCTTTCAATGAAGGAGGAGTGAACAAACATATGCTTGGATATGGCCACTATCGTTTGGAGTTTGACCTAAGGGATATTGGAGTTGGTTTGCTCGCAGGAGGTCTTATAGATTGTGAATATGTTCCAGAAAGCGAGTTGGAGGAGTTTGCAGATGAATATTGTAATATGATAAGTAGTAAGTTTAACTCTATTCCAGCTTTGCAAGAAAAATATGGAAAGTGCTTTCCACTTGTTTTAGCTAATTTGAAAGACTTTATCATGATGGAAAATGACATCATGACAAAAGTGTTTGGATTGAAAGAACAGCAATGGAGCGACGAAGCGGAGTGGAGAAAAGTTATACAACTTAACAATCAGGCTAAGATTCACCATTTTAATGGAAAACCATATGTTGAGTATTATTTAGATAAAACGTATTTGACAGGTATTACTGTTTTTTGTACCTCTGATACTATAGGTAAAGCTCAAAAGGATGCTGATGATATTAGGAACTTTATTCATGACAGAGAATATAAAGCAGGAGTTAAGGTTGAAATATTTAATGAATCATTGGGTGAAACGATAATATGGAACAACGATTCAGCAATAACAGTTTAGACCTCGAGACGCTGCGGGAGTTTAGCAAGCGGGAGGGTGAGGCGGTCACCTACCGTAGTGGTGACCAGTTGGAGCGCGAGAGTGCTATCTTCGCTCATATCTATAAGTTAGGAAATGATGGCAGCATGTTTCGAGAGATGTACGCATAACAAAAGCATGTTGACAGCGGACAGATGATTAATTTCGGTGTGGCATTCACATTAAAACAATATAATTACAACAAAATGACAAATTGCATACTTGTCATGGGGACTGGTAAGTAATGGTATTTTGGTATTACACCCAAATACCAGTTCCCGCGACCATTAGCGTAGTAAAAATAAAATATTTATACTATAATGAAGAAAATCAATTTTATAGATATTAGTCGTTTTATGAAATCGTGGAAGATTGTAAATTCAATACCACAAGCGTTGTTTATAAAGAAAGTATTACATATACCAGAAATAATTGTAGCATTATCGTACAATCAACTATATGACGACTTTTCTTTTGTTAATCCTAAATCATTTTTGAGTAATATACCATCTTTTGATGCACTAAGGTTTATATTGAATATTGAGTGTAAGGTACATTATAATTTAACGTGAGTTCGACGTAAGACTTATGCAATAAGTCTGCTTTTGTCAATTATTTCAATATTCATTGCAGGTTTCTTCGGCAGCATGTTGTATGCAATGAGTCCTGCAATTAGATTGGTAGCGAAGTTGTCAAAACTGCGGTGTCTGGTGTGCTCTATCTGGCATACATTCTTCAGCTCGTCGTTTACGGTCTCAATGATTGTGCGTTTTCTGAGAATCAGTTTGTCATGCAGGTTCATCAGTGAGTTCTTCATGTTCTTCTTGATTTTAGTGACGAGGTGCAGGCCATCAACAAACAGCATCTCAAAGAGGTCCTGGCTGATGTATCCCCTGTCGGCAAAGAGCTTTCCGAAGAGCTTGTGTGTGAATCGCTTGTCCTTGAGCGGTGTCCTGTCGTCCACGTTGCCCCGAGTCAGCTGCCACTGGATGATTTCCCCCTTGTCGTTGATGACCAGGTGCAGTTTGAAACCATAGAACCAGCCCATGGTGCACTTGCCCTTGGCAGCCCATCCCTTCATGGTCTTGTGCATGTGCATGCGCTTGATATGGCAGGACACGAGCGGCGTGGAGTCGATGATGGATATGCCTGTGCATTTGCCCAGGGCACATGTCTGTAGGAACAGCAGAAGGTGAAGTCCCACCTGCGCCTGACGCTCCACGAAGCGGTTATACGAGAGGGGATGCGGAAATTCATTCCTCATGTGCTGGCAGACATAGCCAAGATAGAAGGACTTCAGGTCACGGAAACGGTGAGTATGGAACAGTATCAGTATGGTCATTATCTCGCTGTCAGACATGCGGCTCGGACGGTTGCGATGGCGCTTGCCTGGCACTTTTAGGGTATGTTTTTTCAGCTCTGGGGCAAAATATTTGCAGAATTCGTCGAGAATAC
>Ga0256406_1000392_pt1 | contig 82104 bp, 70 predicted proteins | sample RumenRJG_03DNA_FD_185986 | JGI IMG/M metagenome (GOLD analysis project Ga0256406, IMG submission 185986) | Bovine rumen microbial communities from Lethbridge, Alberta, Canada - RJG_03 | ecosystem: Host-associated > Mammals > Digestive system > Stomach > Rumen | place: Canada: Alberta | collected... | reverse complement strand
GCTCTACCGTTGAGCCACGCCAGCTTAATATTGGCGACCAAGACCGGGTTCGAACCGGTGACCTCCAGCGTGACAGGCTGGCATTCTAACCAACTGAACTACTTGGCCTCATCTGTGCCCCGAACTCAAGGCGCCTAATTATAGTAACACGCATCCCCGCTTAATGCAAGTCTTTCTTAAAACTTGTCAATATTTTACATATTCACGGGAATACCCGCCGCTGGAACATGTTTCGATCCTGCAATCATCCTCCAGGTGCTTCTTTTTTCCTTCATCATAGAAATGTCCGCGGGGCGGCTTTTTCCCCGAACGCCGCCCCGCATGATCGTTTCTGATTATCTTATTTCAGCATATTACCTACCGTTTATTGGACGCTTTCCAGATTCCCTGCTTCTCCGCATCGCGGATCAGTTCATCGCGGACGTCCGGATGGGCGATCCCGATCAGGGCTTCGGCGCGCTCCCATGTGGTTCTGCCGATGAGTCCGGCTGTGCCGTACTCGGTTACGATATAGTCGGCCTGTGTGCGCGGGGTAGTGATGATGTCGCCTCCGGTGAACTTTGGCTTGATGTTGGAATGGACGCCGCCGTTCTTATCAGTGAATGTGGAATGCAGCGCCAGGAAGGATTTTCCGCCCGGTGCGTGGTATGCTCCTCCGACAAAATCCAGCTGCCCTCCTGTGCCGCTGATCTGACGGGTGCCGACTGACTCGGAACTGACCTGGCCGTACAGATCCACAGCGATGCATCCGTTAATGGAAATGAAGTTTTCCATCTTGCTGAGTGTCACCGGGCTGTTGACATAATCCATCGGCGCAGAAATTACATCAATATTGTGATCCAGGAAATCATAAAGCTCTCGCGATCCGTTGCAGACGGAGAACACACCCTTTCCGCGATGCAGAGCTTTCTTTTTATTCGTGATTTTACCGGACTTGTAAAGGTCCAGATACCCGTCACTCATCAGTTCGGTATGCATGCCCAGATCCTTCAGATCGGACTGCGCGATCAGTGATCCGAGCGCATTCGGCATTCCTCCGATGCCCAGCTGAAGAGTCATGCCGTCCTTCAGGTACGGGAACAGGTTTTCTGCAATCTTACGATCCGTATCGGATGCTTTCGGCGCAGGAAGTACTGCTACATCGGATTTGCTGCGAACAACGTAATCAACATCGCGGATGTTGATATGATCTCTTTCCATACCATAGACATACGGCATCGTCGGATTTTCTTCGACAATAATGATATCTGCCGCATCCAGCAGACTCTGTGTCACACAGTTGCTCAGACCGAAGCTGAAGTTTCCGTACTTGTCCATCTCTGACATGGTGATCATCGCGACATTAACTGGTGCGTATCCGTGTGCGTAATAGGACCCGCAGTCTCTGAACAGCATCGGCTGAAAAAATGCTCTTCCTGCCGCAAGGTATTTCCGGTCAATTCCGGAACAGTGCCAGAGGTTTAGTGTAAAGGATTTTCCTTCCGGGTCTTTTTCGATAACCTGGGCCGGACGCATGGTAATAGCGCTGCGGATTTTCACATCATGCAGTTCACCTGCGCGGTCGCCGAGCGCTGCATCAAGATCGGTCGGAAAAGAAACAGCCTGACCGTAATCCACCCAGTCTCCGTCTTTTACACATTTTACCGCCTCTTCAGCGGAAACCAGTTTTTTCTCGTATTCCTGTTCTATACTTGTCATTGAATCACCCCTCCGCTCTCTGTGAAATGACATCTTATTCCGGCTGCGCATTCACAAGCACAGTCTGCGCCGGTCTGTGCCGTCCGGCCGCCATAGATCAGTGTATCACAATCGCAACAATTTCTCACGATGTATACATTTATTTCTTTCTTCTCGGATCTCTGGAAATCAATTCCCTGCCGTCTTTTTTCTGCGAAAACGCGCAGGCCGTATAGTTCATTCTCTGAAATTCGCGGATTTCACTATCCAGATTTTCCATCACTTCTTTCCGGATGGCGGCCGGGTAGCGCGCGATGCGGTGGTCCCTGGACCAGGCGCCCTGATAGTACCATAAACTGTCTGGATCGTCTCCAGACTGATAGACAGCAAGCTTTCCGATCACCTGACGCCCTTCAAACAGGTAAACGCCCCTGATCAGCTCTGCCTGTTCGGCCTCCAGCAGCAGATCGGCTTCTTCATTAGCATATTCAGGAAGTTCCCGGTTTAAGCGGCGAATAAATCCATCGGCAATCCGTCTGACCGTCTCCTTTCCATGGCCATATGCCGCTGCCGACTCCTGAACAGCGTCTTTTTCTTCATCCTGAAGTGTAACTGCCCTGGCAGGTGATTTTTGTCTGTTCCTCTTTCCCGCTTCCTCGGCGATGAAAATTCCCAGCTTCTCATGCTGATCCAGATCACGCGCATCGATTTCTTCAATCTCAGCAGTCCCCAGATCAAACCCGGCTCTCTGCAGGGCCATCAGGTAAGCGGCACGGGCACTCGGCTGATAGAGACGTTCGATGGAGATGAAATTTCCGTTCTCGGCAGTCAGTTTTTTCATTTTTCGGACGTACGACTGGAACAGGTTCTCTTTTACCCGCACTTTTTCGGCAAAAGGTGAAAAGGCAAGGCCGGAAATGCGCCTGATATCCAGATTCTCCTGGAGTGTACGGGAAGAAAAAACGGTATCGTACGTTCCGGTATTCTGCTTTGCTCCTGTGCCTTTTCCGGAATGCCCGGACTTTTTCCGCTCGGCCCGGATTTCCGATTTCCACTGGTCAGGGTCCAGGAAGCGGACATTGTCGATCTTCAGCTGTTCTTTCAGGGTATTTGCCAGCGCGACAGCTTCGCGGCAGCGGTCTACCGCCGTGATCTCCTTGCCGGGGAATCTTTTTGCCATAAAGAGGGAAATCAGACCGATATCGCAGCCTTGATCCAGAATCCGCGTCCCGAAGTGTTCCGGATGCGCGTCGATCCAGTCACAGGTCTGTCCGATCAGATCGCCCTCAAATCCGATGGAAATCGCAAGACTGCGCGGAAGATTCTCGTTCTTAAACCGATAAAAAGACAGATGATCCATAGCTCCGGCATGATTCTTCTGGTCAGCTCGCTCAGCCAGAACCTGAATGACCTGACCGGCCTCCCCTTCACCGAGCTGCTCTTTCAGCAGATTCCGGAAATCTTCCTCATTTTCCGCGATCTTATAATTAAACTGTGCAATAAAGTTTTTTCCTTCTCCCATATTCTTCCCCTGTTCGATAAAAAGCGCCGGAAAGCAGCGCAGGCTTCCCGGCGTCGGTAATTTCATAGGTGTATCTGTTATGCGATAATGGTGCGGCTGATCAGATTCAGAATGCCTGAAACAGCCGGATTCAGCACGATATCGACGATGTTGAACATAATCAGCAGCATAAGAATCCAGAATCCGCTTCTGTAGAGCGGATAGTACCAGCTGTATCTTCTGAGGTCAAAAATCTGCGTTACAATCCCAAATCCGTCAAGCGGCGGAACCGGCAGCAGGTTAAATACCATCAGGCTGATATTAATGACAACGATATAGCGGAAAATGTCCAGTAAGATCTGCGCCAGTGTGACGCCGGATGATGACATGGTAGTCAGCACGACTCCGGAATGAATCATGAGACGCATGATAAACGCAAACACGCAGGCTGTAATCAGATTCATCACGACACCTGCGATGGAGACGAGAAATTCATCTCTTCTCGGATGCTTATAGTGTCTTGGGTCAATTTCCACAGGGATTCCCCAGCCAAATCCGGCAAAGATCAGGCAGATAAACCCGAACCAGTCGGTATGCGCGAGCGGATTCAGAGTCAGTCTGCCCTGCGCTCTCGGCGTCGGATCGCCCAGCCGGTCGCTCATCCAGGCATGGCCGAACTCGTGGAACGACAGGCCGATCACAATCCCCGGCAGAGTAAGAATCTCTTCCACCAGCCATGACCGCGCATCGCTGAATCCGCCGTCCAGCATCCGCATAATGATCATGGCTCCTAATATGATGACAATCAGGAGTCCGTTTCGATTTCTTAAATTCACGTCCTGCAGTCCTCCTCTTCTGCGTGCATACACACGGATTTCAGTTAATAGATAAACCCTCTGTCCGGTTCGCTGTATTCAGCGAGGCGCTCTTCATAGGCTTCCAGAGCCGCTTTTTCATAGGCCGGGTGAACATCCTTCATGCCCGCTTCTTCCAGAACACGGACCATGAATTTCGGGTTCAGTACGAACAGCGGACCGATAATGTAAGTCGCCATAAAATTTTTATACCGGATGCCCTCTTCCATGATGTCCGGATTCAGTCCGCAGCCGCGCACCGTCTGGAAAAGAGGTTCCAGCTTTCCGTCCGGATAGCTCTGCGTGAACTGGCTTTTATAGCCGACGATGGAAAGATCGTCATATTTCCCGATATAAAGGGAATTATAGCGGTGCATAAGATCACGCTCCGTGTGGAACGGGAAGAGGTTCAGGAACTCCGTATCTCCGTTTTCCACATCATGCACGCGGATTCCAAAAATCTCCAGAGCATTTCCGGTGACAATCATTCTCTGTCCGCGCTCAATTGCTGCCTTCAGCTCCGGAAGATAGCCTTTCATCGTATCGCGTACAATGATCTGGGCGCTTTCCGTCATTGTCCCCATATAGACAAGATCAATCCCGTTTTCCTCATCGAGAAAAGCCGGCCGTTCGTTCAACGCCGTTTCGATAATCTCCGCTCCCGGAACAGAAAGCTGAATATAACGGATGTTGCCGAGTTCGCCGTACAGATTGGCGACTTCCGGATATAATACTTCCACCTTCATTATGCTTCCTCCTTCCTGTCAGATTCATTCTCTGCGTTCTTGCTTCCATGCGCGTCATTCCAGGCCGCAACGGCTGCTTCAGCCTCTTTGGTTGTCCGCATTCCCAGATTGAATGAATCCGTTCCGTAGAACACGTAGATATTATCATCTGGAAGCATCTTCAGTTTTCCGACACCGTCTGCAGGGTCTTTCACATAGGTTATACGCTCCTCCGGAACCCCGGCAATCAGCATTCTCAGCTTATAATCCAGGCCGCGGTCGCCGTAGACGATGATCTGTCTGATCTTGTCATCCGCCAGAAATTCAAAATCACAGTCATACAGCCAGCAGGTATTCTCTGACCAGTGGTGTGTATCACCGATACAGTTGTTAAACAGCAGAATCTCCTTGGTTCCCGGCTGCTCGCCGACGTATTCAAACACACGGGATGCGGCATACGCGTTTTTCTCCTTGCAGAGAATGTTCCGGACGGTTTTGTCGCCAATCTTGTGCACGCCGTAGCGGGAGGACGTGATCTGAATCTGCTCCATGGCGTGCTTAATCTGATCCAGAGAGTAATCCATCTGCTGCAGCACAGCAATCGCAGAAACCTGATTATAAATATTAAACACACTCGGATTCATCAGCTTAAATTCTGCGGACTCTCCTCCTCCGGAATACTGCATCGTCATTGTGCTGACGTCGACATCCTTTGCTTCGCAGTCATATTCAGGCGATTTAAAATCGCAGTTCGGGCAGTACGCTTTTCCGATATTGCTGTAGCGGATATATTTATATTTCAGCTTGGTGTGGCACTTTGGACAGATCTGCATATCGTTGATCAGGTTCCGGCACTCTGTAAAGTCGCCCGGCATCTGATCAATTCCGTAGTACACACGCGGATTTTCCGGTGAAACGGAGGACGCGATCAGGTCGTCAGCGTTCAGCACCAGCCTGGTCTTTTCCGGCATGTAACGTTCCAGAATGTATTTAATGTATTCCGGATGGCCGTTTCTCATGATGGAGTCTCTGGAAAGGTTGCTGATCAGCATCAGATCAGGCTGAACATACGGGAATACAACACGCGCGGAGCGTTCATCAATCTCCAGCACAGCCGTGTCATATTTTTCGCGGCCGAACAGCGTGACACCGCTGATCAGACAGGTTGCAATGCCCGTGTTGATGTTGGATCCCATGCCGTTGTTCAGCACATTTCTGCCGAGTTTAGACAAAAGGTCATTCAACATGTTGGAAACCGTAGTTTTTCCATTGGTTCCCGTGACGCCGATGATGGTTTTCGGTTTATGAATATACTTCAGAAAATCCGGGCAGATCTTCAATGCGACGATTCCCGGGAAATTGGTTCCATTGTGTCTGGTAATTTTCAACGCCAGTACGGACAGTTTTGCGGCAAGCAGGGCGATGCCGTATCTAAACTTACCCATGTTATTGTTTCCCCCGTTTCTTAATGATTCTCTTCATCATCCATCACGGCAATCAGTCTTCCTTCCAGGCTGAACGTCTTTCCCTGGGTGATTTCTACTTCAGCAAATTTTCCGGTCCACGCTTCAGCAAGCGCAGTGACCGATCTTCCTCCTCTGCGTATCTGCTCCGGCAGATCTTCCGGAAGCACAGAGAAGTTCACAAGCTTGAAGCCGTCTGTCCGGCCGCACAGTGCCTGCTTGTTCCGCTTGCTCTTTCCCTCAATCATGATGGTCTGCACAGTGCCTTCATACGCCTTGTTTTTCTCCGCACTGGAGGCATTAACCTCATCCACAAGCCGATTAAACCGTTCGTGCTTGACATCCTCTGGAATCTGGTCTTCATAGGAAGCGGCCGGCGTCCCCTTCCGGATGGAATACAGGAAGGTAAACGCGGAATCATACTGCACCCGGCGCACGATATCGAGCGTATCCTGAAAATCTTCTTCTGTTTCTCCCGGAAAACCGACGATGATATCAGTGGAAATGGTAATGTCCGGAACTGCTTTTTTCAGCCGTTCTACAAGAGACAGATACTTTTCCCGGTCATAATGCCTGTTCATTTTCTTTAAAATCCGGTCGGATCCAGACTGTACCGGCAGGTGAATGTTCTTGCACAGCTTGTCGCAGGTCTTAAACGTATCGATCAGCTCCGGCGACAGATCCTTCGGATGGGACGTCATAAAGCGGATGCGCTTGATGCCGTCAATTTCTGCAACCAGGCGGATCAAGTGTGAAAAAGTACAGTATCCGCTTGTTTTTTCGGCCTCTTTCTTATCCTCTTCTGTCACCGGCTCCCAGACTGCGCGCTGTGCGGTTTCCGGCAGCTCGTATTCTCCCTTGTAAGAGTTTACATTTTGTCCTAAGAGCATGACCTCTCGGACGCCGTCATCGGCAAGCGCCTGGATTTCCTTGAGAATTTCCTCCGGCTTTCTGCTGATCTCACGGCCGCGTGTGTACGGGACGATGCAGTAAGTGCAGAAATTGTTGCAGCCAAAGGTTATATTGACAAGGGCCTTCTCTTTATACAGCCGTTTCATCGGAAGATGTTCCGGAATCGATCTGTCCGCGCCACCGTCCAGGATTTCCATTTCCTGGTCGTGATTCTGCATGACGCTGCGCAGCAAATGTGGAAGCCTCTCGATGTTGTGTGTCCCGAAAATTAAATCTACCCACGGATACTTCTTCTGGATCTGATCGATCACACGCTGCTGCTGCATCATACAGCCGCAGACGCAGACGTAGAAATCCGGATCCTGCATTTTGCGGCGCTTCAGCTGGCCGAGCGTGCCGAAAAACCGTTTATCAGCGTTGTCTCTGACGCTGCAAGTGTTGATAATTGCGATGTTCGCGTCCTTTCTGTCCTTGACGGGCGCCATGCCCATATCACACAGAAGTCCGGCCATGATTTCAGAATCGTGTTCATTCATCTGACAGCCAAATGTCGTGATGTGAAACGTTTTACTCATATTGTTCTCTCTACTTCTCCTCTTTTCCGGTCCGGCGCGCGCCTACCGGAAATTCATCTCATTCTTCCGATCTCTCGTCATAAGCTCATCCACGGCCTCTTTCGCCGTGAGCTCCCCATGAACACAGGCGTTGATGCACTTTGTGATCGGCATTTCCACATGATACTTGCGCGCAAGTTTCGCTGCCGCTTCTGCAGTAGTAATTCCCTCGACAACCATGCCGATTTTTTCTACCGCTTCATCCGGCGCCGTTCCCTGTCCAATCAGAATCCCGCAGCGGCGGTTTCTGGAATGCATGCTGGTGCAGGTCACAATCATGTCGCCCATTCCGGTCAGTCCGGCAAAGGTCTCCTGGCTTGCACCCATTTTCAGACCGAGGCGGATCATCTCCGTAAGTCCGCGTGTCATCAGCGCCGCTTTTGCATTGTCTCCGTATCCGATTCCATCGCTCACCCCGGCTCCGAGCGCAATGATATTTTTCAGGGCGCCGCCAAGTTCGACGCCGATAACGTCATCGTTGGTATACACGCGGAACCGGTCCGTCATAAGCAGATCCTGCACCTTTTCTGCGGCTTCCCTGTTCTCAGAAGCCGCAACGACAGTCGTCGGCAGATAGCGGCAGACTTCCTCCGCATGCGACGGACCCGAAAGCGCGACATACGGGAAATCCGGGCGCAGAATATGCGCAACCTTATGAAGCTGCAGCAATGTACCTTTTTCGATTCCTTTGGCCGCATTGACCACGATAATACCGTCATCCATGTATGGAATAGCTTCTTCAAACGCAAAGCGGAATTTCTGCGCCGGCGCTGCAAAGATGACAAATTCCGCGCCTTCCAGAGCCTCTCCTCTGTCCAGAGTCAGACGAATGCCCGGCTCCAGTTTAATTCCCGGAAGATAGCGTGCATTCTCCCCGGTTTTCTGCATATCTTCAAGCTGTTTCTGACTGTGCACGACCAGATATACTTCATGGCCTTTATGCGCCAGTGTCATCGCCAGAGCTGTTCCCCAGCTTCCTGCGCCGATTACAGCTGCCTTACTCATGATACCTCTCCTTTACCTTTTCATGCGACTGTTATTCCGTCAACGTACTCTGCATCGAGCTGATCTGCCGGTTTTATTTCTCTTCATTCGGCTTTTCGGTTTTCTTTTTAAACCAGCTGATGCTGACCGGATCCTCTTGGTGATGAATCAGACGGACGATATTGCTCCTGTGATTAAACAGAACCAGTGCGCCCATAACCAGACCGATCCAGAAGAATTCTCTCATCAGAAACCAGCAGAGAACCGGACATGCTATGGCGGCAATGATCGAACCAAAGCTGACTCTTCTCGTGATCAGCACAGACAAAACGCAGATCAGCAAGAGAGCAAACCCGATTTTCGGATTCAGCGCAACAAGCACGCCAAATGCCACGGCTACGCCCTTTCCTCCGCGGAATTTATAGTACACAGGCCAGCAGTGGCCGGCAAATGCCGCCGGCGCGCTGACCATCGCGCCCAGATGTCCCGCAAGCAGATACCCGGCCGCCACAGCAGCAATGCCCTTGCCGATATCAATGATCAGCGTAGCCAGCGCCGCCTTTGCGCCGAGAACACGCAGTGTATTGGTCGTTCCCGCGTTTCCGCTTCCCGCTTTTTTAATATTGACACCGTGTCTTCTGGCAATCAGCGTTGACGGGGAAATGCTTCCCAGAAGATATGCGATTACTGCAGACAGAATAACCATCAGAACTTCATGTCTCATCTCTACTGATCCTTCTCTCTTTTTTCACGGAAGATGAATTTGATGGATGTTCCCTCAAAGCCAAACGTCTCCCTGATCCTGTTTTCCAGATAGCGGTTATAGGAAAAATGAACCAGTTTCCGGCTGTTGATCTGGAACATGAACAGCGGCGGTTTAACACCAACCTGAGCGCCGTAATAAATCTTCAGATGTTTTCCCTTATCCGACGGGGTCGGTTTCATCATTACCGCGTCGGCAATCAGACTGTTCAGCTGTCCGGTCGGGACGCGCTGCGCACGGTTCTCCGCTACGGCCTTGGTCATGGCCATGACGTCATTCAAACGGAGTTTTTCTGTTACAGACGTAAAGATGATCGGCGCATAGCTGCAGAACTGGAGCTCAGATTCTACATTGCGGATAAAATCGCGCATGGTATTGGTCTCTTTTTCAATCAGATCCCATTTATTGACCACCAGGACAATTCCCTTTCCCGCCTCATGCGCAAGCCCGGCAATCTTCTTATCCTGTTCGGTCACGCCGTCCTGCGCGTTCATCATGACGATACAGACATCCGCGCGTTCAACTGCTGCAATCGCGCGGATGACGCTGTACTTTTCCACATAGTCATAGACTTTGGATTTCCTTCGGATTCCAGCGGTATCAATTAACGTATATTCATCCCCGTTCCAGGTGAACGGCGTGTCGACTGAATCTCTCGTTGTTCCGGCAATCGGGCTGACGATGACGCGGTTATCCTGAATCAGCGCATTGATCAGAGAAGACTTTCCGACATTCGGTTTTCCGATGACAGCGACGCCGATGCGGTCCTCCTCATCCAGACCGTCATCATCCGGGAAGCTGTTCACAATATCATCCAGGACATCGCCTACATTCAGCTTATTTGCTGAAGACACTGGAATTGGCTCTCCGATTCCCAGTGTATAAAAATCATAAAAGGAATCCGGAAGATTGGTCGGTTTATCAATCTTGTTCACGACCAGAAGGACTTTTTTTCCGGTTCTTCTGAGCATCTGCGCAACTTCTTCATCTGCGGCAGTCAGACCTTCACGGCCGTCGACCATGAACACGATAACATCGGCCATATCCATGGCAATCTGTGCCTGCTCACGCATCTGGGACAGAATGATGTCCTTGCTGGATGGTTCGATTCCGCCTGTATCAATCAGCCCGAACGTCTTTCCGTTCCATTCGGCTTCCGCGTAAATCCGGTCCCTGGTCACACCAGGAGTATCCTCAACAATTGAGACTCTCTGACCGACCAGCATATTAAAAAAAGTTGATTTTCCAACATTCGGCCGTCCAACGACGGCAACAATCGGCTTACTCATCAAAAATCCCCCTTGCGAATTCCAGCGGATCAAACTGCTGAAGGTCCTCGATTCCCTCCCCGACGCCGATATACTTGATCGGCATATCGAACTCATCCGCAATGGTAATAGCAATTCCGCCCTTGGCAGTTCCATCCAGTTTGGTAATGACAATACCCGTCAGCGGAGCGGCTTCATTGAACTCCTTGGTCTGTGAAACGGCATTTTTTCCATTTGTCGCATCCACAATCAGCAGAGTTTCACGGTCGGCTTCCGGATATTCCTTATCGATGACCTTGTTCATCTTCTCCAGCTCAATCATCAGATTCTTTTTATTCTGGAGCCGTCCGGCTGTGTCGCAGATCAGAACATCGATGTTCTTTGCTTTGGCGGACTGAATCGCGTCAAACAGAACAGCGCTCGGATCCGCTCCCTCTTCATGATGAACCGTGTTGATTCCGATGCGGTCGCCCCAGATGGTAAGCTGCTCTGCCGCAGCTGCGCGGAACGTATCCGCCGCTGCGAACATGACGGTTCTTCCTTCTTGTTTCAAACGGTTCCCGAGTTTTGCGATAGTGGTCGTCTTACCGCCCCCGTTAATCCCGATCATCATTATGACGAGCGGCGACTTGCTGCTGAGTTTCAGACGGTCCCCTTTATCCATAAGCTCTGCAATGATCTCTGTCAGCTTCTTCTTCACGCGCTCCGGCGCCTGGATATAGTCTTTCTTGATATGCTGACGCAGATCTTCCATGATCTTTTCTGTGGTCTCCATGCCGATATCGGACGTAATCAGCACTTCCTCCAGCTCATCCATCATGTCTTCATCTACGGTATTATGCGCCAGGATGACATCTCCGATGCGTTCCGCCATCCTGCCGAAAAAACCTTTTTTCTTCTGTAATATAGCCATTGGAGTAGTATCCTTTCTTTATTCGGTATAGTCGTTCGGATCATATTCTCCGAGTCTGAGGCTGATCACCTTGGAGACCCCCTCTTCTGCCATTGTAACGCCGTACAGGGCATCTGCGTGCTCCATTGTTGCCTTCTGGTGGGTAATCAGAGCAAACTGCGTCTGGTGAAAGTTCTTCAGATATTCAGAGAATCTTGCTATATTCGCCTCATCAAGCGCGGCCTCAACTTCGTCCAGAATACAGAACGGCGTCGGTTTCACACAGAGTACAGCAAACATCAGTGCAAGCGCCGTCATGGTCTTTTCTCCTCCGGACAGCAGATTGATATTCTGCAGTTTCTTCCCCGGCGGTCTGGAGATGATCTGAATGCCGGATTCCATCGGATGCTTCTCATCTTCAAGGAGCAGCTCTGCGTCGCCGCCTCCGAACAGCTCTTTAAACACACGGGTGAAGTTCTTGCGGATGGACTGGAACGTGGTGGTAAACTGATGGATGATCTTATGATCCATGTCTTCAATAATCATTTCCAGTTCGGATGCCGCGTTCTGGACGTCGCTCTGCTGGTCAGTCAGGAACTTGTAACGCTCGCTGACTTTTTCATATTCATCAATCGCACCGACATTGACCTCTCCGAGTTTACGGATGTCTTCCTTCAGTTCGCTGCTCATCTTCACCGCACCATTGAGGACAAATCCGTCCCATTTCAGATCGAGGGCCTGCGCATAGGAAAGTTCAAAGTCATCGAACAGGCGGTCTTTCAGATGTTCAAGCTGTGTTTCATTCTTCGCAGCTTTTACTTCCAGCTGATACTTCTGATCGCGGTAAGCGCCGGCTTCCTTTCTGAGCTGCGCTTTCTGATCCTCCAGTCTTTCTTTCTGTCTGGAAAGATCTTTTCTCTCATCGCGGCTCTGCGAGATCAGCTGTTCTGCTGTCTGTTTTTCCTGCTGAAGACGAATCAGGACCGCATCGTCATCTGCCGTTCCGTACGACATATGATTCTTTTCTCTGGCAAGCTTGTCTGCCTGCGCTTCTTTCTCCTGCTGCTGGATAATCAGCGCATTCATCTCTTTATCGCTGTGCTTGGCGATGGATTTTGCGCTCTCCAGTTTTGCGTTCCAGCGGTCGTACTCAATCCGCATCTGCGAGACTTCTTCCTTCGACTGCTGAATGGCATCCTGGATTTCCGCCTCTTCTTTTCTTCGCTTATCGATTTCCTGCTCGAGCTGATTAATCTTCTGTTCAGCATCCTTGCTCTCGTTGATGAGGTTCCTGACCATGTCATCTGATTCACGAAGCTCCTTTCCGGCGTTTTCTGCCTCCAGATCATTCTTCTTGATCTGTTCTTCGGCTTTCCGGATTTCTTCCTGGATCGATTTCAGACGCGGGGTCACTGCAGTGAGGCGGATATCATTCTCCCTCTGCTCGCTGTGGATCTGATGAAGCTGCCGCTCGATTGCCTTCAGTGCATTCTCAATAGACGAGCTGCTGTTTTTCTGACGGTTCTGTTCATCTTCTGCTTGTTCGATATCATTCTGCAGCCTTGCAATTTCATTCTTTCTTCCGACGACATTCGCAGTTTTTCTGCGGTAGACGCCACCAGTGATCGCTCCGCCTGCATTAATGACTTCGCCATCCAGAGTAACGTAGCGCAGGCCGGTTCCCCTGATCTTAGACAGGCGGATAGCAGCATCCAGATTCTCCACAACTGCAACGCGACCCAGCAGATAACGGAAAATACTGCGGTACCGCTCCCTGAATTTCACCAGATCTACAGCCAGCCCCATGAATCCGGCATCCTGCGCGATACGCTCCGGAACCTGGGCATTCTTTCCCTCAATAGTTGATACCGGAAGAAAAGTCAGACGACCGGCCTTATTATGCTTCAGGGCATTAACCGCTCTCTTAGCGCATTCCTCGTCGCGGATGATGATGTTCTGCTTGGCAGCTCCAAGCGCCGTCTCAATCGCGGTTTCCATGCCGTCAGGCACATCGATCAGATCTCCTGCAACGCCTTCTACGCCGATCAGACCGGACTGCATGATATAGCGAACCGCGTAACTGTATCCCTCGTAGCTGTGCTCCATCTCTTCGATGGTTTTCTGACGCATGGTCATTTCGCTGATGCGGATTTCCAGACGGCTGAGCTGAGACTGGAGATCCTTCCTCTGCTGGAGCAGGTTCAGACGCTGTTTCTCCGCTTCGCCGAGTTCCTTCTCCAGGCGCTGTTTCTCATTCTGCGCGTAGCGTTCACTGGTCTCAATTTCTTTCTGCTTATTCTCATACATCTGCTTGGTGTGCAGAAGTGCTTCCGAATCACTTTCCAGATCGCGTTTTCTCTTTTCCAGCGTGGATTTATAGCTTTCCACACTTTTAGCCTCGCTCTGTTTAGAAGCAGCTGTGCTGTGCAGTTCATACAGCTCATTCGTCAGTTCCTTCAGACTTGCTCCGCGTGTACGTTTTCTGCTGAGCTGTTCATACGCGTTCTTTTTCTCTTCCAGACTGTTTGCGGCCATGCGCGTCCTGGCATTGAGTTCCGCGATTTTCCCCCGGCTTTCCTCAACTTCCATGCGCATTTCATCAACACGGCGGGTGATCGATTCCAGTTCATCCTGAATTCTTTTTTCTTCACGCTCCATGTTCTTCTGGCGTTCCTGCTTCAACTGGCGTTCTCTCTGGAAATTTCCGATCGACTCGACAATTTCCGGGATTTTCTGATGCGCCTCTTCTTCCTGCCGGATCAGTCTGGACTCTTTATTTTCAAGTGCCAGCGCATCAGTATTCACCTTTTTCAGATTGTCTTCGGTGAAGTTGATTTTCCCGGCAAGATCTGAGGACTCCGTCTTATACTGCTCCGCATTTTCCATATCATCCTTGATATTCTTCAGAATGATATTTACCGACAGTTCACGGTACTGTTTCTTCAGTTCCTGGTACTGTTTTGCCTTCTGACTTTCTGTACGCAGAACCGTGATGCGGCTTTCCAGTTCCTGGACAATGTCATCAATCCTGTCGAGGTTAATTTTAGTCTCTTCCAGCTTTTTTTCTGCCTCCGCTTTCCGGTTTTTATAGGCAACGATGCCGGCGGATTCTTCAAAAATCTGTCTTCTGCTTGACGGCTTGTCGCTGATGATGTCTGCGATCTTTCCCTGTCCGATAATGGAGTATCCATCCACACCGATTCCTGTGTCAACGAACAGGCTGCGGATATCCTTCAGTCTGCAGTTATGGTTATTGATGAGATACTCACTTTCTCCGCTTCTGAACATTCTGCGCGTGATCGCCACTTCGTTATAGTCGATATTCAGAGACTGATCGGTATTATCAATGACCAGCGTAACTTCAGCCATGCCTTTTGGGCGGCGGTTCTCCGTTCCGTTGAAGATCACTTCTTCCATTTTACCGCCCCGGAGTTCCTTGGCGCTCTGTTCACCCAGCACCCACCGAATGGCATCACTGATGTTGCTCTTGCCGCTTCCGTTAGGCCCTACAATCGCTGTAACGCCCTCATTAAAATCAATCACCGACGGCTCGGCAAAGGATTTAAATCCGTGAATTTCCAATCTCTTAAAGTACATCTTTTACGTAACCCTCCTCAAGAGACGCCTTCGCGGCGTTCTGCTCCGCTTCCTTCTTACTCTTCCCGCTTCCGGAACCCATCTGGTGTCCGTTGCAGAGCATGTGGACATAGAACGTCTTATCATGATCCGGACCGGTTTCACGATCCAGCACATACTGGATTTTCGGCTCGGTTCCTTTCTTCTGCAGGATCTCCTGAACCTGCGTCTTATAATCGGTGTACAGTTTTCCGGCAAGCGCCTGATCGACCAGAGGTCTGAATTCCCGAAGGACAAAATCGCTCACCTGCTCATATCCGCTGTCCAGATAAATCGAGGCAATCACAGCTTCCACCGCATCTGCGATAATCGACTCGCGGTGTCTCCCTCCGGTCAGCTCTTCGCCTTTACCCAGATACAGATACTCTCCGATATTTAATTTTCTGCCCACTTCTGCCAGTGCCTTTTCGCATACCACCAAGGCTCTGAGTTTAGTCAGTTTCCCTTCATTGGAATGGTCCAGCCGTGTAAACAGCTCGTTTCCGATAATGGCATCCAAAAAAGCATCGCCCAGGAATTCCAGCCGTTCATTGCATTCCATCGGCGGACGGTGATGTTCCTTACAGTAGGAACTGTGTGTCAGCGCTCTTCTCAGCAGACGGATATCATGATAATGATACTGCAGCACCAGCTCAAACTTTTGCTCATTCAACTTTTGCCTCCCGTAAAAATAGAATTCCGGCCGGCAGCAGATGCCGGCCGGCCTGTCCTTACTGTCTTTCTTTCTCTTCGTCTTCTTCGATTGAACGCGCGCGGTCGCCGAGCGCCTGCGCGATCGTTTCCACTACGCCCTCCTCGACATACGGAACCGCCTTCAGGATGGTCTGACGAACTGCCAGAGCATCTGAGGAACCGTGCATTTTCAGCAGGGCTTTCTGCAGGCCGAGAATCGGCGCACCGCCGTATTCCTTATAGTCCAGCTGCGCCTTCAGACCGGCCAGCTGGTCTTTCATCATCAGAGCGGCGAACTTGGTTTTCGGACTGCTCATAAACATGCTCTTAGCCATCTTCAGCATGGAAAGGCCGAGCCCCTCCGTCAGCTTGATGCAGGCATTTCCTGTAAATCCGTCTGTGACGATGACATCGCAGACTGCGTTCTGCAGCTCCCTTGTCTCAATATTGCCGATGAAATTCAGATCGCTGTCTTCAAGCAGAGCGCGGGCAGCTTTGGTCAGCGGCGTTCCCTTCTCCTTCTCGGTCCCCAGGTTTACCAGGCCGACCGTCGGGTTCGGACGGTTCATAACTTTTTCCATGTAAATGCTTCCCATGACGCCGAATTCAAACAGATTCCTCGGTTTACACTCCGCGTTGGCTCCCGCATCGGTCAGAAGTGACGGCTGATCGCTTCCAAGAACCGGATACACCGTTGCCAGTGTCGGCCGGTCGATGCCGCGAACTCTTCCAAGAATCAGAAGCCCTCCTGCCAGCAGCGCTCCTGTGCTTCCGGCCGAAATGAACACATCTCCGTCGCCTTCCTTGACCATGCGCAGCCCTTTGACGATTGAAGAGTCTTTCTTGCTGCGTACTGCCATTACCGGCGCTTCGTCATTAGTAATTACACTCTGCGCGTCGCAAATAGTAATTTTGTGTCCGCGGTATCCATACTTGCTGAGCTTTTCCCGGATCAGCGCTTCAGGCCCTGTGATACAGATTTCATCCGCATCCTTCAGCATTCCTGCTGCCTGCACAGCACCTTCAACAATTGCGTCAGGCGCATGATCACCGCCCATTCCATCTAAGATAATCTTCATTTATGCGATCTTCCTTTACATCTGCTGTAATTATATTTTCTCCGCTCTATTCCGCTTTCTCACGGTCCAGACGGCGAACAACTTCATCAATTTTTCTGGCTGTCTGCCTGAAATCTTCTTCCTTGAAGCCTCTGGTGGTCATCGGAGCAGTTCCGACACGAACTCCGCTCGTCTGCTTCGGCGGACGCTTATCTCCCGGAATCGCGTTCTTGTTCAGCGTGATGCCGACCTCGTCCAGCGCATCCTGAAGATCTTTTCCGGTAAACGTATGATCAGACAGGTCAATGAGAAAGACGTGATTGTCCGTTCCTCCTGTAACTACCTTATATCCCATCTTCAGGAATTCATCGCAGAACGCCTTGCAGTTAACCACCACCTGATGGATATACTCCTTATATTCCGGTGTCTGCGCCTCTTCCGCACAGATCGCTTTTCCGGCGATGATATGCATCAGCGGACCGCCCTGCGCATACGGAAATACTGCACTGTCTACTTTCTTGGCCAGTTCTTTTTTGCAGAAAATCATGCCGCCCCGCGGTCCTCTGAGTGTCTTGTGCGTAGTCGTCGTGATGACATCCGCATATCCGAACGGTGTCGGGTGCTCCCCGCCCGCAATCAGACCGGCGATATGTGCCATGTCGACCATGAAATATGCGCCGTATTCTTTTGCAATTTCAGAAAATGCCTGGAAATCAATAATTCTTGAATATGCGCTCGCGCCGGCCAGAATCAGGTTCGGACGGTACTGACGCGCTTTCTTCCGGACATCTTCCATGTCGATTCTTCCGTTCTCGTCTACATCGTAGAACACGCAGTTATACAGTTTTCCGCTGAAGTTGACGGATGAACCGTGAGAGAGATGGCCGCCGTTGTCCAGGCTCATTGCCAGAATCGTGTCTCCCGGCTTGAGAATTGCCTTGTACGCGGCAAAATTTGCCTGCGAACCGCTGTGCGGCTGAACATTGACATGATAATCCGTGTGAAATACGTTTCTCCACTGATCGCAGCAGTACTCCTCCAGCTCATCGACATACTTGGTTCCGCCGTAATACCTCGACTCATTTCCAGAGTGTCTGTTCGTCGGGTAGCCCTCTGCATACTTCCACGAGAGACAGCTTCCGCATGCCGCGAGCACTGCCTCCGAGCAGTAATTCTCAGACGCAATCAGCTCGATATTATGCTGCTGACGCTCATACTCTTCCTGGATCAGTTTACCGACTCTTGGAGAATGCTCCTTGATAAAGGTGTAGTTCTCCACGTTGTAACTGCTGTTGTCCTTTCCGTTTCTGTCAAACATATGGATCCTCCATTCCCTTGCAATACCGACAACGTTTTCCCCTTTTGCCTGCAAGCATATGCTCAGGGCATATGTATATTTATTATAGCATAAAACAAGAGCAGGATTCCACCGGCATGGGAATCCTGCGTGATTTCATTCTAAGGCCGGCGGTTCAGCTCTTTCTCTGAGCGCGCAGACGCTGCTTGTGTTTATGATATTTTACGGCAAAGGTCACATACCGGCGGAGAATACTGACCACAATGAACCCGAGTGCTATGGCCATGGCTACAGCAATGACCTGGAACAGGTTATACGCCGCGGGCATAAACTCTCCCAGAACGGCATTATGCATGCTGCTGTACAGGCTGGCTCCCGGGACCAGCGGAAACGCTCCCGCCGTCAAAAAAATCGTCGATGGCGCGCGGCACACTCTTGCCATCAGTTCTGCATAGAATGCGACAAAAACGGCGGCGAGAAACGTAGACATGAAATTACTGTCTGTCAGGTTATGCGCCAGCACTTCCACACCCCATGTGAGGAATGCGCCGACTGCTGTAAAGAAGAGCTGTTTTCCCTTTCCGTTGTACCAGAAGCAGACGCCGATACAGCCGATCGTGCAGGAAACCAGCTGAAGCAAAATGCTGTGATTTAATGTCATTCTACAACCTCCTGAAAATCACCATGGCCAGCATGATTCCGCTGGCAATCGCCGCAGCGCCCATACAGGCATTTGTCACACGCAGAAATCCAGATACAATGTCTCTGTGAAGCGCGTCCCGTATTCCGTTCGTCACGCCGAGTCCGCTGATTAACAGCATGATGCAGCCGATCGTTACCGGCGAGGAATGCGTTCCGAGCCCGAGATGAGTAAATGCAGCAGACAGAAAGCCCAGGAGAAATGACAGGACAAAATCCTTTACAAAAGCATTGTCTTCCACGCGTTCCAGAATCCGGTTCACATACATGACAATCAGCGCCACGACGCCTGCCGCCAGAGCATCCAGGAATGTTCCTCCGTAAAACACACAGAACCCGGAAGCGATTAACAGCGATCCGATATAGTAGATTGGCTTGGTCATCGGCTTTCTGCTCATCACGTCCTGAAATCTCGCGGCAAGCGCAGCTTCATCCGGACGATTCCTGACGACATATCTGGACAGGTCATTCAGATAGTCCAGCTTGTCAAAATCAGTAGACCCCATCTTAACCATGCGAATCTGCGTCGTCATTCTGCCGTTCTGCCACTGCACCGTTGCCATGATGCAGGATGTCAGAATAAAGAAGTCACAGAGCTTTGCTTCATATGCCCTGCACATTCTGCGCATGCTGTCCTCGCAGCGGCTGACTTCCGCGCCGCACTCCAGCATGGCCTGTCCGATATCAATGATCTCCTTCAGAATGATATCTTCGTCCATATTCTCCCCCATGTCCAGAATTCTACACAAACCAATCGAAAAAACAGCCCGGCCGGGTCATCAGGCAAAACTCCCGCTGACACAGCCAGGCCAAATACTATACTACTTTCCGATATGTTCTGCAACTGTGTTCAGCTGCTCTGTCGTATTCTTCAGCATTTCTTTATACTCTTCCAGTTTATTTCGTTCTTCCTGAACAACTTTCTCCGGTGCTTTTGAAACAAATCCCTGATTAGAAAGTTTCTTCTCCGCTCTCTGAACCTCACCTTCCAGACGCTTCTTTTCCTTCGTGAGACGGTCGAACTCTTCCTTGTAGTCGACCAGCTCGTCCATCGGAATAAAGATCTGTCCGGCTGCCACTGTCTTGGACATGGCATTCTTAGGCGCGTCCTGATTCTCATGAATAAATGAAATTCCGGTCAGATTTCCGAGATCGGCAATATGCGCCTGCTCTCTCTTCAGTTCTTCCTCTCCCTTTCCGTCTGCGAGAATGACTGCGCTGACCTTCTTGGACGGCTGAACATTTGCCTCTGAACGGATATTACGGATCGCTGTGACGACGTCCATCATGCTTGAGAGCGCGCTCTCCTCCTCCGGGAAACTGCGTGATTCCGCATAAGCCGGCCAGTGCGCACAGATCAGATATCCGTTCTTGCAGCCCTCAGATTCTTTGTCTGCATGCGGAAGTGCATCCCAGATTTCCTCTGTGATAAACGGCATAAACGGATGCAGGAGCTTCAGAATATTCTTCAGAACCAGGAGCAGCGAGAATCTCGCAACCTTCTTATCCTCTTCATCCTCGCCCCAGAGTCTCTTCTTGACCAGCTCAATGTACCAGTCGCAGTATTCATTCCAGATCAGATCGTATACCCTCTGTGAAGCGAGTCCGAGCTCAAATTTCTCAAACTGGTCCGTCACATACTGAACCGCCTCGTTCATTCTGGAAATCATCCACTTATCTTCGTCTTTTAACGCAATGCCGGAGAAATCCTCAGTCTGGTCAAACGCGAGACTGTCTCCGTCCGCAATCGGAAGCAGGCTGCCATCTTCATCCTGGAGATTCATGATAACGAATCTGGACGCATTCCACAGCTTATTGGCAAAGTTTCTGGAGGCAATCAGTTTTTCCTCCTGATAACGCATATCATTTCCCGGTGTGATGGAATTGCTCAGCATAAACCGGATTGCGTCTGCTCCGTGCTGTTCCACAACCTCCAGCGGATCGATTCCGTTTCCAAGGGACTTGCTCATCTTGCGTCCCTGTGAGTCGCGGACCAGTCCGTGCAGATAGACATAATGGAACGGTGTCTTTCCCATAGCCTCAAGGCCTGAGAACATCATGCGGACAACCCAGAAGAAGATAATGTCATATCCGGTAACCAGGACATCTGTCGGATAGAAATATTCCAGGTCCCTGGTCTTGTCCGGCCATCCGAGTGTGGAGAACGGCCACAGCGCAGAGGAGAACCACGTGTCCAGCACATCCTCATCCTGCTTCAGATTCTTAGAACCGCACTTCGGGCAGCAGGTCGGGTCCTCTTCCGCAACGATCGTCTCGCCGCAGTCCTGGCAGTACCATGCAGGTATCTGATGCCCCCACCACAGCTGACGGGAAATGCACCAGTCATGAATATCCTCCAGCCAGTGGTTATACGTCTTTACAAATCTAGGCGGTACGAACTGAACGTCTCCGTCCTGCGCAGCCTTCAGAGCCGGCTTTGCCAGATCCTCCATCTTCACAAACCACTGATCGGACAGCATCGGCTCGATCGCCGTATGGCAGCGGTAGCAGGTTCCCGTAGGAATGGTCATCTTCTCCGTCTTCACCAGATATCCGGCAGCATCCAGATCCGCAACCCACTGCTTTCTGCACTCGTAGCGATCCATGCCGGCATACTTTCCGGCGAGTTCGTTCATTGTTCCGTCCTCATTGATGCAGCTCATGATCTCAAGATCATGTCTCTGTCCGACTTCAAAGTCGTTCGGATCGTGCGCCGGCGTAATCTTAACCGCACCCGTTCCTTTCTCAGGATCCGGATACGGGTCTGCAATAACCGGAATCTCTCTTCCGACGATCGGCAGAACAACCTTTTCTCCGACCTGATCCTTATATCGCTCATCATCCTCAGCAACCGCGATCGCCACATCGCCGAACATCGTCTCCGGACGGGAAGTCGCAACGATGATGTCCTTATCGCCTTTATTCACTGCCGGATAACGGAAATACCAGTAGAACCCTTCCTTATCCTCATGCTCAACCTCAGCGTCAGACAGGGAAGTCTTGCAGCTCGGGCACCAGTTAATCAGACGGTTTCCTCTGTAAATCAGGCCCTTCTTATACAGCCGTACAAAGAATGTGCGGACAGCTCTGCTGCATCCCTCATCCAGCGTGAACCGCTCTCTGCTCCAGTCGCATGAGTCTCCGAGCTTTCTGCACTGACGCGTGATTCTTCCGCCGAACTCTTCTTTCCATGCCCATGCGCGCTTCAGGAACTCTTCTCTTCCGAGATCTTCCTTCTCCAGGCCTTCCTCCTCGCGGATCTTGTTCGCAACCTTAACCTCAGTCGCGATGCTCGCATGGTCCGAACCCGGCAGCCACAGCGCATTATATCCACGCATCCTCTTATAGCGGATCAGCGCGTCTTGCAGAGTCTGGTCCAGAGCGTGTCCCATGTGCAGCTTTCCGGTGATATTCGGAGGCGGCATAATAATCGTAAACGGCGGCTTATCATCTGTATTTTCTGCATGGAAAGAGCCGCTTTCCTCCCACATGGAATACAGTCTATCCTCGAATGCTTTCGGGTCATAGGTTTTCGGTAAATTCTTCTTCATAACTTCCCGTCCTTCATTATTGTTGTAATTTCCCATTCGACAAAAAATCAACTCTGCAAGAGGCCGAACCGGTCGTCTCACACGTTGATCCCTCCGAACGTTAATCATATTCGTTATTTTAACACAAGTTATCACGGATTAAAAGCGAGACGCCTCATAAAAAGCCATTCTCTGCGATTTCCATGATCATTTCCCATCTGCATGCTTACTTTATCGCATTAGTGCGTTAATGTATAATTATTTAAACACAATTGTATGTATCCAACAATTAATTTCTCTCTTCTTGTTGACAATTCACAGTTAGAGCGGTAACATAAAGGCATCGGAAAACAGATGAGATGCAGATTTCAGAGTGTGCCGCCAGGGCGCCGGATCGCACGGAGCAGATAGTTTAATATAGCTCAGCTCCAGTAAATGCATCAGGAGAACATCTGAAAACGATCAATTAAATATTCACAGGAAACAGCAAGGATTGGTTGGAACAATGAAGAATTTAGAAACACTGCGTTTCCAGATCAATGCCCTCTCCGTTTTCAGAAGCATATTGGATACTCCGACAGTATCTGCGCTTCAGAAACTTTTATATGCAGTTGAAAACGGCTCCCTGGATGATCAGATCACTCAGACCGGAGCCTTTTCAAGTGCATTATTTATTTCTGCGGACGGCGATCTTGGAACATTCATCCAGAACTACATTGAAAATGATCAGAACATTTACCTAAAAAAGAAAGTTACCGGCGACGATATTCCGCCTTCACTGGAAAATGCAGCTATGCGGGATCTGGGAATTCTGCAGAGTATTTCTCAGTTTACACCGGAAGATGCCGCCTCGGCCATTGCAGCCAGCATGAAAGAGCGTGGGCTGGATCCGTCAGCAGCGGCTCAGTGGCTCCCGGGATGGACCAATTCCGGTGTGAGCCTCCTATCCTCCTACCAGAAGTTCATTGCTGAAATTCCGGAAAAGGGATACGGCAAATTCAGAACGGCCCGCTCATTTACCGTACAGAACGGCACCCTTGTTCCTGTAAAATTTGCCGACCCGCAGACGCTGGATCAGCTCTACGGCTACGAGCGTGAACGCAGGCTGGTATATGAAAACACACGCGCGCTCGCCGAAGGAAGAGGCGCAGCCAACGTCCTGCTTTACGGAGATGCCGGTACAGGTAAATCTTCCACCATCAAGGCATGCGCGGCAGCATTCGCAGATCAGGGCGTTCGCCTTATCGAATTTGAAAAGACCCAGCTGCATGAGATCCCGAAAATCATTGACCAGCTGTATAACACCCCGCTGAAGTTCATCTTTTTCATCGACGATCTCAGCTTTACGACAGAAGACGACAACTTCAGCTGTCTGAAGGGCATGCTTGAGGGAAGCGTAACCGGAAAATCGGACAACATCGCAATTTACGCCAGCAGCAACCGCCGCCATCTGGTCCGGGAGCTCGCAGAAGACCGCTCCGGAAGCGATATCCACTTAAACGACACCTTGCAGCAGACGATGAGCCTGTCTGCACGGTTCGGACTGACCATTACCTTCCAGCGGCCGGAGAAAGATCTCTATCTGGAGATCGTCAAGAAACTCGCCGCGGAAGAAAACATCGACATGCCGGAAGGCGAACTCTGCAGAAAAGCAGAAGCCTTCGCGATCAGAAGCAGCGGAAGAAGCCCGCGCACAGCCCGCCAGTTTATCCAGCAGGTTGCCATCGGACTCCAGTAATTACGACTATTATAAAACCGGATTCCAGATCAGGTTCATTGATTCTGGAATCCGGTTTTTACTATTTTAAAGAAACCGTCACGGTAACCAGCGTATCCGCCGCAGGAAAATGCGCCGCGTCAATATGATACTTGCCAGCAGTGCTGTACCCGTTTGCCTGATTGGAAATCGCCCCATAATAGCAGCTGTTGGTGCAGATCATACAGCCGGAAGCACTGATCTTCTGATTGGCCTGATTTCCAGAGAAGACCATATCCAGCACCGGGTGATTTCCGCTGTCATCCAGAAGTACATTCTCCAGCGGAACCGGAGCGGACTGTCCCGGCCAGGTCAGCGTCACCTTGACGTGGCTGTAGTCTGCATTTGCAATCTTAGATTTATCATCGCCGATTTTTTCTCCTTCTTTCAAGTCGTTGCGTTCTGTATTCCACGGTTTAGCACCGATGGACAGCATGCCGTTGTAGAACGCTCCAGGAGCAGCGTAATACGGACACTGCGCCTTCAGCATCGCATACCTGGCCATCGTTCCCGTGCGGGAGACAGCGACGTGCATCGTCTTAGCACCGTTCAGATAGTTTCCGTTCACCTTTGCCTGGAAAGATACCGTCTTCTTTTTGTGATCAACGGTAATTCCGTCTTTCGTTTCAATTTCGCTTCTTGACTTTTCTGCAGCCTTTATCGTCAGGACCGTTTTTGCGGAGACTTTACTGTTTCGCTTAGAAACGGCAGTGACCGTGACTTTCCCGGCTTTCAGCGCAGTGATCACACCCTTGCTGCTGATTCTGGCCTTCTTTGCGCTGCTGGTTTTCCAAGTTACGGACTTGTCAGCCTTTGACGGAACAGTATTGGTCACACGCACGCGTGTCTTCTGACCGACAGTTATCGTACTCTTATCCGCCCGAATGGAAATCTTCTTTGGTCTTACCGCCTTTGCCGCATGAACCGGTGTGCAGAAACCAAAGGAGACCGCAAGGATCAAAACCAGAACGACCGCAAGTGAAGTCATCGCCGCAGGTTTCCTGTACAATTGTTTATCTTTACACATGGTTATTCTCCTTGAAAAAATGAGGCCGCGGATACGCAGCCTCATGATATTATTTGTCATCCTCCGATTCAACTAGCAGCAGTCTGTATCAGTGCCCTTGGTGAACGTAATGGTGTAGGCAAATGTTCCTGCATTGTAGTAGTCTGCCATTTCTCCGTCAACCTCTGCATACGGATAGCCGAAGTTGTTCAGTGCAGGACCTTCCTGTTTAGGATTGAGCGTCAGATCTCTTCCTTCTGCAAGCTCAACCCACTGCTCATTGTTTCCGCCCCAGTACTGCTCGATAAACGCCTTAGCTTCCGGAGATGACTTATCACCGTTTGCCTTGGTCTTGATCATCTTCAGCGCGTCGCCCGGGTCTGCCTCAACCCAGCCGGTTCCCGGAAGATAGAACTGCGCTCTGCAGTGCTGACCTCCGGTGATGTCGCCAGTCTCGCTGTTCTCTGCAGTTGTCATACGAATACCGAACATTTCTCTTGCCGGAATTCCCTGGGAACGCAGAAGTGCGATGAATACAGAGTTAATGTCTGTGCAGTGACCGCCCGGCTGCTTCTCTTTCAGAATTCTTACAACGTCACCGTCTCCGCAGCCGAGAACCTTGCCAACAGATGTCTGATTGGTATCTTTGCGGACAAGGTGCTTAACTGTCCAGTCGTAGATCGCTCTGGTCTTTCCGAGAACGGTCGTCGGATTTCCTGCGTCTTTCAGTGCTTCATCAGAAGACTCTTTTACGATTCCGCTGGTCAGCGAACCGCTCTTGGAGGTCTCCTTCAGATACTTTGCCATCTTCTTGGTGTCAACCTTGCCGCTCTCTTTCAGTGTCGGCTTTACTACTTCTTTTCTGCAGGCATAGAAGCTGATATCCGCCGTTCTGTCTGCCGGTTCAGTGTTCTTGTCCCACTCGATGTACGCAGCTTTGTTGCCTTCGATGTCTGTTGTAATCTTAGCGACTGCAGCCTTTGGCGCGCTGACCTTGACTTCCTTCACCTTCTGGTTGTCCGTTGTCTGTGCAACCGGAACCCAGAGTTTAACAATCTTTCCCTTCGGATACGTCTTGGCATTCGTCATGTCGATCTTGGTATCCACTGTTCCGCACTGCGTCTTAACCACATTCAGCTTAATGGAGGCCTTGACCGCCTTATTGACATTGGACACTGCTGTGATCGTCACCACGCCGGTCTTAACCCCAGTAACCAGTCCGGACTTTGCGTTTACAGTCGCAATGCTCTCATCACTGGAGCTGAACGTTACACTCTTGCTTGCCGATGCCGGAGCAACCTTTGCCACGCTGACTACGCACGCTCCGTTGACACCCAGAGAATTATGCGTGCAGGATGCAGCCAGGCTGAAGGATTTCAGCGCAGAAGCTTTTCCAGTCTTTACGACCTTCACAGACGCTTTCACTACTGTTTTGCCGGCCTTCGCAGCCAGGACAGCCTTGCCGGCCTTCAGTCCCTTTACAACGGCCTTCTTAGAGGACTTCGATGTAATTTTGATTACATTCTTTCCTTTTACAACCGACCATTTTACGGATTTGTTTGCCTTGAATGCGGCTGTTTTCCCTGCTTTCAGTGTCTTGGAAGCCGGTGTCACCTTCAGCTTTGATGCCGCAAAAGTTTCCGCCGGATTGGTGATGCAGAAAGCTGCTGTGATCAGCACAGCCATGCATACGACCAGAACCCTGCGGCTCATTGTTTTCATGTTCATCGAATGAACCCTCCTTTTGTGAATTCATCACAAACCATACATAAATTAACCACATTCAGTATAGTCTTCCAGAGACGATCATACCAATTCGAATCACCAATATTACATATTAATGTCATAGTAATTTACAATATATCTCGACAAAATGAACCTGCACAAGAGGATCGCCGGAACTCCGCTTCCCAAAACTAAAAAAATCCCCCCGGAGAACGAATTCTCCGAAGGGTAAAATCAACAATGTTCAATTCTTATTGTCTGCTTATGTATTACTCTGCGTCAGTAACCACTCTTCTTGCAGCGCGCGGCACCTTGGCAAAGTACATCGAAGTCACACGGATGCCGTACTGATAGTTGATCGCATGAACGACCTGACCGTTTCCAGCGTACATTGCAAAGTGTCCGCTGTAGATGATGATGTCTCCAGGATGCAGATTGCTGAGAGAAACAGATTTTCCTGCGGAATACGGGATTCTCGGTACGTTCAGGCCGAAGTGTCTGTATACGGAATAAATAAATCCGGAGCAGTCACAGCCGTTGGTCAGGCTTGTTCCGCCATAGACATACGGATTACCGACGAACCGCTTTGCATAGTCGACAATTTCCTTTCCTGTCGTGCCGGAGAAAGTTCTTCCTACAGCATTTACAGAACCGGTTCCTGTCGTTACGACTTTATCAACAGGATCTTTGGTTGTAGTAGAGACGTATGTCTTATCCGTTACTTTTCCGTTCTCTCTCGTTACCTTGTAGTTCTTAACGACTTTACCCTTGACTCCGCCGGTAACCTTCTTGGTGGTCTTTCTCATTGTGGAAGAAGTCTTGTTTACGGTGTCGTACGGAATCGTGGAAACGACTTCTTCATCAGAAGAAACCGTCTTGATATTCAGTGCATTGTCCTTTACGACTTTCTTGCAGAAAGATTTAAAGCTCAGAGTCTCATCATTGGATTCACTCTCATCTGCAGCACGCTTCTGTTCTGTTACCGGTGTAACAGTAATTTCATTCTGGTCATCAATGCTGACTGACTCAATGCTGTCATCCTTATCCTGAAGATAATCAGCAATGCCGTCCTTAACCTCAGAAGCTGAGCGGCTTGTCTTGACATAGTATGTATATGTCTTCCCGTCATTCTTGGTGACAACCTTGCTGATTGTTCCGGAGTCCGCAAACGCGCTGACGGTTGAGAAGCTGAACACCATTACCATGGTCATGGCAAGAACAGTAATCATTGCTGCCAGGAACACGCGGTGTTTTCTGTTTTCAATATTCGCTGTCTCAAAATGATTAATATGGTGCATGAGTGAAACCTGCTTTCTCTTTCTCTCTGTCTTTATTCTCTATTCATCAGTTTCTGTCTTGTTCTTTAAAATACGTTCTTATTCTAACTAATATTCATTAAGAAGTCAACAGGTTTCTTAAGGTTTTCACATAACCAACACATTTAATACTCTTTAAAACGTTGGTATTTCAACACTTTAATTTCTTTAAGGCGTTTAATACTTCTTAAGAATTTGTTTTGTAACGAGATTATATATTACAATACATACATATCTATTCATTACGCACTAAATCATTACTCCTTGACGAGTAATTTTTGTCATAAGTATAAATATATCTGCCTGATATTCCACATCTGTATCCTGTTTCTTAAGAAGAATAAAAAAATCCTGTCTCTGACAGTTCGCCAATAAGACAGGATCTTAAGAATTCATAAAGATATTGATGACATCGATTAAAGCCGTTATTTCTCGCGAAGATGCGCGCTGCGCTCCTCATTGACGAGAATGTCGACTGCGTTGTGGATGTTTTCGATCTTAATGTGGTGTGCACCCTCCTGAAATTCTCCGTCCAGGGTCCACGGCATCATCGGATCGGCGATAATTTCCATCTTGCCGGAGCTGAAGAAAGAAATCAGCTTACAGTCATCATACTGCTGCTTGGAGATCGCCAGCAGTTCCTGACTGAGCTCAATCAGGTTCGACGGCATACGGACAAGCATGACCTCAAACTTTCCGTCGCTCATGTCGACCACATCACTGCTCAGGGTGAGAATTCCGCCCATCGATGTGGAGTTGCAGATTGCTCCGAAAATATAGTTTCCGCCGTAAACACCGACTTCATCGCGAAGTTTCAGCTCAGACGGCTTGATCGAAAGCAGGTCCTTGGCTCCCTCCAGAATATACGCCGTATGCCCGAGCAGATTCTTCAGATTCTGCGGCACATCATATGAAGTATTCGTAAATGCTCCGAATGAAGCGACGTACGAGAAATACCGGCCGTTAAAACAGCCAATATCAATAGCATGCGGGGTTCCGGCAACAATATCCTTTGCTGCCTGCACCAGGTCGCCGGAAAGTCCCAGGCTGGACGCAAAATCATTGGTGGTTCCCGCCGGGATATAGCCGATCGGACGCCGAACTCCGGAAGCCATGACACCGGCAACCACCTCATTAAAAGTTCCGTCTCCGCCGACCGCAACCACAATATCTGCGTCTTTCGCGCGCTCTTTTGCGATAACCGTGCCGTCTCCCCGGCCAAAAGTCGTCGCGATGACCGTCTCATATCCGGCCCTGCAGAATACCTCACAGATATCCGCAAGATATTTAGCTGCCTGCAGCGTTCCGGCCTTTGGATTGATAATGACTAAAATACGTTTCATATCGTAATCTCCCATATCTTCCGCAGCAATTGCTGCATGCCTGTTCCTCTATCTCAATCTCGAATTTGACCTCGAACGAAACTGGCCTTTTCCGACAAAATCCTTTTCTTTCCTCGAGATCCCGCCTTTTCTCGCCTTCTTCCTCGGCGCCAGGTCAAGTGTGTCGGACCACACCTTGTTAAACAGGATACCGAGAACCATTACCCACGACAGCAGCCAGAACCAGAACAGCAGAGCTACAATTGCAGAAAGCGAACCGTAGATAATGTTATAGTTTGCGATCAGGTTGACGTAGATGGAGTAAAACAGCGTAACAACCAGCATACCGACAGACGCGAACAGACTGCCCGGCAAAATATCCCTCAGTTCAAGCCTGGCAATCGGCAGGACGTAATAGTCATACAGAACCACCAGGAAATACAGAACCATCGCCAGAGGCCACCTCAGCCAGGACCACAGACTCGTAAGTATGGAATGTTCCACCACCCGTCCGAAGATCAGAATCAGCAGCATTTTTCCATACACGAGTGTAATGATGACAAAGGTAATCGTCAAGATGAACACGAGCATCACACGCAGGGAGCGAACACGTTCCTTCCAGTAGCTTCCGGTCGTTCTTCCTCCGGAATACGTATAATTAGAAATTCTCATCAGTGCGAACTGGGCTCTCGATGCCGCCCAAAGTGCAGTGATAATCAGGAAAATATTATTCCCGGCAGAAGAATTGTTCATCAGCATGCCTCTCATTTTCCCGACCATGGACGGCATAATATAACTGTTGATCCACTGATTGAGAAAGGTCAGAGAAACATGAAATACACCCAGCAGCTGTGTAATAATAGTCACCGTCGGTACAATGGACAAGATCAGGAAAAACGCGATCTGCGCAGCAAACCCCTGATAGTACGGGTCCCAGAACTGACGGACGCCCAGCAGAACCATCGCTCTAAACCGTTTTTTCGTCATTGAATTACAGATCCTCTTCTTTCAGCAGTTCTTCCAGGTGTTTCAGAGCTCTTGCTCTGTGGCTGATCCGGTTCTTCACCTCTGCGCCTAGCTCCGCAAACGTCTGTGCATATCCGTCCGGGAGGAAGAGGGGATCGTAGCCAAACCCGTTATTTCCATGCCGTTCATGCAGAATTCTGCCCGGGCACTCTCCCCTTGCCGTCAGCGTATGTCCATCCGGAAAGACCAGTGTAATCACCGACACAAAACGCGCAGTGCGTTTTTCATCCGGAACTTCCTCCATAAGACGGAGCAGTTTATCGTTATTCTTTTCATCATCACAGGGATCTCCGGCAAAGCGCGCAGAATACACACCCGGCGCTCCGTCAAGCGCGTCTGTGACCAGTCCGGAATCGTCCGCCACTGCAGTTTTTCCGGAATACTTCATAATTGCAGCCGCCTTTTTCAGCGAGTTTTCTTCAAACGTTGTTCCATCTTCTTCCACTTCCAGAGAATCCGGGATCCCCGCATCCTCTCTGGAAATCACATGAAGCCCCATAGCGCTCATAATGGTTTCCATTTCCCGAATCTTATTCTGGTTCTTGGAAGCGGCGATAATGATATTGTCCTTCTGCATCTGCAGCCTCACTTTCTGTTTTTCTCTCTGTGTCATCACAGCCGCGCTGCAGCTGTTCTTCTACAGCACACCAATTCCGGTCAGCAGGATTCTCAGACCAATGACAATCAGCACGACTCCTCCCACGACCTGCGCATGCTGCTCAAAACGGCTGCCCAGCAGTCCGCCTAGCCGTATGCCCGCTGCACTGATGAGGAATGTCGTACATCCGATCAGAACCGATGCCGGCAGTACATGGACGTCCATAAATGCGAACGTAACGCCGACAGCCAGTGCATCTATGCTCGTCGCGACAGCCAGCAGGAACATCACGCGTATGCCCATGGAATCGTTCTGTTCATCATTTTCTCCGCTGCTGACCGCTTCCCGGATCATATTTCCTCCGATCAGCGCAAGCAGCAGAAACGCGACCCAGTGATCGCAGCGGTCGACAAATCTTGCCGCAGCGCTGCCGAGCAGCCATCCCAGCACCGGCATCAGAAACTGGAATCCTCCGAACCAGAGTCCTGCTTTCAGCATATGCGAAGCCCGGACTTTTTTCAGCGTCAGTCCCTTTCCAACCGAAACGGCAAGCGCGTCCATAGACAGACCGATCCCAATGAGTATAATTTCAAGATAATGCATATTCGTTTACTTTTCCTCTGCAGACCAGCTGCACGCGCATTCCACTGCGCGTTTCCAGCCTCGTATATGACGCATTCGATCTGTATCTGTAATTTCAGGATGGAAGATCTCCTCCACCTTCCAGTTCCTTGCAATTTCTTCTTTGCCGTCCCAGAAACCGGAAGACAGCCCCGCAAAATAAGCCGCGCCAAGCGCCGTCGTTTCAACGCAGTCCGGCCGCATAACCGGAAGATTGCTCAGATCCGACTGGAACTGCACCAGCAGATTGTTCCGGCTCGCACCTCCGTCTACCTTTAGAGAAGAAAGCGTAATGCCAGAGTCCCGGTTCATTACATCCAGAACATCATTTACCTGATATGCGATCGATTCCAGCGCTGCGCGAATGATATGGTACTTATTCACGCCTCTCGTAATTCCGACAATCGTACCTCTCGCATACTGATTCCAGTACGGCGCGCCAAGCCCCGTAAAGGCCGGCACCACATAACATCCGTTCGTGTCCTTGACCTTTCTGGCCATATACTCGGAATCCTCCGCGGAATCAATCAGGCGCATCTCGTCCCTGAGCCACTGAATAACTGCTCCCGCGACAAAGATCGATCCTTCAAGGGCATACGTGACCTTTCCGTCCAGTCCCCACGCAATCGTCGTCACCAGACCGTGCTCCGATTCAATTGGAGCATCTCCGGTATTCATCAGGAGGAACCCTCCGGTTCCGTACGTATTCTTTACCTCTCCCGGTTTAAAGCAAGTCTGTCCAAACAGCGCACACTGCTGATCGCCTGCGGCGCCGCCGATCGGAATCTCTCCGCCGACCAGAACCGGGTCTGTTTTTCCATACTCACAGCTGGACGGCTTCACTTCAGGAAGCATGCAGCGCGGAATGTCCAGTAGATCCAGAATCTCATCATCCCAGGTCAGCGTGTGGATATTAAACATCATCGTCCTGGACGCGTTAGAATAATCCGTGACGTGAACTTTGCCGCCGGTCAGTTTCCAGATCAGCCATGTCTCTACCGTGCCAAAGAGCAGATCTCCTTTTTTTGCACGATCTCTGGCGCCGTCAACATGATCCAGGATCCACTTCAGCTTGGTTGCAGAAAAATACGCATCCAGCATCAGACCGGTTTTTTTACGGATCATTTCCGTCAGCCCCTGCGCTTTCAGAGAATCGACAAACTCCGACGTTCTTCTGCACTGCCAGACAATTGCGTGATAGACCGGTTCGCCGGTTTGCCTGTCCCATACGATCGTCGTCTCTCTCTGATTGGTAATTCCGATGGAGGCAATATCATCCGGGCGAGCTCCCGCCTTAGTCATCGCCTCAACCGCAACGCCAATCTGCGTCGACCAGATTTCATTGGCGTCATGCTCCACCCATCCCGGTTTAGGAAAATACTGGCGGAACTCCTTCTGCGCCATACTGATGATATTCCCTTTGCGATCAAATAAAATGCACCGATTGCTTGTCGTCCCCGCATCGAGCGCCATAACATATTTGCTTTTAGCCATCGTTCACCTCACACAATAACTACCGAATTATTATCTCCTTATTATAGCAAATTATTCTCCTGTTTGCATTCCCTCCGGCACCCTTTTCTGAAAATCGGAAAGTGGGCGGGTTCGTCCGCCTGCATCGCTCTATTAAAATTAAGACCAACAATAAAAAACTTCCGGAAGAGAAAACATGCTGCGTTCTCTTTCGGAAGCATCTGCGGCAAAGGTCTGCTACCGTGTCAGTTCCTCTGCCAGTTTATCCATCGGCTCACATGTATAATTTTCAATCTCGCCGCGGTCGCAGGCGTCTGCCAGCGCGCTGTCGATCGGAAGCTGATAGACACGCGGGATATGGTGTCTCTCTGCAGCTTCCTTTACGTGGCTCTCTCCAAAAATATGATGCTCCGCACCACAGTCCGGACATTTAAAGTAAGACATGTTCTCAACCAGACCGAGCACTGGAATGCTCATCATATCAGCCATATTCACAGCTTTCTCAACGATCATCTCAACCAGCTGCTGCGGAGAAGTGACAATGACGATGCCGTCAACCGGAAGCTGCTGATAAACGGTCAGCGCAACATCACCTGTCCCCGGAGGCATATCCACAAACATCACATCGATATCTCCCCAGACAACATCGGTCCAGAACTGCTGAATCGCACCGCCCAGCACCGGACCTCTCCAGAGCACCGGATCTGTCTCGTTCTGAAGCAGCAGATTGGTGGACATAATCTCAATTCCGGTTTTGGTCTCAACCGGGTAGATCTCATTCTGCGCATTGCCCTTTGGCGTATCTTCCGCACCGAATGCCTTCGGAATAGACGGTCCTGTAATATCCGCGTCCAGAATCGCCACCTTCAGACCCTGACGGCGCGCAGCCGCAGCAAGCATAGATGTCACAGAAGATTTTCCGACTCCTCCCTTGCCGCTGACAACACCGATCACTTTCTTAATGTTCGAGTGTTTATTCGCCTCGAGCTTCTGAATACCCTGTCTTTCGCCGCAGTTTTCCCCACAGGAACTGCAGTCATGATTACATTCTGCCATAAAAGATTCTCCTTTAGATCGCGTCCCCGCAGCGATGATTCCGCCGCAGTTCTGCTGAATATATTTTCACACCGGCTATAAAAGCCGGAATTTATCAGACTCTGCGATTATAGCACAGGTTCCGACAAATACATACCCACAAGGAATCGCCTGAATCACAGCTGTGCACTGGGTTTCATATCCTTGACGGGAAATCCCTTTCGCAGCGCCCAACTTTATATTCTGTATACACAAACTTCAAAAAGTATTTTTGTTGTTTTTCAATAATTGTATTGACATATATGCATTTCCAGGTTATACTTTAGTCAAAGTTAAGGATCAAAGAAAAACAGGATAAAGCAATATAGAGGTTAACCTGAAATGCTTTACAAGAGCCGGCTGAGAGAGGAAAGGAAAGAAGAATTGATCAGATCGGATGAGTGATCCAAAACAGGAAAGGAGATGAAAAAGATGAGAAATCTTCTTTACATGAATGGTCCGGGTGACATAGATGGGCAGGGTTTCATCGGATGAAAACGGCATCTGGAGATCAGATTTTTAACACAATCGAGTGAAACGGCGCACGGCAATAAGGCCTGCCGTACAGATAGGACAGAATAAGATGCATGGAGCGTTTTCAATCCTCAAAGATCGGAACCAGGCCCGAGAAGAATCGTAATGAAGATTGGTTTCTTGCAGACAGAGTGATGCTGGAGAGATCAGAAAAGATTTTCCATTAGAACGCGAACCAAGGCGTTCGTTGGCAATAGATTACGATAGTGAGGTAAAAATTGAATACGATACGAACAGTTTACTAAAGCCGGCTGCGGAATGACGATTCAGCAGCCGGCTTTTTTACGCGCCGTAAAAAAAAGAAGGTCCCGGCAGCTCGCCCGGCCTTCTGTAATTCCTGTATTCTCTATTCTTTTGGATCTTCCGGAGGCGCGCAGAACAGATTCAGCATCCTCTGCCTGGACTCCTCATTGCCGACAAACAGAAGTGTGTCGCCTGCCTGGATTTTCTCATAAGGTCCAGGGGAAACAATAAACGTGTCATCTCTCATGACCTCTACAATCGTAGCTCCGGTCTCCTGCCAGATATTTACTTCTCCTATCGTTTTCCCGAGATAATAGCAGTGCTCGTCAATATGCAGTTCATACGGTTCCAGGGTATATCCCGCACGGTCTCTGGTCGTCTGCCCGATCAGCTTGTTCAGCAGTTTAGACAGATGCTCGATTTCTTTCTGCTGGTTCTTGACACATGCGTTAATCTCTGTCCGGACCTGTTCAACAGAAACCGTATTCTGATACCGTTCCAGGAACTGCTGCGCCTTCTGGCGCGAAAGCACGTAAGTCCCGCTCCCCTGACGGACTTCCATGATTCCAAGATCGCAGAGGATGTGGACCGCTTTTCTTGCTGTTTCCGGTGATACTCCATAATTGCTTGCCAATGTTGTACGCGCGTTCAGTCTCTCTCCGACCGCATACCAGCCTTCTGCTATTCTTTTTGCAATCTCTACAGAAATCTGCTGATAACGGGACTCGTAGACGTATTTCTTTTTTGTATTACTCATTGACACTCCTTCTCTCGTTATATGCAGTCAATCCATTCCATACAATCTCTATCTTAACACAGTTCCAAAAAAATCCAACAATTACTTTCTTTATTACCTGAAGGAATCAAAATTAAACAGGACAGGCGCTGCAGTCTGCACAGCCACCCGTCCCGTACACGGAAGAAAACCGGCGTGATGCCCGTCCGGCCTTCTGTATTTCTTCTATTTCAAAATTGCGGTGATCTCGATCTCGCACAGCGCTCCTGCCGGGATTTCCTTCACTGCCACACAGGAACGAGCCGGCTTGTTCGTAAAGTACTTTCCGTAAACTTCATTGAATGCCTTGAAATTTCCCATGTCAGACAGGAAGCAAGTCGTCTTGACAACGTCGTCAAAAGTCAGTCCGTTTGCCTTCAGAACCTCGCATACATTCTTGCAGGCCTGTTCTGTCTGTCCCTCAATTGTATCTGCTGTGATCTTTCCCTCTGCAGGATCGATGCCGATCTGACCGGAAGCGAACAGAATTCCGTTTGCTGCGATTGCCTGAGAATACGGTCCAAGTGCTGCCGGAGCCTTATCTGTTGCAGTTACCTTAAACATATGTGTTTCCTCCTCATTTTCAGTTTTCAATTAAAGCGGCTTGATTCCGCTTTCCGACTAATCTAAAGTATAACACAGTTAAGGCAGAAATAAAACTCCGCAGGCATGATTGTGTTCCGATTCCCGGTACACAGCGCGCCTGCGGATAATCACGTTTTGTATCTGTTCATTACTATGCCTGCTGTACGGCCTGCTGACGGAAGTCTATCGGCTCATACTCGCTCAGCTTTGCCAGGAACCCCATTCCCTGAAGACGTTCCTGAATCAGATCCAGAATTTCCTCACTGTCTGCTTCTATCGTATGATAATGGTACCCCGAAGTGATATTCAGCAGTTCTCTTGATTTTCCAGAGGAAATTTCTTCCATATACGCGGCAACATCATGCCGGGATCGGATTTTCAGTTCCGTGCGAATCAATCCATACGCGCGGTGATAAACAAACACATCGAGAAATCTTCCGCCAAGATCCACAACCAGATTCAGCTCCTTCTCCGTCTCCTCCTCCGTGTGGCAGACCTTAAACACTCTCTGATGCTGGACCTGCTGTTTCTGGAGGACGTACCCCCTGTTTGTGGAAATGATATCCAGACCATTGGCCCTCAGCAGCGCAATATCCTGTACGACTACCTGGCGGCTGACCTGGAAACGTTCCGCCAGCCGGCCTCCTGAAAGCGGCCGGTCACTGGAATTCAGCAATTTTTTTATCTCTTCTCTGCGTATTCTGTTATTCAAGTAGCACCACCCTCGCTTTTCTGTACAGATCCGGAACACGTTCTATGCCTCGGAATCCTTATGTCCTGCGCCGCCGCGACATGCTTCAGTTCTGCTGACAACCGCAGTCTGTGTGTTTAGAGCGGGCGCAGATGCTTCAGTGAAAGATCCAGAATCGGAGCAGAATGCGTCAGCGCTCCGCTTGAAATATAGTCAATGCCTAAATCCCGGAAGCTCTCCAGATTTTCCATTGTGACATTTCCGGAAGCCTCAATCTCTGCCCTTCCGTCAATCATTTTCACTGCCTCTTCCATCTGTGCATGATCCATATTATCCAGCATGATAATGTCTGCGCCGGCGTCAAGAGCTTCCTGCACCATGTCCAGCGTTTCTGTCTCAACTTCGATTTTTCTCACAAAAGGCGCATACTCTCTCGCTGCCTCCACAGCCTGACGGATACCTCCGGCCGCCCCGATGTGGTTGTCCTTCAGCATCACTCCGTCCGATAAATTATACCGGTGATTGTTTCCGCCGCCGACTGTAACCGCGTACTTCTCAAAAATCCGGTTGTTCGGCGTTGTTTTCCGCGTATCCAGGAGTCTGATTCCGCTGCCCTTCAGTTTTTCTGCCATGCGGTGTGTGTACGTAGCAATTCCGCTCATTCTCTGCAGATAATTCAGCGCCGTTCGCTCTCCGGACAGAAGAACACGGATATCTCCACGCACAACGGCAAGGCGCATTCCCTTCTCCACCGGGTCTCCGTCCTTTTTATCGGCAATGATTTCCACCTCCGGATCCAGAAGCTGGAATGTCCTCTGAAAAATCTGCATACCGCAGAGGATTCCGTCCTCCTTGGCAATCAGATCAACCGTACCGGGCTTTGGTCCGGGCATAACACTGTTTGTGGACACATCATCACTGGTAATATCTTCTTTCAGTGCTGACAGAATCAGCGGGTCTGCATTAAGTTTCAATGTTATCGGATCGAACATACTGTCTGTTTCTGCGGCTTCGCCGCGCTCCTTCCTTATTTTTGACAAAAGTTTTACGTGCAAGAGGCTTAAACTCTTGCTGCCGGATTCTGCTGCTTTTCCGATGCGCTGTGCAGCGCAGAGGGAAGAGAATCCGGACCTTCCTCTTCTGCTTCTTCTTTTATTTTCATCGCTTTATCGGCTTTGTCAATTTCCTTTTTCACGAGATCTGCATATAATTCCTGAAGAGCCTTCTCATCCTGATACTGTGTGTAATCGATGCTGCGGAAAACCCCTTGATCATGTTTCACTTTGTCATAAGAGGCCATCAGATCTTCTGCCGCACGTCCTGCGAACACCATACTCTCCAGCAGAGAGTTGCTGGCCAGGCGGTTTCTGCCGTGAACACCGTTGCAGGCTGTCTCTCCGACTGCGTAAAGCTGGTTCATGGAAGTCCTGCTCTCGTGATTAACCCAGACGCCGCCCATATAGTAATGCTGAGCAGGAACGACCGGAATCGGCTCCTTATCCGGATCATAACCCATTTTCAGGCAGTGCTCGATGATATTCGGAAAATGCGCGTGGCGCTCTTCATACGGAATCGTCCGCAGATCCTCCCAGACGTGTTTGGTTCCATCTTTCTTCATCTGCTTTTTGATCGCAATCGTCAGAAGGTCGCGCGGAAGGAGTTCATTCGTGAAGCGCTGCATATTCTTGTCATAAAGCTTTGCGCCTTCTCCTCTGACCGATTCTGAAATCAGGAACGAACGGTCTTCCGGGTTTGTCGTGTAGAATGTAGTCGGATGAATCTGCACATAGTTGATGTCCTTCAGGCGAAGTCCGTGGCGGATAGCCATGGCCACACCGTCTCCGGTAAGATGGCGGTAATTGGTGGAATGTTCATACAGGCCTCCGACACCTCCTGTAGCCAGAATCGTGAAGTCCGCCTGTACAGCATCCAGCTTCCCGTTTTCTCTGCGGATAACGGCGCCGTAGCAGGTATTGTCCTTTTCCACCAGATCCATCATCGTCGTATGCTCCATCAGGGTAACATTAGGGAGCTCTTTTACTGCTGCGAGAAGGTGCTTGGTAATCTCTTTCCCTGTTTCATCTTCATGGAAGAGGATACGTTTATGAGAGTGCGCGCCCTCGCGGGTGAAATCCAGCTGGCCCTTTGCGTCATGATGGAACTGCACGCCGCAGTCAATCAGGTTCTGAATGACTTTCTGCGATGAGCGGATCATGATATCCACGGATTTCCGGTCATTTTCATAGTGTCCGGCGCGAAGAGTATCTTCAAAGTAGCTGTCGTAATCGGAAATATCCTTTAATACGCAGATTCCGCCCTGCGCAAGAAAACTGTCACAGGACTCCGCATCTGACTTGGTGATAATTAAAATCTTGCGATCTCTCGGAAGATTCAGCGCTGTATATAAGCCGGAACATCCGGAGCCGACAATCAGTATATCCGTGTGCAGCATAATAATCTAGTCCTTTCCTGACTGCAGTGAAAGCCGCGCGCATCTGTTCCGCCTCTCCGGGCGTATTGCTGATCGTGTGTTCAGTCTTCTCTATAACTGATCGATCGCCGTTCAGGATGAGCAGATCTCATTTACTCTGTGTTCGCGCAGGCGGCTCTGTTTTTCATTTATCGCCATTATAGCACCTAATTTTACAAGTGACAAGACACATATCAAATTGGATGTTTACATTTATCTTGACACACAGGATGGCTGGTTCTATACTGAAAACCAGCAGAGATAGAATGGCGGGAGGCCGACAGACAGGCAGCCGGATGAAACGGACTGCTCCTTGACGAGTCGTTTTTGTCCCGCAAATACAGTGTAAAAGATGGTTTATGATGAAGAAAGAACCGTCAGGCGGAGGTTATGAATATGAATACAAGAGAACTGCAGGACGCCATAATGGAGGCAAAGAAAAAGAATGATGTCTGCATCCTTGCGCATGCCTACCAGAGCCAGGATATCTGGGATGTCGCAGATTACATCGGAGATTCCTACGGACTGAGCGTGCAGGCGTCCAAAGCGCCGCAGAAGACGATCATTATGTCCGGCGTGCGTTTTATGGCGGAAACGGTAAAGATGCTGTCTCCGGAAAAGAAGGTCCTGCTGGCAAACCCGCTTGCCGGATGTCCGATGGCCGCGCAGATGGACAGAGATGACGTTCTGGAGCTCAGAAAGGAATACCCGGAAGCGGCGATTGTTGCATACATAAATACAACTTCAGATCTGAAGCGTGCAGTCGATGTCGTTGTAACATCATCTTCTGCAGTAAAAATTCTGAAACAGATTCCGAATAAGCAGATCGTGTTCATTCCGGACTGCAATCTCGGATCCTGGTGTGAAGAGCAGCTTCCAGAAAAAGAATTCATTTTTGTCAACGGCGGATGTCCAACACACATGCGTATGATCGAGCGCGATGTGAAGGCTGCAAAAGCCGCGCATCCTCAGGCGGAAGTCCTGGTTCATCCGGAAGTTCTGGAAGAGGTCAGAAAACATGCCGATTATATCGGCAGCACTACCGGAATCATGAAATATGCGGAGGAGAGCAGCAGCAAAGAGTTCATCATCGGAACGGAGCACAGTATTGTTCAGCATCTGCAGTTTAAATGTCCGGATAAACAATTCTATCCGCTGTCTAAAGAGTGCGTTTGCCACAACATGGCGCTGACGACGCTGATGGATATTTACCGCGCGGTAAACGGCACGGGAGGCGAGGAAATCACGCTCTCTGACCAGGTTCGCGAAGAAGCGCTGAAACCAATCGAAAAAATGGTTGCGATGGGATAATCCCCTTCCGGCAATTCTGCCGTACGCACATACATAATACAAGCAATAAAAATGAGAACCACACGGAATGCTGTTCCTGTGGTTCTCATTTTTATTATTATAACGCCCTTTTCATCGCATTATCTCACTTATCTGCCTTCATAATTGCCGCATCCGGAATGAATATTTCCGAAGATGCAGTACGCTGATAATGCTTTTCCAGCATGCTCTTATGCGAAAGGAATCCCGGATCATCCAGATATTTTGCCTTCTTCGGACAGCTGATGATGCAGGCCTGGCACTTGATGCAGATGCCTTCGACAAGCTCGGGGCGGGCAGAAGATACAGACCCCATCGGACAGACTTTCGCACAGGTGCCGCAGTGCGCACAGCGTTTAAGATCCGTTTTCGGCTTTGCCTTCAGGAAATTGACCGGCTTACCGTCCTCACCCTTCGGGATGTAATATGGTTCCGGTGGAAGATCACCGTCGATCACGACCGGAGACAGCGCACGCCCGGACTGCAGAGTCCCGGCGGCAGCATCCGCGAGCTGCTCAGCCATTTTACAGTCTTCTGCAGTCGGATGCTCGTTTCCGATCTCTGCAAAAGCATGCGGCGCTGCAAACGCGCCGGCGGCAAATACGCAGAACCCATTCTTACGGAGAATATCCCGAAACTCTCTCAGCGCGCTTCCGCTGCTGCGGTTCCCGAAGGTCACAATTGCAACTGCGGGCGTTCCTTCTGCCGCGCGAAGCAGACGTTCGATCTCCGGAGCAATCTTATTCGGGACGCGCCCTGCGTAGACCGGCACACCGGCAACCAGAAGGTCTTCCCGCCCGTATTTCCTCACAGCAGTCCGTCCCTCCGGAAGTGTAAGATCATCGTAACTCAGCGGGAGATTCAGCTTCTCCGCAATTCCTTCCGCAATCCGCTCCGCCGCTGTTCTGGTTGTCCCTGTCGGACTGAAGGTTATGAGATGAATACACTTCATTTCAAGCCTCCTTTATCCCAGCCTGAGGCCAGCATATACACCCGCGACGCAGCAGACAACAGACAGAATAATGTACAGACCGCCCTGCAGCCAGTTTCCGGTTTCCAGCAGACCCCAGGTTTCTACGGAGAATGTGGAGAACGTGGTCAGTCCGCCGCAGACTCCGACCTTTAAAAACAACAATTTATTGGGACTCATATCGGTATCTTTTGCATAGGCAATAATAAATCCAATCAGAACCGCTCCTATAATATTGGTTACAAATGTATTTATCGGATAATTTCCCCTGCTCTGCATCGGAATCAAAGAGAGCAGGTACCGCGCACATGCGCCGATAAACCCGCCTGCCCCGACTGCCGCCAGACGTAAAAACATCGAAATTCTCCTTTCCACAACACCTCTTCACAGGATTCTTTCATTTACAGACTTGATGATGACACGCTTGCTTCCTTGCCTGTTTCATTTATCCCTCAGAAGGCTCTTCTGAGAAACGCGGCTCAGCCATACGCGGTCACGTGCAGAAACGAAAATACCGCCAAGCCTGCGATTGGGCTCAGCGGTATGATTAACATTATTCTATGCGGCGTGACATCGGTCGCACATACAGAATCCGGTCATTATTTTGCTGCTTCAGCCTGCTGTTTTGCAACTTCCTCAGCGAAGTCCTCGTTTCTCTTTTCGATTCCTTCTCCGACTTCATAACGAACCATCTCTGTAACAGCCATATCCTGGCCTGCCTTCTTAGCCTCGTCTGCAACGTACTGCTCAACAGTCAAGTCTCCGTTCTTTACGAACTTCTGATCGAGCAGGCAGACTTCCTTCAGGACCTTCTTGATCTTGCCCGGGATGATCTTCTCGATCATCTGAGCCGGCTTACCCTCTTCCTCAAGCTGTTTTCTCGCGATTTCCTTCTCATGCTCAAGGTACTCCTGATCTGCCTCAGAATCCATAACAAATCTCGGAGCCATGGAAGCGATCTGCATAGCGACGTCCTTGCCGACTTTCTCTACAGTCTCATTGAACGCGTCTGTTTTGATTCCGGCAACTGCAGCAATCTTTCCGCCGCCGTGAATATATCCAACATAAACGTTACCTGCTGTCTGCAGCTTGACAAAACGTCTGATGGACAGCTTCTCTCCGATCTTGCTGATCTTCTGGATGAGTGCCTCGTCAACAGTTCCTTCCTCGCCGTAAGGAAGAGCCTTCAGTGCTTCGACATCTGCAACATCGTTATTCAGAACGATGTCTGCAATCTTGTCTACAAACTCAACGAACTCAGGGTTCTTAGCGACAAAGTCTGTCTCAGAGTTGATCTCTACGACAGCTGCCTTTGTGTGATCCTCGGAGAATGCGACCGTAACCAGGCCTTCAGCGGCAATTCTGTCCGCTTTCTTGGTTGCCTTGGAAAGTCCCTTCTCACGAAGAACGTCCATAGCCTTATCAATATCGCCGTCTGTCTCTGTCAGAGCCTTCTTGCAGTCCATCATGCCTGCGCCTGTCTTGTCTCTGAGCTCTTTTACCAATGCTGCTGTAATTTTCATCTATGTTACCTCCAGATTTTACATTCAGAATCAGCTGATATGCAATTATTCTGCGTCAGCGATCTCCTCGATGCTCTTCTCGCCTTCCTCAGCGCCTTCAGCATTTGCTGCTTCCGCATCGTCCATGCTCTCGCCCTGCTTTCCTTCCATAACAGCGTCTGCCATCTTTGAAGAGATCAGTTTGACAGCTCTGATCGCGTCATCGTTGGCCGGAATTACATAATCAACGTCATCCGGATCACAGTTTGTGTCAACCATTCCGACGATAGGAATGTTCAGGATTCTTGCCTCATGAACAGCAATCTTCTCCTTCTTAGGGTCAACGATGAACATAGCTCCCGGCATGCCCTTCATGTCGCGGATTCCGCCCAGGTTCTTAACGAGCTTCTCATGCTCCTGCTGCAGCTTGCTGACTTCCTTCTTGGACAGCTTTTCAAAGATTCCGTCCTCTTCCATCTGCTCGATCTCGTTCAGTCTTGCAATTCTTGCTGCGATTGTTCTGTGGTTCGTCAGCATTCCGCCGAGCCATCTCTCGCATACATAGAACTCGCCGCATCTCTTTGCCTCGTCAGCGATAGCGTGCTGCGCCTGCTTCTTGGTGCCGACAAACAGAATCGGCTTTCCGGATGCTGCAACGTCCTTCAGGAAATCATAAGCCTCATCAATCAGCTTAACGGTCTTCTGTAGGTCAATGATATAAATTCCATTTCTCTCTGTGAAGATGTACGGAGCCATCTTAGGGTTCCATCTTCTGGTCTGATGTCCAAAATGAACACCTGCTTCAAGTAACTGTTTCATAGAAACTACTGACATAATAATATCCTCCTGGTTAATACGTCCATCCAGCCGCCTGCCGCATTAAACCGCTCTACGAGCGGCACCATCTGCGCTTAAGCCGGATGTGTGAACTAGCTGATGTGCGGACAGAAACCACACTCACAAGCGCGCACTTCTCCCGCACAAACATAATAATTATACTTGATTCGATCCGTGAATGCAAGGAAAATCTATGCACAAGATTTCTCACGTCTCATGGAACGGTCACTTCCTGTCGTATTTCTGCAGCGGAGTGCGACTGCCGCCGGCATCTTCGGTTAATCCCGTAAATACCCGTTAAATGCGTGCCGAAGTCTGTGAAAATTATTCAGTCCGAGAACAAATTTCTGTCCGCCTTCAAAGAACACCGTTGCGTCACGCATTTTCACCACATGCGACATATTTATAATGCAGCTTGCCATTGCATGCTGAAAATCAGGCGTTAAGTACGCATACGTATCTTCCATCCGTCCGACCATCTTATATTTACTGCCATCGGTGAGACAGACAATCACATGATCTTGTTCATACCGGAACAAATCAATATCTGAGAGCTTAATTTTCAGTGTATGCGTCCGCGTTATAAAAGGAAAATAATCTGTCCCTGGCATATTCTTGATCCTGCCGTTTTCATCCAGAAATTTCCGACGCGCCTGCTCTGCTAATTTCTTTGCTTCAATTGAATTCCCGGCATCTGAAGGTCTCGGGATCCTGTCGCATCCGGACGGTAATTCCCTGTGCATCTTATACTTTTTACAAGCATTATACAGATTTCTTGATTCCCTGATATGCTGATACAGCAGATCCATCAGTTCCCAGGAAATCTCAACCGGCCTTTCATCTGAACTGTCATGATATTTCAGTTCTGGTCTCTCTGACTGTTTCATTCTCTCTCCTTTTCAGAACCAAATCAAAATACGCAAAAACAATCCAACTAAATTCAGGCTGCTCACTGAAAATACCCGATAAGTTGAATTTTATTCTATACATGGTCTGATTATACGTTCACATTCCGGCCGATTCAAGCACTACCCGTTATAATACTCTGATTACTTTATATCGTAATGAGTTTTTAATGAAAACACCATTGCTTTTTCATTACTTTATTGACATTTGCTACAATTGCAGACCAAAATAATTCTGTCAGGGCGGAATGATCTCAATTGAGAATCCCAGGCGCATTTTCACTGTGAAAAGGCTTCTGATCTTCTTTACTCATCAATCATCTCAATATAGCAGTAAACCGGGCGATTAATCGCCCGGCCGTTATTTCACAGTAGTCATGCTGTTTATTCTGTTTCCGTCCGCTTATGGCTTCATCAATTCGGCTGATTATCTCAGTTTGCTTTGATTCCGTCATTCTGACGTTTCTGTTCCCGGTCAAGTTCACGGTTCTGTTCGACCACTGCAATCTTTTTCCGGTATTTTTCTGCCATCTCATCGAACCCGTCAGCCTCATAGATTTCTACAAGCTGCTGCATGGTTTCTGCATTACTCGGTGAAAGTTTCAGCACCTGCTGAAAAGCATCCAGCGCATCCTGTGTCAGACCAAGTGCGCGGTAGGCAGCGCCGAGATAATACCAGAGCGGCCACCAGGCATTGTAGCGGGGATCATCTTTGTAGACAGACAGAATCTCGATTCCGGACTCCAGGCGACCGCTGATGATCGCATTGCATCCCTCTTCAATCCTGCAGGGCTCCGCGAGTTTCTCGGAGAGATCCTGCACCTCTTTTCTTGCTTCTTCATTTTTTGTCAGAGAAAGGAAACGCTGAAAAGTCAGTGCGGCCTTCTGGTACAGACCGAGATTCAGATATGCATATCCGAGGTAATAGTAACCTTCATCAAAATCCGGCCACTTCTCTGCAAGTGTCTCAAACGCGCGCAGAGACTCTGCCTTGAACACGCCGACGTATTCTTCGCCGGTTCCGTTCTCATATGCGTCATGCAGTGCGCGCGCATAGCAATACTGGGCATCCATGAAATCCGGATCAATCTGAAGCGCTGCGCGGAAATAGACGCATGCCGTTTCAAAATCCTCTTCCTTCGCCTTGTCTGCGCCCTGCTGTACGAGCAGCTTCGGGAACTGATCTGGGAAAAATTTATTGATGTAGCGGATATATGCATCGCGATACTTAAATTCCGGATCGCAGCCAATCACAAATGCCATCGCATCTGCAATGCGCACCGTGCCGAATTCCTTCATTCTTGCGATATCCTCACTTCGGAGAGGAATCGGCACGCCTCTCATGAAGTCCGCGATATCTGCCCTTCGCAGGTAATCATTCGACAGCGTATCAAAGAAAAAGCCGTCCAGCTTGCCGACCAGATACTCTTTGATTCTGTCCTGCTTTTCGTGTTTTTCAGGTTGATTATTACTCAATATCTTTCCTCCTGCAGTAATCCGAATGATTTATTAAGTCTTCATCGCTCTCATTTCGCCTTCGGCTCATGAATCGCGAGAACGTATTTGGTAATATACGACGTTCGGCTTGCCAGTCGAGCGGCACCTCTGGCTTGCTCTCCTGGGCCGAACCAGCATAAGGATTTCCCGCTAACTCTGCATTGCTTACGCTCGCAGATCGCAGGGGCAACTCCATTATACGACGTGTCGCTAGCCAATCGCGGTTCGCTGTGCTCCCGCTCTTGGGCGGCACCAGCATAAGGAGTCTTCATCGCTCTCATTTCGCCTTCGGCTCATGAATCGCGAGAACGACTCCATTATAACATCCGCATGTTTTCACTTTTCAGAAGGCCGGCGTTGTGGGCAGCCTGGTCGAGTTCGGCGAGAAGGCGGTCTTTATCTTCCGGGAGGTTTCCCGCCAGGGAGAAGTAGTTGGACGCGTGATTGCTGCGGAATACGCAGGTTTTGGTCGGATTCATGTTCTCGAGCATCAGGCGCGTTTCTGCGATGACCTGCTCGGGTTCCAGTAGTTTAAACTCGCCGCGCTGAACCTGCTGGGTGAGCGGAGCGCGCGGGTCGAGCATCAGCGTCAGGAGAGCAACGTATGACGCGTTCATTTCGCTGATCATCGTACCGGATTCAACAGCATGTTCTTTCCAGCCGTCCTGTCCGGCAAGACCGGAGATGAAGGTCACGGACGCCTTGATCCCGCTCTCTTCAATCCTGTGAACGGCATCGATGAGCTCCTGACGCGTGGACCCTTTGTTGATGGCCTTCAATACGCGGTCGCTCCCGGATTCTGCGCCGATGTAGATGATTTTTACACCGTGTTCATGCAGTTCTTTCAGTTCTTCAACGGTTTTGTGACGCACATCGATAGCATTTCCGTAGACATTTACCTGTTCGCACTCCGGGAAGAGCTCCTCGATTTTTTTCAGGATGACGAGGAGCTTGCGGTTGGAAAGGCACAGGGCGTCTCCGTCACATAGAAAGATCCTTTTGATTCTGCGGTACCTTCTGCGCGCGTCTTCCAGATCCTCAATCACTTCATTGACATTGCGCACGCGGAATTGTTTATCTTTAAACATGCTGCAGAATGTACATGTATTATGTGAGCAGCCGATAGTGACCTGACAAAGCAGGCTCCACGCCTCACTCGGCGGTCTGTAAATATCTCCTTCGTAACGCATCTCCTCACCCCTTCTCTCTGATTACATTCTGTCCGGCGCTTTGACGCCAAGCAGGCCGAGTCCATTAGCGATGGCATTCTTAGCTGCAATCGTCAGTGCGATCTTAGCCAGTTTCTCGTCCTCGTTATCCACCAGAATGTGTTCATCATGATAGAACTTATTATATGCCTGCGCGATATCGATGATGTGGCGGGTGACGATGGACGGTTCGTATTTATCTGCCGCGTCGCGAACTACCGCCGGATACTGATACAGCAGTTTCACCAGTTCATATGCAGCGTCTCCTGTAAGGTAAGATGCATCTACAGATCCGGCTGCGGCTCTGCTGACGGCTTCTTCTCCGGCCTTGCGCAGAACGCTGGCGCAGCGCGCGTGCGTATACTGAACATACGGACCTGTTTCTCCGTCAAAGTTCAGAACCTGATCCCATTTAAAGACATAATCCTTAATTCTGCTGTTGGACAGCTCATTGAACATGACTGCGCCGATGCCGACTTCTTTTGCGACCTCTTCAATGCTCTCCGGATTGGCGTCCGGGTTCTTCTCCTTGATGATTTCTTTTGTCTTCTCAACGGCCTTCTTCAGAACATCCTCCAGGAAAACGACGCGGCCCTTTCTCGTGGACAGCGTTCCTTCTTCCAGTGCGACCATGCCGAACGGAACATGAACGCAGTCTGCAGCCCAGTCGTAGCCCATCAGCTCCAGCACCTTAAACAGCTGTTTGAAGTACAGGGACTGCTGGGAAGCAACAACGTAGATATTCTTGTAGAAATTGTAGTGGTCTTTCCGGTATTCTGCCGTTGCCAGGTCTCTTGTGCAGTACAGGGAAGTACCGTCGGACTTGGTGATCAGAGCCGGCGGAAGATCATACTCCGTCAGGTCAACGACGTTTGCGCCCTGAGATTCCTGCAGAAGTCCTTTATCCTTCAGTTCCTGAATGACGCCCGGCATCATGTCGGAATACATGCTCTCGCCGTCGTAGGCGTCAAACTCAATGCCCATCATGTCATACACGCGGTTGAATTCGCGAAGAGACAGGTCAGAGAACCATTTCCAGATGCGGACTTCATCTTCTCCGCCGTGCTCCAGATCGTAAAATGTCTTCCGGGCCTCTTCGTTCAGTTCCGGATCCTTTTCGGCTTCGACGTGGAACTTAGTATAGTAGCTGAGAAGCGTCTTGATCGGATCGCGCTCGATGTCCTCATCATTTCCCCAGTGACGGTATGCGCAGATCATCTTTCCGAACTGTGTGCCGTAGTCGCCGAGATGATTGGTGCGGACAACGTTGTAGCCGAGCGCGTCATAAATCTTGTAAATCGAATTTCCGATGACGGTCGTGCGGATGTGGCCGATATGGAATGGTTTGGCGATATTCGGGGAAGAGAAGTCGATGACAATCGTCTTTCCGTTTCCTTCATCGCTCTTTCCGTAGGTATCCTTGTCCAGAGCGGCGCCAAGAGCAATCTCCGCAACTTTCTGTTTATCAAGGAACATGTTGACATAAGCGTTAACCTGCTCGACCTTCTCAAACATCGGATCTCCCTGCAGCTGCTCTGCAATATCCGCTGCGATCATCGGCGGCGCTTTATGATAAATCCTGGCCAGGCGGAAACATGGGAACGCATAGTCACCCATTTTCTGATCCTGTGGAATTTCAACAATCTGCGCGATCTGTTCAGGTGTCAGATCACTGACATGCTCTGCAATGCGCTTTGCGATTTCTTCTTTAATATTGATCATCGTATTATTTCTCCTTAACTTCTGGCTTTTTCTCCAGGTCTTCTTCTGTTGCGACAGGAATGTGATGCTCCGTAAGCAGCTGTGCAAAACAGCCGTTTCCGTCTGTACAGTTTCCTGTAAATGTTCCGTCATAGATTCTGCGGAAACCGCATGACGGGCTTCTGGCTTTCAGAACAGCGCCTTCCAGATGTTCACCGGCCTCTGCTGCCTGCGCACTTGCGCGCCGGTACGCCTCCCGGGCTCCTCCCTGGAAGTATTCCGTCCAGTCTTTTCCAGACCGGCTCATGACGCGGTCTCCTGAGCGTTCCGCCGGTTCTCTCGGCGCAGTAAGCCCGCCTTCTGTCTCCGGACACACAAGAACCGCAGAATGATGCTCTGCAAACTTTTTTACCGCCTCATTTTCATTGTTTCCGCCGTTGTATTTACAGTTTATTCCCATAAGACAGGCACTGATGATATACATTCCGCACCACCTACTCATCTTTCATCTTAACGATGGTGACACCTTCGCCACCCTCATTATAATTTCCGGGACGAATCGACGCAATATGCGGGTTTCTCTTCAGAAGCCTGCGAATTTCCTGTTTCAGGATGCCTTCTCCGCGGCCGTGGATAATGGTGACTTCTTTCAGCCCGCTGATATAGACATCATCCATATACTTTTCCACGTCCATGCGGGCATCGTCTGCGTTCTTACCGCGCACATCGATGGATGTGGAAACGGACATGGTCTTCCGTCTTCGGATGCCGGATGAACTCCTGTGCGCGGATACAGTCTTCTTTTTGTTGGCCTTGGCCGATCCGTCATTCAGCAGAACCAGATCCTTCAGCGGCACCGTCATTTTTGCGATTCCAAGCTGCACTACGACATGATCTTTTTCATCCGGAAGTGTCAGCAAATCCCCTTTCTGGTGAAGGGACAGGACTTCGACGCGGTCGCCCACCGCTAGCTGCGAGGCTTCGACCGGATTGCTGTTGACGCGCTGAACGATATGCTCTGCATAACGAGTCTCTTTTTTCTTCAGCTTGTGTTTGCTGCTTGCAAGGGCTTTGTTTCTCTCGCCAAGGCTCTCCATCTTCTGAATCTTGTTCAGATCCTTCTGGACTTCATGCGCAGTGTCTCTGGCGTCCTTCAGAATTCTTCGAGCCTGCCTTCTGGCTTCGACCAGGATCTGATCTTTTTCTTTTTCCAGGCGTTTTTTCTCTTCCTCGAACTGTTCTTTCTCCGCCTTCATGGACGCATAGATCCGGTCTGCTTCACGCCGTTCGTCTTCTGCTTTTCTTCTGTCTTCATCAATGGCAGAAATGACGTCCTCAAACTCCAGATCCCCCCGCTCAATCATTCTGGACGCGCGGTCTATAATCCGCTTAGGCAGGCCGAGTTTCTTAGAAATCTCAAATGCATTGGACCTCCCCGGTACGCCGATCATCAGCCGATACGTCGGACTGAGAGTTTCCACGTTGAATTCCATAGACGCGTTCTCCACGTCTTCACTGGAAAGCGCATACTTCTTCACTTCGTTATAGTGGGTGGTTGCTGCCGTGGTCGCCTTTCTCTGTCTGAGTTCTTCCAGGACAGAAACCGCAAGCGCGGCGCCTTCTGTCGGATCGGTCCCCCCGCCGAGCTCATCCAGCAGAACCAGTGTGCGCTGATCTGCTTTCCTTGTGATAAACACGATGTTTTTCATATGGGAAGAGAACGTAGAAAGACTCTGTTCTATGCTCTGTTCATCTCCGATATCCGCAAAAATGTACTGGTAAATCGGCAGACTGCTCTCTGAAGAAGCCGGAATATGGAGTCCGCTCTGCGCCATCAGCTGAAGCAGGCCGATCGTCTTCAGCGTGAGTGTCTTTCCGCCGGTGTTCGGTCCGGTAATGACCAGTGTATGGTAGTTTCCTCCGAGTTCCACCGATACCGGAACGGCTTTTTCCGGATCCAGAAGCGGATGGCGTGCGTCTTTCAGGATCAGCGGCTTTCCAGGGTCGATCTTCGGTTCGGCCCCTTGCATTCTGCAGCTGAGTTTGCCTTTTGCCATAATAAAGTCAAGCTCTGTGATCAGCTCCTGGTTATGCTGAAGGTCAATCCCGACCTCGCCGACATGTTCGGACAGATCTCTCAGGATTTTCTGGATCTCCTCCTGCTCGGCCAGTTCCAGTTCCTTCAGTTCATTATTCATATCGATGATGACCTGCGGTTCGATAAACAGTGTCGACCCCGCCTTGGACTGGTCATGCACGATGCCCGGAAATCTGGATTTATGCTCGCTCTTGACCGGGATGACATAACGCCCGTCACGCATGGTCACGATGGCATCACGTAGATATGGCTGGTTGGCGGCGCTTCCGGCGATTTTTTCCAGTCTTCTGCGGATCTGCTCGTTCACCAGATGGATGTTCTTGCGGATCTGGAACAGCTCACGCGACGCGCGGTCCGCAATTTCATCTTCTGACAGGATGCATCGTCCGATATCAGATTCCAGCTGAGGATGCATCCGGATCAGATCGACCAGTTCACGAATCTGCGGAAGAGGCGGAAGATCCCCTTTCATAAAGGTGACGACCTGCTGTGCCATCCTGAGATCGGTCTGGATCTGAAGAAGCTCCCGTGTAGTCAGGACACCGCCCTTCCTTGCCAGGCTGACCGCGTCAGAAACGTTATACAGACCCTCCGTCGGCAGCGCGCCTTTACGCACAATAAGGTCAACCGCTTCCGTGGTTGACCTCAGTCCTTCTTCTATGTCGTGTCTGTCGCTTCCCGGGGTCAGGTGTTCCGCCATTGCGCGCGATAAGTCCGATCCGGTTTCTTCTGCCAGCATACCGATTATTTTCTGATATTCAAGAATTTCAAGTACTCGTTTATTCATAGGCAGTGTATTTCTCCGTATCCTCTGTTATTTCTTATCCTCATGATCAGAACCTGAAGATGCCGCGGCAAGTCCGCCCTGGTTCATCTTTTCCAGTTCGCTCTTAAGCTGAATATTCTCCATCTGAAGGTCGAAAATGGAATTCTCATATTCCGCGCATTTCTTTTCCAGATCCCGGCGAACCGTCTGTTCATTCTGGCGCTCGGATTTCATTTTTTCCATCTGATCTCTTGCTTTGACATAGGAATCCTTGGCCTCGTCCATCGCACGCAGATACTGCTTGCTGTCATTGACCGCCTTTTCTTTTTCCGTACGCAGACGGTCCATCCGCGAAAGCGCGTCAAAATATTCTTCTGCAATATTCAGACAGGTAAGCGCAGGAACACCGCTGACGGATCCGCCGCCGGTGACCTTGGAAATCAATTTCATTTTTTCATCCACATAGGACGCGATCTTCTCGATCTCCTCCGGCGTCTTATCCCCAGTAATGCTGTACTCCTGTCCGAAGATCCTCACTTTTACACTGTCTGCCATACTGCATTCACCTTCATAAACATCTCCGCGGGATGCTGACCTTCTCCGCGGATCTACTGACTTTATCGTATTTCCGTATTCCTTCCATTTTTTTATCCGCGCACAGCCTCATACATGAGAATCCCCGCCGCCACACTGGCATTCAGAGATTCCAGCGCGCCGTTCATCGGAATGGTCACGCGCACATCAGCGGAATCCAGAAACGTTCCGCTCACTCCGTTCCCTTCATTTCCGATTATCAGTGCCGTTTTTTTTGACAGTCCGGCCTCATAATAAGGGAATTCCCCGTGAACATCCGTAACTGCAATTCTCTTTCCCATGCGGTGCGCGGTCTGAACAGCTTCTTCCGCATTTTCCACAGACAAAATCGGCATGCGCAAGAGGGAACCGGCAGCGGCGCGTACGGTCTTTGGCGCGTACACATCTGCTGTGCCCTTGACACAGAATACCGCCTGGTACCCCGCGCCTTCCGCAGTGCGGATAATCGTCCCGATATTGCCCGGATCCTGGAGGCGGTCCAGGATAACCACATTTCCGTCTGAACCGGCAATCCGGTCCAGCTCCTTGTCCCCGTATTCCTTTTGTCTGACTACGGCAAGCACGCCCATGCTGGTCTCCGTCTCTGTCAGCTGCTGAAACAGCTCACGGCTGAAGATGTAAGTCGCAGAGAAATTCCATTCCTCTGCATGATCGCCGAAACGCGTACCCTCACAGAAAATCAGGTCGACAGCCATTCCGGAGCGGACTGCCTCCGCACAGAGATTGTCTCCTTCTGCCAGGAAACGGTGTTCTTTCTGACGGTGCTTCTTATGCAGGAGTTTTCTGCAGTCCCTGAAGACCGGATTCTCTTTTGATGTCACATACGTTACCATTACGCGCTCCCGTTGCATGGTGAAAAATAAAGCCGGCTGCACACCGGCTTTATTCACATTCGATTCTGGCTGGAGAGATGCCGCCGGAACAGCAGCTCCTCCAGATCCTCTGCAGGTTCCTGAACTATGCAGGCGACCTCCGGAAGACCTTACGGCTGAATTCATGACTTGCTACGCCAGTCCGGCAGGGACGACGCGGGCAGGCCCCTTATTTATTATTCAGGAATGTCGGGATGTCGAACTTGGAATCCGCCGGATCCTCGCTGCGCGTGCTCTGGAAGATATCGTCCAGAGTCACTTCCTTTCCGCGAAGTCCGTTATCCGTCATCACGGTGCGGCGGCTGTTCATGCCCTTAGGCGCAGTGAAGCTGTCCGGTCCGTCCTCGAGTCCGGAACTTCCAAAACCTGTCGCGATAACCGTGATGGATACCTCGTCCTTCATTTCCTCGGTGACGGATGCGCCGAAGATCAGGATCGCATCGTCTGCCGCCTGCTCCTCGACCTGTGTCGCAATCTCGTTGACTTCCATCATGCCCAGATCGTAACCGCCGGCAACATACAGCAGAATCGCCTTTGCGCCGTCGATTCTCGTCTCCAGGAGCGGACTTTCGATTGCTGCCTGAACCGCCTCTTTGGCTCTGTTTTCGCCCTTGCCTTTTCCGATTCCCATGTGAGCGATGCCGCGGTCGGTCATGACCGATCTTACATCCGCAAAGTCCACGTTGATCAGCGCATCCTGTGAAATCAGGTCGGAAATACCCTGAACACCCTGGCGCAGGACATCATCCGCCATCGCGAACGCCTGCAGCAGAGAAGTGTCTTTCTCACTGTTCTCAATCAGCTTGTCATTCGGAACAATAACCAGAGAATCTACATACTTCTTCAGGAACTGCAGTCCCTTTTCCGCCTGCTGCATTCTCTTGCGGCCCTCAAACGTAAACGGCTTGGTTACAACGCCGACGGTCAGGATTCCCATGTCCTTTGCCGCCTTGGCAATGATCGGCGCAGCTCCGGTTCCGGTTCCGCCTCCCATTCCTGCGGTGATAAACACCATGTCGCTTCCTTTAATCAGCTGAACGATGTCATCCAGCGTCTCCTCAGCGGAATGCTGTCCGATTTCCGGATTTCCTCCCGCTCCGAGTCCCTTCGTGAGTTTCTCTCCGATCTGGACTTTAGTCTCTGCATTGCTCTTCTTCAGAGCCTGCTGGTCTGTATTAACGGCAATATAGTCTACGCCGCCGAGCCCGGTTTCAATCATGCGGTTCACCGCATTGCATCCGCCGCCGCCGACTCCGATTACTTTCAGAACAGCTGACGTATCCTGTTCATTTTCAAATTGCAACATCCCCACTGCCTCCTTGGATACACATAGTATGTTTTATTCTACCATATAATTTCGTCTTTTGCATTATTGTTATCTATTGAATACATGTTCATTCTCAGCGGTTATGACACCGAAGGTGAGAAATACATGTAATTCTCTTTTCCAATACTGATCGTGCCTCTGTAGATTTTACTCTTAAACAGCTTATTCACGACCTTCTGCAGATTTCCGTCCGCCACAGCTTTTCTCAGCTGCGATGCGCTGCATTTCACCAGAAGCGTCTTGGTGATGTATGCTTTTACAATGACCCCGGACATGTCGATTTCCCGGAAATAGAAATCCCCTTTCTGCGTTTCTTTTATCATATCCAGCATATACTGAAGCGTTCCGCTTTCTTCTGCCCTGACCCTCTCACCGACTGTAATCCTGCTCAGAGTCAATCCCTTCAGGATCGTAATGTCCGGGTTGACATCTGTTTTTCGCAGAACTCTTCCCGTTCCGTCGATGACAATATACTGATCGCCGTATTTGATCGCCGCCACCTGCTTCCGTTCCTTTACGCGGATAATCAGCGTAGACGGAAGTCTGCAGCGGAACTTGACATCCGTAAAGTACGGGTTCTGGAGCAGTTTTTCCTTCATCTGGCTGCGTCCTTTCATCCAGAACAGACTTACACCTTTCTGCGCCGTCGCAATGTTTATGACTTCGCTGTCAGAGTAATAGTGATTTCCCTGCACTTCAATTTTTTCGATATTGAATACAGGGGACAAAAGGAAAAGTGCGACGCCAAGCACCAAGGCGGCACCGACCAGAATATCCAGAAGATAATGGTGTTTCCTGTGCTTTTTCTTTTTGCGCGGGACATCATGGAAATCCATTTCGGGAAGATCCGCATCTTCCGGTTTTGCCGCGTATCCTCTTTCCGCATTCTCTGGTTCAGCAAATGCGCTTTCCCCTTTGGCAGCTCCGGGGACTCCTTCTTCATCCGGCGGATCCTCACAGGCCGTTCTGCGGTTCTGAAAAAACTTTGCCGCCTCATCCGGAGAAACGGAATTGCTTTCTCTTCCCGTCTCCCAGTCCCAGTCTACATGAACAGAATTCCGACCGGATGTGACGCGCTGGGTCTTGGTATCCGTCATCTTGTCCTGATCATGCTGCTCCATGTTTTTCCTCCTTCTGGCCATGCTTCTGCAGATCTTCCGGCTTTCACTCTGCGATCAGCCGCTTTATTTCTATATCTGCATCCGCAGACGGCAGCAGAGGGCCTCGTGTTTAGCGGTTATCCAGATCTGAGCGGATAAACCGATAAATCCGTTCTGTTGCATTGGTCGGTGCGCATTTCACGGCTGCCTGCTCCATTGCTCTCAGTTCTTCCGGATGCTCCTGCAGATGGTAAATTTCCTGCATCACTTTATTTAATGTGAAATCTTTCTCTTCTATTAGTATCGCACCGCCGTGATCGGAAACAGACCTGGCGTTGAAATACTGATGATTGCCCGGAACGTTCGGTGACGGGACCAGAATGGACGCCCGTCCGGTGACACACGTTTCCGCTACAGAAAGCGCGCCCGCGCGGCTAATCACCAGGTCGCTCGCGCCGAGATAATTCTCCATGTCATTGATATAATCCATGATCCGGATATTGTCTTTGACGTCAATTCCGTCCTCTTTGATATGGTCCTGCACCCATCCGTAATGCAGAGTTCCTGTTCCAAACAGCAGAACGACGTTCTTTTTACCGTTCAGCTGTTTCATGACCTCATAGATGACACGTGTCATCTGGTTCGCACCCTGACTGCCGGCAAAAGAGAAAATGACAAAATCATCCTTTGACAGTCCGAGTTTCTCTCGGCACACGTCGCGGTCTACATTGAAGAAACGGTCCCGGACTGGATTTCCAACCACGGTATGCTTTTCCTTCTGCTTAAAGTACTGAGACGCATCTCCAAATCCCAGGAATACACGGTCCACATACCTTTCCAGGAATCGGTTCGCGACTCCCGGAAATGCGTTCTGCTCGTGAATATAGACTTTGCATCCGTAGCGGTGCGCCGCGTGAATAACCGGCACACAGACAAATCCGCCTGTCCCGACCACCGCGTCAGGTTTAAATTTCTTCATGATGCGCAGGGACTGGTTAGAACCATGAAGGGTGACCGCCGATGTCTTGATGACGCCAAGCGGCGTCTTTTCAAACCATCTTGCCGCAACCAGTTTCATCTCGTATCCGCTCTTCGGAACAATTTCCGTTTCCAGTCCGACGTGATTTCCAATATACAGAACCTCTGATCCCGGTTCCTGTTTACAGATTTCATCCGCAATCGCAAGGGCCGGATAAATGTGCCCTCCGCTGCCTCCTCCGGTGATGATCAATCTCATTTACGTCTTTTCTCCTTCAACAACACTACACTTTCGCTGCTCTGCGGCGCCGCAGAGACGGACGCCTTTTTCTTGTATTCTTTCTCGCCGTTTTTTCCCTGCGGGATTCTCTGTCCGCGGGTTCCGGCGTTCCGTTTGATATTTGTCTGGACACATTCAGAGTGATGCCCATTCCGGCCATGCAGACCCAGAGGGTATTTCCGCCGTAACTGATGAACGGCAGCGCGACTCCGGTCGGCGGCATCGTCGAGGTAACGATCGCGACATTCAGGATGACCTGAATGCCGATCATAACGCCGTATCCTCCCGCCAGTAGCATGCCCATTTTATCCGGGGCATTCATGGAAACGACCAGACAGCGCCAGAGCAGAATCAGGAACACGCAAAGGAGAAAACAGATGCCGATAAATCCGAGCTCCTCGCCGATAATAGACAAGATGAAGTCGTTCTGCGGCTCCGGAAGGTACAGGTTTTTCTGGATACTGTGTCCGAGCCCCAGGCCCTTCAGCCCGCCTGTGCCAAGCGCCAGAAGAGACTGGACGACCTGATAGCCGTCCCCTTTGGCGTCTGCAAACGGGTTCATAAAACTCGTCATTCTTTTTGCCCAGTACGCATTGCTCCCTTTCAGCAGTTCATGCGCGGAAACTACAAACACGACGCCGCCTGCCGCGAATGCCCCGGCCACAGTGATCCAGATTTTTTTCAATCCCGCGATCACCATCATGAAAAACACGATAAACACGAGCGTGCCTGCCGTGGATAAATTCGGCTGTTTCGCGATCAGTCCGCCGAAAATCAGACAGAGTATGAACATTGGAATGATCCCGTCCTTAACGCTCTTGATTCTCCGCGAATCAGCGGAGAAATACGCGGCAACAAAGATAATGACTGCCCATTTGGCAATTTCTCCCGGCATGATGCTCAACGGCCCGATATACAGCCACCTGGTCGCGCCGTTGACATTGGTGCCGAGCGGCGTCAGCACCAGAACCAGAAGAACTATACTGATCAGGACGATATGGATTGCGCCTCTCCTCCAGGCATGATAGTCAATTTTGGAACATCCGTACATGATGGCAAACCCAATGACTGCCCAGAGCGTCTGCTTCCTCAGATATCCGTACGGAGACCCCGTGTTATTCAGCGAAAAATAGTAACTTGCGCTGAATACCATGACGATGCCAAAAATCACCAGTCCTGTTGTCATCGCGACAATCGCAAAATCGCACGATCCGGCTCTGCGGGTAAGCAATGGTCTTCTTCTCCACTTTTTCAGCAGTTTGTTCACCATTAACTTTCCAGTCTCCTTACGCAATCCTTAAAGTGATCGCCTCTCTGCTCATAGTTATCATACATATCCCAGCTTGCGCATGCCGGCGACAGAAGTACAGTGTCGCCAGGCTCCGCCATCTTAAACGCGGTCTGTACACACTCATCCATGTCCTTGCATTTTGTAAAGGAATGGAAGCCTGTCTTCTCCGCAGCCTCCTGAATAAAGTGCGCGTCTCTTCCAAGCAGAAGGACATGCTTGACTCTTCCCTTGAAGTGCAGGACAAACTCGTCAAAACTCTGTCCTTTCGCGTCTCCTCCGGCAATCAGGATAATATCCTTTCCGACTGCTTTGATCGCAATTTCTGATGCGTCCGTATTGGTTCCCTTGGAATCATTATAATAGTCCACGCCATGGATCTTGCCGCAGTATTCCAGACGATGCTCCACGCCTCCGAACGCGCGGATCGCGTCTCCGATGGTCTCTGCGTCGATTCCGGCACAGTAAGAGACCGCTGCAGCCGCAAGCGCGTTCTGAATGTTATGCTCACCGATAATCTTCATCTCATCCGCGCCGACAAAGTCAACAAGCGTTCCGTCTTCTTTCTTCAGAACCAGTCTGCCGTCTTTGACAAAAGCTCCGTATTCCAGCTGCTGTGAAGAACTGAACGGAACAACCTTTGCGCGGCTCTGTTCCATGAGTTTTCTGCAGATCGGATCATCCATGTTGGTGACAAACCAGTCATTCTCTGTCTGGTTAGCAAAGATTTTTGATTTTGCCGCAATGTAGGCGCCCATCGTATGATGGCGATTCATATGATCCGGCGTGATATTCAGGATCGCAGAAACAACAGGCTTAAAGTAACGTGTGGTTTCAAGCTGGAAGCTGCTTGCTTCCGTGACGAGCCAGTCCGATTCTGTCGCTTTTTCCGATGCGGCGATAACTGCGTTCCCGATGTTTCCTACAACATACGTCCCGCGTCCCGCACGCTTGAAAATTTCTCCGACCAGCGTTGTTGTCGTCGTCTTTCCATTTGTTCCGGTAATGGCGACATAACTTCCTTTTCCGACGCGGTATGCAATTTCCAGCTCTCCGGTTATTTCCACGCCGGCATCCTTTGCCTGCTGGATAAACGGAAGTTCCGGACTGACTCCCGGACTGAGAATAAGCATATCGAACTGCGTCATATCTTCCGGCGCCCTGCCCAGGTAAAACTCGACACCCTGCTCCTCAAACAGGCTGAGCAGCCCGGCATCAATTTCCTCTCTCGACTTGGAATCCTGAATGCTGACCTTTGCGTTCAGGTGCAGCATCGCCTGTGCCGCAGCAATTCCGGATTTTCCCAGGCCTACAATCAATATGTTTTCTCTTGCGATATTCGCTTTGTTCGATAATTCTTGTTTCAACATCAGAAGCTCCTCTCAATTCACAGGTCGGAAATTAGCCGATCTTCATAATACAAAAGGCGATCACGCAGCAGATCAGCGCAATGAGCCAGAACATGTGGACGACACGAGTTTCTTTCATCCCTCCCAGTTCAAAATGATGATGAATCGGAGACATGCGGAACACTCTCTTGCCCGTAGTCTGGAACGATACAACCTGAATAATGACGGATGCAGATTCCATGACAAAGACAAATCCGGCAAATGGAATCAAAAGCTCCGCTCTCGTCAGAAGCACAGCAGCCGTCAGTCCCGCGCCGAGCGCCAGAGATCCGGTATCTCCCATAAAGATCTTTGCCGGATGGTGGTTGAAGACCAGGAATCCCGCACACGCGCCGGCCATGGCCAGACAGTAGACCTCGGTAGTCGGAGACTGGAAGACATGTCCGACAATCACAAAGAACAGCGACACAATAGCAGTGACACCTCCGCACAGCCCGTCCAGTCCGTCCGTAAGGTTAACGCTGTTCGTCATTGCGACCATGACAAAGATGACAAACAGAACGTACAGGACCGGTCCAAATGTGACATCGCGGTTGATGAACGGGATCCACACTCTGGTGCCCTGGTCAGTAAATTTCATAATGTAGACGCAGAGCAGCACAGAAAACAGAATCTGCAGCGCCATCTTCTGCCACGCACGCAGACCGAGATTATGCTTTTCCGCAACCTTGATAAAATCATCCAGGAATCCGATCAGCCCAAACAGAAACCCGAACGCTACAACAGCGAGCATGCTTTTCATGCTTTCCAGCTGCAGCGCGCCAAATACCAGAGATGTCACAATGATCGACGCATAGATCGCCACCCCGCCCATAGTCGGCGTTCCGGCCTTTTTCTGATGAGACTGCGGACCTTCCTCACGAATATACTGACGGAGCTGCTTCCGCTTCAAAAATGGAATTTCCAGTCCCGTAAACAGTGTTGACAGCAGAAATCCCGCTGCAAAAATACAAATATATATGATTGGCTGCATGTTTTCCCCCTCTGCACGACTTGCTGAACAGCGCCTTTATATCTAGCTATAACTCCATTATTTTTTCTGCGACCTCAGAAAGATGCATGGAATTGGATGCCTTAACCAGCACCGCATCCCCTTCACAGAGAAACTCCGGAAGTTTCCTTTCCAGTTCTTCTTTTGTCTCAAACCAGAATACATCGTTCAGTCCGCCCTCTTCTGCGGCATCTGCGATATTTTTCGCCAAAGGTCCCACAGCAAGGAGAAGATCGATCTTTTTTTCCGCTGCGTGCGCGCCGACGTCGCGGTGTCCCGGAACAGCCTCATCGCCGAGCTCATACATCTCTCCGAGAACTGCCGCATGGCGCTTTGCCTCTGTATTCATCAGTGTGTCGATTGCGGATTTCATAGAAACCGGCGCAGCGTTATACGTATCATCGATCACGGTAAACTTATCATTATGCTCAAATTTAAGACGTTTTCCCGTCAGATCGTGCATCTTTTCCAGGCCGTTTTTTGCGTCCTGAAGAGTGCAGCCAAGCGTAGAGGCTGCCGCACATGCCAGAGCGGCATTAATCGCGTTATGGATGCCGTTTACAGACAGATGGATCTGCACGGATTCACCGCCGTGGTGAAGGCAGAACCGGATTCCCTCTCCGCCTTTTTCCTGGATGTCATCAACGTAGAAATCCTGTTTATCCGTACTTCCGACAGTAATCACCTTATAATCGCCGTGAATCTCGCTGCGGTCGAGCATATCACAGTCTTCATTGATAACCAGCGTATTCTCCGGGCCAAAGAAATCGGTAATCTCCATCTTAGCTCTGCGGATGTTCTCTCTGGTTTTCAGGAACTCAATATGCTGAATGCCGATATTAGTAATGATCGCCGTATCCGGACGGACAATAGAAGAAATATCGTGAATTTCACCTCTTGCGACCATACCCTCTTCAAGGACTGCTACATCCATGCTTGAGTCAAGTCCAAAAATTGCAAGCGGGGTTCCGATTGTGCTGTTCAGATTCTTCTGCGCACGGCCCGTACGGAAACGCTCCGAACAGATCGCCGCGGTCATATCTCTCGTCGACGTCTTTCCGACGCTTCCTGTTACTCCGATGCGCTTCACATCAATGCGGTCCAGATAATAACGAGCGAGCGCCTGTGAAGCCCGGACAGAATCGTCAACCAGAATCACCGATGGACCGCTGACTCCTTCCGCAGCTTCCGGCTTCATGGTGAACACCGCAGCCGCTCCCTTTTCCGCGACCTGCGGAATGTATTTATGTCCGTCTGTGCGCTCTCCAACGATTGCAATAAACAAATCACCCTTCTTCACTTCACGAGAATCCGCACAGACTCCCGTAACCTTCCCGTCCGACGGACCGGCAATCAGTCTGCCTCCTGTAGCATTGATAATTTCTTGAATGGAAATGGTATCCATAATCCTGCCTTCCCGCGCATCATGCGCATCTGTTTCTCTGTTCTCAGCTCTTCAGATAACGTCGTATACCCCGCAGAAACGTGTACTCTGCTCTTACATCGTCTATTCACGATAGATATACACGGTAGTTCCTCGCTTGACCACCTTTCCGGCTTTCGGGTACTGTGCTTTGACCGTGAACTTGCCGCTTCCGCTCGGGGAAACGCGTACCTTGAGTCCGGCCTTCTTCAGTCTTGCTTCAGCTTTCACTGAAGACAGTCCCGTCACATCAGGAATTGTGGAAATGGACGAACTGAGACTCTTTTTCTCTGAAGCCGTATAATGCGGCGCAATTTCCTCATACTGCAGTGCCTTCTTCAGGAAAGCCCTGGCGATCGGCGCTGCGGTTTTTGCGCCGTAATGCACGCCCTTAGGGCTGTCCACCACAACCAGCACAGCGAGCTTTGGATTGTTCATCGGCGTCATGCCAATAAATGAGGAAAATGTGTCATCGGAATAACCGCCGTTCACAGCCTTATTTGCTGTTCCGGTCTTTCCTCCGATGCTGTACCCGGCAATCTTTGCCGTATTTCCGCCGCCTTTGCTGACCTCGTACTCCATGATCTTGCACATTTCCGAAGCCGTCTTCTCAGACATGACCTGACGGACTTTCTTTACCGGGAATGTTTTCACCGTTTTCCCGCTTGAGTTCGTCATTTTCTTTACAATTCTCGGCTTCATGAGAATGCCGTTGTTTCCGATAGATGAAACTGCGGTGATCAGCTGAAGCGGAGTTACGGCAATTCCCTGTCCGTAAGCCATCGTCGCAAGATCCACCTTGCTGATTTTGCTTTTGTCCTTGATGATCGCTGACGTCTCCGCAGGAAGGTCGACGTGCGTCTTATCCGTGATTCCGAACAAGTCGAGGTAGTTGTAATACTTATTCTTTCCGAGTTTCAGCGCAAGCTGGACCTGTACCGGGTTGCAGGAGTTTCCAACCGCCGAGGTCAGCGTCTCCGGGCCGTGGCCGGCCTTCTGCCAGCAGTAGAGCGTCGTTCCGGCGACATTGATGGAGCCACCGCAGACAAAGTGTGAATTCGGTGTCGCAATCCCCTCTTCAAGGGCAGCAGTAGTATTGATCAGCTTAAATGTAGATCCCGGTTCGTACAGATCACTGACGATCGGGTTTTTCCACATTTCACTGAGATACTTGGACTGCTGTTTCGCGGACATCTTCTGAAAGGCCTTCCGTTCAGACAGTGAGGAAGGCTCTGTCGCATCATTCGGATCAAAGGACGGGTTCGTCACCATGGCCAGAATATCTCCTGTCTTAGGATTCATGACAATGCACATGATCTTTTTTGCTCTCGTCTTTTTCAGACCGTCGGCAACTGCATCCTCAGCGTAATGCTGCAGGACTTCGTCGATTGTCAGCGTCAGATTATATCCGTTTTTTGCTCCGTACAGCTGGTTCTTTCCGTAAGCGAGCGTATTTCCGTTGATGTCCGTCTCCTTGATGCTTCTGCCGTTGATTCCGGCAAGTTCGTTGTTAAACTCCTGTTCAATTCCGCTCCTCCCCGTATTATCCGAAGAAACACTTCCGATGAGCTTTGCGGATGAACTTCCGAGTGGATAATAACGTTTGGTCGTACGGGCCGTTTCCAGTCCGGTAACATTTAATTTTTTGATGCGCGAGCTTGTTTTTCTGCTGACATATGGAGAAACCAGATTCAGAGCCTTATCCGCAGTCAGTTTCTTTTTTACCACAGACGCCTTCATATCGAGAATCACTGCAAGTCTTCTGCTGATCTCTGTCAGTTTCTCCTGCGAATATGTATTCTTCAGTTCCGACGGACGAGCCCAGACCGCATAACAGTCCGCACTGCTTGCCAGCACCTTTCCGTGCGTATCGTAGATTGCTCCGCGCTTGGACTGCACCGGCAGATCGCTCGTCTGCTGGCTGATCGCCTTATCCCGATACTCATCGGCGTTCACGATCTGTATCCAGGCAGTCCTGAAAAGCACCAACAGCATCAGTGCTGCGAGAAACAGGAAAACCCACAATATCCTTTTTTTATTTTCCGTTGAAACCTTTCTCATTCGATATGTATTTCTCCTGTCTGCAAGAGTTATAGTTAAAACATAAAACGGCCGGACAGCTTATTGCAGTCAGTTGTCCGGCATGTTCGATTGCTGCGGCCTGAATACCTTTTCCTGTTTATTTACTGGTACGCCTGCTGACGGACAACCGCCGCGAAATTACCCTGCGGCTTATCCTTTGACGTGATGTAAATACGCTGATCTGATGTCGGATAGACCATCCCGAATTTCGTCTTTGCCACACTCTCGATATGGTCTATGCTGTTGCTTGTCTTGATTTTTACAGTCAGTGTGTCAACCTCGCCCTGAAGCGCTTCGTTTTTATTAATCAGGGTATTATTCTCATGACGGATTTCTGCGGCAAACGCTGCAAGCACGACCATGATAATCAGCATAATGCCGATTACAATCATTGTGACAAGAACTCTTTTCTTTTCCCGGCTTTTCATCAGCAATGTCTCCCTTTATCAACGTTATTGGTGATCAGCGCATATGATCATCCTATTTTTTCAATCACTCTCAGTTTCGCAGATCTTGAACGCGGATTGTTCTCCAGTTCTTCTTCTGACGGGACGATTGGTTTCTTTGTGATTTTTCTAATATCTGCCTTTTTCACACCATCCCCGGCAAGTTCCGGCGGCAGTCCGGCCAGTATTCCCTGATCTGGATTTGCACGTTTCTGAAACGCCTGCTTGACTATCCTGTCCTCCAGAGAATGGAACGTGATGATGGCAAGGCGTCCTCCCGGCGCGAGTACGTCGCAGAAAGCATCCACCGCGCGTTTCAGCTGCCCGAGTTCATCATTTACCTCGATGCGGATAGCCTGGAACGTTCTTTTTGCCGGATGCGGTCCCTCTCTTCGGCTTGCGGCCGGAATAGCCCTTTTAATTATATCCACCAGTTCTCCGGTAGATTCAATCGGATGCTGCGCCCGTTCACGCACGATAAACTGCGCGATCCTGGATGCCCACCGTTCCTCCCCGTACTGGGAAATGACACGGCGCAGTTCTTTTTCGGAATACGTATTCACAACATCATACGCCGTAAACATATCCTGCTGATTCATACGCATATCCAGCGGCGCATCATGCATATATGAGAACCCCCGCTCCGGTTCATCCAGCTGAAAGGACGATACTCCAAGATCCAGAAGCGCGCCGTCGGGAGCCGGAAGATCGCCGGATTTCAGCACATCCTTAATATCCGAGTAGTTGCTCTGCACCAGAACCTTACGGCAGGAAAATTCTTCCAGCCTTAATTCCGCAGCCTGCAGTGCATCGCGATCACGGTCAATCCCGATCAGCATCCCGTCCGGACTCAGATGCCGGCAGATTTCACTGGAATGTCCGGCACCGCCGAGCGTCCCGTCTACGTACACCCCGGATGGATGAATATTTAAACTGTCAATACATTCCCGGAGCATGACCGGAACATGGTGAAACTCCATTCTTCCTCCTAAAAGTTATATTTTTTCAGCGCTTCAGCGAAAGCATCAGAATCCATGCGGCCTTCATTGTCAGGCGTCTCCCAGACCTCTCTGCTCCAGACTTCGATCTTGCGCATCGCTCCCATCGTCACCAGCTCCTTCTGAATCTGCGCATACCGTATCAGTTCAGACGGAATGACGATTCTTCCCTGTTTATCAAATTTACATTCCGCCGCATTGGCAAAAAAATGGCGGATAAAGGATCGAACAGCAGGATCCGATTCAGGAAGCTTCGCAATCTTATCCTCCAGCCGTTCCCATTCCTCCGTTGAGTAAATCTCCAGGCAGGAATCGATGCCCTTGGTCAGAATGCAGACACCGTCCATCTTGTCGCGGAACCGGGACGGTATAATCATACGGTTCTTTGCATCTATGGAATTGTAATACGTTCCCATAAACACCGCTGACATTCATCCTTTCTCCGGCACAGAAGGCCAGATATCCTGCGACAGGGATATGCCTGTTCTGATCATCCGCAATGATCCAGTTCCCCACTGTTAAATCTTACACCATTTTACACCACTTCCCCCCACTTTTCAACAAAATACACACTGTCCGGAAACGCAATAAAACAGGAGCTGTCATTGCAACAGCTCCCTGCATACTCTGTTTTGTCACACTTTCGTTCACTATTTATTCGTGAAAATCGAGCGTTCTTTTTTACGGCGCTTAGGGTAGCGCGGCTTTCTGCTTCGGCCTCCGCCGAAAATATCACGGTCTCGTCTTCTCCGGCCTCCGAATCCGCCGCCTCTGCCGCCGCGGCCTCCTCTGAAGATGTGAACCAGAAGAATAATCAGCAGAATTACGACAGCGACGACCACAATCGCAATTGCGATCATTACGCCTGCCACTCCATTGGTTTCTTTCAGCAGGTGGCTCGGCAGAATGCTCCCGTCATAGACCATGCGCACACCCGTCTTGCTGTACCTGGACGGAATCGAACCCATGGAATGGACATATCTTGCTGCCGCACCCCAGACTTTAACCTGTTTCCCTCCGCTCTTCAGATACGGTGCTTTGCTGAGCGCATGTCCTCTGGAATCCTTCATGGACACACTCAGAGACTGACCGTGTCCTCCGGAGATGGTCCGGATCACCTGCGCTGCGTTCTCATCCGCAATCACCAGATAACGTTTTGCGCTGTCCACACTCTTGGTTGTACCATCAGCAGATTTCAGACGGAACTGATAAACCTTATTGCTGAGGAAACGATGCGGATTATAGATGTAAGATACTCCTCCAAAATACAGCCGCTTTGAAGGATCTCTGCGATATTCCGACGAGGTCAGTTCTGCAGCATTCCGAAGCTCTTTTCCGGTCAGATAGAAATACGTCAGCGACTGGCCGGATGTTCCCGCACTGCTTCCTTTTCCGAGGTCTGCATACACATCGCCGGAAGTCAGCGTACCTTTCGCGAACACATTGGAAACGGTCTTCGGAGAAAGGATAGATACCACATCCTGCTGATGCACACCCGCCATTTTCTTTGCCGCATAAATATACGAATCTGTAATCAGGTTCGTAAACCCGAGATCCGTTCTGCTTTTCGTCAGTTCCGCAGCAGATCCAAAGTCGATCGTATTAGACGTCAGGACTTTGCTGTACGGCAGACCAAATCTGGAAAAATATTCTTTATCGCTCAACTTGTTGAATTTGTTGATCTGTGAAGTAACAGACCCCTCTGCAGAGACCTTTTTCAGGTTTGTGGTAACAACCTTGCTGTATTTATATGATTTTCCGCTGGTCTTGAAAACAACTGTACTGAGACTGTCTGCATCTGTACTCTGCACCACTTCTGCAGATCCGGAATCGGAGACGTTTCCTTTTCCGCCACCGGTCAGAACCAGATCCAGACCGGAAATATTCTTCAGCCTGCTGCTCTCAGTAAGTGAATCAGAATCCGTCGTATTGGCCAGACAGATTACAAGATCAGGATCTTCCTTCTTCTGAATGGTCTTGACGATACTCTCAGCAGACTTCACGTAGTCGCTGTATTTAACTCCGTTGATTCCGGCTTTATCAAACGCGGATTTAGAAATGACAGAGAAAACAGCAATTTTCTTACCGTATCTCGTAATCACGGTGTACTTTTCAATTCCGAAATTCTTATATGCTTTTTTCAGTGATCCAGATACCGACACATTGCTGCAGGACAGATACGGAACAATATCCCCGCTTCTGACTGCGCTGTTCAGTGCTGACGCAAGTCCGGAATCGCCAAACGAGAACTCTCCCTGGCCGATTCCCGCAGCATCATATCCGGCTGCTCCCATAATCCGGTATACCGGCGCTTCTGTTCCGAATATCGCGGAGAGCGGAGCCTCCGATGCGGCATTTCCGGTATCCATCAGGAACGAAACAGGGTACGCCTTTTGTTCGTTAGTATAATAACCTCCGATTCGGTTCATGTAAGCCACGCTAGCTGCGTCACCGCCCGTAAAGCTGATCGCAATCGAATCTTTATGACGTTTCTGCGCTTTATGACTGCTGTCATAGTAATACTCAGACAAGGATTTCAAGTTGTAATTCGCCTTATCTGCCTGATGTTTTGCCGATCCGGCAGAAGATGTCTTATGATCGCCGGAATCTGATGAAGACGAGGATGAGTTCACTGAAGAAGACGCCGATCCGCTGACTGCAGAACTGCTTCCTGCCGTTCCCGATGCGGATGAAGAATTTCCTGTGTTCGAAGAATAGGACCGGTTTCCTGCCCCGTTTCCGCTGCTGTACGAGCCGGAGGAAGAACCGGATCCATTCTGCGCACCCGTGCTTCCAGAGGAAGAAGATGATCCGCTTCCCTGGCTCTGTCCGGACCCTCCTGTTTCAGACGACTGCCCGGATGTTCCCTGGCTCTGCTGAGAACCGGAGGACGAACTGCCGCTCTGACTTCCCGCTGCCGGCTCCGCAAATGCGATCTCCGCAGACGGAAGAAGCATCATCATCGACGCCATTACAGCAATCGCAATGATTCCCACGCGTTTTAATACCTTCATTTCTATCTCTCCTCTATTATCTTTCCAGTTTCTGTTCCTTCTGAACTTCACTTGGCATCCCGACGGACTCCCCGTGCATCAGCTCGCGTACCTGCGCTTCATTCCACAGCGGGTTTTCCAGCTTTTTCAGTCCGAACACAGCGTCCACATTCTTTCTGCTTCCCATGCGCGACTGCATGACATAAACTTCATCCGCGCGGGGATCGCCCGCCATGCTCAGCGGAGCCTCTGCGCCGTAAATCTGCAGTTCCGTATTCAGCAGCGCCTCGTGGACAAACCGGACATTCATAGATGTCACCATTTTACCCTCGATATCTGGAATACAGTCACACAGCATGTCCGGATAATATGTATTGTTCATATGCCCGTTCAGATCAACCTGGCTGTAGCGCACACGGTCTTCTCCCATCTGATCCAGCTCCATATCACGTGGAATGCGGAACCTTTGGGGAAGATCCAGATCCAGCGCGTCATCTGATTCATACCTGGAAAAATCGATCTCCGATGTACGCACCAGACCCCCGTTTTTTATATCTGACAGAGCCCATTCTGAATACGCGCTTGCACACAGCTTCCCCTCGCGGTAAATCTGATAACAGCGGATGAACGTCGCCGCCTTCCCCTGACAGACCCAGCACCTTGCCTCGATCTCATCATATTGGTGAAGCTGCTCATATACCTCTATTGAAATCCGCGTGATCACAAACGACTTCCCCGAGAAAAACAATTCATAGTAACTCGGTTTTCCATCTCTCATCTGATGGTTTGCCGTTTCCTGCATAAACCGCAGAAGGACCGACGGCCGGATATTATTATTCACATCTACATCATGACTGCTTACAGCATAATGCTCTGCGTAGTACATACAATACCCCTCTCTGTTCCCTCTCTTTTACCGTCCGCAGACACATTGCCTGGACACAAGCCATTTCCCCATGCATATTCCCCGCCTCCGGACATATGTAATCATTATATCATACTGAAATTCATTTTGGGTTTCAACCCTGCGTAAATACCCGTTTTATTTCTTAAAAATCATTAATAACGGTATTTCTCTCCGCATCACAGAAGTTCCATCCTCCGGTTACATACGCTTCCATCTGCCTATTTCTCCGCGTCCTTCTTTATTCTCCCACTTGCACATCGTTTTTTGACAAAAAGAAAACAGGAAGAGGCCTCCCGCATTGAGAGGAATCTTCCTGCAAACCCTGTCAGCTCAGAGCTGTCAGCCTTATTTGATGCACTCCATACCTTTCTGAAGCGCCTCCATATTCATCGGAACCAGTTTTGCCTTGCGTCCCGTAAACATGTTCTTGATCATTTCCTGCACGGTCTCTACTTTCAGCGCGCCGGTTGCCTTAATGTACGCGCCGAGCATAACCATATTCGCAACCTTGGTATTTCCCAGTTCTGTCGCTATGTCAATGCACGGAACATAGTATGCCTTAACATCCGTACGTTCAACCTTCTGCTCGACAACCGAGCTGTTGACGATGATCAGACCGCCTTCCACAACCTTCGGCTCGAACTTTTCCAGAGCCGGCAGGTTCATAGCGATCAGTTCTGTCGGATGTGTAAATACCGGCGACCCGATTGGCTTGTCAGAAATAACGACGGAGCAGTTTGCTGTGCCTCCGCGCATTTCCGGTCCGTAAGACGGCGCCCATGTTACTTCCAATCCTTCATCCATTCCGGCTTCTACGAGGGATTTACCGATTGACAGCACACCCTGTCCACCAAAACCGGATACTGTAATCTGCTTTTTCATTGTCTATCCCTCCGCTCTCGTATCTTTAATCACACCTAATGGATAATACGGAATCATGTTCTCCTTCAGCCACTTGCAGGCATCTACCGGAGACAGACCCCAGTTGGTCGGGCAGGTGGACAGAACTTCCACAAAGGAGAAGCCGTCGCCGTCCAGCTGACGCTGGAATGCTGTCTTGATCGCCTTCTTAGCCTTATTCAGGTTCGGAATATCGGTTACACAGACTCTTGCCACATAGCAGGCACCGCCCAGCGTAGCCAGCATTTCTGCCTCGCGGATCGGATATCCGGCCTGTTCTACTGTTCTTCCGAGCGGGCTCGTTGTTGTCTTCTGACCGATCAGTGTCGTCGGAGCCATCTGTCCGCCGGTCATTCCATAAGTTGCGTTATTGACAAAGATCGTAGTGATCTTCTCGCCTCTTGCTGCCGCGTGTACGATTTCTGCAGCTCCGATAGACGTCAGATCTCCGTCACCTTGATACGTGAACACCGGCATATCCGGATGTGTTCTCTTGATTGCGGTCGCAACTGCCGGAGCGCGTCCGTGCGCAGCCTCCTGCATATCGCAGGCAAAATAATTATATGCAAATACAGAACATCCTACCGGGCATACACCGACTGTGGTGTCGATAATCCCGAGTTCTTCCATCGTTTCCGCAACCAGCTTGTGAATGATACCGTGGTTGCATCCCGGGCAGTAATGAAGTTCTGTATCGGTCAGTCCCTTTGACTTCTGATATACGATTGCCATATCACGATCCCCCTTACTTCAAACCTTCCATCGCCTTCTCAGCGATTTCTTCTACAGTCGGCATAACGCCTCCTGCGTGTCCCAGGAACTCAATCGGTTTACGATCCTGAACCGCCAGCTGTACATCCTGGATCATCTGGCCCTCACTCATTTCAACAACAAGGAATTTCTTTACAGAATCCTGATCTGCGATCTTTCTGAGCGCATCATACGGATACGGCCATACTGTCTTTGGACGGAACAGACCAGCCTTGATTCCGTGTTCTCTCATCAGTTCCATTGCAGAAAGTGAAATTCTTGCCGGTGTTCCGTAAGCGACGAGAACGACTTCTGCATCGTCACAGTCTCTCTCTTCCCAGCGGCACTCGTTCTCCTTCATGATCTGGAACTTTTTCTGAAGCTCTGTGTTGAAATTATTACACTCTACAGGATCAATATAGAGGGAATTGATAATATTATGATGATCTCTTCCATGACGGCCGGTAGTTGCCCAATCCTTCGGCGGAAGATCTCTGTGCTTGATCTCATGCCATTCAATCGGCTCCATCATCTGTCCGATCAGTCCATCGATCAGCAGGAGACAAGGATTTCTGTACTGATCCGCGATATCAAACGCTTCCTGTACCATGTCGACAGCTTCCTGCATGTTGCTCGGCGCCATGACTACTGTCTCATAGTCACCATTTCCGCCGCCTCTGGTTGCCTGGAAATAGTCGCCCTGCGCCGGCTGGATTGTACCCAGTCCAGGGCCGCCTCTCATGCAGTTGCAGATGACGCACGGAACCTGAGCGCCTGCCAGATATCCCATGCCTTCCTGCATCAGTGCAAATCCCGGAGAAGAAGTTGTCGTCATGACACGGACGCCAGCTCCACCTGCTCCGTACAGCATATTAATCGTTGAAACTTCTGACTCTGTCTGAAGAAATACTCCGCCCGACTGAGGCATGTGCAGAGACATGTACTCCGGAATCTCACTCTGCGGAGTGATCGGATATCCGAAATATGCCGTGCAGCCTGCTCGAATCGCCGCTTCTGCGATTGCTTCGTTACCTTTCCATAATTCCTTAGCCACAGCAATTCACTCCTTCCTAAAACTTCTCCACAGTGATGATTGAATCCGGGCAGATCTTTGCGCAGCTTGCGCATGCGATGCACTGACTCTGATCAGTAATTCCCGCAGGATGATACCCTTTAATATTTGTGTGTTCCATGTCCAGCGCCAGAATATGCTTCGGACATACGGTAACGCACAGCTCACACCCTTTACATCTGTCGGTGTTAAATGTAACCTTGGTCTCCATTTGCTGTACACCTCCTGTTCAACAGCTGAATTACACTTCCCAGGGTTTTTTTAAATATATATTGATCGGATACACATCGTCATCGTCTGCAGGAAATTTCCCATTTTCAACAGTGTGACACACGGTATCCAGACCAGTACGTTCTTTTATTTCACGGCAGATTCGCCTGCCTTTTTCTAACTCCTCCTGTGTCGTCTCGCGGCAGAGATGCGTGTTGTCAATAATTCCGCTCGCTTTTACTCCGCTCGCACGCTCGATCTCCGCAATATATGCTGCTGCTTTTTCTGCAGTATCTGTCTGCGGACGATTAGCATTTACCACGACCAGCATGGCATGCGGGACTCTCTGAAGCCACGCCGCGTAGCCGCGCAGCACATGCGCGCCTGTCGGATCGCCGCCGACATCAAAGACCGTGAACAGATCTTCCTGATCAAACGCCGCCCGGATATCAGCAGGAAGCGTCGGAAGGTCTGCATCGGAAGCTGATTTAGAACTTGCCATCATCCGGATTCCGTTCTCCTTATATAAAGAAGAATAATCCCTGGATCTGAAATACGGATTCACAATATCCAGATCTGCGATTGCCACGCTCCGGCCGGTGTTCCGTTTTACCTGATCGACAGCCAGGTTCATGGCGATTTCTGTCTTCCCGCTTCCGTAATGCCCGGTAATCACAAGAACTCGGTTTGCATCACAGTATTTTTTCAGTTCCTCAGTCATCTTCGGCATCCCGCTTCCCTCCTTTTTGTTATTTTTAGAATATTCCAACCTAATCCGCATGTCAAGTCTTTATCAATTATTATCAAGTTTTGTGCGTATATTTCATCTGTTTTTATTGTTCTAGCACAATTTTTCATGTATTTATTTATACACAAAAACAGGGACGTACCCCTCATACGTCCCTGTTTTTCAACAGTTATTCCGATGCTGCAGTTTTGACAAAAGAGACTCGCAAGGTTTTCACTTGGATTTTATCCTTTCACATCGGTTATTGGCCAGTTATGATATTTTTTTACTAGTTTCTGTGATATCTTTTTTGTATATAAAGCCGCAGTCCAGACCTGAAGTTAAAAAACAGCATGCCTCATATTATTGCACAGAATACAGCAGTCCGAGGGGGGCCGAAAGCTGCTTTCCATGCACTACAGCATCTCTGCGTCATCCGGAATAATAAACTCCTGTCTTCCGTTCATCAGCGTCTGCTGATTTCTTGCCGCTTCCTCAGTGTATTCCCGGATAAAATCTGTAAACGTTTTCACCAGCACATTCTGATGCGCATTCTTCTGCCAGAGCAGTACATACTCGATATACTTGGCCGGTTCGGTGATCACCTTGGTAACAATGTAAGGATTAGGCGTATACGTTGTCTGCGGAAAGATTCCGATGCCCACATACTGCTCACAGAGCGCGATCGTGTCCCCGTAACTGGATGTACTGCAGACGACATTGGCCTCTTCTCCGACCTCTCTGAACCATCTGCGGAGAGCTCTTGCTCTCGACGGCCGCTGCGGTCCGATCAACGGCTCACCTTTCAGCATCGGCAGAGGAAGTTCATCTCCCTCCATCTGCGCCAGAGGATGCGTTTTCGGAATTACCGCGATCCAAGGTGTTTTCCCCACGGTAAATCCGCTGAATTCCTCTTCGTCATACGGCGCTGCAGCGACAGCAAGGTCGGACAGACCCTGATCGACACGCTCCAGCGCATCATCGCTCGATCCGTTTGAAAACTCAAAACGCACCATTGGATTCATCTTCCTGAACTCCGCGATCCATTTTGACACATAATACGGTGCCCGTCCGTCTACAACAGAAATGCTGATGCTTCCTGCGAGCTTATCATTCATTTCCTGCAGGTCCAGGCGTGTTTTATCCGCAAGGCTCAGCATCTGCTCCGCGCGGTGCACAAGCATGGATCCCGCCTCCGTCAGCTGCAGCTGTCTTTTGCTGCGGTCAAAAAGTTTTACACCAAGATCCTGCTCCAGATTCTGAATCTGCTTACTCAGCGGCGGCTGGCTCATATGAAGCCGGTCTGCTGCCTTGGTAAAATTCAGACACTGCGCGACCGTCAGGAAATACTGCAAATTTCTAAAATCCATATCCATCCTCCCATTCCCGTGTAAATATCGCTGTCTGTATATTCCTCACTGTCCGTTCAGAACACACTCCCCTTTTCTTTATGCGATACAAAAATAGTATCATAAAACGCATAATTTTTGTATATTATAACGCAAAAAATGTGGTATAATAACCGTGTATAGAGAAGGCAGTCATTAAAGATAATGTACCGCCTCTCCTGAGCTTTGACGGATCAACAGATCCATGCGGAATCCTTTCTCCGGGATGTTCGCATAAAGTGAAGTAAAACAAAATCAATCCAATCCAGGAAAATATCCGCTTTCCGGCGGATATTTTCTTTTTTTGTCATTCTGCCGCGGCCGTATAGTCGTGCTTTCGCACATAAAATTGTTTCTGATATTCAAACTACAAATTTGAAAATTGCCCTTCCATTCTAAATTGATGAAAAATTTTTTCTAAAAAACGATTGTCAAATAGATTGTTATGGTTCATAATATATTAACCAATTCATTGTTGTTATAGCTTAATAACGCTGTTTTATTATTATTCATATTCATGAAAGAGAAGGATCATTAATGGCAAAGAAATCGGAACAGCGCGGAAGCTTCAATTCTAATTTCGGATTTCTGATGGCCGCTGTCGGCTCGGCCGTCGGTCTGGGAAATATCTGGGGCTTCCCGTACAAAATGGGAATGAACGGCGGATTCGCCTTTATTATTATTTATATCGCAATGGCAGTATTTCTCGGCTACCCGCTCATGCTCGGCGAGATCGCGCTTGGACGCAAGACCGGAAAATCCGCAGTCGATGCCTATCGCGACTGTGATCCGCGTTTTACCTTTAACGGCGTCTTTGAAACAATCGTTCCGTTTCTGCTTCTCTGCTTCTACTGCGTTCTCGGCGGACTGGTAACAAAGTACATGATTGTAAACCTCGGTGATATCTTCCATGCAGGCTGGGGCGTGCACGGAACTGACCCGGCGCAGTACTTCGGCAATTCCATCGGGCATGTCGGCGTTGACATCGCCTGGATGCTGCTGTTCCTGGGAATTACCGCAGTCATCATCATGGGCGGCGTCTCAGGCGGAATTGAAAAGTTTTCTAAGATCGCTATGCCGGCTCTGTACCTCCTGCTTTTGATTACCGCCATTCGCTGCTGCACTCTGAAAGGAGCGGTCGGCGGACTGAAGTTCATGTTTAAACCGGATTTCTCCGTGCTTGCAGGAACAGGATGGCTGAAAGTAATGGCCGCAGCAGGAAGCCAGCTTTTCTTCTCGCTGTCGCTGGCGTCAGGCTGTCTGATCGCCTTCGGTTCTTACATGCAGAAAGAAGACAATATCGAAAAGAGCGCGCTGATGATTCCTGTACTGGATACCATCGCTGCAATGGCAGCAGGGCTCTGTGTCATGCCGGCTGTATTCGCAGAAGGGCTGAAGCCTGCCGGAGGTCCAGGACTTCTCTTCGTTTCTCTGCAGTACGTTTTCCAAATGATGGGAAAAGGCGGCTCATTCTTTGGATTTATCTTCTACCTGCTCGTCTTCATCGCTGCGCTCAGTTCCTCCATCGGCATGATGGAAGGCGGAGTTGCCGCTCTGATCGACAGTCGTCTGAAGAGAGGAAAATCATCTGGCAGAATCGGTATGGTTCTCTTCGCAATCTGCACAACTCTGATCGGCGCATTTCTGGTTGCCTACGACCAGCTTGGCGGGAACACCCACTTCTGGAAACCGTTCGGAATGGGAAGCTGGCTCGATGTCTTTGACCTCGGCGCCGAGGGAATCCTGATGCCGCTCGGCGGCCTGATTATGGCTATTCTGTTCGGCTGGGTTCATCGCGGATATCTGGATGATGAAGTTCAGCTCGGATCTAATTACAAGAGCAAAAAATTCGTCAATTTCTGCTTCCGCTGGATCTGCCCGATAGTTATGGCCTTCATCGTATTTGTTCAGATCAGCAGCTTCTTCTTCAGCAAGACCGGCTGGTACATGGCATTGTTCGGATAATCGGACAGGATTACTGGATTACGTATTCAATTTACACCAAGTAAACATTACACCTTTCTCCTTGGACAGTGCGGCCCGGGCGCAAAACGCCCGGGCCGTTCGTTTTGTCTGCAGCGCACCAGACTGTGGTCATTTTACTCTGCTAACGTGTTAAATATGTCGCGACTGTCATATAATCACATATAAGTTCTTGTAATAATCATACAAATCTAGCTGTATCCACCTTATTTTTGTTAATATATCCTCAATCCCCTTTGACTTTGTGACACTACACAAATATCATTATATTGTCAGTTTAATTTTTCTTGTCATAACTCGTATTCCGATATATTCGGAAATTACATCTTATATATGGATGTACAGTAATTATTCAAACCAAAGGAGGATTTTCATGTCTACTTCATCCAGTGATGCTCAATTTGATAAAGTCCTGGGTTCGGGCGATATTCTGGTCATGGCATTCGGCGCTATGATCGGCTGGGGATAGGTGATTTCATCCGGAGACTGGATCAGCAGGGGCGGCGTGCTCGGTGCAGCGCTTGGATTTATGATCGGAGGTCTGGTCATCTATTTTGTCGGTATGACTTACGCGGAACTCACCACAGCTATGCCGATGACCGGCGGCGAACATATCTTCAGTTACAAGGCGCTCGGCCCGACAGGATCGTTTATCTGCACCTGGTCGATGATATTCTGTTATATCGCAGTGGTCTGCTATGAAGCCTGCGCATTTCCGTCAATCATTACCTATATATTCCCGGGATTCCTGAAAGGCTATCTTTACACAGTCGCCGGATTCCGCGTCTACGCGTCCTGGCTCGCAGTCGCGCTCCTCATCGCGGCGGGAACTACACTTGTAAACCTCATGGGCGTAAAAGCAGCCGCCGTTCTGCAGACTGTGCTCACACTGATTATCGGAGGAGTCGGCATTCTTCTGATTGCCGCTTCTGCTGTCCGCGGCGACTCCTCTAACATGATGCCACAGCTTTTTGTCGGCGGAACAGCCGCCTCTTCATTTTCACATGTCTTAAATGTTGCGGTTGTGACCCCGTTCTTCATGATCGGATTTAACGTCATTCCGCAGGCTGCGTCAGAAATCAATGTTCCGCTGAAAAAAATCGGAAGAATCCTGATTCTCTCGATCGTTCTCGCTGTTGTGTTCTACGGCCTGGTCATCCTCGCCGTCGGAAATCTTCTGAATCCTTCAGAGCTGAAAGCTTCTATGCATTCTGCAGGAGGTCTGGTCACAGCGGATGCTATGGCAAAGGCCTTCCACAGCAAGGTGATGGCCAAGATCCTGATCATCGGCGGCATGTGCGGAATCATCACAAGCTGGAACTCCTTCCTTATCGGCGGTTCCCGCGCACTGTATTCCATGGCAGAATCCTGTATGATTCCAGAATCCTTCGGTAAACTCAGCAGCAAGCACAGAATGCCGGTGCGCGCAATCTGCCTGATCGGATTCCTGTCCATGCTCGCTCCATTTGCCGGCCAAAAAATGCTGGTCTGGATCTGCGATGCAGGAAACCTCGGATGCTGCATTGCATACTGCATGGTCGCTGTTTCCTTTGTCATTCTCAGAAAAAAAGCGCCGGACATGAAGCGTCCGTTTAAAGTCAAGCACGGCATGTTCACTGGAATCGGCGCCATCCTCACTTCAGGATTTATGGTTGCGATGTATATCGTTCCTGGATCGGGAAGCACGCTAAAGGCTCAGGAATGGCTGATGGCCGGCGCATGGGCACTGATCGGCGCAGGATTCTATGTCTATAATAAACATAAATACAGAGAACGTTTTGGTTATATTGAAGGCGTGGAATGTGTCGCCGATCACGGCCGCAGATGCGCCGAAAAGGTTCATCTTCTGGATCAGAAAGCCAAAACTTCCCGTAACGGCGATGCGGATTCCGACAAAAACAAAAGAAAGACCGCATAGCCTCGTGGCAGATTCTATCCGTCACCCGTGGCTTACGGCCTTCCACTCTGCGCATTCGCGGTTTCTGCCAGATACCTGCGAAGCGCCATAGCGGTTTCAGTCAGCCTTCTGTTTTTCCGGCTGACCAGATATAAATCACTTTGAAAGACATCTTCTTCCAATATACAGCACAGGAGACCTTCCGTGTCAGAACACGCGGACTGGGGAACCAGTGCAGTCCCAAGCCCGGAGCGCGCCATCTGAAGCGCGGTCCGGGCATCGTCATTTACGCAGAAAACCTGCGGGAGAATCCCTTCCTGTTCACACTGCGTGCGTATAATATTCTCCCATCTGCGGTAAATGATCAGCGGCCGCTCAGCCAGGTCCGCAACCTTGATCTGTTCACCTTTTGTCGCATGCAGATCGGCCAGATACTCGGGTGCACCCAGTGCTGCCATACTGTCTCTCCGAAGAAGCATTCTGTCCAGGCGGGACCGCGCAAATGGCGTGCGCACAATCCCCAGTTCAATCTTTTCCTGATCCAGCATGTCCAGGACTTCATAAGAATTGCCTTCAAAAATCCGAAGCTGAAGCTCTGGAATCTGTTTTCTCGCATTCTTGATCATACGGAACAGCGTATCTCCTGCCGCAGAAGAAATCATGCCGATACGCACGGTTCCGCGTTTCCCTGTCTGTAAGTCCCGCATCTCATCTTCAATCAGAGATTCTACATCCAGCATCTGGAGCGCGTACTTCCGCAGCAACTTTCCGGCTTCCGTGAGCTCAATCTTTCTGCTGCCGCGATGAAACAGCACCAGCCCGCATTCTGCTTCCAGCAGCGCCATCTGACGACTTAACGGCGGCTGAGACAGATGCAGCCGGCGAGCCGCTCCGGAGATACTGCCTTCCTCCGCAATCACCAGAAAATACTTCAGCTGTCTCAGTTCCATTCTTCCTCCCGCATTTCCATACCTAAATTATATATTAGTATGCCAACCATATATATTCTATATGCTTAATTCTATGATACCATATTCTTGCTGATAGACAAGGACAGCCAAAAAACTTTCTATACGGCGGACACGGAAGCACGGGCCTCCCCGCTTAGTTTCCGCCCGCCGGAACTTCAATCTTTAAGGAGACAAAATGAATACATTAAACACCGCCGGCAAGGCCGCATGCCCTGAAACACGGAAACACAGCCCCGGAACTTATGTCAACCTGTTTCTCACCTTTGCCGGAATCGGCGTCTCAACATTTGGCGGAGGATACGCCATGCTGCCGATCCTGCAGCGTGAAGTCTGCGACAAGCGCGGATGGGCGACGGAAGAAGAACTGATGGACTATTACGCCATCGGACAGTGTACACCAGGCGTGATCGCCGTCAATACCGCAACGTTTGTCGGATATAAGGTTGCCGGTGTTCTCGGAGGAATCTTTGCTACACTGGGCGTGATCTTTCCTTCCATCGTGATCATCAGTATAATCTCTGCTTTTCTGAAAAGCTTTGCGCACAGCGCCTGGGCCGTTCATGCGTTTAACGGCATCCGCGCCGCGGTCTGCGTGCTTATTCTAGACGCTGTCATAAGGATGGGGAAAAAGTCACTGGTCGATAAATTCTGTGTCGCCATGTTTCTGCTGATTCTCGCAGGATCCCTGTTCCTGCACCTTTCCCCGATTCTCTACGTGCTGCTTTCCGGACTGCTCGGCGTCCTGATCTGCAGAACCGTAAAGAGAAACGCAGAACCTGCTGTAAATTCCAGCAAGAAAGGAGAATAAACCATGCTGCTTCAAATGTCCTGGGAATTCTTTAAAACCGGTCTCTTTGCCGTAGGCGGCGGACTCGCGACGCTTCCTTTCCTATATGATATGTCTGCACGGACCGGATGGTTCAGCACCAATGACATCGCGAACATGGTCGCCGTATCAGAGTCTACACCGGGTCCGCTCGGCGTCAATATGTCCTCCTACGTCGGATTTACTGCCATGGGCGTACTCGGTTCTGTCGTCACCACATGCAGCCTGGTACTTCCATCCATCATCTGCATCCTGATCATCGCACGCGTCTTGGATCGCTTTAAGAACGCGGCTGTCGTTCAGCAGATCTTCTACGGCATCCGTCCGGCGTCTGCCGCTCTGATTGCCGCAGCCGGTCTGCAGGTCGCAAAGATCTCTTTATTGAACACCGCGGCTTTTCAGAAAACCGGCACGCTGATGACCCTCTTCAACTGGAAAATGATTCTCCTTGCTGCTGTCGTTTTGGCCGCATATAAAAAATTCAGTTTCCATCCTATTGTATATATCCTGGCAGCAGGAGCCGTCGGCGTGCTTATTGGTTAACCACCAGCCCCATGTCGTCCTCATCAAAATCTGCAGCCTTCTGCTCATTCCTGAAATAAGCGGTCAGCCATGTTTTCACATCCTGTGAAATCGGCTCGTCGAACGTAAACGACTGGCCGCCTCCTCAGGAATCATGCATATGCATATACACCTGAAACTCATCCATCAGCGTGCGTTTCAGATATGCCACCTCAGACAGCGGCAGAATTGCTCTTTTCTTTTCCGCCATATAGACCCATCCCCTTTCCATTCCGCGCAAAAATCTGCATTGTATTATATCTCTCTATATGTTTCAGACTCATTATTGAGTATCCTTTCTGTAAGGATCTGTTCTCTATATGCCCAGTCAGCATCTCATCCAAACCAGGTATCACACCGGGCACCATACCAAATCCCGCCAAAATATACTGAAACCAAGTTGAAATTGGAAAAATATGTAAGCATCAAACTAATCACAACCACCGGCTTAGCCGGTGGTTTGTGGTGGCCCTATAAGGGCCTGTTACCGGCAAACATCTTAAGATGTTTGAAATGGTACGCCATCCGCTCCACTTCCTCCTCTTGCAACGCTTCCCC